>OGXR01001405.1_pt1 | contig 17745 bp, 15 predicted proteins | sample 1576331 | NCBI WGS metagenome assembly OGXR01 (sample SAMEA3541473, study PRJEB24748) | human gut metagenome | biome: human gut; feature: human-associated habitat; material: faeces | place: China | collected 2012 | reverse complement strand
ACCCGCAAGGGGTATGCCGCATCCGTAAGCCAGCTTGCGCTGGCAACGGCTGCGCAATATTTCCCATTTTTGGAACTGCGGAAGTGGAGCAAAAAGACGGCTGAGACTCGCAGACGCAATTGTGTGGTGCTGCCTTAGATACGTTCTAGACAAACCCGCCATAAAACGGATTGACAATTCGACAAAATGTGATATAATCCCACTGTCTGAAAAATATAAAGTTGTAGCACAGAGGTGTCTGCCCAAGAGCAGATGAAAAGGGAATCCGGTGGGAATCCGGAGCGATGCAGTCACTGTGTACGGGAGCGGCCTTGCAATCCACTGGGAAACCGGGAAGGGCAATGCCGTGATGAACGAAGTCAGGAGACCTGCCTGTGTGTGGAATCTCAAGCCTGCTGCCAACAGGTTGGTTTTCCTACGAACTTATGATCCGGCGCGGAGTAGCCGCACGGATGTATATGTAGTAAGAAGCGCCAGGGGCGGCTGTGTGAGACACAGCCGCTTTTATATTCTTTCAGAACATTTTTTGAAACGAGGTAGTTCCCCATGAAGAAAACACTTGCACTTCTCATGGCGGTAGTGATGCTGATGAGCATGCTGACCGCCTGCGGCAACAAGGACGTTGCCGACGACACCAAGGACAACAATGTGTCCACCACCGAGGCCACTCAGGCCACCGCCGACACCAAGGACAACACCGATGCGCCCACCGCCGATGCCGATCAGGCTGCTGCTGACAAGGTCGCCGCGCTGATCGACGCCATCTACGTACAGGCGCGCACCGAGGAGACCGACGCCCAGTGCGAGGCCGCCAAGGCCGCTTGGGACGCCCTGACCGACGCCCAGAAGGCACTGGTGGAGGGCGAGGAAGCCAGCCCCGACTATTTCGGCCTGGACACCGGTGATGCGTCCAAGGACGATCCCCGCAACCAGGATGAGATCGGCGAGAAGGAGCTGCTGGTGGTGTCCTTCGGCACCTCCTTCAACGACAGCCGCGTAGCCGACATCAAGAGCATTGAGGACGCCCTGCAGGAGGCCAACCCCGATTGGTCCGTGCGCCGCGCTTTCACCGCTCAGATCATCATCAACCACATCCAGGCTCGTGACGGCGAGAAGATCGACAACATGGAGCAGGCTCTGGAGCGCGCTGTCGCCAACGGCGTGAAGCAGCTGGTGGTGCAGCCCACCCATCTGATGCACGGTGCTGAGTACGACGAGATGTGCGACGCCATCGACAAGGTTCGTGACAAGTTCGAGACCGTTGAGATCGCCGAGCCTATGCTGGGTGAGGTGGGCAACGACGCCACCATCATCAACGCCGACAAGGAAGCCGTTGCCAAGGCCGTCGTCGCCGCTGCTCTGAGCGAGAGCGGTTACGAGTCCACCACCGCCGCCAAGGAGGCCGGTGTGGCTTACGTGCTGATGGGTCATGGTACGGCGCACGTGGCGAAGGTCACTTACAGCCAGATGGCCACCCAGATGGACAAGCTGGGCTATGAGAACGTGTTCGTCGGCACCGTGGAGGGCGAGCCCGAGGAGACCTCCTGCGAGGCCGTGATCGAGGCCGTCAAGAATGCCGGCTACACCACCGTGGTGCTGCGTCCCCTGATGGTCGTGGCTGGCGACCACGCCAACAACGACATGGCCGGTGCGGACGAGGATTCCTGGAAGACCATGTTTGAGGCCGCCGGTCTCACCGTGAACTGCCAGATTTCCGGCCTGGGCCGTATCGCGGACGTGCAGGCTCTCTACGTGGCACACACCAAGGCTGCCATCGACGCTATCGCGTAACAAGGACTGAACGGGCTCCGGGGCGGTATACGATCGCCTCGGAGCCTTTTTCAGAGCAAGGAGGACACATAAAATGAAGAAGTTTCTTTCCTGTCTGCTGGCACTGCTGATGACGGCATCGCTGCTGGCGGGCTGCGGACAGCAGAAAACAACAGACGAAAACACCGGCGGCGATGTCGCCGAGCCCGCGCTGGCGGACGGCGTGTACACCGCGGATTTCAACACCGACAGCAGTATGTTCCACGCCAACGAGACCTGCGACGGCAAGGGCGTGCTGACCGTGAAGGATGGGCAGATGACCATTCACGTCAGCCTCGCCTCCACCAGCATCGTGAATCTGTTCCCCGGTCTGAAGGAGGACGCACAGAAGGACGGTGCCGTGCTGCTGCAGCCCACCAAGGACACCGTCACCTATCCCGACGGCCTGTCCGAGGAGGTCAACGGCTTTGACATCCCTGTGCCCGCCTTGGACACGGAGTTCGACGTGGCCATCATCGGCAAGAAGGGCGTGTGGTATGACCACAAGGTCTCCGTCTCCAACCCCGAGCTGAAGGATGAGAACGCCGCCGCCATTGCGCTTGCGGACGGCACCTACACCATCGAGGTGGGCTTTGAGGGCGGCTCCGGCAAGTCCCATGTGCTGACCCCCTGCACCCTGAAGGTGGAGAACGGTGCTGCCACCGCCACCATCGTGTGGAGCAGTGACAAGTATGACTATATGCTGGTGGACGGCCAGCGTTACGATGTCCTCACCACCGAGGGCGGCTCCACCTTTGAGATCCCCGTGCGGGCGCTGGATACCCCGCTGACAGTGATCGGCGACACCACCGCCATGAGCACCCCCCACGAGATTGAGTATACTCTGACCTTTGATTCCGCCACGGCGGTGGAGGCAGCCCAGTGAAACGGCTGACCGCCGCGGTACTGGCGCTGCTGCTGATGCTGTCCCTCTGTGCCTGCGGCGCGGCAGACGCCCCTGCCAAAACAGATGGAAAAACTGCCTCCGTATCGTGGGACGAGTTGGTCTTTGACCGTACCATGCCCCTGCGCTATGCCCAGCAGTTTACCGTAGAGTATGCCGCAGAGAGCTACAAGCGCATCACCATCAACAACGACCGGGTGTACCTGCTGGTAGCGGAGGGGGCGGCGGTGCCTGACGGAGTACCCTCCGGCGTCACTGTCGTGCACCAGCCGCTGGATCAGATCTATCTGGTAGCCGCCGCTGCCATGGACTACTTCGACAAGCTGAACGCCATCGACTGCATCACCCTCAGCGGTAAAAAGCAGTCGGACTGGTATATCCAGCGTGCCAGGGACGCCATGGACAGCGGAGCGCTGGTATACGCCGGCAAGTACTCCGAGCCGGATTATGAGCTGATCCTGTCCCAGGGCTGCGATCTGGCGGTGGAAAACACCATGATCTATCACTCTCCGGCGGTGCTGGAGCAGCTGGAGCGGCTGGGCATCCCCGTGCTGGTGGAGACCTCCAGCTACGAGACCCTGCCCATGGGCCGGATGGAGTGGATCAAGCTGTACGGAGCACTGCTGGACAGGGAGGACGAGGCCGAGGCGCTGTTCAACGCAAAGATGGACAGCATGGCGGACGTACTGGAGCAGCAGCCCACCGGAAAGACCGTGGCGTTTTTCTACATCACCAGCAGCGGCGCCGTAAACGTCCGCAAGTCCACGGACTATGTGGCGAAATGCGTTGCCATCGCAGGCGGAGACTATGTCTCCTTCGATGAATCGGCGGAGGACAACGCCCAGTCCACCATCAACATTCAGATGGAATCCTTCTACAATGGTGCAGTGGACGCCGATGTGCTGATCTACAACAGCATCATCGACGGCGAGCTGCACACGCTGGACGAATTGGTGGCAATGGATCCGCTGATGGCCGACTTCAAGGCCGTCAAAAGCGGTAATGTGTGGTGCCTGACCAAAAACTTCTATCAGGAGTCGCTGGAGCTGAGCGATCTCATTCTGGACGTGAACCATGCCTTGAACGACGCGCCGGATACGGCGTTTCACTTTCTGACACGGATGCGGTGAGCATTATTTCCATCATAAGGAGGAGCGACATGAAGAGGACCCGAACACTTCGCATCTGGGGAGGCTTTTTGCTGCTCCTCCTGCTTTTGTTTGTTTTTTTGATTTGGAACATTTTCGCGGGAAGCGTTTCTCTTTCCGCGTCTGAGATATGGCGGATTCTGCTGGGCAGCGACGCGGGCTTTACCCAAAGCCAGATCATCATGAAGATCCGCCTGCCCCGGCTTCTGTCGGCGCTGATTCTGGGCGGGGCGTTGTCCCTGTCCGGCTATCTGCTGCAAACCTTCTTCCACAACCCCATCGCGGGTCCCTTCGTGCTGGGCATCTCCTCCGGCGCAAAGATGACGGTGTGCGTGGCCATGTTGGTGCTGCTGAGCCGCGGCAAGACCACCTCCTCCGCCATTCTCATCGCAGCGGCCTTCGTGGGCGCCATGGTATCCATGGGCTTCGTGCTGCTGATCTCCCAGCGGGTCAAGCGCATGAGCCTGCTGGTTGTCTGCGGCGTGATGATCGGCTATATCTGCTCGGCGCTGACGGATTTTCTCGTGACCTTTGCCGACGATTCCAGCATCGTGAATCTGCACAACTGGTCTCTCGGCTCCTTCTCCGGCATGAGCTGGGAGAATGTAAAGACGATGGCCGTTGTCTGCGGCATCACGCTGCTGCTGACCTTCCTGCTTTCCAAACCCATCCGGGCGTACCAGTTGGGCGAGGTCTACGCCCAGAATATGGGCGTCCCCCTGCGAGCCTTCCGGACGGCGCTGATTCTGCTGTCCAGCGTGCTGTCCGCCTGCGTCACGGCCTTTGCCGGCCCCATCTCCTTTGTTGGCATCGCAGTGCCGCACCTGATGAAAGCCCTGTTCAAATCGGCGGAGCCGCTGTGCATGATCCCGGCCTGCTTCCTGGGCGGCGGCGTGTTCTGCCTGTTCTGCGACCTCATCGCCCGCACCGCCTTTGCCCCCACAGAGGTGAGCATCAGCTCCGTCACGGCGGTATTCGGCGCACCCATCGTGATCTACATGATGATTCACAGAAAGGCGGCGTGAGTATGGCATATCTGGAAACAAAAGACCTGGCCGTTGGCTACCACGGCAAGCCGCTGATCGAGGACATTGCCCTCCATGTGCAGCGGGGCAGGATCGTCACGCTGATAGGCCCCAACGGCTCGGGAAAATCCACCATATTGAAAACCGTCATCGGACAGCTCTCCAAGGTGTCCGGCACGGTGTTTCTGGATGGAAAGGCCATGGAGGCGCGCAGCCGCAATGAGATTGCCCGGCGCATGGCCATTTTGATGACGGCCCGCATGGAGCCGGAGCTGATGACCTGCCGGGATGTGGTGAGCAGCGGCCGCTATCCCTATACCGGGCGGCTGGGCATTTTGCAGCCGGAGGATCAGGCCATCGTGGAGCGCTCTCTGGAGCAGGTAGGCGGCCTGGAGTTTGCCGACCGCCCCTTCTCTGCCATCAGCGACGGACAGCGTCAGCGCATCCTGCTGGCGCGTGCACTGTGTCAGGAGCCGGAGATCATCGTGCTGGACGAGCCAACCAGCTTTCTGGACATCCGCTACAAGCTGGAGCTGCTGACAGTGCTCAAGCGCATGGTGCGGGAAAACGATCTGGCGGTGCTGCTGTCGCTCCACGAGCTGGATCTGGCTCAGCGGGTCTCAGACACCGTGGTGTGTGTGGCGGGCGACAGGATCGACCGCATCGGCACGCCGGGGGAGATCTTCACCCGCGCATATATCGCAAAGCTGTACCGGATGGAGCACGGGAAGTACGACCCCTGCTTCGACAGTCTGGAATTCGTGCCGTAATACTATTTCTTCATAAAATGATTTCATCATTTTATTTAAGCCGTTTCACGGCAGACCGCCTGGGCGGCGGTAAGAAATGTATTGACTTCGTTTTTTAGCGGCAGTGGCCGCTGGCCGCAATCCTGCGGCCTAATAAAACGCTTTTAAGCGTTTTATTAAAAACTCGTATAAGGAGTGCCGTCATGGAAAAACAGGGTGTTTTTTACGCCGTCAGCGTGGGTCCCGGCGACCCGGAGCTGCTGACCCGGCAGGCGTGTCGGGTTCTGGGGGCGTGTGACGTTATAGCGGCCCCTCGAACCAAGGCCGGGCGGATGCTGGCGCTGGACATCGCCGCCGGTGCGGTAGATATGCAGGGCAAGACCATTTTGCCGCTGGATTTTACCATGGAGCGAAGTGAGGCGGTACGCGAGGATAGCTACCGCAGGGCGGCAGCCGCTGTCAAAGCAGAGCTGTCGGTGGGACGGGATGTGGCCATGGTCAATCTTGGCGACGTATCCGTGTACGCCACTGCCTACTATATTCTGGAGTGCATCCGCGCTGACGGGTTTGAGACGGTGATGTGTCCCGGTGTCACCAGCTTCTGCGCCGTGGCGGCGCGGCTGGGGCGCAGTCTCACCCGTATGGATGAGCCGCTCCACATTCTGCCGGGCGGCACGGATCTGAACAACGCGCTGGCGCTGCCGGGAACAAAGGTCGTGATGAAATCCGGCAAGGCCATCCACGAGACGGCGGAGGCGCTAAAGCGCCACGGCCTGCTGGCAAATGCCGGGATGGTGGCAGACTGCGGACTGGAAACGGAGCAGGTCTACACCGACCTGCGGCAGCTGCCGGAGGAGATCAGCTATTTTGCCACCATTGTGGCGGATTGAGAGGGCGCTATGCAACGAGACGTTCCCCGGCTGGTGCTGGCCGGTACCAACAGCGGCTGCGGCAAGACCACCGTCACCTGCGCCGTTTTGCAGGCGCTGATATCGCGGGGTCTGCGGGTAGGCGCGGCAAAATGCGGCCCGGATTACATCGACCCCATGTTCCATAGCCGGGTCATCGGCGCGAAAAGCTCCAATTTGGACAGCTTCTTTTTTGACCGCGACACCATGCGCTATCTTCTGGCGCACAACACGCAGGGCTGCGATGTCACGGTCATCGAGGGCGTCATGGGCTACTATGACGGTCTGGGTCTTACCTCCACCCGAGCCAGCACCTATGCGGCGGCGCGGGAGACCGGCAGCCCTGTGGTGCTGGTGGTCAATGCCCGGGGCGCGGCGCTGTCGGTTCTGGCAGCGGTGGAGGGATTTTTGCACTTCGCACCGGATAGCGGCATCCAAGGTGTCATCCTGAACGGATGCAGCGCCATGAGCTACGGCTCGCTGGCTCGAGAGCTGGAAAACCGTCTGGGCGTCCGCGCCTGCGGCTACCTGCCCCGTCTGCCGGAGTGTGCGTTGGAGAGCCGCCATTTGGGACTTATTACTGCGGACGAGGTGGCAGATCTGCAAGAGAAGCTGCGCAAGCTGGCGGCTGTGGCGAAAAAAACGCTGGACTTCGCTGCTCTGCTGGAGATCGCCCGCAGCGCGCCGCCCCTGGACTTTACGCCTCCGGTGCTGCCGGAGGCAGGCGCACCGGTGCGCATCGGCGTAGCCCGCGACCGGGCGTTCTGCTTTTACTATGAGGACAGCCTCGACCTGCTGCGGCAGCTGGGGGCGGAGCTGGTACCCTTCAGCCCGCTGGCGGACGAAAAGCTCCCCGACGGTGTGCAGGGTCTGTACCTGGGCGGCGGCTACCCGGAGCTTTACGCGGCGCGGTTGGAGGAAAACCACACCCTGCGCAGGCAAATCCGAGAGGCTGTCCACACGGGGATGCCCTGTATCGCTGAGTGCGGCGGCTTCATGTATCTGACGCAGGCCATCGCAGGCCGCGCCATGGTGGGTGCGCTGCCGGGGGACTGCTTTGATACGGGGAAGCTGACCCGGTTCGGCTATATCACCGCCACGGCCCGGGAGGACAATCTCCTTTGCCGCGCCGGAGAGCAGGTGCCGATGCATGAATTCCACCACTGGGACACCCCGCAGCCCGGCGATGCTTTTGGGGCGGAAAAGCCCTCTGGAAAGCAGTGGCGCTGTGCGTATGCCACGGACACGCTGTACGCGGGTTTCCCCCATTTCCATTTTTACGCCAAGCCTGTCATGGCACAGCGCTTTTTGGCGGCTTGCAGAAAGGAGACACTAGGATGGAGCAAATGAAGCCTATGGACATTGAGAAGCGCAGCTTCGCCATCATCACAGAGCTGCTGGGCGACCGGCGGCTTGATCCGGAAAACGAGCTGGTCATCAAACGGGTCATCCACACCACGGCGGATTTTGACTATGTGGACAATCTGGTCTTTTCCGACCACGCGGTGCAAAAGGCCATCGCCGCTCTGCGGGCGGGCTGCGATATCGTGACCGATACCCAGATGGCCAAGGCCGGGATCAATAAGACGATCCTCGCCTCGCTGGGCGGAGAGGTACACTGCTTCATGTCGGACGCGGACGTGGCGGCGGAGGCTAAGGCGCGCGGTGTGACCCGTGCCTTTGTATCCATGGAGCGGGCAGCAGCCCTGCCCAAGCCCTGCATCTTCGCCATCGGCAACGCCCCTACGGCACTTTTTTCGCTGGAGAATCTGATGGAGGCAGACAAGCTCCATCCCGCCCTCATCATCGGGGTACCGGTGGGCTTTGTGAATGTGGTGGAGAGCAAGGAGCGCATCATCAAGGCTGCTGCCGCGCCCTACATCGTGTCCCGGGGCCGCAAGGGCGGCAGCAACGTGGCGGCGGCCATCTGCAACGCCATGCTCTACCAGATCAGGCGGTAGGTTATGAAGGAATTTATCATACGGGACGGAAAAAAACTCCGTCTGGGCTACACCACCGGCTCCTGTGCCGCGGCGGCAGCCAAGGCCGCCGCATGGATGCTGCTGAGCGGCAGCAAAAAGGAGTCCATCCGCCTGCTGACACCCAAGGGCATGGAGCTGACATTGGCTGTGGAGGACATCTGCCTGTCCCCGGACTGTGTGCGCTGCGCCATCCGGAAGGACAGCGGTGATGACCCGGATATCACCCGTGACACCCTGATCTATGCCGAGGTGCGAAAAACGGAGACGGTTGGCATTGTCATCGACGGCGGACGGGGCGTAGGCCGGGTAACCAAGCCGGGTCTTGACCAGCCGGTGGGGGCGGCGGCCATCAACTCTGTTCCCCGCCTGATGATCCGGGAGGCCGTGGAGGAGGTCTGCGGCCTGTTCGGATACACCGGCGGCATGTGTGTGGTAATCTCCGTTCCCGACGGCGAGACGCTGGCAAAAAAGACCTTCAATCCCCGGCTGGGCATTGAGGGCGGCATCTCCATCTTAGGCACCACGGGGATCGTAGAGCCTATGAGCGAGCAGGCGCTGGTGGACACCATTCATGTAGAGCTGCGGCAGCGGCGGGAGGGCGGCGCGGATTATGTACTGCTGGCCCCCGGCAACTACGGCACAGACTATATCAAGGGCGTCATGGGCATCGACCCCGCCACGGCGGTGATGACCTCCAACTTCATCGGCGACGCGCTGGAGATGTGCCGGGAGCTGGGCTTCCGAGGGGCGCTGCTCGTCGGCCATATCGGCAAGCTGGTAAAGCTGGCGGGCGCCATGTGGAACACCCACTCCCGCTACGGCGACTGCCGCATGGACATCCTGACGGCCTGTGCCGCCGCAGAGGGACTGCATGGCGGTGCGGCGGCGGAGATGCTCTGCTGCGCCACCTGTGACGACGCCCTGCGGCTGTTGAAGGAGCAGGGACTTTATGAGGCGGTGCTGCACCGGCTGGCCGGGCGTATCGACGCGATGCTGCCCTATAAATGCGGCGATATGGAGGCAGGCGCCATCCTGTTCTCCAAGGAATACGGCTATCTCTGCGAGACTAAGGGCGCAGCGGCACTGCTGCGCCGGATAAAGGAGGACTGACAATGGTACATTTTGTGGGAGCGGGCAGCGGCGCTGCCGACCTCATCACCGTCCGAGGCGCCAAGCTGCTGGGCGAGGCCGACGTGGTGATCTACGCTGGTTCCCTGGTGAATCCGGCGCTGCTGGACTATACCAGGGAGGGCTGCGAAATCCACGACAGCGCCAGGCTGACGCTGGAAGAGGTTATCGCCCTCATCGAGAAAGCGGAGGCGGAGGGAAAGACCACGGTGCGTCTGCACACGGGGGATTCCAGCATCTATGGCGCGGTGCGGGAGCAGTTCGACGAGCTGGAAAAGCGGGACATTGTCTACGACGTCTGCCCCGGCGTCAGCGCCTTCTGCGGCGCAGCGTCCGCGCTGCGGGCGGAGTACACCCTGCCCGATGTGAGCCAGACCGTCATCATCACCCGCGCCCCGGGTCGCACCCCGGTGCCGGAGCGGGAGTCCATCCGCTCGCTGGCGGCTCACCAGGCCACCATGGTGCTGTTTCTCAGCACCTCACTGACCGAGTTGCTGCAAGATGAGCTGCTGGCGGGAGGCTATACCGCTGACACCACGGCGGCGGTGGTCTACAAGGCCACTTGGCCGGAGGAGAAGATCTTCCGCTGCACGGTGGGGACGCTCCACGAGACGGTAACGGGCAACGGCCTGACCAAGACCTCGCTGATCGTGGTGGGCAACTGTCTGGGTGACACCTATCTGCGCTCGCTGCTGTATCACCCCAACTTTACAACGGAGTTCCGCAAGGGGGCGCAATGAGAGCAGCTCTGTTCACTTTCAGCCGCGGTGGCTGCGCCACGGCGCGGCGGATACTGGCGGCGCTGCCGGAGGAGGCATGGATGTGCTATACCATGCCGCGTTTTGAAGAGCCGGGCTTTCTGCCGCTGGACAAGGCGGTATATGGCGTGAGTTTTTCCTCCATGGACGCAATGATTTTTGTAGGGGCCTGCGGCATCGCCGTGCGGGAGATCGCCCCCTATGTCAAAAGCAAAAAAACCGACCCGGCGGTGATTTGCATCGACGAGGCGGGGCGGTTTGTGATCCCTCTGCTCTCCGGCCATATCGGCGGCGCCAACGCTCTGGCGGTGAAGCTGGCGGAAAAGCTGGGAGCCACGGCGGTGGTCACCACCGCCACCGATGTCCGCGGCAAATTCTCCGTGGACGCATGGGCTGCCCGGCACGGCTGCGCCATCTCCGACATGGGGCTTGCCAAGGTGGTGTCGGCGGCAATCTTAGAGGAGGATATCCCCCTTTGCAGCCAGTTTTCTCTGCCTGCCCCCCTGCCGGAGGGTACGTTTGCCGGGGAGAGCGGCCCGCTGGGCGTTTTCATTGGCTGGCGCACAAAGGAACACTTCGCCCGCACCCTGCGGCTTATCCCTCGTGTGCTGCGGGTAGGCATAGGCTGCCGTCGGGGCATCTCCGCCGAGGCGGTGGTGCATGCGGTGCAGACAGTGTTCGCGGAAAACGGGCTGGATATGGCGGCCATCTGCGGCGTCTGTTCCATCGACCTGAAGCAGGACGAGGCAGGCCTGCTGGCCGCCTGTGAGAAAAACAAATGGCCGGTGCATTTTTACACGGCGCAGCAGCTGCGGGATGTGGCGGGTAACTTCACGCCCTCCGACTTCGTCCGCTCCGTTACCGGCGTGGACAATGTCTGTGAGCGGGCGGCGCTGCTGGATGCCGAAAAACTGATCGTACAAAAAACAGCGCGGGACGGCGTGACCGTCGCCGTCGCGGCGGAGCATTGGGAGGTGCGCTTTGGGTAAGGTAATTGTAGTAGGTATCGGGCCGGGCGACTATGAGGATATGACCATTCGGGCGGATGCCGCCCTGCGGGGGTGTGACGCCATCGTAGGCTACCCGGTGTATGTAGATCTGGTGCGGGATCGCTACCCCGGCAAGGAGCTTCACTCCACCCCCATGACACGGGAGGCCGAGCGCTGCCGGCTGGCGCTCACACTGGCGCGCAGCGGTAAGACCGTCGCCATGGTCTGCTCCGGTGACAGCGGCATCTACGGCATGGCGGCGCTGGTCTATGAGCTGCGGGGCGAGGCGCAGGAGCCTGAAATTCAGGTGGTGCCGGGTCTGACGGCGGCTTGCAGCGCCGCAGCGGTGCTGGGTGCGCCGCTGACCCACGACTTCGCGGTCATCAGCCTCAGCGATCGGCTGACGCCGTGGGAAACCATCGAAAAGCGGCTGGACTGCGCGGCGGCGGCGGATCTGACCATCGCCCTGTACAACCCCGCCAGCCACGGCAGACCCGACTATCTGAAGCGGGCCTGCGATATTCTGCTGCGCCGTCTGCCGGGAGAACGGCTGTGCGGCATCGTGCGCAATATTGGCCGTGAGGGGCAGAGCAGCCGCATCCTGACGCTGGCAGAGCTGCGGGAGGCGGAGGTGGATATGTTCTGCACCGTGCTGATCGGCAGCGCCGCCGTCAAAACGGTGGCCGGTCAACTGGTCACACCCAGAGGATACCGCAATGTGTAATATCTGCGTGTTTGCCGGCACCACGGAGGGGCGGGAGCTGGTGGAATTCCTGGCCGGACAGCCGGTGCTGGCTACGGTATGCGTGGCCACGGAGTACGGTGAAACCCTGCTGCCGGAGGCGGAAAACATTACGATTCTGGCGGGACGCATCCCGGTGGAGGACATCATCCGGATGCTGCAAAGGACACGGTTCGATCTGGTCATCGACGCTACCCACCCCTATGCCACCTCCATCACCGAGAGCATCTGCACAGCCTGTCGGGAAACGCAGACGGAGTATCTGCGCCTGCTGCGGCAATCCTCCGAACAGACGAAGGATGTGGCCTGCGTGGAGAATGCTGGGGCGGCTGCCGCATTTCTGGAGAGTACGCGGGGCAATATCCTGCTGACCACCGGCAGTAAGGAACTGGCGGCGTATAGCGGCATCCCCGATTTTGCCCAGCGGGTATACGCCCGGGTGCTGCCCATGGATGCCTCGCTGGAGGCCTGCCGCTCAGCGGGGCTGAAGGCCGCCCATATCATCGCCATGCAGGGGCCTTTCTCCGAGGAGATGGATCTGGCCACACTGCGGTTTGCCGACGCCGCATGGATGGTGACCAAGGACGGCGGCGAAGCCGGCGGCTTTCCCGCTAAGGCGTCCGCCGCCCGGAAGGCGGGCGCAGGTCTGGTGGTCATTGGCCGCCCGCCCCAGCGGGAGGGTCTTCCCTTTGCGGCGGTGCTGGATGTGCTGTGTGAGCGGTTCGGCTGCACCATCCGGCCGCAGGTGCGGATCGTCGGCATCGGCCCCGGCAGCCGGGAGGCTATGACCCGTGAGGTCAGTGAAGCCATTGAGAAGGCGGACTGTCTCATCGGCGCAAAACGGATGCTTGAGGCTGTGGCGCGGCCGGGACAACACACCTGCGACGCCATTGCGCCGCAGGATATTGCGGACTTTATCCGCACCCACCGGGAGTACCGCCGCTTCGCGGTGGTCATGTCCGGGGATACCGGCTTCTTCAGCGGCACGAAAAAGCTGCTGCCGCTGCTGGAGGGCTGCGACACGGCGGTGCTGCCGGGGTTGAGCTCGTTGTCCTATCTGTGCGCCCGGCTCCGAACCTCCTATGAGGATGTCCGGGTGGTGAGCCTCCACGGGCGGCAGCACAACATTCTGCCGGAGGTGCGGGCAGCCAGCCGCCTCTTTGTGCTGGTAGGCGGCGAGCGGGGCATCAACGACCTGTGCCGTACGCTGACAGAGGGGGATCTGGGTCACGTCTGCGTGTATGTGGGGCAGCGGTTGGGCTACCCGGATGAGCGCATCGTGCGCGGCACGGCGGCGGAGCTGACGGATGGTGTCTATGCCCCTCTGAGCGTGGCGCTTATCGAAAATCCCCATCCCGACGCGGTGGTCACACCGGGTCTGCCGGACGACGCCTTTCTCCGCAGTGCGGAGGGAATGCCCGTGGTACCCATGACCAAAAGTGAGGTGCGAGCGGTATGCCTTTCCAAGCTGCGGCTGACGGAGCGGAGCGTCTGCTGGGACATCGGCGCCGGTACCGGCTCAGTGTCGGTGGAAATGGCCTTGCAGGCAAAGCAAGGGCTTGTCTGCGCCGTAGAGCGGCGTGAGGATGCCGCGGCGCTGCTGGGGCAAAACCGCAATCGGTTTGCATTGGAAAACTTACAGGTGGTCTGCGGCAGCGCGCCGGAGGCCTGCGTCGGTCTGCCAGCCCCCACTCACGCATTCATCGGCGGCAGTGCCGGCAATATGCACGAGATCGTGGCGCTGCTGCTGGCCAAGAATCCCCATGTCCGCATCGTGGCCACGGCCGTTTCCCTGGAGTCCGTGGCTGAGCTGACGGACTGCCTGACGGCGTTCCCCTTTGCGCAGACGGAGGTGGTATCCCTGCAGGCAGCGCGGGACAGAAAGGCCGGAAGCTACCATCTGATGAGCGGACAGAATCCCATTTATATTTTTACAATGCAGGGCGGAGGAGAAACGGCATGATGTGGTCGCTTGCGGCACTTGTTATCGGCTTTTGCATAGATCTTCTGGTGGGCGACCCTCACGGCTTTCCCCATCCGGTCGTTCTGATTGGAAAATGTATCAGTGTGTTGGAGCGGGGGCTGCGGTGCATATGCCCCAAAACGCCGTCCGGCGAGCGGGCGGCGGGCGCCATATTGTGGGGTGCGGTGGTCATCGTATCCACCGCCGTCCCGGCTCTGCTGCTGTGGCTGAGCGGTCTGGTCAGCCCGTGGCTGCGCCTGGCGCTGGAAAGCGTGATGTGCTGGCAGATCCTGGCCGTCAAGTCCCTGCGGGACGAGAGCATGAAGGTCTATGACGCGCTGGAGAGCGGCAATTTGGCCGCCTCCCGCCATGCCGTTTCCATGATCGTGGGGCGGGATACCGACCGGCTGGACGATGCCGCCGTGACCCGTGCCGCCGTGGAAACGGTGGTGGAGAACACCTCCGACGGGGTGGTGGCGCCGCTGCTGTTCCTGGCCATCGGCGGCGCGCCGCTGGGCTTTTTCTACAAGGCGGTGAACACCATGGACTCCATGCTGGGGTATGTGGAGCCACCCTATAAGAACATCGGTCTGGTACCCGCCAAGGCGGACGATGTGGTGAATTATATCCCGGCGCGGCTGTCCGCCCTGCTGATGCTGACGGCGGGCGGCCTGATGGGACTGGATATTTCAGCGGGCTGGCGGATCTTCCGCCGCGACCGCCGGAAGCACGCCAGTCCCAACTCGGCGCAGACGGAATCTGTCTGCGCCGGGCTTCTGGGTCTGCGTCTGGCCGGGGACGCGTGGTACCACGGCGTGCTGCACAAAAAAGAGTATATCGGTGACGCATCGCGGGAGATCACCCACGAGGACATCCCCCGTGTGTGCCGCCTGATGACCGTCACAGCGGTTCTCACCCTGCTTTTGAGCTGCGTGGTCAAGCTACTCTTTGCGCTGTAAAGGAGACATAGATGCTGTATCAAACAGAAAATCAACACGGCGGCGATGTATACGGCGGCGATATCACGCTGGATTTTTCCGCCAACACCAACCCTTTGGGCACGCCTCCCGGCGTATTGGAGGCGGTGTGCCGGACTCTGCCCCAGCTGCACCGCTACCCCGACCCCTACTGCCGCCGGCTGGTGCAGGCTATCGCAGGCCATGAGCAGGTGCCGGCGTCCTATATTCTCTGCGGAAACGGCGCGGCAGATCTGATCTACGCATACTGCGCCGCCCTGCGGCCCCGGACGGCGGTGGAGCTTGCCCCCACCTTTATGGAATATAGCGCGGGACTGGCGCAGGTGGGCTGCCGCGTAGAGCGGTATTTCCTGCATCAGGCGCAGAATTTCGATCTGGACGAGAGGTTTCTGTCCTTCTTAGAGGAGAAAAAACCGGAGGCGGTATTCCTCTGCAGCCCCAACAACCCCACCGGACGGCTGATTCCGCTCCCGCTGCTGGAGCAGATCCTGCAATACTGCGCGGCACAAGGGGCGCATCTGTTTCTGGACGAGTGCTTTCTCGATCTCACGGAGGACGGCGTCAGCGCCAAGTCCCTTCTGGCAGCGCACCCGGCACTGCTGCTCCTGAAGGCCTTTACCAAGAGCTACGGCATGGCCGGTTTACGGCTCGGGTACTGCCTGTGCGCCGACAATGCGCTGCTGCACGAAATGGCAGCCGCGTCCCCGCCGTGGAACGTATCCACACCGGCTCAGAATGCCGGTGTGGCGGCGCTGGCGGAGCGGGATTTCCTGCAAAGGACGCTGTCCCTCGTCCGCAGGGAGCGGCGGTGGCTCACGGATAACCTGACGGCGCTGGGCTTCTGGGTATGCCCGTCCCACGCCAATTACCTGCTGTTCCGCGGGCCGCTGGGGCTGCGGGAGGGTCTGCTGCGGCAGGGCATCGCCATCCGTGGCTGTGGGAATTACAGCGGGCTGGGCGACGGGTGGTATCGCATTGCGGTGCGGCCTCACGGGGAAAATGAAGCATTGATAACGGCCATCCGGCAATTCTGCAAGGAGAAATCACTATGGCAATGAATATTATGATACAGGGAACCATGTCCAATGCGGGAAAGAGCCTGCTGGCGGCGGGACTCTGCCGCGTTCTGAAGCAGGACGGCTACCGCGTGGCGCCGTTCAAGAGCCAGAACATGGCGCTGAACTCCTTCATTACCAGGGACGGCGGCGAGATGGGTCGGGCGCAGGTGGTACAGGCAGAGGCCGCCGGGATTGAGCCGGATACCCGCATGAATCCCATCCTGCTCAAGCCCACCACCGACGTGGGCAGTCAGGTCATCGTCAACGGACAGGTGCGGGGCAATATGAAGGCCATGGAGTATTTCCGCCGCAAGCGGGACTACATCCCCGCCGTGCTGGAGGCCTACAACAGTCTGGCCTCAGAGTATGACATGATCGTCATCGAGGGGGCAGGCAGCCCCGCGGAGATCAACCTCAAGCAGGAGGATATCGTCAATATGGGTCTTGCCAAGCTGGTGGACGCGCCGGTGCTGCTGGTGGGCGACATCGACCGGGGCGGCGTGTTTGCCCAGCTCTACGGCACGGTGGCGCTGCTGGAGGAGGACGAGCGCCGCCGCATCAAGGGCGTGGTGGTCAACAAGTTCCGGGGCGACCGAGCCATTCTGGAGCCGGGACTGAAGACGCTGGAGCAGCTGTGCGGCATCCCGGTGGCGGGGGTCATCCCCTACACCCATGTAGATATCGACGATGAAGACAGCCTGACCGAGCGGTTTGGCCGCTCCAAAGAGCGAAAGCTCCTGGATATCGCGGTAATCCGTGTGCCGCGCATCTCCAATTTCACGGATTTCAGCCCCTTCGAGCATTACGAAAACGTGTCGCTGCGCTATGTGGATCAGGTGAGCGACCTGCACCAGCCGGACATGATTCTGCTGCCGGGTACCAAGAGCACCATTGCCGACCTGCGGTGGCTGCGGCAGTCCGGTCTGGAGGCGGCCGTTTTGAAGGCGGCTGACGCCGGCACGCTGGTTTTCGGCATCTGCGGCGGCTATCAGATGCTGGGGCGCACCGTGTCCGACCCGGAGCAGGTGGAGGCCGCCGGTGTCACGGAGATCAACGGTTTGGGTCTGCTGGAGATGGACACCGAATTTCGGGGTGAAAAGGTGCAGACCCAGACGCGAGGCGTCTTTCACGGTGTAGAGGGAATGCTCTCCGGCCTGAACGGACTCGCTTACGAGGGGTACGAGATCCACATGGGACGCAGTCAGCAGCAGATGCCCGCCCTCACCGGCAGCAGAAACGTATACGGCAGCTATGTCCACGGCATTTTTGACGTGCCGGGCATCACGGATACGATTCTGAAAGCGCTGTGCGCCAGAAAGGGCGTGTCCTTTGACGCACTGGCAACCTTTGACGCCTGCGGCTACAGGGAACGGCAGTACGACCTGCTGGCGGACGTGGTACGCGGCGGACTGGATATGTCCTTTGTCTACCAAGTGCTGCGCCGGGAAGTATAAGGCAGCACCGCAAAAAATTGCCGGAAGCGCCGCGGAAGCGACGGTGATCGCCGAGTACCTTTCCGGCATCGGCATTGCGGTCTACGCCCTTCTGCGCCGCCCTCATACTATTTCTCGATAAAATGGTGTTAACCATTTTTTCCTGCGAATC
>OGXR01001400.1_pt1 | contig 17793 bp, 19 predicted proteins | sample 1576331 | NCBI WGS metagenome assembly OGXR01 (sample SAMEA3541473, study PRJEB24748) | human gut metagenome | biome: human gut; feature: human-associated habitat; material: faeces | place: China | collected 2012 | reverse complement strand
AATCCTTGCCTTGGTCGTGTTAGATAATACAGCGTTGTTAATTTGTAATGCAATATGTCGCTGTTAATACTACAGATGCTGCAAGATCGGAATTAGTTTGACAATCTGCAATAAAAGGGAATGAGATGCAAGAGTCGGTCGAAACACCAAAGTACATCAAATACCGTTTTAAATTCTTAATGTTAAAATTAACAGGTACGACATTATAGACCTGCATAGGCGAACTTATGTATTCGATAGAAGCATTGATGTTGCAAATTGATGAACCTATTTCAAAAGTCTCCTTCCAAAATTTATTTTCATTCGTTAATTTAGGTAAACTTTCTACAAGTGAATGAGATTTACAAGAACTGCTTGTAACCAGCGTGAGGATAAACAGAATAATTAAAAGTCTCTTCATAAACATAAAATTTTCCCCAAGACTATCCGTCGTTATATATGAGACAGTTCAGCATACTAAAATCTGACACCCATTTGCCTTAAAAAATCAGTTTTCTTGTGATGCTGCTGTTTGTGGATCCTTTATCAAAAAACAGTTGCTGTTGTGCGATCGTATAATGCTGGGTATTTGTGATACGTACAGTAGTTAGGAACGACCAGCAACCAGCAAGGCGAATTCTGATTGAGGAAATGTCCGGTGCGATCTACTCTCTTGTGCTATTCAGTAACCATTACTCAGATCGATTATCGTACCGTCTACAGCATTGATTACGAGCATCGGGAAGGGTTCCTTATTCCAGGAGGATGCCGAGCCGTCGCTGTAATCGTATCGAGTGAATCCATCCTCCGAGATTATCCTGTTGTTTCCGTAAAATATCCATGCAGGTACTAACAACCCAGTAAGGCCGTCGCCATCCTTTTCGCGCACCCTTACGAGGCCCAGCTGCATCGTATCAATGGTTATATCCATCCTACCGGTGCCGTCGGTCATGCGGTTTGTAACGTCTTCGAACTTGATCTTCATCATGGATTCAAATGTATTCAATATTTCGGAGAACGGCTTTAACACCGGATCGGTATGCACGGTATCTATTATTTCCAGCGGAGATTCCCAGCAAAGCTGCAACCCTCTGCGGTCCACAGTAAAGCACACCGTTTCATAGGGCCAGGGAATGCCGTCGGACATGTCGTCGATGCTCTTGCCCTCGTTCACAAGGCACTTTACGCCATTGACGACCCGGGTATAATATAGCCTGTATGCGTAGTTTTCCGCCGGCGCCCCCAGCTTCCTGCCGTCCCCGCTGTATATTCCCATGCCGGTATCGTCCACCAAAAAAGAATATCCCAGGCCATATTCACCGGCCAGCCCTATCGCCTCAAAGAACCCGTCGCACCTTTTCTTCGCTTCCGCAAGGCTAAATCCGATATTGTCCAATGCTTCGGGGCTTGTATCGCCATTTGAGCTTATCCTGATGCAATTTTGTTCATTATAAGCCGGTATGGGCTTTATTCTCGTGTGGTAGTCGAACTGCATCAGGCAGCCGAGGCCGCTGCTGTTCTCGGCACCGGCTTTCGGCGTCATAACATACATATTCCAGTATAAATCCTTTGGCTCCGTTGAGTTGTCCGGCGCATCGGCGTCTAAAACCAAACGGTCGCCGAAGCCTTCTATCCTTTGTGCGGATAGAGTACCGTCGGAAGGGATGAGCTCATCGACCGATGCATCGTAAGCTGCATACACTCTTTTGCCGCCGAACAGGCAGTTAAACGCCTTTGATACTACGTCCTGCGTGAAACCGCCCGCCTTTACCCGATAGATGGCTATGCTGTCCACATCGGGCCGGTCTATTTCTGCCGACACGTCTATACTCAGCCTTCCGCCGAGCCCTGTTGTGCTAAACACATACTTGCCGTCGGGAATATCCATATCCCTAAAATGCTTGCCGTTTTCCTGCATGCCGGCCTGCTCCAAAAAGCTGCCCGTATTCTGTTTTTCCGTGATGGCGGGCTGCTCAGGTGTGGGCTGACAGGCGCACAAGACTAAAAACGAATGGAGGATTAAGTATACTACCCACTTTTTCATTAGAAACTCCTTGTTCATTACTTATAAGCATCAATTTGGATTAGAAGAATAAATCAGAGGTTCTATCTTTCACCGTTGATTGCATTGAATGCCAAGAAGTAAATGATTTGTTGGTTTATCTACTTCAATAGGCACTTCAAACTTCAAATGAAAATCGTTAATAATTCCGTCAATATTAAAAGTAGTATTAGAAACTTCTGAATATACGGTGCTGCAACCACAATAGTTGAAATATGCACTATTTGCTTGTTCGTAAGTAGTTATGTACATTGCAAGAAGTATTAGAGTCAGTGTTAGTGTAAAAGCTCTTCGATGCATAATAGAACCCCACATTGTTAAGGCACCATGAATATACAGCCATTCTGATGGTGCCTTTATGTTACTTTTATGATGCAGTATTATAGAATCTTCCACTGACCGCAGCCGTGCCACCGTTGCTTGTCTTATTTTTGATTAACAGATGTACTGTATTGCAATTTTGATTTGTCATATGGCTATATTTAGTGCCGGCACTACTAAAAGTCATTGCAGCGCCGATAGCTTGACCAAGTTCGTTAATAGGTTGGGCTGATATTACTCCCGTTATGGATCCTACATATATATTTGTAATGGTACTCCAGGTTTCACTAGTGGCTTTAGAGAGGTAGTCAGTGGTTTGAAACTCATGGGTAAAATTACTACTACTAAATCCCGCAGATCCTTTATAGGCAAATGCGGTAGACATGGTGAACATTATCATGATTAGTACTATAATTGTGCAAAACAGTTTTTTCATAATAAACCTCCCATAATCATTGATGATTTTGACTTACATCCTAAATGCAACGTTTCGTATATTCAACGGAATCGCCCCCTTACATTCTTGCATTTAAAAGCAGTTTCTCTTTCAGTTGGTTTGCAATTGTAGGGTACTTTAATATAGAGACAGATTAATATCCTTTCAAATATGGTATTTGTCTTTTTGTAGATCGTAAGAAACATTTTAAGTAATGCCCTTACAGATTAGCGCTGTTTTGGCGCGATGCGAGCCGCCCGCTCATGAAATGCAGGGGTGTTTTTATGTGTGGGCAATCATAGGCATCCCTCCCTGGCCGCCGGGTCATAAACGGCTTTTGTTGTTCCAATATGCAACCAAGCCTCACACTGTTTATTGCATCTCCATTAACTGCCGTGTTGTCATTCGAGGCTCAACATATCTGCCGTCAATGGCCGAAAACACCATACAATCTTCAAAATAGAGCTCCGGGATGCCGTCTATTTGCAGATCATAGAATACATACCACGATGGGGTATATTGTCCCTGCTCTTGATTTGTATTAGCCGATGCCAACAAGCTGGTTCCCAAACATATTTTGTTTATTGTTATTACGCATTGATGCTCGGGATTTCCTTTATTTGCATGGCAATATTTCATCTGATTGGTAACGATAGATATCAGCTTGTCAAGCCCTACCAAGCTCCCACTGTCGCTTTTTCCGATTTCCTCGACCGCTCCTTGCCAATCAAACACAGCAACGCCTGTCTCATCAACGAAAACCTCTATCAGCTCGCTTTCCCACGGTGCAACCAACGCTGGGGAAACGCCGTTGTTTATCCTGCAATCTCTGCCCATCAAATAGGCTGTTAGTCCTTCTACCTTTTTTGCGTATGTGAAAAGCCAACCACTGGTAATTATTTCCCCCGTATATGGCGTGACAAGTCTTGCTTTGGTATCGGTGCGGCTATGCGAACCGCTGCAAATATCATTTACCAATTTATCCGCCTGGTCTGCCGCGGCCTTTTCGGATACCGTTACCGATATGGTGGTTCCGGCGGGTTCGCCGCTTATGGCATCTCCGGTTTGAACCATACTCTCCGCCTGCAATACGGAATCAGGATATTTTGCATAGTAAAAGTAATTTCCGTTCCTTTCAAACTGGGTTTGCTCCCAGCTTCCGTCATTTTCAAATTCCACTATACACAGTTCATTTTGGTCATGATTTTTCCAGCCGAATGCTGTCCTTCCTGTGGACTCGGGTGAGCTTTTGATTTTCTCCTCGATTTCACGAACGACCGAGTTCACATCAAATTGTTCGTCATAATCCCCGTTTGCGCTTTTCTGCTTAAGCCTTATCAGTACATTTGCCCAATATGCTTTATTCGCCTGAGCATACTCATATAGACTTGCGCCCTGCGAGAACATATTAACGAGCCTAATATTTTCATCGTCTGAACGTTTAAGCCTCTGCACGGTATATATGGATGCTCCTTCAATTCCCTCTGCGCTGATATCTGCATCGTAGCGAATTATCATATTGGCTTTCGGGAAGTCGATTTGGTCATTATATTTTTGCGGGAAACTGTCCGCACTGGCCTTTTCACCTTTTTTGCCGTCTGATCCTTGTCCGCTGATTATTAAGCTATCCTTTCCGTCCTGTTCGCCAACGATGGGCGAAATGCTGGGCGTGGGTTGACAGGCAGAAAATATTAACAATATATTTATCGTCAATACGAACCATACAATCTTCTTTTTCATCTATTTTTCAATATGCCAGCAATGCAAATCACCGTATGGCTGTGCACATTGTTTGTTCTCCTTTCATAAATGTCGGAAGTCAGCAGGTATATTAAGCGCATGATGCGGAAAGCATCATGCGCTTTTACCTTAGGAATTAAGCGGCATAAAACTTGCCTACGGCGTAAAAGTAACCATAAGACGAAATAGCAGACAGCCTTAACTTAGCAGAAGAGTAATTATTGGCTCCGCTTTTAAAAGTTAAAGTAACACTGTCGCCGCCCCATACGGTTAATTCGTTGCTGAGCGCTGTACTGCCACTTACGACCTTTGATTTATGCGGAGAGGCGTAAGGACTATCTCTTTCAGTTGCACTACTTGTGCATTCGTCTCGTGCGTAGCTCCAAGAAGTACCAACCCTATCCAGTGATCTGGTATCAAAGTAGTTATTTGCACCGCCGGAGTATTCATGGTATCCGGCAAATGCAACGGATGACATTGAAAAAATCAAAACTGCAACAATAAGGAAAGCTATTATTTTTCTCATTTTAGTATCCTTTCAAATACGGTATTTACATTTTTGTATATCATGGGATACAATTTAGCCATACCCTTGCAAACCGGCATCGCCCTTTCAGCGATGTGAGCCGCCCGCTCATGAAATGCAGGGGTGTTTTTATGTGTGGGCAATCATAGGCATCCCTCCTTCCGTTCGTATGCACCAATGTCCACGACGGAGTGCCCCTTGCCTATCGCTACATGTATGAGACAATTTAGCGAAGCAAAATATGACAGAAAAAATAATTTTTTCTTGTCATATTTCACTCCTCTGGTTTGTCTCATTAGCAAATAATCCGAAAGGAAGGAATACTTATGAAAAAAAGATTGATCTCGTTACTGTTGATCGCCACCTGCCTATTCTGTTTTTGCGGCTCTGCTTTAGCACTGAAAGAACCGGAAGTTAAATCCGCGGGTTCGGTATCAGCGGGACTGTCAAAAGTTAGCGGCAGTACGTATGAATTGTGGGGACAAATCAATGGGACAGCCGGCGAAAACTTGACTATTAGGGTAAAGCTCTATAAAGGAAGTACATACATAACGGAAACATATAAAGCCGGGCAGGGTCCTACGATATACACCAGCAAAAATGTAACATTGAGTTCCGGTGACTATCGTCTTGACATCACGGGCACTACGTCAACAAGGACTATACAAGAATCAAAATATATAACGATCAGCTAAGGCATGGAGGGTACTTTTCATGAAAGGAAGAATTAGATTGCCCGTTTCTTTAGTACTTCTTTTATGAAAAACCAAGTATTTCAATAGCTGGAGGTGAGTCCATTGGGCTGGAAACAAACGAAATAACCGCTGAAAATCCTGCCTGTTCTGGTTACGCACATGATACACAATAATTACTTATGTAAGGAGGATATTTATCATGAAAAAAGGTTTTAGGTTCGCCATTTCTCTGGTACTTTCTTTGACCTTGCTTGCAATGATGTGCATTTCTGCATCCGCAACCTCTACAGATGCTACGGAATCAATTGTAGAAGAATACGCAAAAACAATTGAATCAGTACAAACAGAAATGGAAAGCAATACGACTGCGGAGCGGCGAGCCGCCGAAACTGCTTCCACTATTCAGGCAGCACAGATTAAGAGAGCGGTGGGCGCAGAAAGTTGGTATGCAGGACAATACATTGATAACAGTGGTCGTCTGCATGTTGTTGTTACTGATATCGAAAAGGGTACTGAAGATGTAAGCAAGGCCGGTATGCTTTCATCTGAATCCATCGCAAGGATTGATAATAATGCTGTAAAAGTCAGTCCGTCTATAAGCATTGAGCAGGGACAATTCTCGCTCAATGAATTAAAGTCTATCATGACGTTGATTGTAGAAGCAAACTCTGAATATGTTTATGGCTGTGGAATTGATGAAGAAAATAACAGCGTATTTGTCGAGTTGTCAGTCTGCGATAATGAAACTATAGAAATATTTAAGAACACTGTTATTGATTCCCCAGCCGTTACATTTTTGCAATCGCCGGGGAAAGCATTGCCCATGACTACACTGTATGCCGGATCAGTAGTATGGCCTACTTCAAGTTCTCGGGTTACCATATCAACTTTTGGATACAAGAATGATGAGTTTGGTTTTTTTACTGTTGGACATACGCTGGGAAATACAATTAAATCTTCCAGCAGTGGAAGCACATTAGGCACTACTTCTTCTTCAAACAAGATAATGAGTTCAACAGCCGACGGCAGCTGGACAAAACTAAACTCTGGCCATACTGGTAAGGATGGGGTAGCGAAAATAGGTTCAACAAGCACAAACTATGCATATTTTGAATCTGGATCTTATGATCCGGTACAGGGCAGCTCGGTGTCTGCATACCTCGGCAGATCGAGTTCTATTGCTTCCGGTACAATTCAGAGTGTCAATTATTATTATGTTTGTGCCTACAGCGCGATCAACCCCAGTTGGAGCGATATAGGCTGTTATGACATTCGAGTTTCTGGCTTCGATATCCTTGGCGGCGATAGCGGTTCTCCTATGCTGGGCTATGCATCTGGAATCGGCACTGTAATTTGGGGCTCTTTGAGGTCTGGCTCTAATGGTTACGCGAACTTCTGTAATATCAAAACGGTTGTCAACACACTTGGCGTAAGGTGTTCTTTAGGTTAATAGTGTTCCATCCTCCGGTTGATGCAAAGCGTTGTTTTTAATTGCCTGCACAACCGGAGGAACCATTTGCGAAAGGAGCAGATTAAATGAAACGTACCTCTGTATTTCTGTTATCCCTGTTGATTGTATTGATGATGATACCTGCTGCGGCATATGCCGCATCTTATCGCTATGCCACAGAACCCGTAATGTTTCGTACCGGCCCAAGCGTCAAGTATTATGCCATCACCGAATTGCAGACCGGCGATCAGGTAGAATTCCTCGGCACATCCGGCAACTGGTCAAAAGTAAAATGGAACGGGCAGACAGGATATGTATTTACAAAATATCTCTCCTCTTTTCCGAGCGTTCTGCCGAATACTGTCGCCGAGCGTTTCGCAACAGCGACCGGGCATAATATTAATGTGCGCAGCGGACCGGGTACGTCTTATAAGAAGCTTGGGAAGATAGCAAAGGGTGAAACCTTTCCGGTGGTGGATATAAGCGGTAAATGGCTTAATATTGAGTGGGAGGGCATCAACGCTTTTGTCTATAGCCGTTATTTTGTTCTGACGCAGCCGCAGTCGGGTATCTCCACGGCTGACGCCATACAGAAAAGCGGGTATTTCAAAACAAATACCTCGGTCTATCTCGGAACCTTCATGGATTCCTCAAATGTCTTGAATATCCGCGTTTCCAAGGGCGCCAGCACTTCCAAGATCAACCGGGAATTAAAATCGCTGCTTGGCGACGCGGCCGGTTCGTTCCGCGTGGTTTCTTCTTCATTGCCATATTACGTAAATGAAGAGTACATCAAGGAACTACTTAACACCGTTAATTATAGATATTCCAAGCTTGGCGCAAGGGATAAAGAACGCTGCGGCTTTTCGGGAGCATACTATGATGCGGCAAAGGATTGCTTTATCGTGGAAATCATAGACCTGGATAATACTAAAAAACAAATTTTTAAGCAACTGATCCTTAATTGGGACGCGGTCACGTTTAAATCGGTTGCTTCCCTTGCGGTACCAATGGGATAGCGAAAACGCACAAACCGGGAGAGCATAACGTCCTCCTGGTTTTGCCGTTAAGCTCGTCGCCACCCGTTTACCGGCCGTTTTGCAGCCACCAGGCAAAGGCTGGCCTTTCCTCCTCGCCCTCAAAATACGCCTGAATAAGAGGCAGGACGCAGCGGGCAAACCTACAGAAATGACAACTCACGGATGGGATGCTGGGCGGCAGCTGGAAGAGGAATTCTAACTCACACGATCACAAACAAAAGACTCGCACAGGCGGGATACTACAGTATCCTCGACCGGTACGAGTCTACGCACGGATACGATTGAATCGCCGTGTACCGAACGGTACGCACGGCGGTGCGGGAGGTCGGTCACTTAAATAATGGGTGACCTCCTACCCGATTATTTGTCTTCTTTTATTTTTTGGTGTTTACCAAAGATATAATAACTGTAATCAACACCGCTATCGGCTACGATTTCAATATAACTGTCGCCTATCTTCGCAACCGCACCGAATGAGTTATCTATACTGTCAATTTGACAGTGAAGAATGATATCATCTGAAAGAGTGTAATCCCAAGCGCGAGCATTGGCATCAGGTATTCCCCAAACGGGTGATGAAATCTGCCAGTGCTGATAAATACAAATCCTGTTAACATCGTTCAGAATAAATGTGGCATATAGACTAAATCCGCTATTGCTTTTTACTGCCATAATATCCTCAGCGGGCAGCCCCAGCGTGTTTTTGAACTTGTATGCTTTATATCCGGTATCCTTTTCGAACTCCTCATAACTGCTGTAATGCTTTTCCTCATAATCAACCGCAGGAAAATCATAAGGAACCTCGGGAGATATGGTATATCCGCCGTCATGTACAGTCAGAATAAAGCTGTATAGTTGCTTCGCCCATGCCCGGCCGGTGGGCGTAACAGTAAAGAATAATGTGATAAACACGACAAGCGCCATTAATATAACAATCCCGCGGCGCATTCCGCCTAATGCCCAGCCAACGCTTGAGCTGCGCCTATTCGCGGCGGCTCTCTCCTTCTCGATGAGCCTGTCGAAGGGCTCCCACTCGGAATCCGGCAAATCAGACCTTTTTTTTGCTCGGTCAACTATTTCTTCAAGAGAGGCATGGCCTCCTTTCTCGGCTATTATTTCTTCAGCCTTCGCTTTACTTATAGCAAATCGCCCATCGACAAGGTTGGGATACGATTCAACCAGTTTTTTAAACTTGCGTTCTAACATTTTATGCCCCCATTACTTATATTTCTATATTTTAAAAATGAACGTTATCACAAAAAGCCATAATCGCATGTCGCTTAAAGCCAGCGCCTTGCGCAGTCGTTTGAATTTCTGAGCAAGTGTATTGGATGGGAGCCCCATTTGCCGTGCCACCTCCTGAAGGGGGTAGCCGTCAAGGTACCTCATATAAAAAGCTTCTGCAAGGTCGGGCGGATACTTTGCCAGCTGTTTATTTAAGCTTAAAAGGAACTCAATATGAGCCATATCGTTAGCACTCTTTGCAATAATCGAGTTTAACTCTGTGCCAGTTGGGTCTATGCATATGCACCTGCCTTTACGCAAAGAACTGTTATAAACCATATGTCGAAGGCTGGTGTTGAAGAAGGCCCTTGGAAACCGGATTTCCTCGACATCAGTATTTCTTTCAAGAAGGGCTATGCACAGATCACTGACCAAGTCTTCAGCGTCTTCAATGTTTCCCGTCAACGAGACGGCATACCGTTCTAAATTCTCCCTGCACTTGCTGAACTCTTCAATTAATTCATTCTTGTCCATGTAAATGCTCCTGCTTATGTACGTATTACAAATGCTCTTATATTAGCAAATATATATTACCATACATAACCATACATATAAGTGACAAATCAGAGAGCAAAAATATGACATCATTCTATATTTATCTCAAAATTCATATGTTTTGCCCGCCTTCCTTGCATGATAAAATTTTTAATGCCAAACTGTTCACTCTTTTTTCCATATATGAGACCGATAAGAGGACCAGAATATGACACACAATTTAAGATATAAGCAATTTATATAGCATTTAAGCACGTATAATATAGTATTTTAAACGCTTCTTTTAAAAGAACGAATGTTATAGCACTTAAACATATAAAATATAATATTATATCTTTGCAGAGGAGATAGATGAACAAAAAAGAGTTCGGCAAACGCATACAAAAGGTGAGAAAAAGCCGTGGCCTTACGGCAAGAATGTTGGCTGAAATGATAAGTATTGACGATACGTTTTTGCGGCAAATCGAAGGTGGACGTGCGTTGCCTAGCCTGCCGGTCTTTATCAGCATTTGCAATGCGTTGGAAGCATCTCCGGATTATTTTCTCAGGGACTCAATAACAACAAACGAGCTTACCAAATGCGAGGAACTTCTTAAAATGTGGGAAGATGCTACGCCTATGGAGTCGCAATTGATAGTCGACATGATAATGACGGCAAGAAAATACATTAATTGAGCCATGCAGCCATAGTCCTGCCCAAATCCCGCTGTTTCCATTAACCCAGGGTACTCTTTTATCAGTACTTTAGCGACAATAAACCGCCAGCTATGCCGGCGAGAATAGGAAGCTTTAACCGGGGAGCTGCGCCGTCACCACGCATTTCCCCGGCGCATGCCCGCTATATCTGAAGGGATAGCAGGTCACCAGCACAAGCGTTTTGCCATCCACAGTAGGAAGCCGCAAATCGTCGGTACTTTCGTAAATTGTGATGTCCGAAACGGTGTACGTGTAGACCGTGCCTTCGTCCATCGTGACGGTAATGGCATCGCCGCGCTCAACCTTTTCAAGCACCTTAAGGTGATTCCGGTTACGATGGCCGTAGACAACGCACATTCCACTCTCACCGGGCAACACAGAGGTCGTAAGCCAACCGGGAGTTTTCTTGAGCGTTGATTCTTCTACGCCGTATGCGACGGAGATGGTATCGTTCAGAATATCCAGCGTAAAGAAGCATTCGCCCTCCTGCTTTGGGGAAGGCGCTGCCGGCGGCGAGGGAGCGGGGCTTTCGATTGTCTCCGACATTGGTATTGGCCGAAGAGTAGCAACAGGTGAAGACAGGGGAATGGGAAGCTCCATGTGCACAACTTCAGGCGTGAATATTGGTTTAATCTCGACGAAAGTATCATCGTTTTCGTGCGGCGTAAATACAATGGCACCGAATATTATAATCGAAACGGAGAGAGCAGCAAGTAATGCCGTTCTTTTGATATTCTGCCTTTTCATTTTATTTCCTTTCTGTCAGTTGGTCGGTCTGCCGAAGCATACCCATTCCCATTCAGAGCCGTTCTTGCCCCAATGCTTGCGAATCTGTACGCTGTTATTGCCGCCTGTGCTGTCAATGAGAAATTCATCGTTAATATAGATGGCGACGTGGTGGATCTGCAGCCAGCGTTTGCAACGCCCTGTACCGCAGCGCCGGGTATCCGTACAATAGCCCTCGCCGCGGGAAGCGTCCTTACGGGCAAAGAAGATAAGGTCGCCCGCCTGAAGCTGTGATGAGTCGGTGAACAGTACGCCCATATCCCTACACTTCTGCGCCATGCCCGTAGAGGTCAGCCCGTTCATGGAGGACAGAACGCAATCACGGTATGCCGCCCGTACCAGGCCGGAACAGTCCATACTGGAATAACTGCGCCCGATGTACCGTTTTGCGGCTTGTACTACCTGCGCGCCAAGCTCATTAGAAGGCAGGTCGGGATTGATATTTAAGCCAAAGCCATACTCGCCTCCGTCACCCACGGTATCGCCAAGCAGCTCCGCAAAAAGCGGGTAATAATCAGGGCGCATCAGCTCGACAAGCATTTCGTCTTGATCTTGGTTGAAATGATATAGCTCCGCGCCGTCGCGGTAGTCCATGCTTGCTACATTGACATAGATATGCAGCGTGGCCTTACTCTCAGTCACGGGATCGCCGTTTTTATCAAGGACGAGGGCCCCATATTCATCGGTGATGGTGATCGTTTCGGATTCCAATTCCGTTCGGTAGGAAACGCTGTTCATATCGTGGAATATCTCTTTTAGCCGTTCAATGTTATCCGGCGTCATCGAGGTAACATCGGAGGGATTTTCCGCGTCTGCGCCAACCTTTATGGCATACACGCCCACCACATCCGCCCAATTGGGTACGGGGCTTTCGGCTCCCTCCATATCGCCCTCATAGATGACCTCCACAACGTCCGCGCCGCTTTGTGAGGACAGCTCTGCTATTCTTTTCTGCATCTCGCTTTGAAACCCGGCATTGATACTCTCTATGGCTTCGGTCATTGGCTTGCTGCCGTCAGCCGATTCGTTCGCGGAAAACACGCCGAACAGCGACAGCAAAACAATCACAAGCACAATGACGATTATGATAACGACGGCTACCCAGCCGCCGGCTGCAATAGCGGCTATCAATGCCTTGACCGCCGCAATGAGTGCCTTTACAAATGCGGCAACAGCTTTTGTCGCCGCAGCAGCTGCTTTTGCTGCGGCCTGTGCCGCGCGCGCCGTCACCTGCGTTGCTTTTGCGGCAGCCTGCGCGGTTTTCTGCGCCGTTTTCGACGCCTGTTGCGTGGTCTTGACCGTTTTTTCGGCGGCCTTTACGGTCTGCTTCGTCGTTTTCACGGTGCGCTGTGCCGTTTTGACCGTGCCTTTTGTGGCGATCTTGGCTGTGTTCGCGCTTTGCTTAACGGTCCGCTGTGAAGCCTGCCGCACCCTGCGGGAACTTTGAACACTTTGGCGAACACGTTCCCGCCCTTGTCGCGTGGAGTTGCTATCCGGCGAAGAAAAAGAGGAACGGTTTTGCTCCGTTCCTCGCTGCGCTTCCTTGTACTGTTTTCGCAGGTCGTTTGCTTTTCGGGCAAGCTGCTTGTCCCGGTATAGCAGCTCGTCTCCAACGTTGTGGGCTGCATCGTCGGCTGTGCGCTCCACACGCTCCTTGGCGTATTGCTCTGGCTGTTCGCTCTGTGGTTGTTGCCGCTCCGCGGCCTCTTTTGCCTGCTCCTTTGCGGAGATAAAAGAACGCCGCATAAGCTCCTTTGGGGCTCGTGCGGCGTCGGTCATCAGACGGGGAGCACGGTCTGTTGAATTTATTTTTATATCTTTCAATAGCTTTTACCCCCACAGCTCCGTTTCACCGGGCTTCGTCGTCAATTTTCTGTATAGCTCGGTGTTCTTTGGGAACCTGTTTACGAAAGGTACCAGCGCATTGCCGATCTTCATGAGACCATGCCCCGCCTCAGCATTTGGTGCGCTTTTGATCTTTCAAGACGGCGATAAGGAAGGTGGCAAGTGATAGAGCGCCCTTTCCTGCAAGATTGGTCGCACATTCCACGCCTTTGACGGTCACGTTAGTCGCTATATTGACGATTTGTTCTGCCGCTTCTCCTTGCTGGCTCATGTTTTATCAGCTCCTTTTCTTTGATTTTCGGGTATATAAAAAGGCGCTTCAGGTGAAGCGCCTTGAGTGAGCATAACAAACAAACTGCGAAGTTTTGAAACCTTGAATTTATCGTACTGATCTTTAATTCTTGCTCGCTATAAATAAACTACATTTTAATAAAATACGCTTTAATTATTTCCCTATATCATTGATGGAAAATCCAATATTTCTTTTGCATACAATTCGTAGTTTGTGTGGACTTTTTATTTTGTGAGAACTTAGTTTATACGACCAAATCATCATGTCAAGTAAATCCTGTTGTGAAATGGATGCTCCTGCGCCTCCGTCAAATGATGTTGTTCCTGCGCCTAAAATAGGTACGCACACATCTTTTTCAGAATAGTAGTTTTCCAATTCTTTCCACAGCAAATCTAAACACGCAAGATACTCGTCACGAGAAAAGAATCTGCCTTTACCTTTTTCATCCAATTTTGCAAATGCCATCAGCAAGTCATCACCATTCGGGAGTATAGTACCCGAATCGAATCGTATTTTACTCTGATATTTTGATTTGCTCCGTGCTGGTGTAATTTGTGCGGCTTCAATCAACCTCTGAACATCTAAATCTGGATGTAACAATAAATACTTTCCGCATATAGAATCTGGATTTATATCTGCCGTTGCGTTACCTATTTGCGTTGTAAAGCACTCATCAAAATTGATTACTCGCTTACATTTTTTCGTTTTAAGTATATTTCCATACTCAACTTTTATCGAATAGTTTTGACCTTTAATCGTAATTCTTTTGCGCAATTTCAAGTAAATCGCATATAGAACCGATATTGCAATCCATATAAGCAAGAGGCACACAAGACGAGAAATTACTATATTGACTTCTTGAGAATCTAAACGAGCAGACCATTTACATTGTTCAAGAGCCTCTTGCGTTATCCATTCACGTTTCCCAAAGAACGTTTCCGGCACAAAAGTAAATATGCCTGTGACAATAGCAAATGCCAACGCAATGCTCTTAATGATGAAATCAATCAAAACCCAAGTACCTCTTTTATGTATGCATAGTCTCCAACTTTCTTCCCATTTGCATCGGTTTTCCAGAATGGTTTCGCATTTTCCTCGTAACCGTCCATATAGGATGGAAGCCAGCTTGTTTCCTTTCGTGTAGAATTATATACGATAATCATTGTTTTGTTCTTCTTTTTCGCCTGTTCGAATTCATGACGCAAGTAGGAATACTTATTTATATTTCCGCAATCGTCATTCTCGCCAGGTGTGGAAACACTTGAAACCTTACACTCTTTTTCCCCGTTGGTGTTTTGCTGATATGGTGTACAAGTACACTGCCATCTTTCTTTAGATACACGTTCGCACCCGCTACCCGCTGTACGAGAAGCGGTCATATCGCCCACAACTAAAATCACTGCCGACGAAGCATTGATTTGGCGATTGAATTCAGCTTTTAGGTCACAAATACGACAATCGTCGCTATTAGCCACGCTACCAGATGATACCTTCGACATATCAATGAAATCAACTTTATGGAGGCTATCGCTTCCCCATTTATTCAATTCATCTACTACATTTTGATCTCCATTAGACTGATCGTAGTCAGCGCTGATGTAAACTTGCTTACTCATTTTAATAACACTCCTTATTTAGTATTTACTAACAGTATAAGGTTTTGAATGAACAATAAATGAATCAGATTTCCCATTATTACTATACTCAGCACCTCGCCCTCTTACCTCTCTGGTCACTTCAGCCTACCACAGCTTGGTAGCTGGTTCTCTTTCAACATCCTCCTCTAGTAAACAAAAAGCTTTACCGATGATTACCATACTTTACCGACGAAATCCGCATTGCTGATGTCCTGTTTGACTGTGCAAGCTAATATATTTATTATACTACTACCTGAGCGTCAATCAAATGGAAAATGTCATAAAAAGGCAATAGCGGCGCATTGTACAAACAGCATGAATGGCAACTTAAGTTATCGTTGCCATTCAAGCCATTGATGATTTGCACTTATCAGCTAATAGAGCTAATTAGGGCTTTACTATCTACTTTTTCACTTCAAACACATACTGCCGTTTTACCAGCTTGCGGTACACGATTCCGGCGTCCTCCAGCTTAAAGAGGTCTTGCCGCGCCGTTTCCAGCACCACGCCGAATTTCTTTTGCCATGCCTTTATGGTAATGGATTGATTGGGGCTTGTGAGAATCCACTTCGCGCCCTCTATGACACGACTGTTCATGCCGGCTGCTTTCAGCTTATCAAGCGTCTGCTCCATCACGACCTTGTCAACGAGCCGTTCCTCCATGGCTTTTACCGCACGGGCGAGCATCCCCGTGTAATAGTCGATGAAATAGGTCATGTCAAAGTCGTCGTCCTCAACATCCTTGATGGCCTTATAATACTTGGCGCGTTCCTCCGCGATCACACCGGATATGGAGAAATAGCGAAAAAAATCATAGCCCGCCTGCAACAGCATCATAAAGGAAAGCGCCCGCGCAGTTCTTCCGTTCCCGTCTATGAAGGGGTGGACATAGACGAAGTAGAAATGCGCGATACAGGCTTTGATGAGCGGCGACAATTCGTTGTTGGTTATGAATTCAAGCAGCGACGCCATCATGCCGGAAACCTTTTCGGCTTCGGGCGCAGTATGAACGATCTCGCCACGGCTTGACTGCACGAATACGCTTTCGCTGCGGTAAGCATTTGTCGGCACGTCAGCTTCAAGCGTGTCCTTTGTCACAAGCGCATATATGTCAAATATCGTTTGCTCGGTGATCGACTCATCAATGTGTTCAAGAACATAGGTGAGCGCCTCGAAATTGTTCTTCACCATCTGCTCGGATTTATTCTTCGGTGAGCGCCCTTCATGGATAAACTCCCGCGCTTCCTTCTTGGTGGTGAACGCGCCTTCTATAACGCTTGAATACACAGCCTCGTCTAAAACCGCTTCCCGAAACGCTTCTTCGTATTCCGGACGGTCAAATACGATCTCTCGCCGCGCAAGAGAAATGACCTCATCAGCTTGTGACGAGATGCTTTTCGTCAGTACCCACCAAAACGGTTTGCCGTCTATGGAGAGAAGCGGGAGACTTTCGGATTTATCCTTCCTCGCCTTTTGAAGCTCCGGCCACACCTTTGAGATGGGCAGGGAAACGGGCAAACGGTGGATAATATCCTTTCTCGGAAGATACTTTTCCAAATATGTTTCGATGATCTCCTGCATGATTTCCCTCCAAAGGCACTCTAATTATCTTCTATTTTACTTCTATTATTCCTCCAAAGCAAGACTTTATTCAATAGCGCGACGGAGATTCTTTATCTGCTTTTTTTCATGACCTTTTTCCTCCTTTTCCATTTGCTTTATCTGCGCCTGCTTTTCGGCAAGCACAAGAGCGCGTTCCATAATGGCGTCGCACAGCTTCATGCTCCGACGAAGCGGTTTTGCCTGCGCGGATATGGCGGCAATTCGCGCGCGGATCTCCACCATGCGCGCCTCGGGAACATCATGTCGGCGCTGCTCGTTATGAAGCGTCTTGCGCTCGGAATACAGGCTTTTGATCTGTGCGTCTGCCGATGCTCTGTAATCGGTGAGCTGCTCCGCCGTGTCGATGCCATGCCTAAACAGAAACCGGGATTGCTCATCGAGCTCGTCCAGATGAATTGACAGACCGGGAAATCGGGATCATCATTGCTACCGTACAGGCTGTGTTGGATGCCAGAGAAAAGGGGGAGTAACCATGCTCCTGGCACAACTGAATAGGAACTGATAGACGCTATGGACGGATAAAGTTTGTAGCGTTTTTTTCTTTGCCTGGAAGGTTGCCAAAGTGAAGGTTTTTGTATTACTTAGGTACGAAAAAAGAAACGATAGCAAGCACAGCAAGCGAGTACCCGCTTGCGAATTTTGAGATTTTCAGGTCCCGTGCCCGAAAATTCAAAATTGCTTGTTGGGATAATCCCAAACCCTTATGAAGAACGGAGGCGGCGCATGGCAAACCGAAAGCGGAATATCCAAATGAAATTCTATGTTACGGAGGACGAAAAACAGCTCATAGACGAGAAAATGAGCCAGCTCCCCACACGCAGATATGGTGCCTACCTCCGCAAGATGGCGATTGACGGATATATCATCTATACGGACACCGCAGATA
>OGXR01001395.1_pt1 | contig 17828 bp, 17 predicted proteins | sample 1576331 | NCBI WGS metagenome assembly OGXR01 (sample SAMEA3541473, study PRJEB24748) | human gut metagenome | biome: human gut; feature: human-associated habitat; material: faeces | place: China | collected 2012 | reverse complement strand
GCGTTACCAACAAATGTGTACTTCGATGATCTATAGAGTGTGTCACCATGATGATTTTCTCGACAGCTTGGCTCCTTTTAAGTTCTCCAATATATCGATCGTAAAGGATTATTTGCTGAAGACGAGACAAGGAAAACGCTATTTCGTGACACATGGCGATATTTTCGATACGGTTACGACCCATATGCGTTGGCTTGCCATGCTCGGGGATGTGGGATATACTTTTTTATTGTGGTTGAATAAGGTTTACAATCATCGTAGAGAGCGGCAAGGAAAACCTTATTTCTCTTTATCCCAAGAGGTGAAACACCGGGTGAAAAGTGCGGTCTCTTATATCTCGGAGTTTGAGAAAGAGCTGGTACGCTTAGCGGAGGCCAAGCATTTGGATGGGATTATTTGCGGCCATATTCATCAAGCGGCGAGCGTATGGTATGGTAATGTGCATTATCTAAATTCCGGCGATTGGGTGGAAAGCATGACCGCTCTCGTGGAGGATGAACAAGGAGAGTGGGATATTGTTACATATAATAATGTACAACTATATGCGGATGCCGTATGAAAATTCTGTTTATCATACAAGGTGAGGGACGTGGGCACTTGACCCAAGCGTTATCCTTACGCCAGAAATTGATGGCCGAAGGACATGAGATCGTTGGTGTGTTGGTAGGAAAAAGCCCGGCCCGCCGTTTGCCGGATTTCTTCTTGAATAAGATACAATCGCCGGTATATCCGTTTGAGAGTCCGAATTTTTTACCGACGGCTAAGAATAAACAAGTGAGTTTGATGCGTAGCGTATTATATAATGTATTGCGTCTGCACAAATACATGGGAAGTATCCGTTATATCGACCGGATGATTCGGCAGACGGATGCGGATGTTGTCGTGAATTTCTACGAGCTGCTGACGGGGCTGACTTACTTACTTTTCCGTCCGAAAGCGACGATGGTATGTATCGCCCATCAATATCTATTCTTGCATCCGGACTTCGTTTTCCCGAAGCAGAGCACATTGTCGTTGGCGTCGCTACGATTTTTTACGAGATTAACGGCGATAGGCTCCGTCAAAAAATTAGCCTTGTCTTTCCGGAAGATGCGCGAGGCGCCGTTGGGAGGAATAGTCGTGGTTCCTCCTTTATTAAGGCAAGAAGTCTTGGATGCGGTTCCCTCGAACGGCAGTTATTTGCATGGTTATTTGTTGAATAGCGGGTTTAGTGAGGAGATCCGTTCTTGGCATTCCCGTCATCCTTCGGTTCCGATGCATTTCTTTTGGGATAAGAAAGATCAGCGAGCCGAGGTGAAAATAGACGATTGCCTTTCTTTCCATCAGCTGGATGATACGTTGTTTCTACGTTATATGTCGGGGGCGAAGGCTTATGCTACGACCGCCGGGTTCGAATCCGTATGTGAGGCGATGTATCTGAATAAACCTGTATTGATGGTTCCTACACATATTGAGCAAGCTTGCAATGCTTACGATGCCTCTTTGTCTGGCGCAGGCGTTGTCGCTGATTGTTTTGATCTGGACGTGTTATTATCCATTTCGGAAAGTCATGTGGAGAATCCGGTCTTCCGGCATTGGGTGAAACAGGCGGATTGGCTTATTCTTCGTGAGTTCCGTGAGGATTTGTTGCGTGAGGAACATCCGGTAACGAGCCTAGGGAGGATTACGACAAATTGGGTGGCGCGTCTGGGGAGATTCCTGCCTATCTAGGAACTTATAGCAGTACCGTGCTGTAGATGCAGGTGTGCCATGCTGATGGCACAGGCGTGCCACACTGATGGCACAAGCGTGCCACGCTGATGGCACAAGCGTTTCATCAGCATGGCACAGATGTCTTATTTATTGAGCGCTTGCTCAATATCGGCGATGATATCATCGGCGTTCTCGATACCTACAGAGAAGCGGATTAAGTCCGGAGCTACGCCAGCCTCTATCAATTGCTCATCGCTCAACTGGCGGTGCGTATGACTGGCCGGGTGAAGCACGCAAGTACGGGCATCCGCTACGTGAGTTACGATAGCGGCGAGTTTCAAGCTATCCATAAACTTGATCGCCACCTCACGTCCACCTTTCAATCCGAAGGATAATACACCGCAAGAGCCATTCGGTAGATACTTCTTGGCGAGTTCATGGTACGGATTGCCTTCCAATTCCGGATAATGAACCCAAGCTACCTTATCACATTTCTGTAGCCACTGCGCTACCGCCAAGGCGTTTTTGCAATGCTGCGGTACACGAAGATGCAAGGTCTCCAATCCCAGATTCAATAGGAATGCGTTTTGCGGGGATTGGATCGCTCCGAGGTCACGCATCAGTTGGCTAGTCGCTTTCGTGATGAACGCTAATTTCCCGAATGTCTTGGTATAGGTCAATCCGTGGTAAGAAGGGTCCGGTTGGCAAAGTCCCGGGAACTTCTCGGCATGCGCTTCCCAATCGAAATTGCCGCTGTCCACGATACAACCGCCTACGCTCGTGGCATGGCCGTCCATATATTTGGTCGTGGAGTGCGTGACGATGTCCGCTCCCCATTCGAACGGACGGCAATTGATCGGCGTGGCGAACGTATTATCGACGATCAAGGGTACGCCATGATTATGGGCGATGCGGGCAAACTTCTCCACATCCAATACCATAACGCCCGGGTTGGAGATCATCTCGCCGAACATCGCCTTCGTATTCGGGCGGAAAGCCTTGGAGATCTCTTCCTCGCTCGCGTCTTGATCTACGAACGTGCATTCGATTCCCAGCTTCTTCAAGGTAACGGCCAGTAGATTATAAGTACCTCCATAAATGCTGGTAGCGCTTACGATATGATCGCCAGCCTCGCAAATATTGAAGAAAGCGAAAAAGCTAGCGGCCTGTCCGGATGAGGTCAGCATGGCGGCAGTGCCGCCTTCCAGCTCGCAGATCTTGCCGGCAACCGCATCGTTGGTAGGGTTCTGAAGCCGGGTATAAAAATAACCGCTGGCCTCCAGATCAAAAAGCTTTCCCATATCCTCGCTGGTAGCATACTTAAAGGTCGTGGACTGGACAATCGGGATTTGACGGGGCTCTCCATTTCCGGGAGTATAGCCCCCCTGGACGCAGACGGTATTAATCTGATAGCTGCTCATGGGTGTTTCCTTCTTTCCTGTTGGATTGGCGCCGGCGCGGTTCCGAGCCTCAAGCCGGTCGTTAAATGCGACTTTGGGTATCATTATAGCATCGCTTTTGCGGCGAAACAAGGGATTCGTCCGAATCCGGCGGAAATATCCTGAAAATTTTCCGACCTCTGCGCGAAAAAAATGCACTGTTTAGAGCTATACTGCCAGTTATAAACAATTTCAACCATCTTTTCAACATGTGCACTGTAAAATGGCTTGTCTTTGCCGTTGAGGAAATAAATTCTTAACAAATTTAAGAGCTATTCTTCAAAAAGCGTTTCATCTCTGTTCCAAAAACAAACGATTTTCTGAAACTATACTGAAAGTCAAACCCCAAAATCGGAAAAAGCTCGTGGATTGATTACTTTTCAGGAAATTTGCGGGTTTGCAAACATATCGGTCAGGAAACTCATTGGGATAAAGTCAGTTGTGAAACCTTATGGGAAGGCCATTGGAACAGTGGCCGCAGACAAGAAGCCATTTGTTAAATTCGTCAAATGACTAGAAGTTGCGAAAATCATAGAAACGCTTTTCATTCCTGCGATGGCTTTATTCAGCCTTTTCCACTATTCCCGATGGTGTGAGGGTGAAGTAATTTATCACTGATTTCAAGGCCTTCTGCGGCTGGCTCAAACCATACTGCAATGTCACTCTTGCTGTTGAAAAGCAACGATTTGCTGGTTCAAAGCGGCTGTCTGTTTAGATACATTTCAAAGGAAAAGGACACGCTGCTGCATATCGAACAGGCGCTTGCCGCTATCTTTAATCATGTTCTGAAATTCTGGGCGGTTGTCGGTCTTAGCGGAAAAGGCACGATCTATGTAGTGGCGCAGGATGGTGATACCGTTCTTCTCGGCAAAGGCAGTACACTCCCGGATTTGCCCCTCAACACTTTCTTCTCGCTGATTGTCTGAGGAATAACGGGCGTAAATAACTGCGTTCATTTTCTTCAACCTCCTTGTTTCTACGCATTTCAAAGCCGTTTTGGCGGTCAGCCTAAGGAATTATATTACCGTAGTGCTGACACACCGCCAGAAGCCGCATAGTACTTCGCCTTTTGCGTCTGAAATGCGTAGATATGATACTGATTGGTGGGTGCAAGCAGCTTTCTGCTTGCACCCACTTGGTTACTGCACAACAAAACTGGGGAATGACGTCAAGGGCGCGAAGCGTTCATTTTGACCCTTGCACGGCATTCCCCGGCTTTGCTATTTCTTCGTAATGGCCTGCATCAACTTACTTTGTAAACGACCTTTCATATATGGGTCTACCTGCTTATGGGTCTGCCCGCTTTCATCGACTATACTGCTGATACCCGCTCACCTGCTTCCTGTAGGCTCTGGCTTTGTCGTCGTCGTCACCGGCTCCATTGAGCAGCCCCTGCGACGCCAGATAGGCCCCAAGGGCCACAATCGCAGTGCCGGAAAGGCCGGAAGCAAACTGGTCAATCGCATGTGCGGCATCCACTTTCCCGGATTTCACCCCATAGGTCATAGGAAAAACCATCAAGGAAAATGGTCAAAGCGGATACTTGCTGTATTGCTCGCGGTTTCTTTTGGCGCAGACTTTGCAAATGCCCAAAACGTAACGAAACTTCAAACCGAGAACGAAAACCTGCAAACCAGCTTGGCATCATACCAAGAAAAAAGCTACAATCTTAGCCGCCAAGTGGGGAATAGAACCGGCACAATGGTTTACATTACTCCCACCGGAACGAAGTATCACCGCGCGTCCTGCTCGTACATCAAAGGATCGTCTACAAAAATTGATTTGTACGATGCAAAAAGGCAAGGATATGGGCCTTGCTCGCGCTGCCACCCACCGACCTGAAGGAGGAAACGAACTATGTTTGGTCTCACGATTCGAGAAAAAACGATGCAGTTTATAAAAAAAGTCTGCAATGAAGAAATTGATATGTACCGCCGCGAATTGGAATGGGAATTTGTGAGGCATAATCGCAAAATAAAAGAATCGAATGACGGGCAAATCCCCCGCCCCGGAATTTCAGAAATTGCAGTCGCAGCAAGAGACCACTACTTTGACCGCATCACGCAAAAAGTCTTCGACTCAATCAATGGATGCAAAGTTCCGGCCGTATCCCTTCGGTTTTCGCAAGCGATGTCCATTGGAATAAACGGCGACGATTTGTTAGGCGAAAATTCTCTTTCAGCTGACGCGCTTTACGCTCTCATGCTGTTCGCAATGAATGGGAAAATCGCGGATCCCAAAAGTTGCGAACGCATAAAGAAATATCAAGACGATCTCATGCTCGCGGCCATTAAAAGTGCATCGGCCAGTTCCATGATTGTTTTCGAAAAAGCCGCGCGCAAGCATGATTTGTTTGATTAACTAGGCTAGAGTCGGCATTACAAATCGTCCAAATAGCAATTTGATTCGCCGCCCTTCGGGGCGGCTTTTCCTTTTCCGACAGTTATCCCCTCCCTTTTTGTGAAAAATGATAGTTGCGTTTGCTTCGGTTTTGCTATATACTTTGGTTGTGAAGCGAAGTAATTTGCAAATCCGACTGCTACGGTTTTCTTTTGTTATACTTAATATTTCGTAGTATAGCTATATACTAGCACGATTTCATAAGCAAGTCAAGCAATTTACTTAATTTTTCCGTAGCGGTGAATAGTTTATGAAGGATGACAAGAAATGTATGAAATTTTTGCCAAATTGTTAGAACAAAAAGGTGTAACTCCCTATCAGGTATACAAAGCCACCGGTGTTGCGCAATCATCCTTAAGCGACTGGAAAAACGGAAAAAGCAAACCAAAATATGAAAAGATGGTTAAAATAGCCGACTACTTCGGTGTCACCGTCGACTACTTACTTGGAAAACCCGAGCAAAAAGAAAAAGCGCCCGCCCTTACAAAGAAGGACGAGCGCGATATAGAAAAGCGTCTCGAGGCAATGATCGGAGATTTGGAGGGGAACGCTGACGGTCTAATGTTCTCCGGGGAGCCGATGGACGAAGAAACCCGCGAATTACTGAAAATGAGCCTGAGAAATCAGCTCGAAATCAGCAAGCGACTGGCAAAGCAAAAGTATACTCCGAAGAAATATCGCAAAGAAGGAGAATGACGTGCGTATTCGGAATCTTGTTGCCGAACTCTGTAAAGCTTATGGCACGCGAGATCCGTTTGAGCTGGCGCGACTGAGAAATATCATTCTGCTTTATGACCCGTTGGGGGACATTCAAGGATATTACAGCAAAAGCCTGCGCCAAAAGTTTATACACATCAATCAGGATCTGGAAGAGTTGCCAATGCGTTTCACCTGCGCCCATGAATTGGGCCATTCGGTTTTACACCCCAACACCAACACCCCATTCTTGCGAGCAGAGACGCTGTTTTCGGTAGACAGGCTGGAAATTGAAGCAAACCGTTTCGCTGTCTTTCTGCTTTTCAGTGATGAAGAACTTGAAGAAATCGCCCAATGTCCTGTCGAGCAGATTGCCTGCATAATGGGCGTTCCTCCCGATCTGGCGGAATATCGGATGCGGGGGTTACAGACGAGGTTGTATTGAGGGGAATTTTTGTGAACGTATGTTTTTAGCATCCTTGTTATGTTATAATGTAGCAAACGGGGGGTGAATGTATATGGGAGAAAACTTAATGAAAAGCAAGTCTGTCTTTAGTTTTCATCTTGATGGCGAAAGCTCTGTGGACGCAATCGTGTTATCTAAAACAATCGCGGATATGGCCGATTTGTCAAAAGAGATGGCGAAGCAAGAAGACGAGCAGGCGTTTTTGAAGATGAACGTTACCCCTTTCAAAAACGGCAGCTTTGAAATAGTTTTTGAAGCTGTTTGCGAGATTGGAGAAACAATCATTACTAATCCAATGGCAGCCGCCGCTTTTGCCTCTTCTGTGGTGACCAGCGTAGTGGGTGTTTTTCAGATTAAAAGATTCTTGCAAGGCAAAAAGGCTAAAAAGGTTGAAACCGACGGGCAGCAAATAAAAATCGAAAACGAACGAGGCGAAGTGTTATATGCACCGAAGTCAAGCGGCGCGGTACTTAATAGCATACGCATCGATAGCCTTGTTGTTAATATTTCCAAATATGCGCAGGAAAACAATCCTTCCGGAGGGTTCTCAATCTCCTCAGACAAGGACACCGTACGTTGCAAGCCTTCTGACCTCGATGGGATGGTTTCTCCTTTCCCGATTGTCGAAGAAAGTTCCTGCAAACGTCAAGTTGTGGTCACTGAGCTTGCGATCAAAAAGCCTGACCTTCTGGGCTTCTCCAAATGGTCCTTCAGATTAAACAATCGAACCATCGAAGCCAATGTCAATGATGAGAATTGGCTTAAAAAGGTTCACACAGGGGAAATAACCATAAAAGCCGGGGATAGCATAAAAGCATCTCTGGAAGTGCTGATAGACATTGACGCTGGCGGGGTCCCGGTTGAAGGGAGCCAGCGATACACCGTATTGTCAGTGGCGGAGCTAGTCAGTATTCCATACCAGGTAATGCTGTAGTCCCGAAAAAAATCCCGCCCGGCTTGCGGATGCCGGACGGGACAAGATACAAGCAGCCAACCAAAGCCGCCTTGCAGGGATATTATATCACCTTCGCAGGGCTGGCGCAAGCATTGCCTTGAGGAGGTTTTATTATGGGCAGAAGAACAAATACAGCAGTCTGGCTTGAGGATTACAAGCGCTGGCAGATCAAAGTCCAAAAGGACGGGAAACGCCGAACCTTCACCAGCTCCACACCGGGAAGGACGGGCCAGCGGGAAGCAAATGCAAAGGCTGATGCGTGGCTCGATGACGGGGTCGAACCAATAGGGCGCAAGGTGAGCCAAATCTATCAATCTTTCCTCGACGAAATGAAGCTTACCACTTCGCTGAGCATGACTTTGCCGATGGAATCGCGGTTCAAGGCTTGGATCAATCCAGGGATCGGATATCTTAAAATTTCATCTCTTAACGAGCAGCATATGCAAAACATTATAAACTCCGCTTATAAAGCTGGGCGTTCAAAGAAAACTCTCATGAACATACGTGGGGATCTTACAGCTTTTTTGAAATTTTGCCGAAAAAGCAAATTGACCACCTTAATTCCGGAGAATTTGAAGATTCCGGCCGGCGCCGTTTGCGAGGAAAAGAAAATTCTCCTCCCGGATGATCTCAAAAAGCTGTTCTCCTGCGACCTCACTTTCCTCAACGGAAAGGAAACGACAGAAGAATTGGTTTACGCATTCCGCTTTCAAGTGCTGACCGGCTTACGCCCGGGCGAACTGTTAGGGCTGGAGTGGAAAGATATCGATGGGGATACCATAACCATTCAGCGATCCATCAACAAGTATGGAGAAACGACAACGGGCAAAAATCAGAATGCCCGAAGGACCTTTCAGCTTTCCTCTATTGCCATCGAGGTATTGGAACAGCAGAAGGAGATCAATCGATTTGGGCGTGTGTTTGGCCAACTCACACAGGTGAAGTATTGGCAAAGATGGAAAAAATACTGTTCCTACAACGCTATTACTGAAACCACGCCCTATGAATTGCGGCACACTTTTGTGTCGGTATCCGCTGAACTTCCCATTGGAATGCTGCAACCGCTCGTCGGTCACAGTAAAAATATGGACAGCTTTGGAACTTATGGGCATAACTATGCAGAGCTTCGGGCAAAGACTGCGGAAAAATCCGATCAGATCTGGAAATCGATCCTGAAGAATGATGATGAATCAAATGGGTTATAAAGTGGGTTATTTGCAAAATAAAAACGGCTTAGAAACCTGATTCCTAAGCCGTTTTCTCTTGGTGCGGTAGATGGGACTTGAACCCATACGTCGTGCGACACACGCCCCTCAAACGTGCCTGTCTGCCAATTCCAGCACTACCGCAAATTCAATTTTAGCGACGCCTTTGTTCAGCGACGAGTGTTATTATATCACTGCGATTTTGATCTGTCAAGCACAATTTCCGAAAAAGTAATCGAAAAGTAATCGATTCCTGTAGGATTACAATACATGAATGCCATCCGGCTGGTTCCGGTCTCTCGCTATCCCGCAAAACACGTGTCTAGGACTATTTGAGGTTTCGGCTGCTAGAATTGAAAGCCAAACTGCAAACACATATAGGCATTCTGAAATAGGACATGTATTTCCTCAATAGAGAAACTTATATGAGGAAAGGCGGCGCCATGACTTATGCTCAGTCGTGGTTACTATCTTGGTCTCTAGCAGGCATGGCATCAAAGATAAGTCCAAATCAGAGAAAAATAATAGCTATCCCAAAAGGAGAGTCCGAAAAGTGGGCTGCTTCAGCCGCTTTTGGGACTTTTTATTTGTACAAAGTCAAAGCTATTTTTTGTATACTCCAAGTGCCCCTCTGGTGGAGAGATTTTCTCACCAGAGGGGCGATGCTTTTAGGGATCACTCGCTAATATAGAGGCTTAAAAGCGAGTTCATAAAGAACTATCCTACGATAGGCGGCATAGCAGGGATTGCCGGTCCAAGCGGAATGCCGAACAGATAGAAAATAGTGAGCAAGACAACAAAGGTGATCATAAATCCGATCGAGAAAGGAAGCTGGTAGGAAATTACAGTCCCCAACCCGGGCTTATCTTTTCGGCTGCTGTCCCAGTACTCTTCGATCAACGCAATGGCTACCGGCAGAGTGGAAGACAAAGGAGAAATATTATTTGTGCAGGAGTCACCAATTCGATATGCTATCTGGGTCAGTGCCGGATGGATTCCAAGGCCCGCAAACATCGGAACAAAGATTGGTGCAAGGATGAACCACTTGTTTGAACCGCTGGTCATAAAGAAGTTGATAAAGCAGACCAACAGAATAAACAAATAGAGCAGAGGCAGGCCGTTCAGGTTGATCGCCTTGAGGAATCCCTGTCCGTTAACCGAAATGACAGTCGCAAGATTTGATCTCTTAAATACGGTTGTAAACTGTGACATGATTGCCAGAATCAAGATCATGGATGCAACGCGTGAGATACCCTTTTGCATAATCTTAGGAATTTCATTGAAGCGCTTGATGTAACCGCTTCCGAATCCATAAGCGGTGCCCACCATCGCAAAGAACAGAGCAACCAGTACTGGAATCGAGCTGATCAGCGGGGATTTCGGTAAAATCCCACCGTCGCTGTTGCGGAACATGCTGTTTGCAGGAACACTGCAAAGAAGCAGAAACGCCATGAAAACGAGCGCAGCAATGCCCGAGTTACGCAGTCCCTTATTCTCTTCGGGTGTAAGGCGGTACTTTTTCATACCGGAAGCGTCAGCCTCTGTATGATAGTCACCGATCAGTGGGGTAACGATCTTTTCGCTGATAAGCATACAGACAAATGCCAGAACAAAAGTCGCCGATGCGAGAAAATACCAATTGATCAGCGGATGGAAACCATCATAGCCAAGGGAAGCAGCGATTGTTCCGGTAGTAGTCGACAGCGTTACGTCTTGATTTGCAATGGCAAGGTTTGCCGTATACCCGGCGGACGCCGCTGAAAAAGCGGTTACAATACCGATAACTGGATTTCGCCCAATCGCCTTGAAAACTACCGCGCCCAAAGTAGCGGCCAGAATATTGCCGGCATCACCCGCGATATTCGCACAAATGCCCATCAGCGCAAGCGCATAGGTGATCACTGCATGGGGTGCTCCCAGCAGCATCTTTCTCAGTGCCGCATCAAAGAATCCGGTTTGTTCGGCAAGAACCATGCACATGGAGATCGTGATGACATTACCCAAAACCGCGTTGTCCAGAAGATTTGACGTGAAGCCCGAGAACAACAGCGCCAGTTCTTTCTTCGAGAGAAGGTTGACGACCTCCACTGTCTTTTCCGCAATTTCTCCTTTGCTGTTGGATTCCATAAAGGTGACGGCAACACCCATCTGTGCGAAGACAAAGGAGAGTACAAGCGTAGTGGCGATAAGGATCACAAAGATCCACATGGGATGGGGAAGTTTATTCCCCGCTCGTTCGACAAGAGCAAAAAATTTTACAATCCCCTTTTTTTCTGAGGCGGCGGAACTGCTCTGGGTCATAAATACTCCTCCTACCATTCTATTTTTGCAAAATTGCCGATATTTCGTTCAAAAGTACTTTTTACACTCCGTTGAGATATCCGAATACGATCCGCACAAAAGCTGCTACGCCAAGCGGCATTGCCTTTTCGTTAAAGGTAAAGGCCGGATTATGCGCGCCGATCGTCACACCGTCGTCGCTTTGAGTTCCCAGCCAGAAGTAAACCGAAGGAACAGCCTGTGCAAAATAGGAAAAATCCTCTCCCCCTGTATTGGGGAACTCCTGTTCGATATAGTGTTCCTCGCCCACCAAATCTGTAAGCCATCCCTTTACAAAAGACTAAATCTCGCTTGTCCTGCGGCATCGTTCATCAGCGGTGAGTAATTCCAACGGATTTCGAGCTCAGCGCGCACTCCCATTGCATGGGCCACATCATTGACGATCGTGGTAATCCGTTCACCTGCCAAACGGCGGACATCTTCTTTAAAGGAACGCAGCGTCCCGCGAATGTGAACATGCTCGGGTATAATATTGTGCCGGGTACCGGCCTGCACCATGCTGATGCCTACGACAGCATTATCAAAGGGGTTGATATTGCGTGACACAACCGTCTGCAAGGCGGTGATGATATGGGCGGCAGCCACAATAGGATCTTTTACCAAATGCGGTGTCGAGGCATGCCCTCCTACCCCATAGAGATCAAGATAGATGGGGTCGGACCCTGCGTGAGTAGGCCCGCTGCGGCAAATCAGTTTTCCAACGGGATAGCGGTTGTTCGTGTGCAGTCCTGTCATAAAATCGACGGCAGGATCGTCGGTCAGCACACCCTCACGAATCATATACTGTGCGCCTCCGCCTTGGGGGCCGTTTTCTTCCGCGGGCTGAAAAATCAGCTTGACGTTTCCGCACAGTTCATCCTTAACCTGCCAGAGCACCCGGGCTGTTCCGAGCAGCATCGCAGTATGTCCATCGTGGCCGCAGGCATGTGCAACACCCGGCGTTTCGGAGGAAAACTCCAGCCCCGATGCCTCATCCATCAAGAGAGCATCCATATCGGCGCGGATTCCAATGGTTTTCCCGGGCTTTCCCCCGCGGACAACCGCCGCAACCCCGGTATTGAAATAAGTCTTGATTTCGGTGTATCCGATTCGCTTCAGTTCATCAATCACCAGCTTCTGCGTTCGGAATTCCTTTGTGGAAGGTTCGGGATGGCGATGAATATCCCGGCGTGTTTCCACTAAAAAGTCAAATTGCTCCTGGGACAAACTCTGTATTTTTTTCTGATCCATTGCGAGCCTCCCTTTTTATTGATATTTTCACACTTTGGGAATGGTTTGAATCGCGCCTCCTTCCGTTCAAAAATGACAAATTACAGTTCTTTCAAAATCACTTCGCCATCCTTGAGCACTGTAATCTTATCGGCAGTCACTGTCGGCCGTGTCATGATCAGATCATAGTGGCAGGCGGCTTTCAGCGTTCCTCCGAGAGTGATATTGGTCCCGATTCCAATATGCACCGAACCGTGTACTCCCTCATCTTCAAGCATGAACCCGCAGAAACGGCAGGCCGGATTGAGGCCTACCCCCAGTTCGGCAATATTATAGACGCCGGGATCTTCCTTAGCCTCCAGGTCGTCACGCAGCATCTGCGCCTGACGACCTCCCTGAATCGAGGTAATAAACCCATCCTTCACATGACATACGACCGGTTCTTCCAACAGGCCGATGCCAACATAAGGAATGCTGGCATTCGCCACAATGACCCCATTTGCCGTTCCCTCCAATGGAGAAACATTGGCCTCTACCGTGGGGACAGGCGAAAATTCCCCTTTTTCTACCATACAGGTCAGAGCGTTGTAACGGCGCCCCTTCGCGCTGAAGGTCAGGTCCGTCCCAAATGGAGTGCTGAGATGAACCGTCTCTGCTCCTCCGAGAGCCGAGGCTACTGCACGGCACTCCTTCCCCGCCGAAATGAAATCTGCCTGAAGGCCGCCCCGATACATCAGTTCTTCTGTAAACTGGGTGAGCATAATGCCGCGCGAACCCGCGGCACAGGCATTTTTTACCGCATGTGTATGGGTGATTGAGGTTTGCACACAGCAAACAAAGGCATCGCTTGCCGCCATCGCAGCTGCAATCAGCGCGGGCGGTTCCTGTCCATCGCGTTCACGCGGAATCATCGTAATGACCATCGGTATGGCACCGGCGGAAAATACGGCATTTGCCACACTCTCCGCAATTGCCATCTTGGAAAGCTCCGCCACAATCAATACATTCTCCCCAGGCTTTACCCCCAAGCACACCTCTGCAACGGTTTTGGCGCCCCGCGCCATCATGATCTCTTTCATCGCCATCCTCCTTCTATTTAGAAGCCTTGTGCATAAGACAGGCTTATTTACAATTTTATATATTCTATAGAATTTTTTGAAAAAGAAAATTTAACCACACAACTTTGGGGTGATTAAATTTGAATTTTCCAGCCTTACTCTCCGGCTGGAGCACTTTCCTCTTTTGGAGAAAATTTTTCTTCAAGTTTCAGCGCATAGTAATAACCGTTATAAATATGCAGCGACAATGCTGCTACTGCCTGATCGATATTGCCCGCTTTTAGGGCACGCAGAATCATAATATGCTCCGACATAATTTCCTGTCTGCGTACTGCATCGTCGGCCGAAAAGTTCATTTCGCGCAGCACTACATCGTTGAGCTGATCTACAAATGCGATCAATTTAGAATTATTGCTGCCCTGTACCCAAAGCTGGTGCAAATTTGCATTGACATAAACCGTTGTGCTGACATCGCCGCTTTCCTGTGCAATGGCAATATCCTCTTCAATTTTTTGCGCCAACTGCTCCCCCATGTTCTGGTAAGCAAGCTTCAGCGCCAGCGTTTCGAGTGCCACCCGGCATTGTACAACATCCAAAATTTCTTCGGAGCTGTAGCACTGCACCACCGCCCCTTTCCATGGATCAATCCGAATCAGGCCTTCCATGGCCAGCATGCGAAAGGCTTCCCGGACCGGAGCGGGGCTCACATCAAGCATATTGGCAATTCGAACTTCCTGCAGCCGTTCGCCGGGCATGATGTCCCGGCTGAGAATCGATTCTTTAATCTGTTCATAGCATTTTTGACTTAAAGTTTGCCGGCTGACAGTACCGATTGCCTTTTTCTTTTCCCTCATATTCGGCCTCCTGTATTCCCTTGTTTTTTACTATAACGTGATTTTTTCTTTTTGGCAATCATTTTTAGATGAAAAATTGATTTTCATTTACAATTAACAAGAAGTTCTTGTCCTATATGTATGCTTTAACTGTAAATTATATAGAATTTAGAATTGTATTTCTGGATAATATTCAGATACGCCCTATATTTGCGCATTTTGCTGATTAATATGAACTTATTTTATTGATATTATTCTATAGAATATTGTTGACTTCATCTTTTGTTTGGACTATTATGTGCTTAAAGCAAGCGGGCCATGCTAAAAGCATTCATTCGCCGCAGCTGCCCTATTTCATAACATGTACTTACCCCGCAGCCTTCTTACGGAAAGGATAAGAATAATGGATGGTTTTTTGGTAAAGCGTCCCGGATTTTTAACCACAGTTCAGGATAAAGGGCGATTTGGGTACCAATGGAGCGGGCTTTCTCCCGCCGGTGCAATGGATCTCCATTCCATGAGGCTTGCCAACCTTCTGGTCGGCAACGATATGGACGAGGCGGCGCTGGAAATTACGATCATTGGTCCGACACTTGAATTTCACGCAAACGCTGTGATTGCAATTACTGGAGCTGACCTCTCACCCGTTTTGGATGGCGTTTCGCTTCCTACTTATCAGGCCGTACCGGTGCGCAGCGGCACCATCCTTTCCTTCGGCGCCCGCAGGTGCGGCTGCCGCTGTTATTTGGCCGTTGCAGGTGGATTGGATATTCCACTCATTTTAGGCAGCCGCTCTACCCTGCTCAGAAATTCAGTGGGCGGCGTGAATGCAGAAGGACGGATGTTAAAAGCAGGAGATCAGATTGGATTTCGAAATCCTCCTCATTTTCTAAAGAATATAGCACTGCGTCAAATTGCCCCCGAACCGATTGACAGTGATACGGCAGTCCTTCGAATCATTCCCGGGCCGCAGGACTATTGTTTTACCGAAAAAGGGATCGACACATTCTTCAAAAGCAGCTACACAGTGACCGGCCTATGCAACCGTCAGGGATATCGTCTTGAAGGTGCTGCGATTGAACACTTCGGAAACGGAAATATTGTATCGGACGGCATCGCAATGGGCGCAATACAGGTTCCCCCAAACGGACAGCCGATCATTATGATGTCGGAACGGCAAAGCACCGGAGGATATCCTAAAATCGGTACTGTGATCACCCGTGACCTTCCGCGTGTTGCTCAATGTTTTTCGGGATCACATCTTTATTTCACACCGACTTCTATCGAAGAGGCGCAGTCGCTGCTTCGTGAGGAGATGCTTTTCTTTCTCCGGCTACAGGAAAAATTTTCTCGGCCTTTTGTTCGAATTTTTACTGCAACAATCGAAGGGCATTCTTACCGCGCAGTAGTAACCCCTATCACCCATGAAGGGAGTTCTGAATATGTCGGAAGAAGCTAAGGTCCTCCTCTGCGGCGACAGCGCTGTCACAGTTCAGTTTGGAGAGACTGCCAAGATCAGCATCAATCAAAAAGTTCGCGCTTTCGAGCAGCTCCTCTTGAAGAATAAGCCCCGCGGTATTCTCGAAACAATTCCGACCTATCGCTCACTGATGATATATTATGATCCGCTCACCCTTCAGATCGCGGATCTTCGGCAATATCTCCTGGAGTTGGCGGGATTTCTTTCTGACGAAGAGGTGCAGGCGGAAAATGAGGGCATTCGTGTTCCGGTGTGGTATCAGCCTCCGGGAAGCGAGATTGAAATGGTGGCAGAGTACGAAAATAAAAGTGTAGAGGAAATTGTCCGCATTCATACACAGCATGAGCACTACGTCTTTATGCTCGGCTTCACTCCAGGAAACGCTTACATCGGCTGTCCCCAAAAGACCTTTTCCATTCCTCGAAAATCCACCCCCACCGCAAGACCCTATGCCGGTTCAGTGGCTGTCTGGTCCAATCAAACTGGCATCGGCGGCGCGCTTACCTCACCAACTGGATGGTACAGTCTTGGGCGTAGCCCGCTGCTTCCCTATGATCCCCGCCGCAGTGAGCCTATTCTTTTCAAATCCGGTCAGTGGATCCAGTTCTATGCCATTGACGCAGACCAGTACACGCAAATTGAACACGAAGTACGGGAGATGCACTATGTGCCAGAGCTGTATCAACATAAATAAAAAATCTATCAGAGGAGGAAGCTACCATGTTAACAGTGGACCTGAATTCCGATATCGGAGAGAGTTTTGGCAATTACCGCATCGATCAGAACGAAAAGCTGCTGGATATTATTTCTTCAGCCAATCTCGCCTGCGGTATGCATGCGGGGGACCCCATGATTATGAACGAAACAGTAAAAAAGGCGGCTGAAAGAGGCATTGGAATCGGAGCTCATCCGGGTTATCCGGATTTGCAGGGCTTCGGGCGCCGCTACATGGCAATGAGCTATCAGGAACTTTACAACTTTGTCCTGTATCAGCTTGGTGCACTCAGCGCTTTCACGAAAGTATATGGCGTAAAGATTCAGCATCTCAACCCTCATGGCGCGCTCGGAACTTTTGCCCAAAAAGATGAGGAAGCCGCGCGTGCTGTTGTCAAGGCCGCCTATGATTTTGACCCATCACTGATTCTTCCGGTGCATAATGAAAAGTCCTGGCTAAATCGGGTTGCCAAGGAATATGGGATGCGTACCGTAACCCGCAAATTTTTTACCGATCGCGCCTACACTGATGATGGTTTTCTTGTGCCTCGCGGAACGCCGGGCGCCATGATCGAGGATGAGGATTACGCGATCGAGAGGGTGATACACCTTATAAAAGAAATAGCTGCGGGGCAGCAGGTCCGTAACCAAGCCGATCGCATGGCTTTGCACGGCAAGATACCGCTCGACACGCTGTTGACAGGGGAAATATTCGCACAGAAAGCGCATCACCCCTTCGGTTGCGGCCGGGGGATTCTTTGCGGTCAGCAACAACAATTCATAACCGCCCAAAGCGCTGGCCAACGTACCGCCCGCATAACGGCCGTAAAGAACGATCATATCGGGTGAAGCACACTGACGGATCAATCCCGTGATCCGTTTCAATTCCGACAAATTCGCATCGGGCAAATCAAACTGCAGGCTTCTCATTCTCGTTTTTTTACATGACTGACAGGGCCGGGCGACTGAAAATTTTCGTACATTTGTTCAGTCCCGGACACAAATATAATAGAATATTATCTACCTTCAAGCCTGTTTTTAGAATTTTTACTAATTTCGGATGATTTTAGAGCGACTGAAACAATATATCGACGCGAAAGGCATTACCATCGCCGCTTTCGAACGGGAAGCAGGAATGTCGAACGCCGCATTCGGCAAAGCGCTCAAGAACAACGGTGCGATCGGCACCGACAAATTAGAGAATATTCTATCCGCATATCCGGATATCAATCCCGTCTGGCTGCTCACCGGCAACGGCAACATCAACTGCCAGCTCGTCTTCAACCAGGGCATCGACCCCGTGAACGTGGACAACGCACCGGTGAAACCCAAGATCGGAAG
>OGXR01001390.1_pt1 | contig 17857 bp, 13 predicted proteins | sample 1576331 | NCBI WGS metagenome assembly OGXR01 (sample SAMEA3541473, study PRJEB24748) | human gut metagenome | biome: human gut; feature: human-associated habitat; material: faeces | place: China | collected 2012 | reverse complement strand
CCCTTGAGATATGCGGATTTTTCAGAAAGCGTCATCGTAAAATCTCCTTTCCGGCAGTTTGCCTGTCCTGTAATGACGGATCAACCCTTGACACGGCCCAGATATTCACCCGTGCGGGTGTCGATCTGGATCTTTTCGCCCTCGTTGATGAACAGCGGGACCTTGATCTCGGCGCCGGTCTCAACGGTAGCGGGCTTGGTGACGTTGGTAGCGGTATCGCCCTTGACGCCGGGTTCGGTATAGGTCACCTCCATGTCGATGATCGGAGGCAGTTCGGCCGACAGTACGGTTTCTTTCTCGGTATGGAACATGACCTCGACGATCTGCCCCTCGCGCATCAGATCCGAGTTCTCGATCAGGTTGCGGTCGATGTGTATCTGCTCGAACGTCTCGGTATGCATGAAGTTGCAGCCCAAATCGTCCTCGTAGAGATACTGGTAGGGACGGCGTTCGACGCGGACCGGCTCGATCCGTTCGCCGGCCGAAAAGGTCTTGTCCAGAATACGGCCGTTCTCGAGGTTCTTCAGTTTGGTGCGGACGAAAGCCGGACCTTTGCCGGGCTTCACGTGCAGGAATTCGACGACCGAAAACGTCTTGCCGTTCAGCTCGATGCACATCCCGTTCTTGATATCAGCTGTGGTTGCCATTGTATTAGATAGTTTTAGTCTGCAAAAATAATTCTTTTTCTCCAAAAACGAAAACCGCGCTTTCCGGACGCGGGCCGCCGAAAGGACGAAACAGCCGGACGCTCGCGGCCCGCAACGGTCGAAACAATCCGGAGTTCCGAAACAAACGGGCCGAAACGCTTTTGCCAGCAAAGCGAAGAACTTCGCGCCCGGTCCCGCGTCCGGCGGCATACCCCGCAGTCCATGCAGAAATCGACGCGCAATCACGCTTCCGATCCGCCGGCTCCTCGACTCGCAAGGAAATCCGGTTCGGACGACCAACACCTTACGACTCGGAAATGTCCCGCCGCCCGGAAAACCCGCTCCCGGTCAGGGAAAGGATACCGCCCGCCATCAATAAAACAACCCGTTGCGATTGAAAATCGTGAAGCCGAAATTGAACGTCAGGAACCAGTTGTCGCGGTTCGTCGCGTCGTACTTGGAAACCGTCAGGCTGACCGGCCCGAACGGCGTCTGGTAGACCAGCGACGAGTTGTAGATGAAGCGCACCCGCTTGCGAATGTTCTCCTTCACTTCGTTGTGGTCGTTGGGCAGAAACAGGTAAAAACTGTTCTTCAGATAGAACTTCGGGCCGAACTCGAACGTAGGCATAAGACCCAGTCCGATGAACGAGATGCTGCGGAAATCCTTGATATAAACGAACTTGCTGTGCGGAGTCGGTGTGAAGGCCGGCGAGGTGATATTCGTCGCGTACTCGTTCGTGAACGTCGGGTGATTCGTCAGTACGGCCTGAAGCAAATAGCCGAACGAGAACCATTTGCACACGGGATAATAGTGCTCGCGCAGGAACTGAGCTCCGAACCAGTGACGCGAATCGCCTCCCCGGGACGTATAGGTCACTCCGTCGGGCGGCCGCGTGCCGGGCCGGAACATCTCGTTGCCCGTGATGAAGATAGCCGAGATCGACTGCCTGATGCCGCGTGTCGGATAGAGCAGGTAGTTCAGCCCGTTGCGGTCTACCTCGAGCTTCAGTCCGAAAAACGGGAAGCGCGTCTGGTCCATGTAGTCGTCGTCCTCGTAATCGGTCGTCTGAAAATAGCGGTAGGTGTCCCATCCTCCGTTCGCGCGCAGCGACAGCACCGTATAGCGCCCGATAGGCATCGTCAGCGCCGCCGTGGCATAGGTGTCGAAATACTTGGAATAGGTCAGGTCGTTGCGGCGCCCGATCGCACCGAAATTGCTCTTGAAATAGTTGTAGTAATTGAAGTTGAATCCGTAATCGAGCGACAGCAGCGAGCGGGCGAAAAAGTCGGTGCGGCCGCGTACCGACAGCGAAGTGTAGAGCGGACTGAAATAGCCGTCGAAATTGTAGGTCTGCGAACTCTTGCCGATCCGGCGATACTCGAGACCGACGTAGGCCTGATTCATCGACGTGGACGAAATGTTGCCGCCGAACATGACCCGAAAACTGGGTTTGGTGCGCATCTCCAGATCGAGCCCGAACAAGCCCGTCGAATCGTTGAACCGCACATCGGGATAGCTGCCCTCGATGTCGTCGTCCGACAGCACCTTGAAATAGCCCGACTTGAAGCGTTCGAAGTCGAAAACCGAATCGTTGCGGCTCTTTTTCAGCGGCAGGGCCAGCCGCATCAGCCGCTCGACGTATTTCGTCTGATTGCCGTTCAGACCCGAAATCTCGTACCTGTCGAACAGCAGCGGCGGAAGCGACGCCCGATAGGCCGCGCGCCGGGCGGCCAGCGAGTCGGCATCGACCCGGCGGCCCGGACGCCTTGCAGCCGCCTTTACGACGGCGTGGATTACGTGCCCCTGCCGAGGTGGCGCATTTTCCTGATCCAACTGCTCAACATTGCGGGGCTCGGCCCGATTTTCGGCGCCGTGCTCGGTGCGGCCTACGGGCCGGTGGCGTTTCTGTGGATCACCTTCGGCGGCATCTTCATGGGTGCGGCGCATGACTTCATCGCCGGGGTCATCTCGCTGCGCCACGACGGCGCGAGTCTTCCCGAGACGGCCGGGGTCTACCTCGGCGGCGGCATGAAGATCGTCATGCGGCTCTTTTCCGCCGGGCTGATGATCCTCGTCGGTGCGGTGTTCCTCTCGCAGCCCGCATCGCTCGTCGCGGCCCGCCTCGACGTCCCGTCGCTCGAAGGCATCGCTTTCGGCGGATTCTCGTGGCTGCTGCTGATCGTGCTGGGCGTGATTCTCGTCTACTACATCGCCGCCACGCTGCTGCCCGTCGACAAGATCATCGGCCGCATCTACCCGGTCTTCGGCTTCGCGCTGCTGTTCATGGCCGTCGGCATCCTCGTCGTGCTGCTTTTCGGCGGCGAATACACCATTCCGGAATTCACCTCCTTCGAAAACTGCATCGCCGATGCGAAGGCCTTCCCGATCGTCCCGATGCTCTTCACGACCATTGCCTGCGGCGCCATTTCGGGCTTCCACGCCACGCAGTCGCCGCTGATGGCCCGCTGCATGCGCAACGAACGCGAGAGCCGCTCGGTCTTCTACGGCGCGATGATCTCCGAGTCGATCATCGCCCTCGTCTGGGCCGCCATTGCCATGGCCTTCTGGGGCGACGTCGCGGGGCTGAACGGCGCCATCGCCGAATACGGCGGCCAGGCGGCCGTGATGATCGACGTGATCGCCAACAAGACGCTGGGTCCGGCGCTGGCCGTCTTCGTGATCTTCGGCGTGGTGGCCTGCGCCATCACCTCGGGCGACACGGCCTTCCGCTCCGCGCGGCTGATCGTCGCCGACTTCATGGGCGTCGAGCAGCGCACGCTGCGCAAACGCATCTATATCTGTATTCCGCTCTTCGCGCTGGGACTTCTGATCATCTTCGGACTGCCGTTTCAGACCATGTGGAGCTATTTCGCGTGGATGAACCAGACCCTCGCGGCGGTGACGCTCTGGATGATCGTCGCCTACCTCCGCCACCGGGGGCGCGCCGTGTGGGTGGGGCTGATTCCGGCTCTCGTTATGACGTATGTCTGCGCCAGCTATATCTTCGTTTCGCCGCTGATGCTGGGCATGCAGAACCGTACGGCGGCTTACCTGCTGGGCGGGGGCGTGACGCTCGCGGTCCTTGTCGCCATGATTTTCAAACTCAAAGACAACGATGCAAAAGGCATATCTTGAACCTACGCCCGACCAGACTTTCGAGGTGGTCGGCGAAGGACCCTGTAATTTCGTGAAAGTCCTCGCCCGGTCCCGCGAGATGCAGGCCGCCGGCGATATAGAAGGAGCCTGCAACGAGCGTTTTCAGGCCTTCCAGCGTCTTGCGGAGCTGATTCCCGAGGACGAGGAGATCAATCTCGAATGGAGCCACCGCAATTCGCGCGCGGCGCTCGAACTGATCTTCGCCTCGGCCATCGACCACTTCCTGATCAACGATTTCGAAATGTCGGCGGCGCTGCTCGAAATGCTCCTCGAACTCGACCCCGAGGACCATCTGGAAGGGAGCGAACTGCTGGCCTTCGACTACTTGGCCTTGGACGAGCAGGAGCTGTTCGACGAGGTGATCAACGACGTGTCGGACAAGCATCCGGGGCGTGAGGTGCTGCTGCTGTGGTCGGCTTTCCGCCGTGACGGACGATTGCCCGAAGGGGAGTTGCAGCGATTCCGGACGCATTTTGCGCCCTTCTTCGTCGAATTTACCGCCGACGAGCATCCGGCCGACGAAGCGTATCTGCGCGACATCGGGAGCGAACGACCCTCGCCTGCCGCGCAGGCCCGCGAACTGTGGCTCCAGACCGAAAATCTCTGGGTGCTCTGGCCCGGCTTCATCGACGCCCTGCGCGCCGCCCGCTGACGGGCGCCCGCGTGCCGGAGGGCGAAGCCCCTGTCCCGCAAAACAGAACCGCAGCCCGGATTTCCGGACTGCGGTTTTTTGTCGTACCCTCCTCCCTGCGGCCGGGGACCTACGCTTTCTCTCCGTTCATCAGCTTGTTGAAGCAATGGCGGCAGATCGGTTCATAGCTGTCCTGTGCGCCCAGCATCACCTGCTTTTCGTCGCTCGTAAGGCGGTGCGAATGGTGGGCGAGGTTGCCGCAGCGGACGCAGATGGCGTGAACCTTGGTGACGTACTCCGCCGTTGCCATCAGCGCGGGCATCGGGCCGAACGGCTTTCCGGTGTAGTCCATGTCCAGCCCCGCGACGATCACGCGCACGCCGTTGTTGGCCAGCCGGCGGCACACGTCGACGATGCTTTCGTCGAAGAACTGCGCCTCGTCGATGCCCACCACGTCGACGTCGGCGGTCATCAGCAGGATGTTCTGCGGCGACTCGACGGGGGTGGAGCGGATGGCGTTCGCGTCGTGCGACACGACCTCCTCCTCGGAATAGCGCACGTCGATCCGGGGTTTGAAAATCTCGACCCGCTGGTGGGCGAATTTGGCTCGTTTCAGGCGGCGGATCAGCTCCTCGGTCTTACCCGAGAACATCGAACCGCATACGACTTCGATCCAGCCCTTGCGGCTGGCATTTTCTAAAAACATAAGTGTAAATAACTCTTTTTTTGTTTATCAGGTTCGCCGCAGCTCCGAAGGAGTCGGTTTCCGCGGCTTATGTTTCGGCGCAGATAATTCCCCTGCCTCCCCCTCCTCCCCTTGAAAAGGGGTGACTTTGGCCCGAGGGTGTCCTGTCCGGGAGCCTCCGCAGGGCTGTCTTGTGGGGCCGGCATACAAAGATAACCGGTTTTTTCTTTTCTGCAAAGCGAAACCGGGGCTATGACGCCCCGGCGGTTCCCGAAAAACGATCCGGCCCTCCCGCGAGGGGAAGGCCGGATGCGGAACGTGCCGTGCCGGGCGGATCGTCAGTTCGATGTGGGGAACTTGTAGGCCACGGCCACGGGTTTTTCGCAGATGCCGACATACTCCTTCACCTTCTCCATCGTCTTCAGACTGTAAACGTAGAGGCTGCCGGGCTTGCGGCCGGTCGCCGTCGGGTTGTAGGTGGCGATCAGCAGCTGGTCGTCGTCGACCACCGCGGAAGAGGTCGACGGTACGGCGTTCGTGCAGATGTCCATGATCTGTTCGCCGTCGGGCAGCGTGATGTCGGGCTTGGCCCCTTCGGCGGGAACAACCGGGTCGACGCCTGTCATCGCCCAGTGATAGATCTTGTTGTCGTAATCGTAGTAGGCGTTTCCGTTGAGCTTCGTCGTGACGATCCGGGTGTTCGCATTCATCAGCATCGGCTGCACCTCGTCGTAGGTCTTGATTTCGGTCGGACTCGAAAGCGATGAACTGGTGCTGATGATTTTGACGGTTTTCGGCGCCCCTTCGATCGTACGGGCGATGCAGTAGTATTTGGAAGCGTCGTACTGTCCCGCCCCGATGCGGCCCGCTGCCATGTTGATGAATTCATACCCGTCGGGTGCGGCGTATCCCGCGATCTTCGAATTGGGGAATCCGGTGATTCCGGCCTCGGAGAACATGAGGATGTCGCGCACTCCGGCGGTTTTCGAGGCGAACAGTCCCTGCCGGCCGTATCGTGCGGGGAAGGGCGTTTCCCGCACGATGAGCATGTCGGTCGAGAATTCGTAGCGGTAGGCCCTCTCGTCGTCGCCGATCAGATAGGCCCAGTGAGCGGTTCCCGACGTTCTTTCGCCCAGAATCTCTCCGGTGCGGACTCCGTATTCGTCCATCCCCTTCATGCGATAGGTGACGCTCAGCGTCACGGGGTCGAGGCGGTAGATCGAGCCTTCGTCGTCGCCCGAGGAGATCAGAATTCCCGAAGCGTATCCCGGCGAGGAGAATACGTAGACGTCGCGCAGGCTGCGGAAGTCGTATTCCGGGTTGATCGTCAGCAGATTGTCCCAGATCTCCTGGGCGCCTTCGGCCTCCTCCTGCGGAGAGCGTTTCTTGACGAAGGCGAGCGATCCGGCGCCCTCGTCGTCGTTGCAGAGGATCAGAAAACCTTCGTCGAACCCGGCCTGCACGCGCAGGTCGTAGTAATGGAATCCGATGCTTTCGCCGTTGTCGATCCGCAGGCGCAGCACGTAGCTGCCGGCCTTGTCGAAGGCGTAGTCGAGCGTCGGCGAACTGGAAATGAACGTCGTGTCGACCATGCCGGGGAAGTCTCCCGCAGGTTTTCCGTAGGACCATTCGTAGACGAGGTCCTGCCCGCTTTCGCTCTCCACGCGGAGTTTGTCGAGGTGGAGCGTTTCGGTAGCCTTGGCGTAGATGGTCCGGTCCAGACCGCTCACCGTGATCGGGGCCAGCTCCCGGTACTCCTCTTTGTCGAGTCCGTAGCAGGAGGCCAGTGCGATTCCGCAGCAGAGCGGCAACAGATATTTCGCAAGTTGTTTCATGGCGCTTTCGGTTAATAGTTATTTGCCGGGTCTCTCCAGCCGCCTGTCGTTACGTTGACGCTTCCGGTCGTATAATACTCCAGGTCGGGGTAATTGGTCGAATAGTAGTCGAACAGCGGGCAGAGCACGTAGCGGAGCCAGGCCATCTTGTGGGGGTTCTGCCGGTTGACCATGAATCCCATGCTCATGCGCAGCTGCTGTCCGTTGAGTCCCGTGTAGTAATCGTTGTCGATGTTCTCGCCGTACTGTTCGACCATCGACGCGTAGAGCGTCGGGTTGCTCTCCGCGATTCCGTGGTAGAGTTCCAGCAGTTTTCGGTATTTGTCCTGCCGGAATTCGCCCGTGTACTGATACCACTGCTGGGTGGCGGAGTAGTACCACCAGTAGGGGCAGGCGGCGGTTCCGTCCGAGATCAGGAACCGGTAGACGTTCCGGGGCACGCCTTCGAACTCTTCGTTCTGGGCGATCTGGAGCACCAGCGACGCGGTTTTCGTCATAATCTTCTCCGTGCGCTTCAGCGTCACGTCGATCTGCCCTTCCACGGAGCCGGCCGGGACGATGAGCCTGTCGATCGTGTAGTCTTCGTTCTCGACGGCGTCGATCAGCTCGCGCTGTACGCCGCCCGTGGTGTAATTCGAGGTGGTGTCGTGAATGGCCCTTACCTCGAACGTCCGGTCGCGGTCTGCCGGCATTCCCAGCAGGGTCACGGTTACGGTCTTCTTGACCTCTTTCACCGATTCGTCGAGCAGGGCGAACGAAAAGTCGGTCGAGAGATACTGGTCCAGACTCGGATAGTTCTCGTATTTGAAATAGAGTTTGTCCTTCTGCGACGTGTCGTACATCAGCCACGTGTCGGAACAGGAGGCGAATGCCGCGACGGTTCCGGCCAGGACGGCTATTTTGAAAATGAGGTTTTTCATAAGTCTTGCGTTATTGTCTGTAATTGTCCTCTACGCTCTGCGGGATGGGCATCGTGTAGGTCGCGTCGTCGGTTCCCGCGAAATTGCCTCCCGGTATCGCGATGTCCAGCTGCAATCGTTTCATGTTGAAGAAATCCTCGCCGTCGGCGAAAAACTCCTTCCGGCGTTCGTTGATGATGTTGTTTTCGGTGATTTTGCCCGTTTCGCGCTCGGCGAAAGGCGTCAGGTCGCGCGACTTCACCACATAGTCGAGGTATTCCGTCGCCTTGTCCGGGTCTTTCGTGAGGTTGGCTTCGGCCACGATGTAGTACATTTCGGGAATCCGGATCAGACTCGGTCCGGGGATTGATTTGCCGCTGTACGTGGGGTTGCTCTCTCCTTGGGCGTACATCTTGTTGTAGTGCTTGATGCACCACGAATTGCCCGTGTCGAACCAGGTCGAGTAACGCTTGTCCGTGCCGGCCAGGTCGGTGGAGTAGATTTCGGAATACTGGCTGGAGAGCGCAAGGGTTCCGCCCTGGTAGATGTGATTCCGGTAGAAGTTGTAGGTGTACTGCGTCGAGTAGAGCCCGAAGACGGTCTCCTGCATGTTGAGCGTGCCGGTCTCCACGGCGTTCCAGGCCTCGGCGGTCGTCATCAGCGGGAATTTGCCGCTGTCGATCACCTTCTCGGCGTAATCTTCGGCCAGGTCCAGTTTGCCCATCGTCCAGTAGGCGCGGGCCAGCAGCGCCTGTACCGCGTAGAGGTTCAGGTGCGTGATGCGGCAGCTCGTGAAGCCGTCGGAGGCGTTGTCGCGGGTCGCCGTCACCAGTTCCTCGTCCGCCGCGAGGTATTTCTCCGCCTCGGTCAGGTCCGCGACGATCAGTTCGAACACCTTGTCCAGCGAACTGTACGGGGTGACTTCGATGCCGTATGTGGTCACGTAGGGAATGGCCTTGGCTTTGGCCGCGGCGTCGCCCGATGCGAACGGCACGGCGAAGATGCGGGCCATTTCGAAATGGAGGTAGGCGCGCAGCGCCAGCAGTTCGCCTTTGTAGAGCCGGATGTGGCGGAATTCGTCGTCGGATTTGGGCAAGACGTGCATCAGCGCCTTGTTGACGTATCCGATGGCCTTGTATCCGTTGATCCAGAGGTTTTCGGCTACCGTGATGGCGTTTTCGTGCTCCCACAGGCGCTGTACGACGTAGGCCAGGTTGTCGCTCTGGCTGATGGTGAAGTTGCCGGTCATCAGTTCCGGATAGGCGAACGTGAGCGCGTAGGCGAAGAGGTTCTTGTTGGTTCCCATCTCGGTATAGATGCCGTAGATGGCGTCTTCGCAGCCTTCGGCCGTCGAGAAAAGTTCCTTGTCGGTCACTTCCGATTTGGGATTGACGTCGAGATACGCTTCGCAGCTGCCCAGCAGCAGCGGCAGAGCCAGCAGGATGTAGCTGTATTTTTTCATTCGTTTCATGGTCTCGGCAATATTAGAACGTGGGACGGAATGTCAGGTTGATGGTGCGGCAGTAGGGGTAGCTCGTACCGCGTTCGTACTTGACGGTCGAGAAGCGTACGATGTCCGATACGCCGACACCTACGGCCAGACGCTTGAATCCGAGCCGTTTGAGGAATTTCGGCTGGAACTCGTAGGTGAGCGTCGCGCTCGAAAGCCACAGTTCGTTGAGCCGCTCCACGAAACGCTCCGAGTTGTGCGGGGTCGTCGAACGCCGCTCCTTGATGGCGAGGTAGCGCGACAGGTCGCCCGGGTTCTTCCAGCGGTCCGTAAAGGCGCGTTCGTCGACGTTGTAGCGCGGGTCGATGTCTTCCACCTTCTCCCAGAGGGTTTTGTTGTAGGTGTCGCCGCCGAAGGTGTAGCTGAAGACGAAGTTCAGCGACCATCCCTTGTAACGCAGCGTGTTGAGCCACGTGCCTTGCAGTTTGGGCTGCGTGTTGCCCACGACCACCTCGTCCTCGGCGTCGTACTTGAAGGTGTATTCGCCGTTTTTGTTGATGAAGATTTCCTGTCCCGTGGCGGGGTCGATACCGGCCGAACGCACGGCGTAGATGTCGTACTGCGAGCCGCCTTCCCGGAAGCGCAGTTTCAGCGGGTTGTCCTCTTCGAGCTGATAGGCGGTGTTCTTCAGCTTGTCGCTGATCTGCTTGATGCGGTCCTTGACGTGCGAACCGTTGATGACGCTCGTCCACGCCCAGTTCTTGTTGCGGATCACCTGCCCCGCCACCGAGAAGTCGTAACCTACGTTCTGGTTCTCGCCGAAGTTCACGACGATGTCCTCTGAACCGGTCGACGCCGGGAGGGGAATCGTCATCAGCTGGTCCTTGGTGGTGTTGCGGAAGTAGTCGAAGCTCATCACCAGCCGTTCCTTGAAGAGCGTGAGGTTGATGCCGAAGTTGTTCTTCAGCACGCGCTGCCACTTCAGCTCGGGGTTGCCCATGCGGATCGGCACGGTTCCCACGCCGGTGTAGTAGATGTTGCTGTTGCTGTACTTGTAGGTCGTGATGGCCTGATAGGGGCTGCCGGTGGTCTGGCCGTTGTATCCCCACGACCATTTGAGGCGGATCACGTCGATCCATTCGACGTTTTCGAGGAACTTCTCCTTGTGGAGGTTCCATCCCAGGCCGAACGACCACATCGGGGCGAACCGGTTCTCCTTGCCGTAGGCCGACGATCCCGACGTGCGGTAGGAAACGTCGGCGAAGTACCGGTTCCGGAAGTAGATGTTGCCGCTGGCGAAGAAGCCGACCTTTGCCAGCAGCGTCTCGGTTCCGCTCGGGAGGTTCGAGGAGTCGTATCCCAGGGCGTATTTGATGTCCGAGAGGTTGTCCTTCAGGAAACCCATCGCCGTGATGTAGGAGGTCGTGGCGTTGGTGTGCTGGATGTCGCTTCCGGCGTTGATCACGAATCCCGAGCCTTCCTGTCCGATGTTGCGGCCGTAGTTGAGCACGATCTTGCCGTCGTAGTTGAACGCCTTGCCCGTGCCCAGTCCGTAGAGACCGCGCTTGGCCGGGTCGTTCTCGCCGAGGAACTGTGCGTCGTCGGGCGAAACGTATTTGTCCGACTGGCTGCTCTTGACGTCGATGTTGAACTGTCCCGAGACGTAGAAATCCTTGGTCACGTACCATTTGGCGTCGACCGTGTTGCGGAGGGTCTGGTTGCGCGAGGTGCTGAAACTCGACAGCGTGGCATTGTAGAGCGGGTTGGCCTGGTAGCCTTCGCTCGTCGTCGAGGTGTCCTCGGGGTCGAAGTAGAAGGCTTTGACCAGCTCGCCGTACTCGTCGTAGGGCGACTCGTAGGGGTTGAGTTTCGTGTAGGCGCTGAATTTGCCGTAGGGCGAATCCGTTGCGTCGGTCAGCGTGTAGTTGGCCGTGTAACGGAGCGTGAGCTTGTCGCGCATGTGGTAGCCTATCGAAAAGTTGAGCGTGTAGTTGCGGCGGTTGTCGCCCTTCATGACGCCGTACTTGTCGCTGAAGCGCAGCGACGCGCGGTAGTCGATCTTCTGTGCGCGGCCGCTCAGCGAGAGCGAGTGGGTGTGGCTGAACGGTACGCGCAGCGGGGCGCGTATCCAGTCGGTGTTGACGCCCCGGCGGACGTTCTGCAATTTGTAGGCGTAAGCCTTGTCCATCGCGCCGTTGTCCGATTCGTAAAGCCCGGCCAGGCGTTCCAGTTCCAGTTTCTGCGCCGCGTTGCAGAGGTTCATCGAACTCAGGTCCGGGATGCTCAGCTCGGGCACGAAGTTGTAGCTCAGGCGGGGTTTGCTGTCGGTCACCTGCTGGCGTTCGATGACGATTACGCCGTTGGCCGCCCGGTCGCCGTAGACGATCGAGGCCTGCGCGTCCTTCAGGACGTCGATGCGCTCGATTTCGTACATGTCGAGGTCGTACAGCTCTTCCATGCTGATTTCGGCGCCGTCGAGGATGATCAGCGGGTTGTTGTAGGCCTTCTCCTCGGCCGAGGTGGCGATGGAGTTCGAGCCGCGGATCAGGATTTCGGGAATGGCGTTGGGGTTCGAGCCGAGGGCGTTGTTCTGTACGACCACCATGCCCGGGGTCACGGCGCTCAGGGCCGACATCAGGTTGGTGTTCGAGATGGCCACGAGGTCTTCGCCCTTGATCGAGGTCACCGAACCCGTGTAGGTGCTCTTGTTGCGGGTGAACATGCCGTTGACCACCACGTCGTCGATGCGCGTGCCGCCCTCCTTGAGGGTGACGTTCAGTCCCTTCGCCGAGCCGGTGATGATCACCTGCTGGGTCTCCATGCCCAGGAACCCGACTTCGAGGACCGCAGGGCTGGTCTTGGTCGAGAAGGAGAAGGTGAACTGGCCCTTTTCATCGGTCGAGACGCCCTGTCCCGAGCCGCCTTTCAGAATGACCGATGCGCCGGGGAGCACCGTCTTGCCGGCGTCGCGCACGGTTCCGCTCACGGTGAACTTGCGCATCTTGACCGTCGAGTCGTAGACCAGCACGACGTTGTTCTCGATGGCGTATTTGAACGTCGACCCGGCGATGCACTTGTCGAGCAGTTCGTGTACGGTGACTTTCTTGAATTCGCCGCTCACGGCCGGGAGCCGGCGGATGTCTTCGGGGTCGTAGGCGAATTTGATGCCTGTCTTCCGGGTGATTTCGTCGAGCACCGCCGTCGCGGGTCTCTCCGTCAGCGTGACGGTAAGCGTCGCGTTCAGGTTGATCGGTTCACCCCCCCCCTGCGCCCGGGCCGTAGCGGCTGTGCAGCATAACAAGCCCACGACCAGCGACAGCCGCAGCGCACGGCTGAAAAGTTGTAGAATTCTTTGCATGTGTTTGGGTTTTAGGCAGACCGGCCGCCCCGGCCGGTCTGCTCGGGTTTTAGTTCTTCTGTGACGGGAACAGGCTGCGTTCGAGTACGTAGATCATGCCCTGGTAGTGGGCGCGGGTCTCTCCCGTAGCGCTTTTCACGCGCGAACGCAGCAGTTTCAGGATTCGGTCGTTGACGTTGACGAACAGCGCGCGCGACTCGTCGATCGACCGCAGCTGCACGTTGTACTGCCAGCCGTAGCCCGACGACAGGGCGTCGCTGTTCCAGAGCTGCGAGGCGACGTATCCCTTGCCATGCTCCTCTTCGGCCTCGCGCAGCGGACCGAGGTAACGCTCCACGATGCCGCTCCGGTCGAGACCCATCAGCGCGATCTCGTCCACCGAGGGTGCGTAGGCCTCCGCGATGCCGCCCAGCTTCATGCGCTTGGCCTCGCTGGAGGCGACGTCCGCGGCCGCGTCGACGAACATCCGCTGGATGAGCCGCTCCGACGGCGACACCGGGCCTCCCTTGATCGTGCTTTCGAAGACGATGTTGTAGAGGTCGTCCATATACTCCTGCGGCGTGTAGGGATCGTCGGCGATGTGCGACGAGAGCGTGACGTTCTTATAGTAGGTGAAGAACGTGCGGCAGAAGTTGAAGCGCAGGATGAACGAGAGGTCCACGTGCAGCGGCAGTTTTTCGGTCAGCGCGGGCTGTTCGAGCCATGCCGAGTCCTTCATCTGCGCAAGCACCCATTTCAGCGATGCGCGCTGCAACTCCTTCGGGACGGAAACGGCCTGCGGACCGCCCGCCGTGTTGCTGTTCACGTCCGTGAGGTAGATGCCGCCCACGTTGAGCATCACGGCGTTCACGTAGCGCGCGAACTGTCCGGCCGCGGCCTCGTAAAGCTCCGTGCGGATTTTCAGGTCGGGGTCCTCCTCGTCGGTGATCCACTCCTCCATGTGCGAGAGGACGTATTTGAGGTTGCCGATGCCGTAGTCGCCGGCCTTGATGTGGTCGTCGCCGAGGTCCTCCTCGATGGCGGTGGGGTCGTAGCGGGCGATCACCTGCTGGCGGCCGTAACGGTAGATCGGGTCGCCGACCTTCTCGTCGATCCATCCGCGGATGGTCTTCTCCTCGTCGAACATGTCCTTCTTGTCGGGCAGCGGCGTGTAGGCGTATTTGATGACGTAGTCGTCATAGGGTCCGAGGTCCGGCGGGGTGAGTTTCACGCCCTTGTCGCCCGGCTGGGCCACGTAGTTGAAACGCGCGTAGTCCATGATCGAGGGGGTCGTGCCGTGCTGCTGCGTGAACGATGCGCTGCGGAGCGAATCCACGGGGAAGGCGCTCGATGCGGCCATGTTGTGCATCAGTCCGAGGCAGTGTCCCACCTCGTGGGCGAGGATGTACTCCAGCGACTCCTGGAATACGTCGTCGGGCAGCTCCTTGCCGCGCACGCGTTCGTCGACCTGTGCGGTCTGCACGAAACGCCAGTTGGCTGCCAGCTTCACCACGTCGTTGTACATCAGCACCGAGGCGTTGATGATCTCGCCCGAGCGGGGGTCGACCCACGAGGGTCCCATGGCGTTGGCCACGGCGGCCGGGACGTATCGGATGCATGCAACAAATGATCTGCGGAAACAGCAGAAAGCTCGGCAGCCAGTTCGGCACCACCCAGCGGAACGATTTCATCGGCATGGAGTTTCAAGCCCAGACCATATTCCTTGGCAGCCTGCAACAGACGGCGGGATTGCTCGACAGAAAAAACGCCTTGTTCGCAGAAAACATCGCAAAACTCCGCCAGTTCGTCCTTGGCAACGCAAGGCAAGACGTCACCAATAATGAAATCGAGGTATTCGTCCGTGCGTCCCTTATATTCCTCGGGTACAGCGTGCGCCCCCAGAAAAGTGGATACAATATCCACCCGCTTATGCTCGTCGTTATTCAAGCTACGCATAACTTTAAGTTGCAGAAGTTCCGTTTCCTTATCCAGTCCGTAGCCGCTCTTGCCTTCTACGGTAGTAACCCCCATATTACTCATTTGCCTCAAAAAAACTTCGGCTTTGGAGCGGAGTTGAATAAAACTACATTCGCGAGTGGCTTTCACAGTGCTTACAATGCCACCGCCACGCTCCATAATAGACATATAGCTTTCTCCTTTCAGCCGCCAGGAAAATTCTTCGGCACGTTCGCCACCAAATACAAAGTGAGTATGCGACTCGCCGATGACGGGTAAAAGGCATTTGACAAGAGCCTTGTATTGCCAATAGCGTTGATAATATCCGTCACGCATCTCGCCCCGGGAAGGGCCGACATAGGAAATGATACCGTCGGTTACTTCTATTGTAGCATTATCAATGATGCACAGTTCCCCCATCTCTTTGCCGCAACGGGCGGAAAAGCCGATGGGGGTTACGATACGGGCGTTAAATATGATTAGGTTTTCACTCATAAATAGTTCATCATAATTAGTTCATATAATAAATGGAGATATGAATGGCACGTTCTTTTAGAATGATGTTTGCCATAAAGCAATTGTGATTCATTCTATTTTCTTATTGACTATTCCATGATACGAGCTTCAAGAACTTGCTGCATGGTAAAGTTTTCGAGTCCGAGATAGTAGGAAGCGGTATCAATCAGAGCTTCCATCGGTACAAGACCGATTATTTCACTACCTACAATCGTAACACCGTAACGACGGGCTTCGATACGTACTAATTCGAAGGCACGGTAGAGTGCGGTACGGGTATAGTCGGTCATGTTAATGGATACTTGGGTAATGTTTCGCTCTTTCAGTTCCACTCCCATTGCTTTTACATAACGAAGTCCTCCATTGATATGGCGGATATTTTTCGCTATCTTAGTGGCTATCTCCATATTATCTGTACTTAGATTAATATTGTAAGCTACGAGTGGCATACGGGCTCCGATTGCTACGGTACCTGCGGTCGGATGTCGTTCAGCAGGTCCGAAGTCAGGTTGCCATTCGGGTAGTTTGATCTTTTCGGCCATTCCTTCAAACTCGCCTTTACGAACGGAGGCGAGATTTTCCCGGTGTGGCGCAGTAGCCGACTTTTCATACAGGAAGACGGGAAGATTATATAGCTCCGCAACTTTCGCCGCTACTTTTTTAGAGAGTTCGATGGCTTCTTCCATACTGGTGTTCTTAATCGGGATGAAAGGAATTACATCTACCGCTCCCATACGAGGATGTTGCCCGGTGTGCTGATTCAGGTCGATCAAACGGACAGCTACACCAACGGCTTCAACTACTGCTTCACACAGTGATTCCAGCTCTCCCACAAGTGTGACAACCAGACGGTTATGATCTTCATCATTACTGTAATCAAGCAGTTTTACTCCGGCTTTACTACGGAAAGGGGCTACTATCTGATCTATTTTCTCCAAATCACGTCCCTCGCTAAAATTGGGGACACATTCAATTATCTTATTCCAACTCATATCAAATATCTATTATTATAGAGGTTATACTTTACTGAATAACTATATGTTTTACATCAAATAGCCACATGGTTTATCCAAAATAACAGCATGTTCAAACTGTTCCATATATTGTGGGAATTTATTCCTTCACATTATGGGAACGCTTTCTCTTATATTGTGAGACTACTTTCCCACAATAGATGGAACTATCTTCTTTATTAATTCTTCGTCCGCCACATACGGCATTGTTATCTGATAATCTCCAGCATGGGACTCATTAAATGCTTCACTCGTTTCCATCGCATGCGGATTACGCGCCCACGAACGGCGGGCGACTCCTCCCATTACGTCCCAAAGCATTGCCGAACGGAGTATTTCATCTACCCGTTCGCTACCGTCGCATACCATACCAAAACCGCCATTGATTGCTTTGCTGATACCGACTCCACCTCCATTATGCAAGGCTACCAGACTCATCCCACGGGCACAATTTCCGGCAAAGCATTGCACAGCCATATCTGCCATCACATTACTTCCGTCTTTGATATTTGACGTCTCCCGGAAAGGAGAATCCGTACCGCTGACATCGTGGTGATCTCGTCCCAGCATAATAGGGCCTACTTCACCCCGGCGAACCATCTCATTGAAATGGAGGGCTATCTTCATTCTTCCAACTGCATCCTGATAAAGAATACGTGCCTGCGTACCCACCACGAGTTGATTCTTTTCTGCATCCCGTATCCAATTATAGTTGTCCAGATCCTGACCGCGCCGATTGACGTCGATACACTCCATAGCCGCATGGTCTGTTTTTATCAGATCTTCGTGTTTACCACTCAAGCAGACCCACCTGAACGGACCGTAGCCGTAATCAAAGAGTTGGGGTCCCATAATATCTTCGACATAACTCGGCCAGATAAATCCGTCTTTTTCATCAACACCATTATAGGAGATTTCTTTTACTCCGGCATCGTATATGGCTTTCATGAAAGAGTTTCCATAATCAAAGAAATAAGTTCCGCGGGCTACCAATTTCTTGATGACCTCGAAATGACGGTGCAAAGATATGTCTACCAAGTGACGGAATTCCTCCGGCGATTCGTGAAGAAGGCGTGTGCGTTCCTCGAAAGTCAGTCCGGCTGGGCAGTATCCACCTTCGTAAACGGCGTGACAGGAGGTTTGATCGGATAATAATTCAATAGGAATTCTTTCGCGTTCGGCATATTCGAGCAGATCTACGACATTGCCGTGATAGGCAATGGAACAAGGTTCACGGCGTCGCATTGCTTCAGCTGCCATCCGGTATGCTTCTATGATATCTGCAGTCACATGCCCCACCCATCCCTGGTGGTAACGTGTTTCAATGCGTGAACGATCTACTTCGGCTATGATGGAGACTGCTCCTGCTATTTCGGCAGCTTTAGGTTGTGCACCACTCATTCCTCCCAAACCGGAAGAAATAAATAAGTGTCCCCGCAAATCTTGGTCTTGTGGAATTCCGAGTTTCAATCGTCCGGCATTCAGGAGGGTGTTGAAAGTGCCATGCACAATGCCTTGAGGACCGATATACATCCAACCACCAGCTGTCATCTGTCCGTAATTGGCAACTCCCATCTGGGCGGCAATATGCCAATCATGTTGATTGTCGAATTGTCCGATCATCATCGAATTGGTAATTATAACGCGGGGAGCATCGGGACGGGAGCGGAAAAGCCCCAATGGATGTCCGGATTCAATAACCAGTGTCTGTTCCTGGGTAAGTTCTTCC
>OGXR01001381.1_pt1 | contig 17929 bp, 10 predicted proteins | sample 1576331 | NCBI WGS metagenome assembly OGXR01 (sample SAMEA3541473, study PRJEB24748) | human gut metagenome | biome: human gut; feature: human-associated habitat; material: faeces | place: China | collected 2012 | reverse complement strand
TGCAGGTTCCAGATCTCCTGCCAGTTCTCGCCGCCGTCGCCGGAGGCCATGACCTGGAGGTTGCAGTGCTTATACTCCACGGTGTACCAATAGGTGGTGTAGAAGTCAAACACCATGTGGACCTCGGTATCCACGCCGCTGATATCGGTGGTGCGGGAGATCAGCCACTCGTTCTGCTGGTTGTCGTCGTCATGATCCACGGCGGCCATGTAGTCCTCGTCGCGGTACCAGGTGTTCAGAGAGCCGCCCTTGCTCTGGACGCTCCAGTCGTCGGGGAGCCACTTCTCGTTGAAGTTCTCGGTCCAGAGGATGTTGGTGGGCGTGATGGTGCCGTGATCGTCGGGGTTGCCGGGAGCGCGGACGGTATACACCTTGGAGTTGCCGGCGTAGTCATGGACGATCATGCCGAAGGTCTCGCCGAAGCCGGTGATGTCATACTCGCTGACATGGCTGGTGACGCCGGGCTGTAGCTCGCCGAAGCCCTGCATGCCGTACAGCATCTGGGTATTGGGCACGTTGTAGAACACCACGGCCGCCACATACTGGTTATCGGACACGTCCAGGTTCAGGTAATACCGACCCTCGGACTCGGTGACCTTCAGGTTGTCGGCGTGGGGCTCCTCGGTGTCGATGGTGATGGGGAAGGACCAGGAGTGCTTCTGGTTGGTCCCCACGCCGTCGCCATAGGGCAGGGTGGCCTCGATGGTCACGGTAGCCTTGGTGTTGTTGGGCAGCTTGGCGTTGTGGGCGTCGGTGCCGTACCAGGGCTCGATACCGGTGTAATCGGCGTCTACGCCGGCGGGCACAATGCGGTAATAGTCATAGCTGTAGATGGACTTGCCCACATACTCGCAGTCCTTGCTGTAGTACACCTGGCCGTTGGCGCCGGTGATGGTGTATTTCAGGCTCTTGGTATTGCGCAGCAGACCGGTGTAGATGCCGGTGAGGCTGTCCATAAAGTCATCGTTGTTGGGAGAGATGGCGTTGCGGTCCGCCAGATACGGCACGCTGGTGTAGTTGTTGTCACCCAGGTAGGTGTCCACCGTGTTCTCGCTGGAGGAGGAGAAGGCGGTGTTCATATAGGCCTGGGCCTGGCTGGCGGAGCCGTCCAGAGTCTCCCAGTAATCGGTGGAGTCCATGATGGGGGCCTTGGTCCAGTCGCCGTAGAAGGCCAGGAAGGGCACGCCCAGATCAATGGGATCCGTGAGGCTGCTGCCGTCTGCGGCCACCTGGGTCAGGGTCACGAAGCCCTCCACATAGCCGCCGTTGGGGAACTGGGCCAGCATCGTCCGGCCCTCGTCGGTGACGGTGACGGTGACGGTGACATCGGCGGTCTTGCCGGGAGCCACGGACACGCGGTTATTCTCGCAGTTGGTGGTGAAGGTGTGGGGCAGCAGCCGGGAGCTTCCGCTGATGGTGGAGAACTCCTGCTGATTGCCGTTGACGTAGCTCTCGGTGGTGTCCGTCAGGACGATGGGGGTCACGTCGTAATACAGGGTGTCACTGCCGGTGTTGTGAACGGTGAAGGTCATGGTATACACGCCCTTCATAGCGGGATCGTCCTTCAGCTCCAGCTTGGGACGCTCCATGCCCGCCACGGACAGATAACCCCGGGTATTCACGGCGTCGTTGATGCTCATCAGGCCGGCGCCCTGCTTGCGGGGAGAATAGGGCACGCCGTCGTTGTCATAGATCACATGGGCGGTGCTCATGAGCAGGGTATCGGTCATGTGCTTGCGGTCCGCGCCGGACATAGAGGCATCGCGGGCCTTCAGGGCCTGCTGGACGATGGCCATGCCGCCCGCCACATGGGGGGAGGCCATGGAGGTGCCGTCCATGCTCTCATAGCCGCCGGGCACGGCGGCATAGATGCCCGCGCCGGGGGCGGTGAGCTCCGGCTTCAGGGTCAGCTCGGTGGTGGCGCCCCAGCTGGAGAAATCGGCCATGCCGTAGGTGGGAGACTCCACCAGGGCGTCGGCCGCAGCCACGGACAGGGTCTTGGTCTGCTGCTGCTTCATGTATTCGCCGGCAGCCTGGGAGATAAACGCGCAGGGGATCTTCCAGTCGGTGATGGACATATACAGCATACCGGGGACGTTGTTGTACACCAGCATACCGATGGCGCCGGCGTTGGCGGCGGCGCGCTCCTTCTGCTCGTAGTACATACCGCCGCCCCGCTGGACCAGGGCGATCTTGCCCTGAACATCCAGGCCCTCATAGTCGGCCTCGGCGCCGTAGTTGGGCACCACCACATACTCCAGGGAGCCCCGGGAGGAGAGGCTGCGGAAGGGCTTGGCATTCTCGTCGTCGCTGATGGTGGCGCTGTCCTGATAGGCCAGGTTCTTGCCGCCCACGGTGACATAGGGGCTGTTGACCACGCCGTTGGACACGGCAGCCACGGACATGGACTCGCCGTAGGTGGAGGGCTCGCTGATCAGGCCGTAGTCGGGGTTGCTGGCCAGCGCCTTGTTGCCGAAGGCATCGCCGTAAGCAGCGCTGTAAGCGTTACCGGCAGCCACAGCCAGAGACATACCGCTCTCGCCGGCCCGCTTAAAGACGTTCAGCAGGCTCTCGGTGAACTCGTCGGGATTCTCATAGTCGATGTAGCCGGCGTCGGAGCCGAGGCTCAGGTTGGCCACATCCACGCCCAGCAGCATACAATCCTCCAGAGCGGACAGGATGTCGGCGTAGGAAGCGCCGCCGCTGGACTTAAAGACGTTCATGTTGGCGATCTGGGCGTCCGGGGCCACGCCCTGCATCAAAACCTCGTCCAGAGCCTTGGCGTAGGTGCCATCTCCACGGGGGATATAGGCGTTGGCTGCGGCAATGCCTGCCACGTGGGAACCGTGCTCGGACTGGGTGTCATGGTCATGGGTAACCTCCAGGCTCCTGTCCACGTAATTAAAGGCAAAGGGCAGCTTGGCATTGCAGTACAAATCCTTTGCCGTGGCGTTCACATGAAGCTGACCCAGCACAGAGGCAATCTCCGCCTCATCCAAAAGGTCCAGCTTTTCCAGGTAGGCTTCCTCCGTCATACCGGCTGCCTCGGCCTGTTGAGACAGGGAGTACCGGAACGCGCCCTCGTCAAAAGACTGATGGTCCGTGTCGGTACCGGTGTCTATAATGGCAATCCGGCTGCCCGCGCCGGTATATCCAGCGGCCCAGGCTCCGTTGGAGCCAATCATGGAGGGAGAGGTACTCATATGCGGATCGGCAGGCAAATCGGTCTGCACCACATCGGGCTCATACTGGGTCTCCAGGAAGACTCGCTCCACCTCCGGGATTCTCTCAATGGCCTCAATCTGGCCATAGGCCACATTGGCAGAGATGAGGTTGGCCGCCACGGTCAAATTCCAAACCACGTCCAGCTTTTCGCCGGTGGCGCGCTCAATCTTCTCCTGCACCTGGGCTTGCTCCTTGACCAGCGCTCCACGGTAGGTCATGGCGGCAGGGTTGCTCCCCATGTGCTCTGCCTGGAAGCCCGCTTCCAGGGTGGACTTCTTTTTCAAAACAATGGAAACACGCACCAGGTCCGTACTGGCGTGGCCCAGTTCCTGCTTTTCTTCCGCCTCCTGCTCCAGCAGGGAAGCGGACACCGCGCTGTTGTCCACCTGCGTGAAGCTGACCCCATCTCTATGGGCGGCGCCGGCTGCACTTGCTGGGGCGGCGAAGCCCCACAGCAAAGCTAAAACCAGCAGCAGGGAAAGCAGGCGGGATTGCACATCCATCTTTTTCATACTCATTCTCCTTTTTCCAGATATCTTGCCGGAAAGTGGCCGGCGACTCCTCTTAAAATCGGCGTAGGCAACGCCAATTGAAGATTCCGGGACAGTTTCCCCGTAACTCCCATCCCCTTGGCTGAGGCTCCGATATGGTTCGTTCTGATATTACCACTTTGAATTTCCCCTGCAATTATTGTACAAATTTAGTATAGCACAGTTTTTACCTGGAAGAAAGGTAGCAGATTTGGGAAAAAACAACGGGATTCGTCCCTGGAGCGGCCCTATTTTTTACGGTTCATGAAATGTAAGGATCATTCGCCCATCCAGCGGAGTGCACGGCATCTTCCCCATGGGCACCAACGGCGAAGCCTACGCCCTGTCCTTTCAGGAGAAGGAAGAGATCCTTGCCACTGTCATCGATCAGGTAAAGGGCCGCGTACCGGTCTACGCAGGCACCGGCTGCATCACCACCGCCGAGACCATCCGCCTGAGCAAGCGTGCCGAGGAGCTGGGCGCAGATGCACTGTCCATCATCACCCCCAGCTTTGCACTGGCCTCCCAGAAGGAGCTGTATGACCACTACACCGCCGTGGCAAAGGCCGTGAACCTGCCCATCATCCTGTACAACATCCCCGCCCGCACCGGCAACAAGCTGCTGCCCGAGACCGTGCAGGCACTGTGCCGTGACGTGGAGAACATCGTAGGCGCAAAGGATTCCAGCGGCGATATCGAGAACCTAAAGGCCTACATCCGCCTGACCCGTGAGCTGGACAAGGAAGTTGCCATTCTGGCCGGCAACGACGGCGCTATCCTGACCTGCCTGAAAGAGGGCGGCGCAGGCGGCATTGCAGGCCGCGCCAACATCTGGCCGGAGACCGTTGCCAAGATCTACGATTGCTTCAAGGCTGGGGATCTGGAGGGCGCACAGGCTGCACAGGACGCCATTGCCATCCTGCAGCAGACCTTCAAGTACGGCAACCCCAACACCATCATCAAGACCGCCGTTGCCCTGCAGGGTCACCCCGTTGGCAAGTGCCGCGCACCCTTCAACTATGTGCCGGAAGAGGGCATGGAGGCCATCAAGAAGGTTCTCGACGGCGTCGCCAACTCCCAGGTGGACGAGTTCGGCACCACCAAGCCTCTGATCGAGTGTGTCCATTCCGGCGTTCTCCGGGGCGCCGTGGCCATGGTCGGCTGCAACAACCCCAAGGTTCGCCCCGACACCGCCCACATCGAGCTGATGAAGAAGCTGCTGGAAAACGACATCATCCTGATCGTCTCCGGCTGCTCCGCCCAGGCTGCCGCCAAGGCCGGTCTGATGGATCCCGAGAAGGCCAAGGAATACTGCGGCGCAGGCCTGAAGCGCGTGTGCGAGCTGGCCGGCATCCCGCCCGTCCTGCATATGGGCTCCTGCGTGGATATTTCCCGTATGATGATTCTGGCCTCCGATATCGCCAAGGACTGGGGCATCCACATTTCCCAGGTTCCCGTGGTGGGCTGCGCTCCCGAATGGATGTCCGAGAAGGCCGTCTCCATCGGCAACTACGTCGTGGCCACCGGCATCGAGACCTTCCTGGGCGTTGATCCCTACACCAAGGGCTCCGAGGAAGTCACCGCGCTGCTCCAGGGCGAACACGGCGTCAAGGACTGGGTCGAGGCTCGGTTCGTCGTGGAAACCGACATTGAGAAGCTGGGCGACAAGATGATCGAGTGCATCGAGGCCAAGCGCGCCGCACTGGGCATCTAAGGAGCCTGCGTCACCCGAATAAAAGAAATCTGACATTCGGGATAACTTTTACTTACGAGGTCTTTTTCCAATGAAACTAGCGATTACCGGCAAGGGCGGCGTGGGAAAAACCACGCTGGCCTCCACGCTGGCGCGGCTCTACGCCGACGAAGGACGCACCGTCCTGGCCGCCGACGTGGACCCTGACGCCAACCTGGGACTGGCTCTCGGACTGAGCCAGGAGGAAGTGGACGCCATCGTCCCCATCTCCAAAATGCGCACCCTGGTGGAGGAGCGCACCGGCGCGAATGCCGCCAATAAGTTCTTCAAGCTGAACCCCTATGTGGCGGACATCCCGGACACCTTCTCCAAGGAGATCAACGGCGTCAAGCTGCTGGTCATGGGTACCGTGGACGTGGGCGGCAGCGGCTGCGTCTGCCCCGAGCATGTGATGCTGAAGGCCATCCTTTCCGCGCTGACCTATCGGAAGAACGATGTGGTCATCATGGATATGGAAGCGGGTCTGGAGCATTTGGGACGGGGTACGGCTGCCAACATGGATCAGTTCGTCGTGGTGATCGAGCCCGGCGCGAGATCGGTGCAGACGTATCACAACGTCAAGCGTCTTGCCAAGGATTTGGGCATTACCCGCGTCCGGGTGGTGGCCAACAAGATCCGGGACGACGGCGACGAGGAATTTATCCGCTCCGCCATTCCGGCGGAAGACCTGCTGGGCTTCATCCACTACAATCCCGACATCATAGACGCCGACCGGCAGGGGAAATCCCCCTATGATTTCAGTCCCGCGGCAATCGAAGAAATTCGGAAAATCAAAGCGATATTGGATCGTGATGAATCTTAAATTAGGAGGAAATACCGTGACACTTTTTGAAAGAGTTTTTGGCGGCAACGACTACAACTACGCCCGTACTGTAGCCGCCATTGATGAGGCCATCGCCGCCTACGGCGAGAGCGAGCCTGTTTCTTTCCCCGGCACCGCTTACAGCCTGCCCTGCTACTACGGCGTCACCGGCGTGAAGATCACCACTCTGGGTGAGATGAAGGCCGCCATGGACACCATCAAGTCCAAGATGACCCGCAACAACCGTCTCCATGATGCCTTTGAAAGCGGCATTGCGTCCGCCCTGTGCGCCGAGTTCCTGGAAGCGCTGAAATACCTGCACGGCGCGGAGCCTTATGCCGAGCCGGAAATGGGTCACCTGACCGACGCCTTCGTCCGTAATCTGGGCGTGCCGCTGGTCACCGGCGACATCCCCGGCGTTGCCGTTATCATCGGCGGCGCGGAAGACCCCGCCGAGACCGTGGCTCTGGCCAAGTCCTACCAGGCGCAGGGTATCCTGGTCACCCTCACTGGCGACTCCATCAAGCACTGCTTCGACGCCGGCATGAAGCTGGGCGAGAACGTCCGCGTGGTGCCTCTGGGCTACGAAATGCAGTCCGTTATCCACGTTGTCTCCGTGGCCGTCCGTGCCGCGCTGATCTTCGGCAACGTGACCCCCGGCGACTTCGCCTCCCTGTCCAAGTACACCATGGACCGCGTCAAGGCCTTCGTCAACGCCTACAAGCCCCTGTCCGATGAGATCGTCTCCTACGGCGCCGGCGCCATCTGCCTGGGCTTCCCCGTCGTCTCCAACGAGACCGAGAACATGTTCCGTGTTCCCAAGTCCCTGATCCAGCAGCTGGATACCTCCAAGTGGAACGCCACCTCTCTGGAGGCCCGGGACATCAAGCTGAAGATCACCAACATCGACATCCCCGTGGCCTTCGCCACCGCGTTCGAGGGCGAGATCATCCGCCGCGGCGACATGCAGGTGGAAGTGGACGGCTCCCGCGTGGACTGCTTCGAGCTGGTGCAGACCCGGGACGCTTCCGAGGTGGAGGACCACAAGATCGTTGTGGACGGTCCCGAGATCGACGAAGTCCCCGTCGGCTCCAAGATTTCCCTGAGCTACACCGTGGAGGTCGCCGGCAAGGCCATGCAGCCCGACTTCGAGTCCGTCATGGAGCGTAAGATGCACTCCTGGATCAACTGCATCGAGGGCGTTATGCACACCGGTCAGCGCGACATGATCCGTATCCGTATTTCCAAGGCCGACTTTGAGGCCGGCTTCAAGTTCAAGCATCTGGGCGAGGTGCTGTACGCCAAGGTCAAGAGCGAGTTTGAGGCCGTCGTGGACAAGTGCCAGGTCACCATCGTGGTCAATCCCGAGAAGAACGCCGCCCTCCGCGCCGCCGCCAACGAGGTGTTCGACAAGCGTGACGCCCGTCTGGCCTCCATGACCGACGAGTCCGTGGATCAGTACTACACCTGCATCATGTGCCAGGCCTTCTCCCCCAGCCACGTGTGCATCGTCACTCCCGAGCGTTTGGGTCTGTGCGGCGCCGTGTCCTGGCTGGATGCCAAGGCCACCAAGGAGCTGGATCCCGCCGGCCCCTGCCAGCCCATCCTCAAGGAAGGCTGCATCGACGAGAAGCTGGGCCGCTACGCCACCGTAGACGAGGCCGTCAACAAGTATTCTCACGGTGCTCTGGAGCATGTCACCCTGTACTCCCTGTTCCAGGATCCCATGACCTCCTGCGGCTGCTTCGAGTGTATCTGCGGCGTTGAGCCTGTCACCATGGGCGTCGTCATCACCTGCCGTGAGCACGCGGGCATGACTCCTCTGGGCATGACCTTCTCCGAGATGGCCTCCATGACCGGCGGCGGCGTGCAGACCCCCGGCTTCATGGGTCACGGCAAGCACTTCATCGCTTCCCACAAGTTCATCGCCGCCGAAGGCGGCCCCGGTCGTATTGTCTGGCTGCCCAAGCTCCTGAAGGATCAGATGCGTGAGCGCCTGGACAAGACCGCTCTGGAAATGTACGGCGTAGAGAACTTCACCGACATGATCGCCGATGAGACCATCTGCACCGAGGATCCCGAGCAGCTGCTGAACTACCTGTCCGAGGTGGGTCACCCCGTCCTCAGCATGGAACCCTTCGATATGTAATCTTCCTAAAAAGGGGGAGCGGTTTTACCGCTCCCCCTTTCGTGCGCAATGTCAATAGTTGGGATAGAGACAAAACGCAAATAATTGGGTCGTGTCGGGGTGAATCGCTCCGGCACGATTTTTTGTATGGCAGAAAAGAATTCTCTTTCTGAAATTGGAGAAATTCCGCATACCGAAGCAGACACGCTTCAGAACGTTTGTTTTGTTGTTGCAGCCTTCAATGAAGCCATCTGACCAGGGGACATCCATGGTATGAAAAGGAGCGACCCCGGAAGGTCACTCATCATTAGGGCAACACCGCATAATTTGACAAAAATCCTGGCTGAGTATTCTTGTCAAATTATGCGGTGTTGCCTTAGACGAAGGATTCAAAAGCGGAGGAATACTGTATGTACCCGCGAGGGGTATGCCGCATCCGTAAGCCGGCTTACGCCGGCAACGGCTGCGCTATATTTCCAGTTTTCGATACCGAAGAGTGGGCGAAAAAGATCCGCTCACAGCCGAAGACGATTTGTTCAGGGGTTCCTATAGAGTGTCGAGGTGGTTTCTGCTCCTGCAAAGCGTGTACCACGCCGCCCTGAAAGCGTCCTGAAAAAATGTGGTGTTCTTATAAACAAGCTGTATACTCCAGCGTATTTTATGAATTTCCTGTGAATTCCATAATTTTTAAGGGACATTTCAGCTTCGTTGCCTACAATTGGGGTGAACTTGAACAGGCGGTGTCCCGGGATGGAAGGGACTTGCCGCCGGGAAGGAGCCACTATGTTTGGTAAGGCAAAGAAGGAAACCGGCGCCCCCACAGCCGTTCCGCCGAATGGGGACGATGCGCTGTTTGAAGCGCTGGGCAAAAGCAGAAAGGCCAAAAAACGGAAAAGCATCCGCACCGTGCTGATCATTGCGGCCGTGCTGGTGGCAGCATTGACCGCCGGTGTCAGCATTCTCCAGCGGCAGGTGCGAAAGCAGTTCACGTCTTCCTCTCAGGAGGTGCTGCGCGCGGCGGCGGAACGGGGAACCATCAGCACCGTGGTATCCGGCTCCGGGACGCTTACCAATGTGGACACCGAGACCGTTTCCGTTCCCACCGGCGTGGAGGTGACGGAAATTCTCGTGGAATTCGGTGACACGGTTTCCGAAGGCGACCTGCTGGCCACCGTGGACATGGCAAGCGTGAGAACCGCCATGTCCGACTTACAGGGGGAAATCGAAAACTTAGACGACCAGATTGCCGACGCCGACGGGGATACCGTCAGCAGCTACGTATCCGCAGGCGTTCCGGGACGGGTGAAGGCCATCTACGCCGAGAAGGGTAAGCTCGTGGAGGACGTCATGGTGGAGCATGGCGGGCTGGCGGAAATTTCTCTGGACGGCTGCATGGCCGCGGACATCGAAACCGACGCCCTGAGCGAGGGCGACAGGGTAACGGTGGGTCTGTCCGACGGCGAGGAGACGGAAGGCACCGTGGAGAAAACCGTGGGCGGCACCGCCACCGTTCTGGTGACGGACAACGGCCCGGAAAACGGCGAAGCCGTAACGGTAAAATCGGAATCCGGCGCGGAGCTGGGAAGCGGCACACTGTACATCCACAATGCTCTCACTGTCACGGGCTACGCCGGTACCGTCAGCACTGTGGACGCGGTGCTGAATCAGAAGGTCTATGCCTCCACCACCCTGTTCACCCTGAAGGACACCTCCACCAGCGCAAGCTATGACGCGCTGCTGCGGGAGCGGAGCGAAAAGGAGGAAACCCTTCTTAAGCTGCTGCAAATCCAGCGAAGCAACGGCCTGACCGCCCCCATTTCCGGCAGCGTGTATTCCGTTGCCGATCTGGACGACGAGGACGGGGAGGAAATTACGGACATCGTAGTCCTCTCCCCGGATGTCAGCATGTCCGTGACCATCAGCGTGGACGAAGCCGATATTCTCGCTCTGGAGCTGGGACAGGAGGCGGACGTCACCGTCAGCTCCGTCAGCGACGAGACCCTCTCCGGCGTGGTGACGGAGATCGACAAAACCAGCGCCTCCGGCGACTACACGGCGGTCATCACCCTGGACAAGGTGACCGGGATGCTCCCCGGCATGACCGCCAGCGTGGACGTGCGGATTGAGGGGGTGGACGACGCCATCCTGATTCCGGTGGACGCCCTGCATCAGACCAGTTCCGGCTACTATGTCTACACCAGCTACGACGAAGACACCCAGGAGTACGGCGGCAAGGTGGACGTGGTGCCGGGACTCAGCAACAGCAACTACGTGGAGATCAAGTCCGGCTTAAGCGAGGGCGACGTGGTCTACTACACGGAATCCCAGACCTTTGACTTTGGGGGCATGGGCTTCGGCGGAATGCCCGGCGGCGACTTTGGCGGCGATATGCCCGATATGTCCGGTAGCTCCGGCGGTGGGATGCCCTCCGGCGGCGCGCCCAGCGGCGGTCCCGGCGGCGGAATGCCCGGCGGCCGGGGATAAGGAGACGGCTATGATCGACATCAAAGACCTGTGCAAGTATTATCTTGTGGGCGACGAGCGTGTCCGCGCCTTGGATCACGCCACCATGCGCGTCAGCCCGGGGGAATTCGTCAGCATCATCGGCCCCTCCGGCAGCGGCAAATCCACGCTGATGAACATCATCGGCTGCCTGGACACGGCGGACGCGGGGGCGTACCTGCTGGACGGTCTGCCCATTGAAAGCTATTCCGAAAACGAGCTGGCAAAGATCCGCAACGAAAAAATCGGATTCGTGTTCCAGCAGTACGACCTGATCCCGAAGCTGACGGCGGAGGAAAACGTGGAGCTGCCCCTGATCTACCAGAAAGTCCCCAAAAAGGAGCGGACGGAGCGGGTCAGAGAGGCACTGGAGCGGGTGAATATGGTCGAAAGAGCCAGGCATCTGCCCACAGAGCTTTCCGGTGGCCAGCAGCAGCGGGTATCCATCGCCCGTGCCATCGTCACCCGCCCCAGGCTCATCCTTGCGGACGAACCCACCGGCGCGCTGGATTCCAGAACCGGCCGGGAGATCATCGACATTTTCCACGAGCTTCACGCGGGGGGCAATACCATCGTCCTCATTACCCACGATAGCGGCATTGCCCGCCAGGCGCAGCGCTCCATCCACATCCTGGACGGACGGATATCGGAGGTGAAACTGTAATGCTGTCATTCAAAATGGCGCTTCGCTCCATCGGCTCCAACAAAATGCGGGCGATATTGACCATGCTGGGTATCATCATCGGCGTCATGGCGCTGGTGGTGCTGGTCAGCTTGGGCAGCGGCGCGACGTCCTCCGTTACGGACACCATATCCAGCCTGGGCAGCAACCTGCTGACCGTCACCGTCTCGGATGACAAGGGCTCTCCCATCACCATGGACACGCTGAATCAGTGGCTTGAATCGGAACCGAGCCTGGGGCTGGTTGCGCCCTACGCCAGCGACACCCTCACCGGCAGCGCCAACGGGGAAAGCGGCAGTTTCACCGTCTACGGAACCACGGTGGATTACTATGCCATTCAGGGGCTTCAGCTTTCCATGGGGCGCTGGCTGAAGCAGTCGGACATGGAAAACAACACCTACGCCTGCGTCATCAACGAGACTGCGGCGGAGGAACTGATCGGATATACGGACTGCGTCGGGCAGGCCATTTCCCTGAACAACGTCAAATACACCATTGTGGGCGTATTGCAGGACGACGAGAATAACCTGACCCGGGTGTTTTCCTCCGGGAGTCTGGTGGCCTACGTCTCTTACAATTCTCTGATCCGCCTGTCCTCCTCCGTAGTCCCCGAAATTACCGCCTTCTATGTCAGCGCCCCGGAAAACGGGACGATGGAGGACGCGGAAAACACCATGACCCGGCTTCTGATGGAGCGCTTCGATCAGGACGACGACGCCTTCACTGTTTCCAATCAGGACACGCTGGAAAGCACCATGAGCTCCGTCACGTCCATGCTGACGGTCATGCTGGGGGGCATCGCGGCGATTTCTCTGGTGGTGGGCGGCATCGGCATTATGAACATCATGATGGTCACGGTCACGGAGCGTACCTGGGAGATTGGCATCCGCAAGGCCATCGGCGCCAGCAGAGGCGTGATTCTGTCCCAGTTTCTCATGGAGGCGGTGGTTCTGTGCATGATGGGCTGCTGCCTGGGCATTTTCCTGAGCTGGGCGGTTTTGCAGATCGTCAACACCGTTGTGGTCAGTCTGGACATGACCTTCCATCTGAATGCGACCGTGGTTCTGATTGCCGTGGGGTTCTGCTTCCTGATCGGCATTGTGTTCGGTCTGTACCCCGCGAACAAGGCGGCGAAGATGAAGCCCATCGACGCTCTGCACTATGGAGAATAGTATCATGGATAAGGTTCAGAAAAAGCAGCGCAGGCGCATTTTTGCCGGAGTGGCTGCGGCGGGGGTCGTGGTTCTGCTGGCGGTGCTGCCCATGCTGGCATCCGGCAGTGGCGCGGATTCCGGCGTGCAGGCAAGCATCCTGTCCGCGACGGTGGAATACCGGGACGTGGACATGGAGATCGTCGGCGGCGGGCAGCTGGCGAGCTTGGCCTCCGTCCGCATCCAGATCCCCGAGGAAGTGAAGTTGAAGGAATACCTGGTAGGGAACGGGGACACCGTTTCCCAGGGCGACCCCATCGCCGCCGTGGACAGGGTCAGCGTAATGACCGCTATCACCGGCGTGCAGGAAACGCTGGACTATCTGTCGGAGGAAATCGCCAACGCCTCCGGCGACACCGCCCCCGATACCGTGAAAGCCCTGGCCGCCGGAACGGTAAAGGCGGTCTATGCCAAGGCGGGGGAGTCCGCCGCGGATGTCATGCTGGCGCATGGCGCGCTGGCGGTACTCTCCCTGGACGATATCATGGCGGTGCAGCTGGAAGCGGACACCGACCTGAATCCGGGGGATACCGTTTCCGTCACAGTGGGCGACGGCGAGCCGGTGGACGGGCGGGTCAAATCCAACTTAAGCGGCGTTCTGACCGTCACCTTTGACGATGACTGTTACGCCGTGGGGGCAGAGGTGACCGTCCGGACGGCAGACGGTCAGGGCCTTGGCGCCGGGGAACTGTACATCTACAGCCCCTGGAACGCCGCCGCCTATTCCGGGACGGTTTCCGATGTTCTGGTAGAGGAAGGGGCTTCCGTGTACGTTGGGCAGACCCTTCTCAAGCTGGAGGACCCGGGCAGCTCCGCCGAATATCAGCAGCTCATCGACCAGCGGCATGAATACGAAGCGCTGATGCAGGAGCTGTTCACCATGTACCGGACGCAAACCGTCACCGCCCCCTGCGACGGCATCGTTACGGGGGTGGATACGGACGGCGCGTTCCTCCTGTCGGCCACGGAAGCGGGGTGGACTGGCAAGCTGCTGTCCTTCTTCACGGGGGACGATGCGGAAGGCTTCGTGGCGCACACCGCAAAAGTGGCGTCCGTTTCGGATGACGGGTTGGCGCTTCTGGTAAATCCCAACGGGCAGTCCGTTTCTGATCTGGCCGGGCTTTCCGGCATAGCTGCCAACATCTCCGGCATGACGGAATCCTGGCACTACAGCGGCGACCGGACGGTATACATCCAGACCTCGGAGGGGCTTCTGCAAGCCGCCGGGACGGCAAAGGCCGGGGACATTCTGCTGGCTGTGGGCGATCGGGACAATGTGTACTGGTTCGTGCTGCTGGACGGCACGGCGCAGACTTCCGGCTCAGGCAGCAATCTGACCGCCCGTCTTTTGTCCGACATGGAAAATACCGACACCGGCGAAGAACCCGGGGACGGAGACGGCGGGGACGCCCCCGTTCCGGAGACCGTCCGAATCACCACCGAGATGCTGAACCCGGGCATTGTGGGGCAGAATTACATCTCCGCCCTCCAGGCAAGCGACGGCAATGAAACCCTCAGCGGTACATGGTCGACAGAGGGCATGCCCGACGGTCTGACGCTGGATGCCAAAACCGGCGTGATTTACGGCACGCCGACCGCCGCGGGAACCTTCGAGGTCACCGTCTGTTTTGAATGCGACGGCGGCAATGCGAAAAAAGTATTTTCGCTCACCGTCACCGAATCGGGTCAGCCCGGCGGCGATGACTCCGGGGACTTTCCCTCCGGTGACCTGCCCTCCGGCGGAATGTCGATCGGCGGCATGTCCTCCGGCGGGGTGGGGCAGACCCAGGCCTTTGAACCGTATTCTCTCGACAAGCTGACGGTCGCCTCCGTCACCTCCCAGGAACACATGACCCTGGACGTGACCGTGGATGAGCTGGATATCTCCCAAATCCACGTCGGCCAGTCCGCGACTGTCACCGTAGACGCGCTGGCGGGCGAGCATTTCTCCGCCACGGTTTCCCAGATCGCGAACAGCGGCACAAACGACGGCGGCAGCAGCAAATTCACCGTGGAGCTGACGCTGGAAAAAAGCGGCGACATGCTCCCGGGCATGACCGCCTCCGCCTTCATCCGGCTGGACGGTGGAGAAAATCTTCTGTGCGTTCCCGCCGCCGCTTTGGGGGAAGAAAACGGCAAGACCGTTCTCTACACCGGCTATGACGAGAAAAACGCCGCTCCGGGAAGCCCCGTCCCGGTCACCGTCGGCGCGGCGGATGCGGATTACGTGCAAATTCTCACCGGCCTGTCCCAGGGGGATACGGTCTATTACGCCTACTATGACACCCCGGAAACCGCCGGCGGGTTCCCGCAGCGATGAAATAACCCATAAAGAGGTCATCAATATGAACGCAAAGAAATGGATTCCGCCAGACCCTCACGGGTCAGGTCACGGCCATAGACGGCAGCACCGTCACGCTTCGGCTGGGTGAGCTGACGGAGGATTCCATCTCCAATCTGACCATGACCCTGAAAAACGGCAGCAGCTTCACCGGCACCGTCAACATCTTGGACAACGCCCAGGGAGGCACCGCCGTCAGCGACAACGCGGCCGTTACCATCGAAAGCGGCTGCACCTGGACGCTCACCGGCGACTGCACCCTCACCGGTCTCACCAACAACGGCACCATCCATTTTAACGGCTACACCATCACCCTGTCCGACGGCACCGTACTGCGCTGATACTAGTTTTCAATAAAACGGTTAAAAACCGTTTTATTCGGCTGCTGTTTCAGCAGCCAGCGGCGTAGCCGCAAAAAACGTAAGTCCATACATTTCTCGCCGCCACCGGCGGCCTGCGAAGGATTCGCAGGATAAAATGGTGTTAACCATTTTATCGAGAAATAGTATGAGGTGTGTGGAGCTGGAAAATATTGGATTCTCAATAGTCTAAACGCAAGGGCAGGGATACCCCGGTGGGGTATCCCTGTTCGCAGCTTGTCACAGGGAGATTTCCGACATACGGAAATCTCCCTGTCCGTCAAGTTTGGATAAACGTAGGCATTGCCTGCAAGTGTAACGTCTCAAATGCGGTTTTCAGATAGCCCCTGATAAATATCTGAGGCTGCACATACAGAAAATCAGAGCGACCGCACGATATATGAAACGGGGCGAAAACACATTAAGTCAGGGCTTGACGGGCGTTTCACATGAGACAGCATAGTAAATCCCATCATTCTTCCGCCAGATCGGCAATCAACTTGACGTCACTGACTGCCAGGGCAAGCTGAAGCTTGTTTTCCAGCCCGGTTTTTTGCAACATGTTTGCCACATGGAATTTGACCGTCGACATCTCGCAGCCCATCTCTGCCGCGATGCGCGTGTAAGACAGGCCCCGCAGCAGGTGCCGCAGAACTTTCAATTCCGTCTTTGTAAATTCCGTGCTTTTTGCCATGCCGATCTCCACCGTGGGCGGTGCGTCCGGAAAGACACGCTCGCCAGCCATCGTCTGGCGGACAACCTCCATCAGGCGGTTTTTTGCGGAATCCTTATACCACAGGCTGTCCGCCCCCGCCGACCTTGCTTCCTCCAAAACCGCGCCGTCAAGCAGCGAGGTTACAACAACAATTTTTATCTGCGGACGATCGGCTTTGATTTGACGGACGGCAACCAATCCGTTTTCCCGGTGCTCCGTCTGCACGTCCATCAAAACGAGATCGACCGGGCTTGCTCTGCACACCTCAACCGCCTGCTTCGCGCCGGGAATGGACGCGGCAATCTGGTACCCGTCCTCTGCAAGGAAATAGCTTTCCAGCAAGCTGCGGATCATGGCCTGGTCTTCAACGATCACCACTCTCATGCGCTGTTCCCTCCTTTTCCGGCAGACTGAGCATAAGCGAGAAGCAGGGCAAGCTCTGAACCTCCATTCTGCCGCCTGTCTCTTCCACATGGTGACGCAGCATGGACAGACCGCCGCCCTCCGTGATTTTCTCCTTCGGTGCAGCGCCGTTGTTGTCCACAGTGCCCTTGTAGAAGCGTGCGGACTGGATCTGGGCAGTGCCCATGCCATCGCCGATGAACAGGAAAACGTACTTGGGCTTTTTGAACACGTCCAGCAGACCGTTCTCTTCGTCTGCTGCGGCAGAAGCATCCGTCTCGGCGGCGTGAACGGCTACGGGTGCAGCCGACAGCATCCCCACTGCCGATGCCACGGCACCGGCTTTCAGGAAGCTGCGGCGGGAAATTTTCGCATTCTTCATAACAGATATCCTCTCTTTTTTCAGCCCGGCTTGGGGCGGTTCTACTATTTCTTGTGGGAACACCTGTATTGTAGCGCACCGCCCGCAGCGGCGAAACCAGCCCCGTGTAACACTTAGGTAAACCTTTGGCGCACGGAAGAGCGGCGGTGTAAAATGCGGGCAAAACAGGTAAAATCTGCCTGTAACGCCCGCCGCCGAGGCACTTTTTGCACCGAACCGCCCTGCAAGGGTTGCAAGCAGGGGGCTTTTCATTGTACAATAGAAAGAGCAAGCTGAGATATACTTCTATAATGAGAGGATCTTTTAAATATGTCTGATATCAAAGTGCTGGCGTTGGATCTGGATGGCACCCTGACCAACGACCAGAAGCTCGTCACCCCGCGCACCCGCGCCGCGCTGGACGCCGCCATTGAAAAAGGCGTCACCATCGTGCTGGCGTCCGGTCGGCCCACCGCCGGCATCCAGCCGCTGGCTGAGGAGCTGGGTCTGGACAAAAAAGGCGGCTGCATCCTGTCCTACAACGGCGGCAAGATCGTGGACTGCCGCACCGGTGAGACGCTGGTGGAAAAAACGCTGGACCCCGCGCTGGTCCCGGAGCTGTGCGCCTTTGCCGCCGCGCAGGATATTGCCATCCTGACCTATAACCGCGAGGGCATCGTCTGTGAGCGGGACAAGGACGAGTGGGCCAACAAGGAGTGCTTTACCACCAAGCTGCCCATGATCCATGTGGACGATCTGGCATCCTATGTGAACTACCCCGTGTGTAAGATGCTCATCACGCTGGATCCCGCCCGCCGGGACGCGGTGTGCGCCGCCGGACAGCAGCAGTTTGCGGGCCGTGCCGACCTGTACCCCTCCAGCCCCTTCTTCATCGAGGCCGTGCCGCTGGGCGTGGCA
>OGXR01001376.1_pt1 | contig 17970 bp, 13 predicted proteins | sample 1576331 | NCBI WGS metagenome assembly OGXR01 (sample SAMEA3541473, study PRJEB24748) | human gut metagenome | biome: human gut; feature: human-associated habitat; material: faeces | place: China | collected 2012 | reverse complement strand
GCTATTTGAGCTTTTTATCGGAAGCGCCCGATATGCCGGTGGAACAACGGGCCAAATCCGCCCTGAAAGCCCCCAGTGGGGCAGGGGGGCTCTCCCCTGCCCCCAAAGAGGGCGCATAGCGGCTCACAGGCCGTTACACGGGGAGAGTTGCTTGCTGCAGGGGACGGCGTACTGCGGCAGAAAGATCCGGCAGTATTCCTCCGGGCCGGACACCAAATGTCGGCGCATCATCTCGCCGCACTGAAACATCTGGAACACCACATTTCGATAGCAGGTCTTGATCTCCTCACGGCACTCCCTCGCAAAGACTCTTTGTTCATCTGTCAGGTTTCCACGGCTCTCATCGCAGAGGAACAGAGCTACCGCATCTTCGTCGATAGACTCCTCGTGCGTACGGTTCCACCGATTGACAATGTACCGCCGCATGTCTATGGTGCGCCGTGCTGACAGAAACGGATCCTGCTCGATCATGCAGTCGATCATCTGCATCAGCATCCGGATGCACACTCCTTTCTCTTCAGCGCCGCCATGCGCTGTTCCGCTCTCTGTCGTTCCAGCGCCAGGTCAGCTGCGTGGAGCTGTCGCTCATAGAACTGTTCGATGGACATCTGGATGGGCAGGATGTAGTAACGCAGACAGCCGTTGAGGGTACGTCCGTCCCGGGTGGTGACGGTGGTGCGCTCCGTCCGGATCAGACCACGATCCTCCAGTTCGGTCACATACTTGCGCACCGTGTTGACGCTCATCCCCACCGCCTCTCCGATGGTCCGGTAGCTGGCCACGCACTGGTAGGTCTTTCGGTCCTCCCGATGGAGGAGAAATCCGTAGACTGCAATTGCCCCGGCAGACAGTCCCAGGGAGAAGATCTCGTTGGGGAGGGGGAAGTAGTTCTTGATGGGGTCCCGCTTGGGCCAGTGCTGTTTTCTCATTTCGTACCTCCCGACTGTCCCTCCGCCCATTGGATGAATTTCTCTTTCGGAACTACCATGCGGCTCCCCACACGCAGCGTGGGGAAGCCGGGGTCGTTGAGCAACTCGTAGGTGGTGGAGATGGACACGCCCAGCACCTGCGCCACCATCTTGGCGTTGAGGAACAGGGGCAGGTCGTCGTAGGATTTGTAGACAGACAGTTTCAATGTTTAGTACCTCCGGTGTTTCAAATTCAGAGAAAAAATTTCTTGCATTTCGGAGGTCTCTCTGTTAAACTGGGACACAGATCAGGCTGTGTTTTCCGAAACGCGGCAGGCCGCTGAACTGTTGCAGCAGTTCAGCGTTTTTTTACAGGGTCTGTCTTTTTCTTTTCTGGTTTTGGCCATGCACCATACCGGTTCCTGCCCTGCGGCCTTGTTTGACCAACACAGCGTTTTCTTCCCCTTGACACGCTCAGCTGTCAGAGCCCTGCGACAACGTCCTGGCGTTGCTTCCCCGTGGAGTATCGTCTCTGGTGATGGGTATTCGGTTTTCAAGGTGCCGTTCCGAATGTTGGGGACCAATTCCCCGCTGACAATCGGATTTGCGGATGTTAGACTATTGTAAAATTATTTTGACAGTTCCCTGCGAGAGTATTGTAGCATGTGAACCTACCCCCCTTGTCAAGACTATTTTATAAATTTTTTACGATTGTCTATTTTGGAGGGCACCGACATGTGGTATGCCAAGATGTACTTCTCTGAGAAAAAAGAGGTTTTCCAATTTGATAGCCACGGGGTCCAGGGCGTTCCCTCGACCTACAAGGAATTCCCGTTCCTGGAGAGCCTGCTGTCTTTTCTGGAGACCGACTGTAAGGAGCTGGAGCCTCTGCTGCGACAGGCTTATGAAAACTGGTCCCTTCTGATCGACAGGGATGATAAAGAGGCTGGGGTCCGTACCTTGATGGACCTGGGTGACCTTGGGAGCCGGCACATCTACCTGCATCTTCTGTATGTGCGCTGGTTTGAGCGGTTTGGACGCATGGGGATCACCCAGGACCGGGGAAGCAGGGAGGATCAGCAGATGCTGGAGGAGCTGCAGGGCCTCCCAGAACAGCTCCCGCTGTATCAGCAGCAGGTACAGCGCTTTTTTGATCTCGTTCTGGATGTGGACAAGGCAGGGCGGGATCCCCAACAGAAGGCGTCGGCCCACTATCTCTACGATGCCCCCAAGATCCGTCTCTGTTTTCCTTCCGGCCCATCCCCCTCAGCTTTGAACCGGTGGAGCCGGACCGGTGTTCTCCGGTTCTGTATCCCCTCCACATTTCGGACATGATCGACTACTCCCTGCGCAGCTGTGTGGAGCGCGGGATCACCGTCCGGCGGTGCAAGAACTGCGGACGGTGGTTCCCCCAGACCGGCCGGGTCAGCGCGGAGTACTGTGAGCGCCCGGTGGCTTCCGGACAGCAGACCTGCCGGGAGGCCGGAGCCTTCCAGCAGTGGACCAAGAAGCAGTCCGACGATCCGGTGTTCAAGGCCTACCGCAAGGAGTACAAGAAGCGCTTTGCCTGGATCAAGGCCGGCCGTATCACCGACGAGCAGTTCTACGCCTGGAGCGAACAGGCCCGGGAGATGAAAAAGAAATGCGACCGGGAGGTCATCACCCTGGAGGAGTTCAAGGACTGGCTGGGGAAACCGTGAGGACAAATCGGCAGAAAATGAGCAACGGGACGCGCCTTTGGGCGCGTCCCGTGTATTCTTTGTTTCGGCGATGCAGATTTTAACTTTATCCCTGTTGTAACCTCCATTCACGCAAATACTTGAAGGGGAAAGGAATGACCGTCCATCCGTTTGCTCGTATGAAATCTACCTCGAGCAGAGGGAGGTATCTTTCGAATTGCAATGTTTGACCAGTTGAGCAAACCTTTCGGATTCTACAAGCATGAGGTAATGACCGGTTTATAGATTTGCCAAGATATCCTGAATAGTAGTACTGGGCATTATCTTTACAAAAATGGCGAATTCCTAATACCCCGCCGAAAAGTGCTTCTTTATTTCGGGCGCTTTTGAGGGCATTTCCGATTAAAACGCCGCTCTCCTCAAAAATAAATTGGTTGATCTGTTTGCCCAGGTTGCTCTTCAAATTGAGAATGTGCCGTAATTCTTTTCTGCTAACTTGCATACCATACTGGTTTATTTCATCCAGAATAATTTGGCATCGCGCTCTCTCGGTGCCGGACAAGCTACAAGCGTATTTCTGTATGGTTTCTACAAGCGGCTTGATCGGGATTTGTTCATCATCTCGTGTCGCGCTAAGAACCAGCTCGAGGTCCTGCATATTAGGGAGAGTATAGTGGTCGGTGTCGTAAATGATATTGATGTTATCTTCCTCCTCATAGACAAGACCTTTGATCGTAGTATCAAACTTTCCATAGGGCGTTTCAAACGCTGCAGAAATTTTTTCTCGTTCAGAATTATCCTCACAGAAAGATTGCTGCCACGATTCAAAGTATAGTTCTCCACCCGGCTGTACGCGGAGCATATCATAACAGATAGGTTTACTTTGGTTCTTATAATCGAAAGTTGCCACGACAAATGTAATAGGATTATTGAAATCCAGTTTGGACCAATCATAGCAGGTCATCTGCCGTCGGTTTACATCAATCTTAATAGCAAGTTCCTGGATGACTTTTAGCAGTTTGTGGTCTTCTTTTTCTTTTGTTCCGCGCCCATTCATCCCTGTTAGCTGAAAATCTTCGACCGTTACATGCTGTACAATACAATGCTTGGGTGCTTTCAAATACTCATCATCTTCCGGATGCTCTTCATAAAACGGAGGATGATGTATGATCCGAAGTAGTGCATCACCTTTTTCTGGAGTTCCCTCCATAAAGGTAACTTCACTATATTGCGCCAGTTCATAACGCAGCATGGAGATTAATGTATGGGATTGCTCGTCTTGTACGGTATCCTCCAAGTATAGGGGTGTCTCTCTCAATCGATTTCTGATTCCTGTCATACTATCGACCGAGCCAGATACTCCCAGATGGGTACTTTCATCAAGGGAAACTATTGTCAAAGATAGATACGGGGATAGGGATGTTTGCACGTCTCGCAAAAACTGATGTAAAATCCCGACTTTACAATTTTGATAATCAGTCAACGAGCCAAAATCTAAAAAAGGTACGGTATTTTTCCGCCTTTGGTTAAGTGCTCCAATTACAAAGTGATCTGTACTTTTACCAGGATCATCTCGCAATGCCCGCCGCAGTACGTAGTATTCGGGATCAAACAGATATTGCGGTTTATTTTTGCTATCTTGTTTGATTCGGACATTGCTGAAGGTTTTGACATCCAGCTTAACACAGCAGTCTTTTGTAAATGAAATTTGGAGTGTCCAAAAACTGGCCAATACTTCTTTGCGGTAATAGAACCAGCCGGGTTGCATGTAATACAGCTTTCCGGTCACATTATGATATAGTTCACCGTTTGCTTGGATACCGGGAAGCGCATTACACAGTAACTGTGCCAAAAGGTGTTTTTTCGTTTCAGCCAACTTCTGCGCGGTGATTTCCTGTACTCGCACATTATCTTCACAGCATTCCAGTGCCTGTTTGAGCGAGTATTGTTCAACAGAAGCGCGATGATATAAGATATAGCAACTTGGACCCCGTTCATACACGACGGCCAATGCCTTACACTCCTGTAAGGCGACATCTGGAACCTTGCTTTTCCAATAATTGCCCTGATCTCGCTTTGCTTCAAAAATTGTAAAATCCCTTGCAATTGCTTCAAAATCAAAAGTAATCTCCATTTGATTGGTCTGAATCACAAGAGAAACCTCCTTATATAGTCCATTGTGGACTGGTCAAGTTGGCCGGTAGGAAGAAGTATTCCAGGCACTTCGATAAGACGCCCGTCATTGCTGCAGGTCGGCCTTGACACGCCATCTGAGAATAGGTTTACGATGAACGCTTTTTTGCCGCCTACCGCATCCAATTTTTTCAGAACTTTTGCCCGCATCGGGCTTTCCTCTACCTGCATATTCCATTTCCAATGCTTAAAATCAAAGAAGACATCTCCGTCAGCAACAAAATCAAATGATTCGAATTTCTCCGGATCTTCGATTTCTTGTAGTGTGAGCCCCAGTTCCTTTTCTAAAATAAATTTGCCTGCTGCCTCTCCCAAAGCGCCTTTATAAATATTCTGAAACAGAACAGGGCTCATAATATATGGACCAGTTCCAAACTCTGTAGCCCATCCGCGATTGATAAAATGCTCTTTTAATCCTGGGTAAGACAGGATTTGCGCAAGACGTGCTTCTTCTTCACTTACGGTAGAAGGAAACAATCCCTCTGGAAGACTTGCTGCAAACTGCATTTTATCTTGGCCACAAGAGAGGATAACTTCCGAAAAGTCTCCTTTTTGTGCATAGAAATAGCAGTGTCTATCTTGTGCCAGCGGGATATAGTAGGTGCGTATCATAGAATTTCCATCCAAGACATCGCGTCCGGCCCTGGGATATTGGAGGACCGTTTGACGTAGGGCTTTCCAAAGAGCCATGGTTTCTTCGGTCCAATCGACATTTAACATCCGCAAAATGTATGCATTGCCTCTGGTCGCTTTGCGTTCCGCTTCATTATGGGTATGATCGATGCAGATTTCTCCACCACCCAAATCGGTACTCGCCTTCCGCAATGCCTCCATTTCCGGACTTAAAATACGTCCGTTCAGACAGGTGAGATCCAAGTCATATAAAGTTTTCTCCGTGGTAAATAAATACACAGACGGATTTTTTAAGAAAGTCCGTCCCATACGTCCTACTGCCTGGATTACATCTCGCGTAATCTGTCCGTGAACACTGTCGCTTCGTCGTAAGCTGCTTTGAGCAGAAGCATTTGGCGGGCGTCTCCCCGAAAAACGGCCGATACCATCTTTGAGTAGACGATTCAATGTGCGGTAGGAGATCTCATCATTTTCGTAGAGACACTCTACCTGAAAGCAGAATTTCATCAATTCCTGCGCGCTCAAAGGGCCATCCTCATTTAGGTTCACGACGGTATGTGTGATATCTCCCAAATACAGAGCATCAAAATCCTTTTTCTCAAATCGGGGATCTTTTTCATCATACTCAGCATTCAATGTAACAAGATTGCTTAAATCTTGGATAGGATACTGTAAATTCTGCCCCGCTCCAAGTGTCTGGTAGCTGGATAGCACAAAGCGTTTGGCACCGGTTTGTAAATCTTGAAGCAAACGGCCTTTGCTGTCCTCAAATAGTTCCCCACTGCGTAAGGTGACCATTTCTCCAACGGCCTGTGGAGCATATATTTTCTGCAAGTCTTTTAATGCGTCTCGTAGTAAATCTTCATCCATCGCTCGTTTCCCTGGCATGGGCAATACTTGATTCAGACAGAGAAACGCACGAATATCTGTGTGTGTCCAAAACGCTTTCATCGCTGTCAATATATTGCAATATCGATTCTGGACGTATTCTCCGGGGCCTAAAGTCGTAAAACGATGTGCATATTTTTGCGCCAGCGTTTTTTGAGAGAAAATATCTTCCAGTCGTTCCGAGAGCAACAAGTGATCCTTGCCACGGTCTACCACCTGCAAATTGATTTGAATTCGACCCTCTTGGTATGGACGCCACAGCGTTTCCAGCTCTCTCTGTATGGAGGCCTTTGTTTCATCAGAAAGTTCATGGTAATGCTCTTTCAGTTGTTCCTTTATATACTTCAAATCATAATTCCCAAGGACAGTGGGCAATGCTGCAGTTGCGGAGAGCCCAACAACTTTTGCTTGCCGACACAAGTATAACAGGACATTTTCCGGCGTATTTCGCATCTGTAAATATTGCAAATAGGTTTGGGCTCGATGATGGTCATCGTCAATAAATTCAAAAAGGCGAAATCCAGTTTCATAAAAAGACAAATTAGGAGAAATCACGTCCTGTATGGATCGCCCGCCCTTGTTACCTGTAAGTTCTTCTGACATTAGGCGTGTTTGCTCTGACGTCAAATCGAACTGCCGGAAAATGCTTTCGGTCGCGGCAGCTATGGTATAGAGGTCTTCCGTTTGTTGTCTGCCTGCGTTGACCAGTTTGGCATAAGATTCGGCCCATCCATATACATACCTTTGAAAACGCAGCAAAAATACATGGATTCTCCGCAAAAGATTTTGAAGTACAATACGCGGCTCATCTTGGTGCGCATAGTACTCGTCTTTTTCCTCGAAGTGAATCTGAACTTGAGCATCTGTTTGATTGCACACTGCGCGTATGTGTGTGCGATTTCCGTCTAAAACAGTGTGGTAGGAAGTGTCATGAAATAGGAAGTTTCTTCCTTTGTCAATTGCTGTATCTACAGTTTTCATGCTGTAATGGAGAGCACCTTCCTGATAGATATCCTGCGCTTCTTTTAAGAGTTTTTCCCATGTCAGGGTACGGCCAGCCTCATAAGTTTTTCTGACTGTCTCCAGTTCACGGGATATTTGATGAGTGGTAGCGCCCCGATAAACCTGCAAGAATAATTGTAAGTAATCCGCTCGCAGATCAAGTGCCCGCTCAATCAGGCTATCTAAGATAACCGACCGTGAGGCATCAAATTCATCAATGCATACAATCTTGTTTTTCAGCATCCGCTCAGATAGACAGTCAAAGCTTGGCTCTACCAAGGGAATATTACGCGCCATTAGCTTTTCTACGGATAACAGGAGCACTTTATATTCCGTCCAGAAAATAGCTGGATAGAATGTTGCCATCCATTTGTATTTTTCTTTATTTCGGATCGCATCCCGACGGGGTCTTGGCCCCCCTGGAAAAGTCTTTTGAAGGTGTACTTCCAGTTCACGCCGAAATCGAGGTTCCAGTTTCTCACGGATCTGGTCATCAATATGTTTCGTTATCTCTTTGCCTGCCTCGCCAAACTGTTGCTGATATTGTTTTTTCTTCTGGCAAGCAGATAAAAGTTCCTGGTATGCATCCGTCTGAAACTCAGGCGGAATTTTTTCTGTTAAAATAACCTTCTCCACGTTTGAGGCAACAGAGGACAGGACCAATACTTCTTTTTTGAACAGAATACCTCTACCATTTTGTTCATAGATGTTCCGCAATTCATCTTCAGGCAGGTTTTTAAGAAGATTTGTTATAAATAGAATCTGAGATTTTCCACCTTTTTCAATATACCGGTAAATCGCTTGGATTGTTTCGTATGTCTTCCCATATCCGGTAGGTGCTTCTGCTATTAGCAGCCCACTGGATTCACAAGGATTTGAGAAGAATTTTTCAAGTTCATATCTCATGGGTGACCTCCGAATTTATAATGACTCTATTATAAGTATAACAAATTAGTTTTTTGAAATATGAAAAGTGTTTGTGGAAGCATCTCGTTCTGCATCAAACAAGGCCTTACGCGAACACGTTGTTTCAACTGTTGTACTTCACTGTGGGAAAGAAATCCTTCCAGTTGAGATATAAGTGAATTCTTTTGTGATTGACTCAAAAATTGGCTAATGGAGATCGAATCAAACACCATTCGTGCTTCATTTAATCCGAACGTAGGATGATAAAGCTTATATCTCCGTTGATTGTGAGGCCCGGCCTCATGCTTTAGTTCAAACGCCATGAGTTTCTCTTCGCTAAGAGCCTGTAGAACAGAGATGTCTTCACGAACCCGCTGTTCAGAGCAAGCCTCCTCTGGATATCGTTCAAATAAAATGCGACAAATTTCTTGTAGTGTTAGGCCACAGGATACATTTGTTTCAGTCTCTAAAATTGAAAGGATATGTAGTAGTCTGGTACGACTCATATGATCCCTCCACAGTTATACTTTAAGTAGCCTAAGTGTTTGCCTTGTTTTTTCTTTGTCTATAGCGATGTAGATTTTGCACTACTTACAGATTTCTTTACCTTACGGCTCGGTTGCATAGGGCCAGGTGTTGATGCCGCCGAATTCGTAGATGTTGGTGTAGCCCAGTTCCGCCAGGGCAGAGGATGCCGTCTTGCTACGGTTCCCGCTGCGGCAGTACACCAAAACCGTGGAATCCTTTTCGGGGATCACCTCTGCGGCGGTATCCTCGTCGATGCTCCCCACCGGCAGCAGGACCGCACCGGGGATGTGGCCGCTGTCGTACTCGTCCTGCTCCCGCACATCCAGGATGATGACCTTCTGGGTGTCCATCATCTCTTTGGCCTCCTCCTGGGTGATCTGCTGGTAGCCATCCGCAGAGTTTCCGCCACACCCAGTCAATAGCAGAAGAGATAAAAGTATAGGCAGGATTCGTTTCATTTGAGTTCGTCCAGAAGTCCGGCGGCAAAGGCTCTGTGACCCTGCTCTGTAAAGTGGACGCCGTCATAGGCTAAGGGGATGTCCCACTTCCCTGTGTTGGCAAAGCGGATGCCCATTTGTTTTGCCAGGGCCTGGCAGAGCCGGGCAAAGGTGCGGGAATCGTCAATGAGTTGCGGGCTGGGCACCCACGCTCCCAGGGTCATCGGCGGTGGGGCGATCAGCAGGATTTTACTTCGATTCAAGGAGATGCCCGAGAAGAACCGATTCAGCCTCTCAGCGGCCTGCTCCGGACTTCTACCCTGGAGCAGATCGTTGGTCCCAAGCATGACGATCTGCAGATCCGTGTCTGTAGGGAAGGAGGGGGCAACAGTGGGGATCTCCCGGCCATTCTGACCCATGTTGCAGACGCTCCAGCCGGTTTCCTCGGCCAGAATGTCCACCCACCGGCTGTCCGCATCGTAGCGGCCACCCAGATAGGAGCGGGGGTCATAGCCGTAGGTGTTGGAATCGCCGAAACAGATGACTCTCATCTTTCCGCTTTCCTTTCTCTGCAAACGCTATGCAATCGTTTTTATGATTCTCATCGCAAACCCACCAGGTTTTCCGATTCTTCTATGGATGAGTTTCTTCAATTGGATTAGTTCATCTGAATCCTCTAAAGGTTTTGCCATTATGAAGCTGTGAATCCCTGTCCACAAGATAAGCAACCAAATAACTCAGGAATCAAGGTAAATAAGGCGTCACAGCTCGCAATAGCATTGCTCCGCGCTCACTGTGAAATTTCATCATTTTAATCCAGTCGTCCTGGTTTGTTACACTGACATCCGTGAGTTCATCATAGACTTTGCAGGAACGAGTTCCCTCCTGGTTGTACCACATCAACGGCCGACCATAGGCCCCTTCGATCTCCGCCTGATGTCTCTTCAGGCTGTCGTAAATCTGCTGGTTTTTGACACCATTTCCCGTATCAATATAAATCTCGACCCGAGCCTGATTAAAGTTGGCAACGCAAGATAACTGTACCCCAGGGCTGTTCGTAGAACCTGAGAGATAGTTATTCTTTGTGGGAGACACATACTTGAAAGACCCAGTCACTTCTTGAAGGTTCGGCAAAATCTGTGTCCAGTACGCCCTGCGAATTTTATGCCGCAGGCTGGACTCCTCATCTTCCCCTCGTTTCTCATTAAGGAAAAACACCAGATCAGAGGGATCCTGCCCGTAATGCTCAAACAGGCGCCGGAGCATATTGATCTTGTGCTGCGTAGAGGTTCCAGTGTTGACATAGAGGTTGTCTGCTATCATCGTGGACGAGTCTGCGCTGCCCCCGGTATGCGAAAATTGACTTGCCAGATCCACGCCGTCATCCGAATCTGCTAAGTAATTGAGATATGCGGTATCAACATTGTGAAGCTCTTTCAGGACTGCAACATACATATCCACCCAGGTACTTGTCTCATGCTCATTACCACGGAAACGATATTTTACCAGCTGCCTTCCTGTAAAGGTTGTGTCATCCTCCAAGGCGATTTCATCGTACTGTTTCTGTGGAGGTGTGTATGTAGTGTCCGCATAGGGCCAGAGTCCGATGCACTGTTGAATCAAGCTGCTGCAGCGTTCCTCCAATTCAGCGAGGCCCCAATGATCTGCTTTTGCAATCTGCTGGGTCATCTTCAGGCCACTTTGGAGATAACCGTCTTTCATAGTCATCTTTTCCTGGAAGGAGGCGTTACTGTACCGGATATTGTAGGATGAAGCAGCCAAGGTCAGGTTTGCAAGTCGATGGAGCCACTGATCGTGGATTCCCTCAGCATCATCGCCCAACTCAGCTGCCCAAGCGGGGGTCAACTTTTGCGGCATGATATGCTCAATGGTGTACTCACCGCTGTCCAGTCGATTATAGATCTCCTTATATTCCGAGCTATCCCCATTTTCAAGACGCTCGAAGATATAGGCTTTGTACCGGGTGGGCATGGTATAGATATTCTTCGCTTTCAAACCTTCCGCAAAATCCTCATCTGCTGGGAAAGCAGCTTTCTCTTTCTTGCTGGCCAGCACATACTTCATTTTCTCCAGGAAACTGTCATATGTGCCGTCCAGCCGCTTAATGTCATTACAAAGTGTGAGGAACACTTTGCTCTGTGTGTTGGAAGGCAGGTCACAGATCAGGCGGCGGAGCAGATATGCCTCCACTATGCGGCAGACTTCGGCCACATCATCCAGTGAGAGCTGCCCCTCTTCCTGGAGCCGGAATACCTCCATCAAGAAGGGGCGACAGACACTGCTTTCAAACCGATTCAGCCGGTATAGGGAGGCTCTCAGTTTGCGCGGGAACTCTGGGCTGCCGGAGCGGATCTTGCTGTACCTCTTCGCATAGTCCCGTAGCTCTTTGAGGACATCCTCGATCTGGCCGCGCTTTTCCACATAGTCCTTGAATTCCTGGTAGATTTCCTTCATGGCAGTTAAACGCCGCTCCTTGATGCCCAGGTAGTCCCGTATAAAGGGGCTGACATCATAGGAGTTGGTCTGCTTGTCATAGCCGGCGTTCTTCTCAATCGGGCTCCAGTAATCGTCATAGAACTGTTCCTGCTCCTCCATAGAGCGGCGCATCAGAACAAAATTTCGGATCTTGTCACCTTCGTTCAAATCCAGGCCCGTGGAATTCAGGCTCTCAAAGACCAGTTGTGGGTCATCGTCCGGGGGTGTTAGGGTGATGTCAATGATTTGGAGCTTTTCAACTGCAGAGAATAACTGATCCACACTGATATCATCCTGCTGGATCTGGTTGTAAAAGTATAGGTAGTTCTGGGTAATTCGGGAACTCTGATTGTACTCAGACGGTTCCCCCCAGAGTCTGTCATATGAGTCCTGATCGCCTTTGATGGGCTTTAACTTCATTTTACGCTGTTTGGGATTGATCTCATCGACCAGATACTTCTTTGTGATCACATCGTACAGGTTAGGATCTTTGGGCGTGGCGATGCCGGCCTTCACGAGATTAGCAATAGCCAGGAGGAGAAGAGACACGGTCGTGATTCGTTGCTGCCCGTCAATGACTAAGTAGTCTGAGCTGCTGCCCATAGGATCGCTGACAGAAACGATGCCACCGAAAAAGTGCCAGCGTTTCCCCTCCCTGACAGTTTTAACAAGGTCAGAGTAGAGTTTTTTGCAATGTTCCTCTTTCCAGTCATAATTACGCTGATATACTGGAATGACAAGCTTGTCCGCATTTTTTAGAAAATGAGTCAATAGTTTTCCTTGACCATTCACCGTAATGCCTCCATATCATCTTTGTCAATAGTTTTTCTGTTTTCTTCTTCAAAATGTTGCTTCAGGATCCTCTCCAGCGCAGTCGTCATAGTCTGCCCCTTTTCATCTGCATAGGCCTTCAGCCGTTCACAAAGGATCCTGTCGATGTAGCAGTTGATATGCTGTCCGTCTTTCTTTGCTCTCGGCATTGTTATCCCTCCTGACTGTTCCGAAGTTCCCGATACAGTTCTTTTGCCAAGGCAACCATGATGGCGTTATACTTAGCAGTATCCTCAAACAATTTTGTGTAAGTCTCCGTACTCTCGATGTAAGATGCTTGGGCCGTCTGGTCGAAAATTTTAGGGAACACATTCTTCTCGAAGATCTGCTGTCCATCCACTTTGGCTGCCTTACGGAGTTTTTTATCCGCCAGCAACTTCTCACGCAAAGTTCCAATTAAAACCCGATCTGCTTCAGTGAAGGAACCCTTATAGGTTTCATTGATTTTTTCAATAACCTCGTCCAACGGATCTTTTTTCGTGTTCATGTTGACGCCCTTCTTTGTCTTTGCAGGCTCCAGGGCTGTTGGCTTTTCTTCCAGAGAAATATTCCCCTCAAAGGTCTTTTCCAGTCGATAGTATTCCAGTTTCACTCGGTTTTCCAGATCCCAGGGGGTGGAAGGTTCCGCAGGGATCAATTTGGAGAGATAAGAACAGAAGAGATACTCCTTATGGAGATCCTTGTCGAACATTCGCACAATCTGCGAAATGTAGTTATACCACTTTACAAAGGTCCGGATCAGGCGGCGGAACTGGTAGCGATCCTCCTTGCTCAACTGGTTGTAAGCTTTGGCTACCGGGAGAAGCGCATTGGATATCTTTGCCTGGATAGATTCGGCCTTTTTCGCATCCGGGGCAAAGTAGATCTTGCTAACCGACTCAATATCGCTATCATTATACAGCTTAAACTCCCGAAGCTGCTTTTGGGTCTTGTAGATCAGATCGACATTGATCTCCTCGGTGAGGCTGGTCTCTTGATAGTAGGGCTGGAAAGCCTCCAGAATCTCCTCCTTGGTGTTCACGAAGTCCAGAATGTAGGTATCTTCTTTACCGGGATAAGTACGGTTCAGACGGCTCAATGTTTGGACCGCCTTCACATCCCGTAGTTTCTTGTCCACGATCATGGTGTGCAGTAGCGGTTCGTCGAAGCCGGTCTGGTACTTCTCTGCCACGATCAGTACGTCACCCTCATCGTGGAATACCTGCTTAGTCTGGGCCTCACTGACCCGGTTGCCAGCTCTGTCTCGATTTATGCCGCTCTCGGTGTACTCCGTTCCATTTTCCTCGTCTGGATCCTTGATGCTGCCGGAGAAGGCGATCAGGATTTCCACATCATCGTAGTGGTTTGCCTCCAGATAGGCCTTGATCTCGTGGTAATAGCGGACCGCCGCCAGCCGGGAAGCAGTGACGACCATCATTTTTCCTTTCCCACCGATCTTGTGTTTCGTCACATCCCGGAAGGTCTCCACGATGATGGCCGCTTTCTGCTGGAGGTTATGGGGATGCAGTTCCTCAAAGCGACAGATGGTCTTGATGGCCTTGACAGTAGGAACCTCCGGATTGTCCGGGGTGTTCTTGGCAATCTGGAAACAGGTCTTATAGGTAGTATAGTTCTCCAATACATTCAAAATGAAATGTTCCTCAATGGCCTGCCGCATGGAATAGATATGGAAAGGGTGGAAGGAGCCGTCTGCGTACTCCTCCCCGAACATCTCCAGCGTCTTGTTCTTTGGCGTGGCAGTAAAGGCGAAGAAGCTCAGATTCTTGTGCTTGCCGTGGGTGATCATCTCCCGCACCAAACCGTCCTCTGCGTCCTCCAGTTCATCCTCCGCCTTGCCTTCCAGCTCCGCATACTCCTTGAGGGCGTCATGGGTATCCGCCAGGGCCATTTTCAACTTCATGGCGCTCTGCCCGGTCTGGCTGCTGTGAGCCTCGTCCACAATGATAGCAAAAGACTTGCCGGTGGTATCGTCCACCTGCTCATAGATGACGGGGAACTTCTGCAAGGTGGTAACTATGATCCGCTTGCCGTCGTTCAGAGCATCCCGCAGGTCTTTGGAGGACTTCTTTTCATCGATGGTCACCACAGAACCAAGGGTGTGGTCAAAGCCGGAGATAGTCTCTTGGAGTTGGGCATCCAGCACCGTGCGGTCGGTTACGATGACGACGGAGTTGAAAATAGGCTTGTTGTTATCATCATGCAGGCTGGCAAGTCGGTAGGCGGTCCAAGCGATGGAGTTAGACTTCCCGGAACCGGCGCTGTGCTGTACCAGGTAGTTTTTGCCGGGGCCATTGGTTCTGACATCTTGGACCAACTGCCGCACCACATCCATCTGGTGATACCGGGGGAAGATAAGAGACTTCTTGGTGGTCTCCTTCTGCGTGCCATCCTTTTGGGGCACTTTCTCTTTTTTTACCTGGAGATTGATAAACTTCTGGATGATGTCCAGCAGGCTGTCCTTCTGCAACACATCCTTCCAGAGGTAGGAGGTCACATAATCACCATCTGAGGATGGCGGATTGCCTGCACCACCATCCCTGCCAGGGCCGTTGCTGCCCTGATTGAAGGGGAGAAAGTAGGTCTTTGCCCCGTCCAATTTGGTGGTCATCACCGCTTCGTAGAGGTCCACGGCAAAGAACACCAGGATACGGTGGTTTAGCCGGAACGCCGGTTCCTTGGGGTCACGGTCAAACATCCACTGCCGCTTGGCGTTGTCTACGCTCAGGCCGGTGAGTTGGTTTTTCAATTCAATCGCCACCACTGGGATACCGTTGACGGCCAGCATCATGTCCACGCTGTTGTTATTTTGGCCGGAGTAGTGCCATTGCCGGATGCACTGGCAGATATTCTGGCTGTAGTGCTTCACGGCTACATCGTTCAGAGTGGACTCCGGTTTGAAATAGCACACCCGGAACTCGATCCCCCGGTGCTTGAACCCGTGGCGCAGGACGCTGATCAGGCCGTCATTCTCCACTGCGTTTTCAAATGCCTTGTAGAACTTCTTCTCCGGGTCGGAACTGCACTGCTTCTCGAACCGCCGCCACTGGATGGGCTGAGTAGCCCGGATAAAGTTCACCAGGGTGTCCAAGTCCAGGGCCATGCCGGAGTCCATGGAGGCCCGATAGCCCGCGTCAGAGGCCTTCTGCCAGCCGCCGGCGGGGGAAATCAGGAAGGATTCAATGTCCTGTTCAAATTGTTTTTCGTTATCAGGCATATCTTATCCCTCCTGTTGTGACTTCTTCTGTTGTGTATGAACTCCGGTACCTTTAGGAACAAACTGGTTTTCTCTCATTTTGTAAAGTGTATCTTGCCAAGTAGAATATTGAGGATTTGCCTTGTTGGGAGTCCAGTGTGTAACGACCTCGTTAATAATCTCTTTGTCAGTAGGATGAGGTACACCATCAATAATAAAGTCATTCCATGCAGCGAGCAAGGTTGCTACGCGCTCAGCTTGAGAGGTTTTCATTGGCTTCAAAAAACCTACAATTTTTCTGAGTTTCACATCAATATCGGAAAAGGTATCCATATACTCCCGCAAGCCTTCTTCAAACTGTTTTCCCTTTTGATAGGTGACAGGCGATCCGTTCAGAACCGTGTACCAGCCTTTTTTGTTAAGGATTTCTTCTATGTTTAGGAGTTCTGGATCGTATGGGCCATGTTCGTATCGAATGAACTGAGTATGAAATGCTATATTAAGCAAACACTCTGCAGCAAACATACACTTTTGCAGCTGAATTCGTCCTCGGGTATCATTGCCAAGCAAGTCGAGCACTCTGAGCATAATCAGAGCCTTTCTGTACCATAATATCTTAGGTGATAGAACGGCAATCGTCACTTCACTGGTATCTTTTACCCGCCGTTTCCCAGTCACGACCTCATAGATGAGGGATCTTTTGTATGCCTCCAAATCGTCAATAAGGGATTGCTTCGCCTTAATAATTGTATTGATAGAACCACATTTCTCAAATAAATATGTACTTATCCTTCTTTGCTCTGGTATAGGAGGAATGGGAATATAGTAATTCCGAATTGTAGGGATATTAACATGGGGGGATGTGCTGCCAAGCGTATCAACAATGCCTTGCAGATAAACATGGCGAGAATTTAATGCCCACATTGCATATTGGGGCAGGATTCGATCAACTCTACAGCGGAATTGCATAATTCGCTGGCCTAAGCAGTATTTCCCGCTTTCTGGCACAAGACAGGCAAGTCCCCATCTTTCTCCTTCGCGCCCATATACAATATCATTTTTTTCGAGAGAAAGACGCCTACTTCTCCTTTGAAATTCCACCTCGTTCAACCGATACATGAAATCATCTGGCCGCAAAAAGCCAAAATCTTGATCTGCAGTTCGTATGACTAAATAGTTGTCATCTAAGCAATATTCGGGTGTTTCATGAGGGCAGTCAACAATATCTGTCATCAAAAATTTCAGCCGAACCTGAGGGCTTGATATAAGCGCCTGACTGATACACTCATCAACAATGGAGGCCTTCCACTGCTTATAGTCCTCGATGCTGGCCTTAGCGTGGTCGATGATCTCGTCGATCTTGGCGCATTGGGTGTCCAGGTAGGAGGCGATGGCGGATTGTTCGTCGAGCATACAGAGCGTGAAGTAGAGGTTGGCCGTCGTGGCGATCAACTGCGTGCGAACGGCCTGGCGATACTCGATGCTCTGGTAGTAGAGCGCCTTGTTGCGGAGTTTGCCGTTGCGCAGCCGGAGCAGACGCTCTACGCCGTCTATCGCTATTTTGCGACTCCGGCCGGAACGACGCCCGCCTTCCACGAGCTGACAGAGGCCCCGGAGGACTGGAGCGGCACCTATGTGCTCTCTGCCGAGGGCCATGCCCTCCTGTGTGACGGCTCGGTCACGGGCGCGGCGCTCGGCAGCAGCGAGGCGGCAGTCCCGTTTGCCGATGCCGGGCTTGCAGAGGAGGGCGGCGCGCTGCGCGGCGTTTCCGCTGCGGTCGTTGTACAGATCGAGCGTGCCGCAGGCACGGAGCAGTATGCCATCCGCCTCGGCGGCACTTCTGATGCGGTCTATCTGGCCTGCCGCTCGAACAGCGAGCAGCTCAACACGGCGGAGGACACCGGAACGTCGCTGTCCCGCTGGGTCATTTCCATGGAGGACGGTCATATGACGATCCGCAGCGCGCGCTATCTCAGCCGCACGCTGCAGTATGATGCGGATGCGAGCTGCTTCCGCTGCTATGCCAAGACGAAGACTCCGCTGACGGTCTACCGCGGCGAGACGAGCAGCCTGTGGTATACGACGCAGCCGAAGATGCATGATCATCAGCTGGTCGAAACGGGCCGTCGCGAGCCGACTTGCACCATGTCGGGCTGGATCGACTTCCGCTGCACGATCTGCGGCGAACTGCGCCGCCAGCCGCTGGAGCCGCTGGGCCACGAGGACGCCGTAACGCACAAGATGTTTCAGGACATCATCGTCGAGGAGGAGGGGCA
>OGXR01001373.1_pt1 | contig 18007 bp, 19 predicted proteins | sample 1576331 | NCBI WGS metagenome assembly OGXR01 (sample SAMEA3541473, study PRJEB24748) | human gut metagenome | biome: human gut; feature: human-associated habitat; material: faeces | place: China | collected 2012 | reverse complement strand
GCAATATCTAATGTATAAATGCCATTACTTGCATAATATGTTACGCTGTCAATTGTCTTTCCGATCATAGACTCAAAATGTTCAGAGTTGAGATGGCATCCATTACTTTCTGTTGTATATCCTGTACTCCATGCCAACTCATATCCTTTCCAGATATTTTCCAGATGGCAGAGACCATAGGTTGTTCCGTCTGTTGTATTAATAACTGCACCATACACTGTGTCAGTATCTGTATTGATAATGCTGTTGAATTCAGTCTTATCAAACTTCAGCTGGTAGTCACCATAGTTGGATTTTGTTTTGAATTCAGCCTGCACCTGTTTTGTCTCCGGTGCTGCTGATTGACCTTTAATGGCACTGAATGTAAAACTTCCATCTTCACCGACTGTCAGTTCTTTGTAGTAGGATGGTTCCTCAGAAAGAACATAATAGGAATATGAGTCGCTTTCAAAAAGAGCATCTTTTCCTTTGTATTCTGTAGTAGTTTCTTTTCCCTTTATAGCTGTTGTGATACTCACTGAATCGTTATCTTTAATCTGTTTTTTGTCCTTCAATACTGAAATATCAGATACTTTCACAGGAAAAGTCACACCAGTGATATCGCTTCCATCTGAATTTACGTGATAAGAGCCTTTTGCAAGACTGGATCTTGTCTTCTGTTTTGTTGCAGATGTGAATGTATCAACTTTCACATCATTATTCTTTAATTCTGCCTTATAAAAATCGTCATAAGGAATGTTCATGAGGACATATGCTTCGCCTTCTGTCTGTCCATCTCCAGCCTCATCAGCAAATTCATCTTCACTGACCTCTGCGCTGAAGAGTTCTTCATCAGATGTTTCTTCATCCTCTGTCACGTCCTCTGCAGGCGTTGTATTCTATCTCATCGCCCGCACCTCCTATATGGCCAACCGCATCGCGGGAAGCGCGCTGCTTGCGATGATCCTGATCGGCACGGCGCTCACCGCGTTCCTGTGCGCGAAAAACCACGGCAAGCTCAACCTTGGCAGCCGGATGCTGCGGCTGTTCCCGGACGGGTTCAATCCGCTGCTGTTCTATTTCATCTGCGTGCTCTGGGCTGTCGTGCTGGCCGCCTGCCTGATCTTCGGCTCCGGCTTCGCGTTCTACGCCATGTTCGCGGCCATCGCTGTTGAGCTGATCGGCGCGGTGTACTATACCTTCCAGTTGAAATAAAATCCGTCATAGACACACCCTCTGCTCCGTAAATATGGAGCGGAGGGTGATTTTTTGTTTTCTGGCCGTCAGATCCTTAAGAATACGCTGCTGCTGACCGCCGCGGCACTGCTGCTTCGGTTTGCGTCCATGCTGTTTCAGGCGCATCTGGCCGGGCGTATCGGTGCGGAAGGACTGGGCGCGGTGCAGCTGCTGCTGTCCGTGTCCGCGTTTGCCACGACGCTGGGGTTGGCCGGGATGCGCGTAGCGGCCTCGTGCCTGTGCGCGCAGGCGCACGGCAGGCGGGAGCCTGCGCAGGTGCAGCTGGCCGCCGCGCACTGCCTCGGCTTCGTGCTCGTGACCAGCACGCTTGCGGCGGCCGGGCTTTATTGGGCCGCGCCGGTTCTGGCCGGGCGCGTGCTGCACGAGCCTGCGGCTGCTTGCGGGGCTGCTCCCGGCCGGGTGTGCGGGGTTAGTGCTGGGCGGGTACCTGACCGCTGTGGGAAAGGTTTGGCAGCTGACCGCCATTGACGCGGGCGAGCGTGTTCTGGGGCTTGGATTGAGCCTGCTCCTGCTGCGTTTTGCGCCGCAGACTGTGTCCGGGGCCTGCTTTGCGCTGCTGGGTGGGGAGCTGCTGTCCTCCTGCGCGGCGGACGCGGCGCTTTACGCGCTTTACCGGCAGAGCTGGCGCGGTGTCCGGCAGACGGACGCGCCCGGGATGGCCCGGCGCGTAGGCGCTCTGGCAGCGCCGCTGGCGCTGAACGATCTGCTGCGCGCAGCGCTCCGGGCGCTGGAGCAGTTCCTCATCCCGTGGGGGCTGACGCGGGCCGGTGCGACGCGGCTGGGCGCGATGGCGGCATACGGGACGGTCATGGGCATGGTGTTTCCTGCGCTTATGCTGCCGTCGGCGTTTTTGTACGCGCTGGTCGATCTTCTGATCCCGGAGCTTGCCGCCTGCCGCGCACAGGGCCGCCGGGAGCGGCTTGCCTCCGTGACCGGACAGTGTCTGCGGGCGGGGCTGCTGTTCGCTGGCTTTACGGCGGGTCTGCTGTATGCGCTGGCAGAGCCGCTTACGGCAATTTTGTATCAGAGCGAACAGGCCGGTCAGCTTTTGCGCGTGTTCGCGCCGCTGGCGCTGGTCTTGTACATGGATGCGCTGACCGACGGGATGCTGAAGGGACTTTCCGAGCAGGTCGCAAATGTGCGCTATAACACGCTTACCTCGGCGCTGGACGCGGTGCTGCTCGTGCTGCTCTTGCCGCGCTGGGGGCTGGGCGGCTATATTTTCGCGTTCGCCGCGACGCATCTTCTGAACTTCACGCTGAGCCTGCGGCGGCTGCTGATCGTCACCGGCTGTCCGCTTCGACTGCGCGCGGCATTGGGCGTCGGGGCCTGCACCGGAGTCGGCGCGCTTGCGGCGCAGCTGCTGCCGGAGCTGGAAAGCGATCCGGCGGGGCTGTTGCTCCGCGCGGCGGTCTTTTCCGGTGTGTTTATTCTGGCTGCGTGTCTCAGCGGAACGGCGGAGCGCTGTCTGCCGCCGAGTCTGCGGGGGTTGCTGTATCTGCCGGAACGCAGCGAAAAAACGCAGGCGGTTCGTTGACTTTTTCACCGAAAAGTCCTACAATCAGAGCAGAATCTGAAACAAGGACGGGCTTTTCCATGATCTCTTTCCGCAATGATTATTCCGAGGGCGCGCACCCGCAGGTGCTCGCCGCACTTGAGAAAAATAACCTTGTCACGACCTGCGGCTACAGCATGGACGATTTCTGCGCCGAGGCGCGCGGCATCGTCCGTGCGCGCTTTTCCTGCCCGCAGGCGGACGTGCACTTTATGGTCGGCGGCACGATCGCCAACACGACGGTCATCGCCGCCGCACTCCGCCCGTGGGAGGGCGTGATCGCCGCCGATACCGGCCATATCAACGTCCATGAAACGGGCGCAATTGAAGCCTCCGGCCACAAGGTCTGCGCCATTGAGACGCCCGACGGTAAGCTGACGCCGGCGCTCGTGCGCGAGCTTCTGCGCCGCCACTGCGACGGACAGGACGAGCATATGGTTCTGCCGCGCATGGTCTATATCTCCGACGCGACGGAGCTTGGCACGATCTACACGAAATCAGAGCTTTCCGCGCTGCACGACGTCTGCCGGGAGTATGGGCTGTATCTGTTCCTGGACGGCGCACGCCTGCCCGCCGCGCTGGTCGCGGAGGGAAACGATCTGGTCCCGGCAGATTTCGCGGAATACTGCGACGTTTTCTACATCGGCGGCACGAAAAACGGCCTGCTGTTCGGCGAGGCGCTTGTCATCACGAATGACAGCCTCAAGCCGTATTTCCGGAACATGATCAAGCAGCGCGGCGGGATGTTCGCCAAAGGCTTTTTATTCGGAACGCAGTTCAAGGCGTATTTTGAGGACGATCTCTGGCTGACCATGGCGCGCCATGCCGTCACGCAGGCGCAGCGCATTCAGAAAGCAGCGGCAGAAAAGGGCTATTCCCTCTACGCTGTCTCGCCCACGAATCAGGTCTTTCTTGTCCTCTCTCACGCGCAGATCGAGCGGCTGAAGCAGAACTTCGCGTTCGAGCTGAACGGGCGCGTGGATGAAGACCACGAGGCCGCGCGATTCGTCTGCTCCTGGGCGACAAAGCCCGAAGCGGTCGACGCACTGATCGCAGCGCTGTGATGGACAGGCTTTCCCATCCGTTTCCGCCGCTCTATGACGCGGAGTCGCGGATCTTGATCTTAGGCTCGTTCCCGTCGGTCAAATCGCGCGAGGCCATGTTTTTCTATGGCCACCCGCAGAACCGCTTCTGGCGCGTCGTTTCGACCGTGCTGGGCTGCGATTGCCCGCGCACAATTGAGGAAAAGCAGCAGATGCTGCACGCGCACCACATCGCGCTCTGGGATGCCATTGCAAGCTGCGAAATAACCGGCTCAAGCGACAGCTCCATCCGTGAGGCTGTTCCGACCGACCTCACGCCGATTTTAAAGACCGCGCCCATCCGGCAGATCTTCTGCAACGGCGCGACCTCCTATCAGCTCTACTGCCGCCATCAGCAAAAGCTGACCGGCCGGGAGGCCGTCAAGCTTCCCTCCACCAGCCCCGCCAACGCCGCCTGGAGCATTGAGCGCCTCACGCAGGCCTGGTCAGTGATTCTGGACGCGCTGGACTGACGACACAAAAATTCGCCTCCCCCTGTCATAGCACTGCATGACAGGGAGAGGCAGATTTTTACGCGCCGCCGGCTTTCCCGGCGGGGATTGTCCTCAAATGAAGCCCGAAACGCATCTGGTTCGTGCAGAGAACGACAGAAAATCGAATGGAGCTGTCAGGAGCGGAGCAGACTTCGCGCCTACCGGCTGCATACGCGTTTCGCTTGGTATGCACGGAATAAAAATTAGCCAATTTTCGATTTTTTGTTCGCAAATTTCGGACAGATATGCTATACTGGGAGCAGAAGGAGGCGAGCGGATGCAGCGGCTGATTTTTCATGTGGATGTCAACAGCGCGTTTTTGTCGTGGGAAGCGGCGCGGCGCGCTGCGGCGGGGGAGCCCGATCTGCGGCTCATTCCGTCCGCCATCGGCGGCGACCGGGACAAGCGCACCGGCATTATTCTGGCAAAATCCATCCCCGCAAAGGCTTTCGGCGTTACGACCGGCGAGCCGGTCGGCATGGCGCTGCGCAAATGCCCGCAGCTGGTGCTGGCTCCGCCGGATTTCCGGCTGTATTCGAAAAACTCCAAAGCGTTCATCGCCGTCTGCCGCCGCTACGCGCCCGTTGTGGAGCAGGTTTCCATCGACGAATGCTTCCTCGACATGACCGGCACGGGGCTGCTCTACCCCGACCCTGTCGCCATCGCGCATATCATCAAGGACACGATCTTCTCCGAGCTGGGCTTCACGGTCAACGTCGGCATCGCGCCCAATAAGCTGCTGGCGAAAATGGCCAGCGACTTTGAAAAGCCGGATAAGGTACATACGCTTTTCGCGCATGAGATCCCGCAGAAGCTCTGGCCGCTGCCGGTCGGTTCACTGTTTTCCGTCGGGCGCTCCACGGCGGAAAAGCTGATCGCCGCGCGCATCCGCACGATCGGCGATCTGGCGCAGGCCGACCTTGCGTATATCCAGCGGCTGACCGGCGTCAAGCTGGGAAAGCTCATTCATGACTACGCCAACGGCATCGACGACGCGCCTGTTCTGGCTGAGCCGGAAGCCGTCAAGGGCTATGGCAATTCTGTCACGCTCGAGCGGGATGTGACGACCCCGGCACAGGCCAACCAGATCCTGCTTGCCCTGTGCGACAGCGTTGCGTCCCGTATGCGCGCAGACTCTAGGCGCTGCGCCTGCGTGACCGTGACGATCCGCGGAAACGACTTTCGGAACCGGTCGCACCAGCGCCGCCTGCCGGAGCCGACGGATGTGACGGCGGAGCTGTACGCCATGTCCCGGACGCTGTTTTCCGAGCTTTGGGACGGCGTGACACCGCTGCGTCTGCTCGGCGTGACGCTGAATGATCTGTGCGGAGACGACGCCGTACAGCTGTCCCTGTTCCGCGACGAGAAAACGGAACGCGCCCGCAAGCTTGACCAGACCGTCGATCAGCTGCGCGGCAAATTCGGCGTCACAGCGATCTCACGCGGCAGTGTCACGGACGCGTCCCGGCGCGTGGGCCGGAAATACAAGGCAGAGCTGGATCCCGACAAAAAATGAATCAGGCGGACAGGCAAATGCTTTTCAAAAACTCCGCCCAGAGCTCCGGAAACGTGCGGGCGGGGACGGCCTCCGGCGCGACGAGCGGAATTTCGGCAAGCAGCCGCTCTCCCGCCGTGGCGGTCATTGTGCCGAGCCGCTGCCCGGCTTCGACAGGGGCCTGCACGGACTCGTCGACCGTAACCGTAGTCTGCACCTGCGAGGCCAGCGCCTTTTCGAGCAGAAGCGGCTCGCTGCGCTCCGGCACGGGCGTGATGGAATCCTGCCGTCCCAGCACGACCGGGACGGGCGGAATGCCGCCCTCCGGCTGCGGCGTGACGAGGGCGTAGCCGGAAAAGCCGTAGTTGAGCAGCGCTTTGGCCGATTCGAACCGGTCGACCGACGTTTTGCAGTGCAGCACGACCGCGACCAGCTCCATGCCCCCGCGCTCGGCGGAGGCCGACAGGCAGTATCCGGCGGCAGAGGTATAGCCGGTCTTGAGGCCGGTCGTGCCGTCGTAGAAGCGGACAAGCTTGTTGGTATTGGACAGGCCAAACTGGCCGTTTCGCACGGTGTCCATCCAGATGGTCGTATACTCCTTGATCTCCTCGTGCTTCAAAAGCTCACAGGACATGAGGGCGATATCATAGGCCGTCGTCAGATGCGTGTCCGCGTCCGGCCCATCGTCCAGCCCGGTGCAGTTGACAAAATGCGTGTCCGTCATGCCAAGCTCGGCTGCGCGGTCGTTCATGCGCGAAACGAAGGCGGCCTCGCTGCCCGCCACGTGCTCGGCCAGTGCGCAGGCGCAGTCGTTCGCCGACGAGACGACGACGGATTTGAGCATCTCCCGGAGCGGCAGCTGCTCGTTTTCCTCAAGATAGATCTGGCTGCCGCCCTTGGCGGCTGCCGCGGCGGAGGTCGTGACGGTGTCGTCCCAGCCGATAGAGCCGTTGTCCAGCGCCTCCAGAACCAGCAGCAGCGTCATGATCTTCGTGACGCTGGCCGGGCGGAGCTTTTCGTGCGCGTTTTCTTCATAGAGGATCTGCCCCGTGTCCTTCTCCATCAGGATGCACGACGGTGCGGGCAGCGCCAGATCCTCCGCCTGCGCCGTCAGGCCCAGTCCCACTGTGAAAACAAACGCAAGCGCGATGCAGAGCAGCTTCTTTTTCATAGAAAAACACCCTTCCGTTTCATTTGTACAAGCATATGAAACGAAAGGGTGCGATATCACTTTGTTTATGCGTCCGGGTCGCAGCGGAAATGTGCGATGTCCGCGAGAAAGGGGCCGTCGGCTGCGCGGTCCGGCAGCTCGACCGTAACGGGCGTCCGCAGCGGGAGCGCGCAGAGGCTCAAAATGGATTTTGCGTCGAGCCGGGAGTCCTTATAGTTGAAGTGAACCGCAAACGGCTGCCGGTTCGCAATCGTGGCGAACTGCGCGATCTCGTTCACGGAATGGAACATGACGGTAAATTCTCTCACGGAAAATCCTCCTGCAATGGGCTGTACAACCGGAGCCGCATCCGGTATAATAACGCTGGGAAGACAAGTGAAATGCTGGTATCAGGTTCTCTTTTATCCAGTATAATCGAAAACGGTATTTTATACTATCCACAAAAAATACAAACCTTTTTTGTGCATAATCTCTGATTTTGGTGGTTTTATGAAATTTGCATGCTATACGCTCGGATGTAAGGTCAACCAGTACGAAACGCAGGCCATGGAGCAGCTGCTCGTGCAGAGCGGCCACACACTCGGCAGCTTTGACGAAATCTGCGACGGGTACATCATCAACACCTGCACGGTCACGGCCGTGTCCGATAAAAAGTCCCGCAACGCCATCCGGCGCGTGCGCAAGCTGAACCCCAACGCCGTGGTCGGCGTGTGCGGCTGCTATGCGCAGAGCAGCCCGGACGAGATCCGCAAGCTCGACGTGGACGTGCTGATCGGCACGGACGGGCGGGAGGCCTTTGTCAGGCATATGATCGGCGCTGCGCAGACGCGGCAGAAATGGGACTGCGTGGACGACGCGGGCGGCTCGCGTACCTTTGAGATCCTGCCCGCAGGCGGACTTGCCGCGCGCACAAGAGCGCTTTTGAAGGTCGAGGACGGCTGCAACAATTTCTGCACATACTGCATCATCCCCTACGCGCGGGGCCGCGTGCGCTCCATGCCGCTGAACGCGGCCGTGGAGCAGGCGAGGGGACTTGCCGCCGAGGGCTACCGCGAGATCGTCATCAACGGCATTGAGATCTCGTCCTGGGGCTGGGAGTGGAAGAACGGCAGCTGCCTGCGGCAGCTGCTGGCCGCGCTGTGCGAGGCTGTGCCGGGCGTGCGCATCCGGCTCGGCTCTCTGGAGCCGCGCACGATCGACGAGGCGTTCTGCAAGACGCTTTCTGGATATGCGAATCTCTGCCCGCAGTTCCACCTGAGCCTGCAATCCGGCTCGGATACCGTCCTGAAGCGGATGCACCGCAAATACGATACGGCCCGGTACCTCGAAAGCGTCCGGCTGCTGCGGAAGTATTTCCCCGGCTGCGCCGTCACGACCGACCTGATCGTCGGCTTCCCCGGCGAGACGGAGGAGGAATTCGCGGAATCGCTGGAATTCCTGAAAACCTGCGGGCTTTCCATGTTTCACATCTTCCCATACTCCCGCCGCAAGGGAACGCCTGCGGCAGATATGCCTGACCAGATCCCGAACGCCGTCAAGGAGCGCCGCGCGGCCGAGGCCGCATCCGCCGCGGCAGAGCTGGAGGCCGCGTACCACGCGTCCATGCTTGGCACGACGCAGCAGGTGCTGTTCGAGCAGGAGGAAAACGGCCTGTACGCCGGTCATGCCATGAATTACGTTAAGGTCTATGTACAGGCGGCGCAGCTGCATAACGAGCTGCGCGCCGTGCGCGTGACGGACCTCTGCCGGGACGGGGTGTTCGGGGAATTAGAATAAGCGGTACTGCGGCAGCGGCTCGCCGAGAGCCAGAAGCCGAAGTCCATCGTCCAGAAGCACTGCCAGCAGCGCAATGAACAGCCACGCGCAGAAATACTGCGGGCAGATCTGCCCGCGAACATTGTGCGGCAGACCGCGGTAGTCCCAGACGGCATACGAGCGGTTGAACAGGGAACCGAACACCAGCTCCGAACCCGTTATGACGCAGGCGCCGAGAAGCGCCTGCGCACTCAGCGGCAGCCCCGGCGCCCATTCGTTGAGCATACCGATGAGCGCCGCGCACAGGCCGCTGTCCAGAAACATACTCCAATGGGAGCGGCCGCGCCAGAGAAGCTCTATGCAGACATAGACCGTCCCGCCCGCAAGCACGATCAGGCAGAAATATCGAAGCGTCATTTTATCACCCCGGCGTTAGTATGGAGCAAATACACAGAAAAATTTCTAAAAAAGTGAAAGATTCCGGTTGACAAATCGATCTGAATCCCTTATAATACATCGTGCCCGTGAGATGCGGCGCAAGTAAATATGGCGGCATAGCTCAGTTGGTAGAGCATTCGGTTCATACCCGGAGTGTCATCTGTTCGAGTCAGATTGCCGCTACCAGGCCCGTTGGTCAAAAGGTTAAGACACCGCCCTTTCACGGCGGTAATATGGGTTCGATTCCCGTACGGGTCACCAAATTAGACAAAAACCGTGTATAACTTGAGTTATACATGGTTTTTGCTTTTTCTGCCGGAAAATCACATGAAATAAACTCGCAAACTGTGCAGAATGTGCATACAGAAGATAACAAAATATCATTTATTCCTATGTTTTATCTCTTGGATGAGGTGACAACATAGGAATTTTTATTTTAGGAGGAACAAAACATGAGAATACCATATGGTTTTACTTTGACCAACAACGGGACACTTGAAATCAACAGGAGTGACGCAGATAACGTTGCCCTGATTTTTGACTTCTATATGGCAAGTGCAAGTTTGGGAAAGGTTGCAGATATGCTTTTTTCAAAACAAATACCGTCTCCGACTGGAAAGGCAAAATGGACTCGTGCCGCGGTAGACCATCTTCTTTCTAACGGAAAATATGTGGCGATCATCGGGCTAAAGAAGTTTCTGGATGTACAATTTGAAAAGGCGGCACGCTGTAACATTGATTATGACAAGGAGGGCTTGCCGAGAAAAAGTACGCGCTATGTTTCGCATATTATGGCTCAGAAATGATCCATCTTTTATATTTCTGTACATTATGCTACAATAACCTTAAGAGGTGAGAGATGTGGCAGAGAAACTTAGTTTGGTGGATATGATCGGTATCGGAAACTTGTTGGAGCCCCTCGTAGCTGAGGATATCATCACCTGTGAGGAGCGGGACCGAATTATATTGCGAATTGCGAAGGACAATGAGATTGACGAATACAGGCTTTCTGTTCTTGCCGGCTATAAAAGAAGTAAGGCGGAGGTGTTGGCCCGCATGGAACAGAGAAAGCAGTCGAAGCCTCAGCACAAAAAGCAGGATGATAGTTATATTTCGCTGACTGAGCTTGCACGAAATCACAGCAAGAATACCCCGGGATATGTGATACAGAGCTGGCTGCGCAGTGAAAATACACTAGCCTTTTTAAATCTGTGGGAGCAGGAAAATAACCCCGATTACAGAGAAGCGGGCTACATTGAACTTTTAGAGAAAAAGAAAACTGCCTCGTTTACTTTGACGCCAAAACTATGGATTGAGAAAACAAAGGCGATCGGTATCGCTTCCAAACAAGGCAAAGGCGGCGGGACGTTTGCGCATCCGATGATTGGCTGTGAATTCGCATCATGGATATCGCCGGAATTCAAGATGCTGTTGCTGAAGTTGTCGCTGAATAGGGAACGGTTAAAGGAATGACTAAGGCTGCATATAGTCGGTTCTTTCTTTGCGAGTAATACATTCAGAGTCAGACTTACACGGAGGATGGCAATATGAATTTCTTCGATTTTATGCGCAACACATTCGTGACAAACGAACCTGTTTGGAACTATTATGGCACAGAAATCTATACTGATCCTGTTGCTTCACCGGGACGGTCCGCACAGTTTATTCAAGATTATTTCTTGCAAGGTCAAAAAGGCGACATTGTCTATGAGTTGGATGCACATCACGACGTGAACATACACGGCATATCGCTCCTGCTTTCCGAATACAGAGCGACTCACACGGTGTCGGCATTCTTCTTGGGGATATTCCTTGAGGATTGTCTGACACAGGGGCAGTGTGGCGCGGATCTCGCGGTGCACGGTGATTTCTTCCCGTTTTCATATCTTTGGTTTCTGACCTGTTTATATCATGATTATGGTTATATTGTGGAAGAAAACTGGAAGCCAAGCTGTAGACGATACAATGAAGCAAGAATATGCAGTTTGGATGGATATTATAGACTGCGTAATATCAAGCGTGAATTAGACATTACATATTCACCGTACCAGCAGATCACTCCGCTGCGCAGAAGTGTGCAGCGACACAATAAATCTCACAGAGAAACGCACGATAGGTCGACAATTATTTCCTATTTGTTGGGCAACAGTCCATCATTGAAGGATGGTCTACAGTTTGCATGCGGAGCAACGGTCACTGGTTTCCGGTATCCGCAAAAACTCCTTATGCAATACTTTTCTTACGGCATACATAGGCTTTTTCCGCCATGCTATAACCACGGTATCATCGGCGGATATCTACTCTTTGACAGGTTGTTAAAAGTATACGAATCTGCTTACAGACATAGATATCCGGAACACGGAGAAGAATATGCTGGCATCGAGTCATTTGAGTGGAGCGGAAAGCACTTTTGTATCGAGCAAATTCCCGTATTTGCCCATATTGCAGATTGCGTCATTTCTCACAACGTTTGGAAAGCAAATGACGCATCAGAAACAGAATATCTGGAGTGCGGGCTGGAGGCATTGGTGGGAGAACGATTCAAAAAGATTGAATTTCAGGAAAACCCGCTGCTGTTCATCTTGGCCGTTGTCGATACGATCGAACCGTATAAAATCTATAGCTCGAAAGCGGCGGATCGGGACGCAGTTCGTATTTGGAAATCCATTGATATCTCTTTTACAAATAATACGTTAACGCTCTCGTCTCGCTATAAATGCCGCCCGATTACAAAAATATACGAGCGAGCAAAAGGATTGGAGGCATGGGTGGATATCGAAAGTATTGAGCTCAGCAGTGATAGAAAAAGCCTTCGTATCAAATTTAAATGACTGAAACCGAAGCGGGGGTTTGAATATGGCGTAGACGATTTATGGTATTCCGATGTTTGAGTGGATGGCAACGAAGCCTTGTACATTTGCTTTTCCTGTTTTTCTCTGTTACAATAAGTCCATAAGGAGGGGAGGACAATGCTGATGAACGCAAACGAATACTTGGAAACGGTGGAACTGGTCAAACAGGAGATCCGCACGGCACAGTATCGGGCAACAGTTCAGGTGAACGGCGAACTGCTTCGGCTGTACCACGCGATTGGAACGGTCATCAACGCGCATAAGGTCTGGGGCAGTAAGTTTGTCGAAAACCTTGCCGCAGATATCAAGTTGTCCTTCCCGGAGATGAAGGGGTATTCTGCCCGAAATCTCAAGTATATGGCAAAGTTCGCGGTGCGTTTTCCAGCTGATGAAATTGTGCAAGCACCGCTTGCACAAATCACTTGGTACCATCACATCACACTGATGGACAAGATAAAAGAACCGACAGCGCATATCTGGTACGCGGAACAGGCTGCAAAGAACGGCTGGTCGCGCAATGTCCTTGTCCATCAGATCGAGAGCGGCCTATATCAGCGGCAGGCTTTAGCCGAAAAGGTATCCAATTTTGAATTGCGCCTGCCTTCTCTGCAGAGTGAGCTCGCCATCCAGACGATGAAAGACCCGTACATTTTCGATTTCATTCCGTTCAAAACGGATATGTTGGAACGGGAAATCGAGGAAGCGCTCGTGAAGGACGTGACGAAGCTCCTGTTGGAGCTTGGAACCGGTTTTGCATTCCTCGGAAATCAATATCATCTGAACGTTGGCGGCGACGATTTTTATATAGACCTATTGTTCTACAACCTGAACCTTCGCTGCTATGTGGTGATTGAACTCAAAACCGGTGAATTTAAGCCGGAGTATGCGGGACAGTTGAATTTTTATCTCTCCGCAGTTGATGGGATTTTGAAAAAAGAACAGGACAATCCGTCAGTCGGACTGCTGCTCTGCAAGAGCAAAAATGATCTGGTCGCGGAATACTCGCTGAAGGATATGAGCAAGCCCATCGGCGTGAGTGCGTATCAGGTGACAAGCAAGCTGCCGGAGGAGCTGGAAAAGCAGCTGCCGTCCGTGGAGGATATTCAGAAGCGGATCAAGTAAAGCAGCGAAAGCCCAAATGGAGGTTTGACAGATGCAGAACGAAAAATATCTGGAGCTGGACGCGCTTGCCGCGCCGAATGGCTATGTCGCACCTCCGACGAAAGAAGATTTGGCCTATGTTGTCCACTTCCGCAAGACCTGCCAGCGGTATCAGATCGACTTTGCAAAAGCCGATCCGGACGAACGCAACTTCGTGATTCACATGGCAGAGAAAACATTTTTACAGAAGCGTGCTTGATTTTGTAGTTGATCGGAGTCACTCCGACAAGATGTGTGTTCATCTATAGTGTAGTGAAAACACAATAAAGAAAAGACACGCTTCAGCGTGTCTTTTCTTTATTGGTGCGAGTGTGGTCTGCTTCGCAGACCGTGCCGCCTGCGGGCGGGAATTGAACGTGGGGGTGTCTCAAAGTGGTTTTTGAGACACCCCCGTTTTTTACGCAAATTCGATCTCATCGCAGATGATCCTTGTGTCGATCAGGGCGGCGGCGCAGATTTTTCGGTATACGGGACCCGCGGGGGCTTCGAACAGGATGTGCGCCTCGTAGCCGCGCCCGCTCTTGTGCCGGTAAAGCTCCCGGTACAGCCAGACCGCGCCGACGCGGGGCGGCTCCTGCTTCACATTTGCATTGCGGAAGGTCACGGTATGGTATTCAGAATACGGGCTGTCGATGCGGAGCGTGAGGTCTGTTCCGGTGACGATCTCCCGAACCGCGCCGTCATGGAAGAAAAAGCGCCGCAGCAGTCCATCCGGCAGCGCCTCGCGCGTCTGCGCGGCGCAGTACGCCCGATCGATCTCGTCCAGCCGCTTCTGCACCTCCGGCGTCATGGGGTCTGTCTGACAGGCGATGTACCAGTCCTTTGTAAGATACCGCATAACTGCCCTCCTCTATTTGATCGACATAATCCATTCATCGCCGCGGAGCAGATATTGGAATTCCGTCAGCTCCGGCGTGTTCATCATGTGCAGCATTTCTTCGAGATCGTCCACGGTTTGCAGGGACGGGAGCTTGCTGTATTCGATCCACGCCATTTCTCCTTCCTCCGACGAGGTCAGCGTTCCCGACCATTCCACGGCCTTGAACAGCAGCACGACATACCGTCCGGCTTCGATCGGGAACTGCTTGACGCCGACGAGCCTCGGGTGCCGGATCGTCAGGCCGGTTTCCTCCTGCATCTCCCGGATGACAGCGTCTACGAACGACTCCCCCGGCTCCACATGGCCGCCCGGCAGCGCCCAGCCGTGCCAGTCCTCCTTTTTCCGGTTCTGGAGCAGCGCCCTGCCGCCGTCCTCCAGCAGACATACTACGGCCAGCTCTACATTCTCCGTTCTGCTCATATCCGAACTCCCCTCAATTTTTCTTATTGTAGCAGAGAACCGCAGTCCGCGCAACCACGCTTCCCGGAAAACCTCTGCGCGCTTCCTGTGTTTTCTTGCATTTTCCAGTCGAAGCTGGTACAATATTGCTATCCAGATTCTATCGGGCCGGGCGGCGTTCCGGGCCTGAAATATGTCAAAGGCAGGTGCGCTGTCATGCCGCTTATTATCGTTCGAAACGACATCACGACTATGCGCGTGGACGCCATTGTCAATGCAGCCAACGAGTCTTTGCTCGGCGGGGGCGGCGTGGACGGCTGCATCCACCGGGCGGCCGGGCCGGAGCTGCTGGCTGAATGCCGGCGACTCGGCGGGTGCAGGACCGGCGAGGCCAAGCTCACGCGAGGATACCGCCTGCCCTGCAAATATATCATTCACACCGTCGGCCCGGTGTGGCACGGCGGCGATCACGGCGAACAGGAGCAGCTCGTTTCCTGCTACCGGACGAGCCTTGCGCTGGCAAGGAAGCACCATTGCCAGACGGTGGCGTTCCCGCTGATCTCCTCCGGCGTTTACGGGTACCCAAAGGAGCAGGCGCTGCGCACGGCGATGAACACAATCGGCGCGTTTTTGCTGGAGCACGACATGACGGTCTATCTCGTCATTTTCGACCGCAGTGCCTACCAGATCAGCAGCCGGCTGTTCGCGGACATTGCTGCGTACATCGACGACCACTATGTAGACGCGCATACGGATTTTATCCGCTCGCGCCCATGCCCGGCTTCGATCCCTGTTGAAGCGCAAATGGCCCCCAGCCCGGCGTTCTCGCCGGCGTCCAGACCCCCGCGCAGTCTGGACGACAGGCTGAAACATCTGGACGCCGGATTCTCCGAAACGCTGCTGACGCGCATCGACCGCAGCGGCAAAAAGGATTCCGAGATCTACAAGCGGGCCAACGTCGACCGCAAGCTGTTCTCCAAGATCCGCAGCAACCCGGACTACCGGCCGTCCAAGCCCACGGCCCTCGCCTTTGCCATCGCGCTGGAGCTGGACCTGACGGAGACACGCGATCTCATAGCCCGCGCGGGCTATGCCCTCAGCCGCAGCAGCAAGTTCGACGTGATCATCGAATATTTCATCAGCCAGCGGAACTACAACATTTACGAGATCAACGAGGCGCTGTTCGCCTTTGACCAGAGCTTATTGGGGGCGTGATTCGCAGACACCTCCGAATTCGCGCCTGTAGGGGCCGATGCCTACATCGGCCCGTTAGGAAGTTGCGAATTCGCCGAAGATTACCGTTAAAATGGTGCAATCTGCCGGGCCGATGCGATGCCCGCAGGCTAGTTTCGAGGCGCAACCGCGCATCGCGCGGCTCTTAGCGCCGAAGATGGGCATCGGCCCCTACATTCAAAAAACAGGTTCTTGCGGGTTTATGATAGATTTCCGGAAAATGCTGCATTCTGTGCGGGCGGACAGAGTCGTCCGCCCCTACGCAGGACTTGGAAATCATGCAGAAAAAATCGAAGCTTAAAATATGTCGCTTTCCAAGCGACCAAATCCTCCTTTGTGTTCGGTATAATCAGGACACAAACAAACACAGGAGGGTATTCATAATGACAGAACTGGTTTTTATTCTCGATCGCAGCGGCTCTATGGCGGGGCTGGAAGCGGACACCATTGGGGGGTTCAACTCCATGATCGCCAAGCAGAAGAAGGAAGCGGGCGAGGCGCTTGTCTCCACGGTCCTGTTTGACCGCGACAGCACCGTCATTCACGACCGGCTGCCGCTGGAGAAGGTGCCGCCCATGACGGAGAAGGACTATTTCGCACGCGGCTGCACAGCGCTGCTCGACGCGGTAGGCGAAGCCATCCATCATATCGGCAATGTCCACAAGTACGCCCGGCGGGAGGATGTGCCGGAAAAGACGCTGTTCATCATCACCACCGACGGCTATGAAAACGCCAGCCGCCGCTACAGCTACGAGACGGTGCAGCGGATGATCGAGCGGCAGAAGACAAAATACGGCTGGGAGTTTCTGTTCCTCGGCGCGAACATCGACGCGGCGAAGGAAGCCGCCCGCTTCGGCATCAGCGCCGAACGTGCGGTGGATTACAAATGCGACGAGGTGGGCACGGCGCTCAACTATGACGTGATCAGTGAAGCGATCTGTACCGTCCGCGCGTCCAGACCGCTCAGCCCCGGATGGAAGGCGCGAATCGACGCGGATGTAAAAAAACGTGGGAGGTAATCAAATATGTACGGCGCAATTCTGGGCGATATCATCGGCAGCCCCTATGAATTCGACTTCAACAATTACAAGTCGAAGGACTTTCCGCTGTTTTGCCGGCATTCTGAATTTACCGACGATACGGTCATGACGCTGGCTGTGGCAAAGGCGCTGCTGGACACGTGCGGGCAGGACGACGCAGCCATCAAAACAGCGCTTGTGCACCAGATGCAGCAGCTGGGCCGCGCCTATCCGGACAAGGGCTATGGCGCGCACTTCAACGGCTGGCTGTATGAGGATGCTCCGCGGCCCTACAACAGCTATGGAAACGGCAGCGCCATGCGGGTTTCCGCTGCGGCGGAGCTGGCGGAGGATATGGAGCAGGCGCTGCATCTGGCGAAGCTCACCGCCGAGGTGACGCACAATCACCCCGAAGGGATCAAGGGAGCACAGGCGACCGCCGCGGCAATGTTCCTCGCCCGCACCGGCAGCAGCAAGGCGGATATCCGGACGTATGTGGAACGCGAGTTCGGCTACGACCTCAGCCGCAGCTGCGATGAAATTCGCCCTGACTACCATCATGTGGAGAGCTGTCAGGAGACAGTCCCGCAGGCGATCACCGCGTTTCTGGAAAGCGCGGATTTTGAAGACGCGCTGCGCACTGCGGTGTCCCTCGGCGGAGACAGCGACACGCTGGCCGCCATCACCGGCAGCATCGCCGAGACGTTCTATGGTGTACCGGAGAACTTAAAAGCAGAGTGCCGCAGACGGCTGACGCCGGAATTGGAAGCGCTTTTGCTGGCATGGGAAGCACGGGCAGCCTGACCATGCCCTATCCAGCCGCTTGTGAACGCTTTATGAATTTTGCAAAAACCCCTTGCAAACGAGGAAAAGTGTGCTAGAATACAATTAGCACTCAGATAGTATGAGTGCTAATCTGCAAAGGACGTGACATTTACTATGGCAAAGAAACAGTTCAAGGCGGAATCCAAGCGTCTGCTGGATCTCATGATAAACTCCATTTACACGCATCAGGAAATTTTCCTGCGTGAAATCATTTCCAACGCCTCCGACGCCATCGACAAGCTGGCCTATCAGGCGCTGACCGACGAGAAAGTCGGCCTCAGCCGCAGCGATTTTGCGATCGAACTCAAGCCCGACGAGACCGCCCGCACGCTGACCGTCAGCGACAACGGCATCGGTATGGACAAGGACGAGATGGAAAACAACCTCGGCACGATCTGCCGCTCCGGCAGTC
>OGXR01001370.1_pt1 | contig 18019 bp, 9 predicted proteins | sample 1576331 | NCBI WGS metagenome assembly OGXR01 (sample SAMEA3541473, study PRJEB24748) | human gut metagenome | biome: human gut; feature: human-associated habitat; material: faeces | place: China | collected 2012 | reverse complement strand
AACGACAAAGGTCTCAACACCGGCGGCATGGGCGTGATCGCGCCCAACCCCTATTACACCCCCGAGGTGGCCGCGCGCTGCATGGAGGAGATCTTTTTGCCCACGCTGGCCGCCATGCGCGCGGCTTCGGCCTGTTGGAGCTTGGCTTCCGCTTCGGGCGTGCTCAGTACGAACAGCAGCTGGCCTTTCTTGACGCGCTCGCCTTCCTGTACGTCCATTTGCTCGATACGGCCCGCCAGCTTCGACGAGATTTTGATGTCCGTAGCCTCGACCTCGCCCTGAATGAGCGTCGGTACGGGACGAATGGCGAACCAACTGATCAGCGAGACGGCGACGATCGTAACGACGATGCCGACGGTCAGTCCGATGACATTGCTTTTTTTCATATGATCGAATATTATGTTTTTCGTTAAGAATCGGGTTTAAAAATCGTGTTCGTAGCGGATCGGCATGGCTGCGGCCCGCTTGCCGTAATCGGGGAAAAGCTCGCTTTGGCCGCAAGCTTCGAGCAGGCGTGCGAGCATCATGTCGTAGTAATAGGCCGCCTGAAGCCGTTCGATGCGGATTTTGGCCAGATTGAGCCGCGCGTCCACGACGTCCGACGACGGGGCGGCTCCTTCCTTGAACGCCTCTTCCTTGATTCGCAGGTATTCCTCGGCGAACCGGCCGGATGCGTTGACCGAAGGTAGCTGCTGCGAATAGGTGACCATCTCGTTGTAGAGCTTGTCGATCAGGGTCAGGATGTCGCTCTCGGCCTGATGTCCGACGGCTTCGACCTGACGGATCTGGGACTTGGCCGCGCTGAACTTGTATTCGCGGTTGAGCCCGTCGAAGATCTTCAGCGATACGCCGGCTCCGACGGCCCACTTGGGTATGATCGGCGAAACTTGATAATTATAAAAGGCCGCCATGCCGGTCAGGGCCACCTGCGGTGCGAAATCGGCCCGCTGGAGCCGCATGTTCTCCGTTGCCAGCTGTTTCTTATATCCGACCTGCTTGAGCAACGGGCTGTGCTGTTTGGCTAAATCTTTGAAATAGCTTACGCTCTCTATATCGTTCAGAATGAACATCGAAGTGGCGGGTATGTATGTCGATTCGTCGCCGCCCAGCGTGTTGGACAATGCGCTGTAAAGCGTTTCGACCGTTTTCTGGGCCTTGAGCAGCTCGCGCTCGGCTTCGGCCGTATGGACTTCGGCGTAGAGACGCTCGCCCTTGGCGATGATACCGTTGGCTTCGAGCGCTTTGGCGTCCGACAGGTGATGCTGCATTCCCTCGAGTACCTGACGGCGCACCTCGACTACCTGAAGGGCCAAAACCAGTCCGTAATAGCGTTCGGTCAGTTCCGACACGAGCAATCCGCGCGTCTGGTTTCCTTTCTCCGCTACCTCCTCGATCTTGATCTTGGCCGCGTTGTTGGCCGCGTTGATTTTTCCTCCCGTATAAAGCGGCAACGTGATGTTGGCGCCCACGTTGGCGAAACTGCGGTCCTGCAGTTTCATCGACCAATCCTTGGCCAGCAGAGAGGATGCCTGCTGCAGGATGGCCGGCGGAATGTTCGGCAGGTTGCCGAGACCTTCCAAGACGCCGCCGACCGGAGCTTTCAGATCGTTCATGTCGATTGCCATGTCATCGCCCATATAGATATAGGCGCCCGTTACGGATGCTTTGGGCAATCGTAACCCGTAGGCGGCCTTGCGTTCCTTTTCGGCGGTTTCCTTCTCGTAAGAGATGGCTTCGAGCTCGGGATTGCGGGTCATCGTCATTTCGAGCGCCTGATCGAACGTCAGAGCCTGTTTCGGCTGCCCGGTGACGGCCGCCGCCGTACAAGTCGCCAGCCACCATAAGATTAATCGCTTCATATTGTCCAGTAATTACCGTTTTACTTTATCGGATCGCGCTCAGCGATACCCGGGTGATTTTGCGGATCAGCTCCTGCGTGTCGCACGGTCGGCTGTCGAAGTCGAACCGGTACCGCGAGGCGAGGTACTGCATGGGGATTCCGACCAGCGCAATATACAAATCATTGACCGAAATATCGCCCCGGACCGTATGGTTTTTTTGTCCCGTTTCGAGCAGCACTTCGCCGATTTCTATGATTCTTTTCCGGCTTTCGGGTTTGATCTCGACCGAGAAGTCGTTCAGCAACATGATCAGGAACTTGTGCTTGGCCGGATTGTCGGCCGCGCTTTCGATCAGAAAGCCCACGATGCCGCCGACGATTCGCTCGATGTCGTCCGTTTCGCGAATGAGCGCGTGGATACGGTCCGTGATCGCGTTCAGCGCGTTTTCGAGCAAGTCGTTGATCAGTTCGGTTTTACCCGGGTAGTGCCGGTACAAATACCCTACCGAAACATCGGCCCGCTCGGCGATCGACGCTACCGAACCGCCGAGTATCCCGTGCTCGCTGATGACCTCGACCGAAGCGTTGCGGATTCGTTCGATTTTGGTCTGGTCCACTTTTTTTGCCATAATGAATGAATATTCATTTATTGCGAATGCAAATATCCGAACAATTATTCGGAATTGCAACCGGTTTTTTTCCGCTTTCTCAGCACGGATTATTCGTATGCGGGCGGATTGCCCGATCTTTTCGTGAGCCGACGGCTTTATGTCTTTTCTTCTTCATTATTGGGGACATTACGCGCGGCGATCGGCTGCATCGGGGCGCGGTGGAGGATTCGGCGGCCGGATTCACGATTGCCCGGAGAGAATGTGGGCATTGGCTTCGAGCGCCTGTTTGGCGAGCGACTCCAGTACGCACACTTCTATCCCGGCGTCGCGGAGCGATTGTTCGCCCCGGCAGCAGACGAAGCGATCGGGCTCGCGTACGGCGAAAACGACGCGCTTCATGCGGCGGTCGATAATCAGTGCGGAGCAGGACCGAGGCTTCGAACGACGGGTCGAACAAGGCTCCATGGAGCTGTATATCGTAGCCCCTTCGAGCGTCGCGCCCGCTTGTTCGGCCTTGAGGATCGCCTCCTCCTCGGCATGGTTGTCGGGGGCCGTCTCGCGGCTGTAGCCCGTGAATACCTGCCCGTCGCGCGTGACGAGTACCGCTCCGACCGAATAGGCCTTGTCGGACGGGGGGCACTTTAAGGACAGGCCAATTGCCTGAAGGAGCCGGGTCCGATCGGTCGCCTGCTGCCCCAAGGCGTAGTCCGTGACGGTCATGTCGCCTACCTTTTTTACGTCCAGTACGGTCATGCGGCGGTCTTTGTCGAACGGAAACTTCGCCCCGATCGTCATTCGGGGGGCCGACGGCTCTCCGACAAAGAACGGGGCTACGGCGACACGCAGGTAATCGATCCGATTTGCTGACAAAAACAGGGTCAGCACCCTACTCCCTCCCTCGATAAAAAGCCGTTCGATTCCTTTCCGACCGAGTTCTCCGATCAGGTAGTCCGCTGTCAGACAGTCGCTTCCCGCATGGATGACGGTCGCTACGCGGCTCAGTGCCGCGGTGCGGTCCTGCGGCGCGCAACGGCCTACGAAAACGATTTTTTCTCCGTCGCCTTCCGTAAAAAAGCGGGAGGTCGGGTCCAGATCGGCGTTACGGCTGAGCGTGACCTTGACCGGATCGGCCGGCAGTCCCCGTTCGGCCCTGAGCTCGCGCAGCCTTTCGTCGCGGATGACTAGAGCCGGATTGTCGCGACGAATGGTTTCGGCGCCGACCAAAATCGCGTCGCTTTCGGCGCGGAGACTGCGGACTTCTTCCCAGTCGGCCGCGTGCGACAGGACGAGCCGACGGTCCGATAGGTCGTCTATATAGCCGTCGACGCTGACGGCGACGGAAGCCTGAACGATCATATTCCGGATAGTTTTTCGACAGACAAAGTACGCTCGATTTTTCGATATACGCAAATATCGCTATTTTCGCACGATGACATGCGAAATCGGCGGTATGGGCGGAAATATTTTTTCTGAAATTCCGTTATCCATGCAACGAATTACGAACCCCTTTCATCTATAGCTACGGATGAGCGATACGACTGGAACCCGTGACGGAAGAAGAACTGATAAGGCGTTGCAGTAGGAATGACCGGACGGCGCAGCAGAAGCTGTATGAAAAATACGCTCCGAAGATGTACGGCGTGTGTTTCCGCTATGTGTGCCATCGCGAGATCGCTCAGGATCTGCTGCACGACGGCTTTATCACCGTTTTCTCCAAAATCGGGGATTTCCGGGGCGAGGGATCGCTGGAAGGATGGATCAGACGGATTTTCGTCAATACGGCCTTGGGGTATCTGCGCAAGAAAAACGTGCTGCAGGGCAGTGAGCAGATCGATGCGCTCAGGCAGGTCGAAGGAACCGAAGCATCGGCCGTGGAACGTATGGAGACCGCCGAGCTGCTGCGATGTATCGGCAAACTGCCCGACGGATACCGCGCGGTGCTGAACCTGTTTGCCGTCGAAGGATACTCTCACCGCGAGATTGCCGAGATGCTCGGCGTGAGCGAAGGCACTTCGCGCTCGCAATATCTGAGGGCCAAGGGATGTCTGCTCAAAATACTGAAAGAAGAGGAGGTGATCTGAGATGAAAAGGGATTCGTTGGATGAAGCATTGAGGCGCAAGCTGCACGACGCGGAGGCGGGATTGCCCGTTCCGCCGTGGGCGGAGATGCAGCGCCGCATGCAACTGCATGCGAATGCGCATCCTGCCGAGCGTGTCCCTCTGTTCCGTTCGTGGAGCCGTTATGCCGCCGCCGCAGTCGTCCTGCTCGGCATCGGGTTGGGCGTTTGGCGGGTTCAGCGCACGCACTCGTGGGGTGAGAAATCTATGGCCGAAACGGTGGCGCTGCCGCTTCCCGTTTCCGGTAGCGATTCCGCCTCGAGGACGGCTCCTGCTTTCAACGATACGGCTCTGAACCGAATCATGAAGTCGGCCAGGTCGGTCCGACTGATCGATCCCCGTTCGAAAGCGTCGACTGCGCTCCTCGCCAGTCTGAGCGACGGCGCAGGTGCCCCGTCCGGCAATTCGTCGCCGTCTCGGGATAATACGGACAACGCGTCTGCGACCGGAAGCGATATGTCGTCGCAACCGGATCGGTCCGCAGAGACCGCCCCCAACAGAGAGTTGATAGCCGCTTACGAGCGCAAGTTCGCGCAAACGGATGCGCCTCTCAAGAGGCGAGGCGGCAGGAGCAAGGGTTGGTCCGCCTCTCTGTATGCCAACGCTTCTACGTTTTCAAACGCACTTTCCGCCTCCGGCAGTTCCCCGATGCTGTTGATTCAGAACGCGGGTTTGGCGGATATCGGTTCCATGAGAGTGGAAAGTCCGGTTTTTGAAGACAGCCACATGGATCACAAATTTCCCGTGTCGGTCGGGTTTTCCGTTCACAAGTACCTGACGCCCCGCCTCCATATCGGAACGGGGCTCGTATATACTTATATGAGTTCAAAGGCCGAGATCGAGGGCGCTTTCAATTACCGTTATCGCCAGAGGCTGCACTATCTGGGCATCCCGCTGACGGTCAATTATTCGGTGTTCGACCGGGGACGTTTCGACATCTATTTCTCGGGTGGAGCGATGGCCGAGTTCGCCTTGTCTGCGCGCGGGACGACCGAACTGTACAAGGACCGGGCTTTCGTTTCGTCCGAGACTCGCAAGATCGCGGCCGACGGCGCTTTGTGGTCGGTCAATCTGGGTTTGGGCGTCGGTTTCGATCTGGTGGATCATTTCGGTATTTATGTGGAACCGGCGGTCAGCTATTATTTCGAGAACAAGCGCCAGCCTGCATCCTATCGGACGCAAAATCCTTGGAACGTCAATCTGGGCGTGGGATTCCGCTATAAATTCTGACGTTTCGCCGAGATTTGCCTTGCCTGATGCAACGTTTTGCCCGGGATGCGCATCTTACATAGTGAATTCGGTTTTGTAAAAGCGATTGCGAATGTATCCGAAGTTTCGATTTTATTGAATTATTTATCGCAGGATTTCATTATGAAGCGTATTATGATTAAATTTACAAAATTTTTCACTGCAGCGGCAGTCGTGTCGTTGGTTTTCGCCTCGTGCTTGGACGACAATGACGACGATCGTCTGTACGGCGAGGAATGTTACGGAATGGTCGAGGGAACGGGCAAGAGTTTCAGCGTGAAAACCGACGGGGGAAATACGCTGAACGTAACGGAAAACTTGGACGCGAAGTTTCAGGCGGAGGACGGAATGAGGGTCCGGATGAACTTCACCGTGCTGGAACAGAAGTCGGACAGCGAGTACGACGTGCGGGCCAATGCGATCGGCTCGGTGCTGACCAAGAAACCTGTCCGGTATTCCGAACTGACGCAACAGCAGATAGACAGCATCGGAAACGATCCGATCGAAGTGGGGAGCGCATGGTTCGGAGCAGGGAAATATTTGAACGTGATTTTTTTGATCTGGGGCAGCAATAGCGAGAAGAATCCGCATTATATCAACCTGGCGGTTGACGAGGAAAATTCGACGGACGACCACGTAATCGTGACGTTGAAACATAACGGCTTCGGAGATCCCCGCCTGATGCAGGGGTACGGGCGTGTCAGCTTTGACATTGCCGGGCTGGTGCCTGCCGGAAAAAAGCAGGTGAACGTAACGCTGAAGTGGATAGGCTATGACGGCAGCATGCGCAGCGACTCGGGCGTGTTCGAGTTGAAGGACGAGCAGTCCCCGACGTTCGCCGGTACGGGCGTGCAGTCGCAGGCCGCGAAGGTATTCTATGTACACTGAAACTATTTAAGAAGCTATAGAATATAATTTGTTGGGATTTGATTTGTGAAGGAGAGCGGCGCCGTGAGGTGCCGCTCTCTGATTTCGGACTTCCGCTCCTGTTCGGACTCAGTCCGAGAACAGGGATTGTCCGATATGCGCTCCGGTCGTTATGCGTTTCAACGTATAACGGATAGCGATTTCAATCCGTGGAAACCGGGTCTCCGGTCTCCTGAATTTGCCGATACAATACCCGATTCAAGCGCTGTCTGGGCAATGTAGCGGATATAAAACGAAAATCCGGACTCTGTAATCGAGCCCGGATTTTCGATCGGTTTGCGTCCGGTATTTATTTATTCCGCTCTTGTTTGGACTTCTCCGGCGTTTTTTTCGCCGCGGTCCGGGGCTGTTCGGCGGCCCTCTCGGAACGTTGCCGGTTCAGGTATTGTACGACGGCGTGCTTCGCCGCAGCGATCGTTTCGCGGTTGACTTTCTCGATCACGCTGCCCTGAGCCAGATCGTCGCTGCTGATGTAACCTTCGAGAATCAGCAACTGGACGATCATGTTGTTGATGTTCGTCTCCTCGCTGTATCCGTCGGCAATGTACAGCCTGTCGAGCTTGGCGGCGAACTCCTCGGCGAATTCCGGATAGTTCGGGAAGCTCATCAGTTCCTCGAACGTTTCGCTGAAGCTGCTCAGCTCGATGTTCAGGTTCGGATTGACGAGCAGCGGGCTGAACTCGTGATCGGGAGCTACCGGATGGAAATCGACCAAATTGGAGATGTCGACCCGCTTGTTGCGGTTGTCCATGCGGCGCAGGTCGGCCTTGCGCATGTTTTCCAACTGATACAGGTAGAAATTATAGCGCCACAGTTCCGAACTGTTCATTTCCCCGCCGAAAATGTGGTAATATTTTTCGTTGATCAGACGCTTGACCTTGATTTTGCCCTCGTTGATCTCCGGCTTGTTGACGCGCACTTCCTGAATGAGCTGCTTCAATGCGGCGGCGGCTTTCTGAGGACCGGTGATTTCGCGGCCTTTCTTGCCGATCTCGGTCGACAGTACGCCGCATTGGATATGGCGTGCTCCGCCGCGGCCGTCCTTGCCGCCTCGCAGGCATTCGATCAGCCGGTGTACGGTCTCGACCTGATCCTCTTCGGCGATGAACGGCTGCCCGCCCGGCGTGCTGGCCAGCGCGTCGAAGATCGAGCTGAAGATGCGGCGATCGAGCACGATGTCGGTATACACTTTCTCCGCTTCGTCTTCGTATACGGTCGATGCGGTAAAGCGGTTCTGGATCATGTCGAACGCGACGTCTTCGATCGTGTAGCGGATACCGTCGCGGGTGAAGCTGTGGCCGACGAAGATCATCCGGACGACTTCGGTGACGTCGATCTTATCGAGCAGCTTGTACGAAGAGGCGAGGTAATACTGCCGGTCGATCGGATTGTAGTCCCAGTCGAGTATGTCGTCCAGGTAGTTGCCGTGCCGCGATATGACCTCGACGATGTTCTTGTCGGCCGTGTATCGCTTGAGCGTTCGCTGGAAGTTCGGTCCGTCGCCGCTGGTGGCTTTCTCCTTCCGCTCGCCGTGGGCGTCGATGTAAAGCAGAAAGTTCTCCGGATTGTCCATGCGCGTGATGCCGCCCTCGTCCTTCGAGTAGTTGCTGGCGCTCAGCATGATGTCGACGCGGTACGGCATCGTGATGTCGCACATGCCGCTGACGGTGCTGCGCGCGTTGCGGTCGTCGACGTTGCTGTCGGCGCTGCTTTCGAAAAGGAACTTGTAGTATTTGATGTAATCCGGATCGAAATCCGTCGTGCGCGAGAAGTCGCCCACCTCGGTGCCGATGCCGTACAGGTTGCCGTCGGCATCTTGGAACTCGTGGAACATGTCTCCGGCGATCATCTTGACCGAACGGATGCCCTCGAGGTTGTTGCGCAGCCATTTCAGTACGAAAGCCGCGATCATTTCGCTCTTGCCTACCCCGCTGTCGCCGTTGATTTCGATCACGAATACGCTACCGTCGTTCTCCTCGACCAGAAACAGCGAGCCGTGACGCGGGATACCGCCGATCTCCTTCACCTTTTCGTTGATGACCGTCAGGCGCGGTTTTTTTACGTCGCCGAAATAGTCGGCTTCCTTTTTCAGCGGAGTGACGATCGTCTTGATATTGCCCGACGGACCCTTGATGTCGAAATAGCCTATCTGCGGGAACGAAATCAGCTTTTCGGGCGCTCCGAGCAGCGAGATCACGTCCGGGACGAAATTCACGATGTCCTTCAGGCTGATATCCTCGGTGTAGTTGAGCCGGTAGTTGTCGGTCAGGTACTTCAGGTATCCCTTTTGGAAAATGACCAGCTCCTTGACGATACCGTGCTTGACGACCTTGCAACGGTAGTCGTCCGAGTCCATGTTCCGGACGAAGCGCGACAGCCGGTTCGTGAAGAAAGACGAGTCGGGGCGCGTATCGATGTAGCGGATATACTCGGTAGGATGGTCGTCCGAAGGCAGCGCCTCTGCCCGACGGCTTTCGGTCCGGTCGATCTTATGGAACGGGTATTCGCGCTTCTTCGCATCGGTCACGATCCGCGTGTGTTGCTGTACGGGCTGCTCGGAACTGATCACGCCGCATTTGCTCATCAGTTCGTTGATCCAGGAAATGCGGCCGCCTTCGAATGTCTCGAGTGCCTTGTTCTCCATAGCGAATCCTTTGTAGAGCGATATGCCGTGCTGCACCATTTCGTTGACGCTCGAGTTCTGTTTCTTGAACGCCGTCTCGACGATGCGGACCATCGTGTGCGCGTAACGGTTGTAATAGTCGGTTCCGCGCGTGCGCTTGATCATGCTGATGTAGAACCGGACCACGCGCCGCGTGACGGCATATATCTCGCTCTCGGCGATCTTGATGTCCTTCTTGCGCATGATGTAGTTGCTCAGCTCCTCGAGCTGCATCGGGAGGATTTCCGAAACGAATTCCTCGGTGAACATCCGCAGTTCGGCATCGTCGCAACTCTTGATCTTCTCGTCGAAGTATTGCAGCTTCTTGCAGACCAGCTTGTAGAACGAGTTGTCGTTGTTGAGCAGGTACAGATACAGGATCTTGTCCGTGATTTCCGGCGAGCGGGCGATGCCCTCGGCTACCGTATCCATGATGTAGCCGATGCTTTTCTGCGAGATCAGCAGCCCCTTGAACTCGGGCAGGTCGCGCAGGTTGCGCATGAATTCGTCGACCCAGATATTCAGGTTGAGCTCCGAAAGCTTGATTCCCGTGATCTCCTCGAAGCATTCGCCGGCCGTGCGGATGATCTCCTTGCGGCTGGGTTCCAAACTCTCTTTCTCGAAAGGCAGGTTGAAGTGGAGCAGGATCTCACGGATGTACTTCTTGATGATTGCGTTCAAGCCCTCGAGCTTCGCTTTGTCCAAAGCCGGGTCGCCGGTAGCGTTGATCGCGAGAATTTTCATCTTGCTGTCCGAGAAGAGCAGATTCTCCATTTCGATCAGTATCTCGCGCATCACGTTCTTTTCCTCCGGATTGTCCAGTACGTGATGGTTCGGCTGGAAGGTCTTCTTATTGGTGATGTATTTCAGGATCACGGCCTTGCTGTATCGCGAGCTGACCGTGTTGAAATCCATGTCGGACAAAGCGGGCACTTTCTTGTAGACCTGTGCGAGCAGGTTTTCGTAGATTTTCGTGAAAGCGGAGCTGCGTACGAACTCGAACACGTCCTTGCAGCTGCCGACGATGTCGCCGTGCAGCTCGATCACCGAGTTGGTCGACCGTCCGATCGTCGTGATCGTCACGCCGCTGCGTTCGGGCGACGTATGGTATAGCGAGCGTACGTCGCGGATCTGCAGCGATGGGGCCTTGTCTTTCTTGTACCGGGCCGACAGCTTATAGTCGCGGATCAGGCTGTCGATGAAGTCCTGATCTTTCGGGGAGTAGAACACGCGCTCGAGCAAGTCCTTGCTCTCGACTCCCTTGTTGGCCTCGTCGGCTCGCTCGGCGGCGAACCGGGTCCAGTAGCGGATGAAGATCGAGAAAGCATCCTCGATTTCGGCCGAGAAAATTTTCATGCCTTCCTTGCCGGCGGCGATGTACCCGCCCAGCGAGAAGCGTACGAGCCCCGTCGGATACGGGACCGTGGCGACGCCCCGGTACTTGGCCAGCGCGCGGCAGAACAACAGAACGTCGGCGTAGGAGAACGGGCCGAGAATCCGAAAGTTGAACAGATACGATCCGTCGGACTGTATGTAGCCCAATTCGGTTCCTTCGGGCGCCTCCTCCAACAGGCGGGCGGCGATGCTCTTGGCCATTTTCATCCGCTTGAGCGACTCGCTGCGGAAGTTCTTGTTGATCCGGAACCGGTTCAGGTTTTCGACCAACTTGGCCTGATAGTAGACGAAGAACGGTTCGCCCTGATACTTGAAGTCGTCGGGGAGTCCCAGCACGTCGAGCTTGTCCAGCGCGATCAGTTCGTCGAGCAGGAACAGATAAAGCGGCGAGCCCTCGAAGCCGGCCGTTTTATGCAGCTGGCGGTTCGTCTTGCTGATTTCGTTCGACTGCTCGGTCTTGTCGATCTGGTTGACGATGAAGCGGACGATCGCTTTCTTGATCTTCGAACGCGAAGCGTTCTTGGGCAGTTCGGCTTCGATCTGATCCTTGATGCTTTTGGCTACCTGTGCCGTTTGCAGCGTGTTGTTGAGCATCAGCAGCGAGTTGTTATTTCCGTGCGCGGCGCTGTTGCAGCTGCGGGCGTACTTGGCGAAGTCCGACGCCTGAGGCGTCAGCGCGACGGCGCCGAGGCGTTCGCCGGTGGCGGCCAGATTTTTGGTCGTGGAAAGCGACGAGACCGCCTTGATGCGCGACTGCGCGTTGATGTTGTTCATGATGTAGCGCGACAGCGTCCGCCACTTGGGCATCGTGCGGTCCTCGATCTTGACGCTTTCGGCGTATGCCTCGTCCAGAAACAGCGTGATCTTGCAACTGTTCAGAAAACGCAGGAAATTGTTGACCGACTCGCTGTTGAAGTCGGAATATCCCGTCGGGTTATTCGGGTCGTTGACGATGATCGTCGTGTTTTCGCAGAACAGGTCCCACAAGCTGCCGCTGTCGTCGAACAGTGCGAGCGTCGACTTGATACGCAGCAGTTTGTCGACCAGACGGTCGTAAGCCAGACGGCCGTCGGCGTCGTTCTCGATCTCGATGTCGAACGGATTGATGTCGAAACAGTCGTCGGGCAGCAGGTCCTTGTACTCCCATGCCTGCACGGCGTTATAGACGATATAGGGCTTCGGCCGGCCGTTCGGGTTGAACAGCAGGTCGCGGATGATCATCTGTACGGAGTCCGATACCGAGGTCTGGTCCAGATTGCCCAAAGCCGACAGGAAGTTCTTGACGATCTCCTTGTCGTCGTCGCTCAGCGCGAAGTACTTGTCGCGGATGCCCAGATCGATCAGGAACTTCTCGAAGCGTCCCTTGTTATCGGCGTCGCGGCTTGTCTTGGTGATGTACTCCTGATATTTTTCGAGGAACAGATTGATACCGAAATTCTTGTGGAAATGGTTCTTCAGCGTCCGTTCGTAGCAACTCGGGATGATGTCCAGAATCAACCGGCAGGCATAGCGGATCTTGCTGCTGAGGTTATTGAACGTGCGGCTGCGCAGATAGTCGCCGAACGTCTTGATCTGATGCCGTCCGCCGCCCTCGAGGATCGTGATCACGTCGATCAGCTTGTTGCCGGCGTAGAAATAGTTCTTCATCCGGCTCTCGAATTCGTCGATCAGCTCCTGAGTCTGAATCTTCTTGTTTTCCTGCTTGTGGCAGTTTTCCAGAAAGAAAATGAAGTCGCGCAGCTTTTCGAGCGAGTATTTGTCCTGCACGACCTGTCGCGAAAAAGAATCGAGCTTGAACAGCGTGATGCGCTTCTCGATGTCGGTGTCCGACCCGGTCTGCTCGAGCAGCAGCGATTTGATTTCGCGGCCGTACTCCTCGATCTGCATTTCGAGCTTTTCGCGGAATTCCTTCAGGTAGCTCGGGTTGACGTTCTCGAGAATCAGCCGCAGATTCAGTTGCGTGTTGGCCGGCGAGCCGAGCTTTTTCGTATGGACTTTGTTCAACGTGTTGATAATGCCGTTGTGGAAGCAGAACACGAGCGACGTGTTCGAGCTGCGAGACTCTTTCGAGTCGTCGACGATCACCAGTCGGGTCAGCAGCGGGAACCATTTCGGGCCCGAGTAATGGTTGATGCGCGCGTGCTTGACCTTGACGACGAAAATCGAGGTCGTATTGGCCGTCATCTGTTCGTACAGCGTTTCGGGCGCGGGGCTTTCCAGTACGACGACGGCGTCCTTGTGGAACACGTCGCCCTTGAGCAGCTGGACGGCCTTGTCGGCATTGCCCGAGACGACGGTTCGGATCATGCCGTTCATGCCCTTGAAATTGACGGCCCACTGGCTGCGGTGCAGAAAGTCGCTGATCTCGGCCTTGGTCGTGTAGTGCGTACTTTGGCTGATCATCTGCTCGAGCGTGTCCATCAGGTAGTTCCAGTGCGCCTCGTTGATGTCGCCCGTCACGCCGATCACGTCGCGGTACTTGCGCAGGTCGCGCACATGGCCGCCTAGCTGTACCTGAGACATGAAATCGATATGGCGGCTGTTGATCGGAGGCGTGCCGACCGACAGGTCGTGGCTGTCGCGGATATTACGCAGCAACGTCTTAATTTCGGTCGTCGTGCCGTCGGTGTCGAGCAGGGCCGATATTTTCTTGGCGAATTCGCCGCGCTTGCTGCTCAGCTCGAAAGCCTTCGAGTTGTTGTGCGGAATCAGCATCAGCGACACGTGCGTGTATCCCGGGATATCTTCGCGGAACTTCAGCAGATAGCGGTTGATTTCGGCCTGTTGCTTGGCCGGATCGTCGGGCTCCTCCATGCAGAGGCTCACGAAGCTTGTGAGGTTATCGAAGATGTGGCGCGGCAGGAAGATTTCCGCACGCTGTCCCAGTGATTCGTACAGGTTCAGAAGCTGCAGCGCCTCGTTGCTCAGAAACGCTTTCGGTTCGCCTACAATTTTCATCTTTGCGGGTTCTATTGGTTTTTCGTCGGCCTCGCGGGGCGACTTCGTGTTGTTTTATCTTTCTTTCGGAGGGCGTATGTCGCTTATTGACAGTGTATTTTTGTCCTATGTAAACGACCTTTCTCTACCTTTGCAAAGATAGCAATTTTAATTGAGAATCGGAATGTATGTTAAAAAAATATTTGATTTGTTAAAAATGTGTATTGTTCGATAGCGAAAGCCGGGCCTCCTTCGTATTTCTTAAGGAAGCCCGGCATGACCGGTCGGACCTGAGCGGTCTATAGCGAGAAGCTGTACAGGGCGGCTATGGCCGATTGGTAGTCCCGCTCGATCTGGAGCAGCGTTCCGCGGCTTTCGAACAGCAGGTTCGCCTCGGTGAAATAGTCGATCACGCTGATCTGCCCCGCATCGAGCGCCTTACCGAGAATTTCGAGGCTGTTCTGCGATGCGAGGGCCGACCGCATCGACCGCATCGATTCGGAGAGCGCGACGGCCTGATCGTACAGCATCCGGAACTGGGACGCCGCGTTCGTCCGGGCGCTTTCCAATTGAGCCTGAGACGAGACGACCGCCGCCTTGGCCGCCTTGACCTTGTTCTTGTTCTCGAAAAGCGGCACCGACATGCCGACCTTGAATCCCGTGGCGCGGCCTTCTCCATAGTCGTGCCGATACCCTATCTCGAACTGGGGCAGAGAGAGTCCCCGATTCAGAGCCACGGTCCGGCGATCGATCTCGAGCGTATTTTCCATGCTTTCGAGCAGCGGGTTGCCGCTCATGTATGCCTCGGACAACACGTCGGCCGGCGGCAGCGTTTCGACCGGGGGGTAGGTCACGTCCTCGAACGAGTCGTCGCTGTCTCCGGTCATCGTGTTGAGTTGCTGGATTTTGGCTTGCAGCTCAGCTCGGTTCAGATCGGCGGCCGTACGGGCCGAGATCGACTCGACGGCGATCTTGTTCGCTTCGAGGGAGGTCGCGTCGCCCGTCTCCATTTTTCGTCTGTACGCTTCGCTCAGTCGCTCGGCGTTCGATAACCGTTCGTCGAGCAGGTCCCGCTGACGGTAGAGGTAGACGATTTCGATACAGAGCTGCTTGGCCTGCAGCAGCAGCTGTTGCCTCTGGGATTCCCATTGCTTTTCATACAGGGAGCCTTTGAGCTTGGCGATTCGGTTGCGGGACCCGTAGACGGTCGGGAAATCGATCGTCTGGACGACGGCCAGCTCGGTGTTCTGCCCTGCTCCGGCCGCTCCCCACATCTTTTCCATTTCGACCGTCGGGTTGGCCATGTATTTGCCCGTGGCGGCGTCTTGCTTCTGCGCCGCGGTCAGTTGCCGTTGCGCTTCCAGCTCGCGGCTCGCGTTTTCGACCTGACGGAGCACCTCGTCGATGCTTCGCTGGGCCGAGGCCGCCGGAGCCAGTACGAGGAAGAACAGTATGATCGGTATGCGTTTCATGCTTTCGGTTTTTTACGGTTGACAATCAGGTAGACCGACGGAATGATGAATCCGTTGAGCAGTGTCGAGCTGAGCAGTCCGCCGAGTATGACTTTGGCCATCGGGCTCTGTATTTCGTTGCCGGGCAGGCTGCCTCCCAGCGCGAGCGGAATCAGCGCCAGAGCCGACGACAGCGCGGTCATCAGGATCAGATTCAGCCGGTCCAGCGAGCCCTGCACGACGCTTTCGTGCAGCGGCATGCCCTCGCCGCGCAGGTGGTTGTAGTGCGAAACGAGCAGAATGCCGTTGCGCGTGGCGATGCCCAGCAGCGAGATGAACCCGATGATGGCCGGAATGCTCACTTCGCCCGAAGTGAACCACAGGCTCGCAACGCCGCCGATCAGGGCCAGCGGCAGGTTCAGCAGGATGACGCCGGCGATCTTCAGGCTGCGGAATTCCTGATACAGCAGCAGGAAAATGACGAGCAGCGCGACGAGCGACGTCAGCGTCAGCGTGCGTGAGGCCGCCTGTTCGCTCTCGAACTGTCCGCCGTATTCCACATGATATCCTTCCGGCATGGGCACTTGCGTCCGGATCGTTTCGCCGATTTCGTTGACGACGCTGCGCAGGTCGCGGTCGGCCACGTTGGCCGATACGACGATCAGGCGCTGGGCGTTCTCGCGACCGATCGCGTTGGGACCCGATGTCGACACGATGTCGGCCACGTAGCTCAGGGGGACTTTCCCGTCGGTTCCGTCGAGCATCAGCTCGCCGATGCGCTCCATGTCGTTCCGGCTGGCATCCGATGCCTTGACCGTCACGTCGAACGAGCGTCCTTCGTCGTATACCTGCGAGACGACCCGTCCGCCGAGCGCCACCTCGACGAATTCGGCGAAAGCGGGCAGCGTGATACCGTAGCGGGCCAGCATTTCGCGTTTGGGCCGGATTTGCAGCTGAGGCCGCTCGATTTGCTGCTCGACGTTCAGGTCGGCTATGCCGTCGATGTTCGCGATAGAGCTTTTGATCCGGTTGCCGAGCGCGAACAGGCGGTTCAGGTCCGGGCCGAACAGCTTGATCGCGATATTGGCCTTGGTGCCCGACAGCATCGCGTCGATCCGGTGCGAAATGGGCTGTCCGATTTCGATGTTGACGCCGTGAAGTACGCCGAGCCGTCTGCGCACGTCGGCCATGAATTCGCTGCGCGATCGGTCCGCGAGTTCGTACGGCGCTTCGATTTCCGATACGCCGACGCCCAGCGCATGCTCGTCCAGCTCGGCGCGGCCCGTTTTGCGGACGACCGTCCGGATTTCGGGTATTTCGAGCAGAATGCTTTCCACTTGGCTGCCGATCTTGTCGGACTCTTCGAGCGAGATGCCCGGCATCGTCGAGGCGTTGATCGTCAGCGAGCCTTCGTTGAATGGGGGCAGGAAGCTGCGGCCCAGCGAGAGGAAAACGGCGAGCGCCCCGGCGAACAGGACGACGGTCGAGCCGAGTACGGCTTTCTTATGGGCGAGCACCCATTCGAGCGCGCGGCGGTAGACGCGCTTCAGAAAGCGCGAGACGACGGGTTCCTTTTCGTTGCGGCGGAGTACCCGGTCGCCGGTCAGCAAGTAGCTGCACAGCACGGGCGTCAGCGTGACCGCCACGATCATCGATGCGAACAGCGCTACGATGAACGAGATGCCCAGCGGGCGCAGCATGCGCCCTTCCATGCCGTCGAGGAAGAAAAGCGGGACGAAGGCCACGATCGTGATGATCGTCGCGTGGACGACCGACGTACGGATCTCTTTCGACGCCTCGAAAACGATGCTCAGCGTCGGCAGCCGCTGGTCCTTGGGGCGCGCGAAATTCTCGCGCAGCCTTTTGAATACGTTCTCGACGTCGATGATCGCGTCGTCGACGAGCGATCCGATCGCGATGGCCATGCCTCCGAGGCTCATCGTGTTGATCGTGAGCCCCATCCATTTCAACGCCAGAATCGACACGAGCAGCGAGAGCGGCAGCGCGACCAGCGAGATGACCGTCGTGCGGAAGTTCATCAGAAAGACCAGCAGGACGATCACGACGAAGACCGCTCCTTCGAACAGCGATTTCTGAATGTTGTCGATCGAGCCTTCGATGAAACGGGCCTGACGGAACGAGTCGGTCGATACGTGCACGTCCGCAGGCAGCGTCTCGCTCAGTTCGGCGACGGCTCGGTCGAGTTTTTCGGTCAGTTCGAGCGAGTTCGTGTTAGGCTGCTTCGTGACGGTCATCAGCACGGCCGGCTTACCGCGTTCGGATGCCGTGCCCAGCCGGGGCGTCTTGGCTCCGATCCGCACGTCGGCCACCTGTTCGAGCGTAATGGGGAGGCCGTTCTCGATGCGGATCACGGCTCGTCCCATTTCGTCCTCGTCGGCCGTCGAGAGCATGCCCCGGATGATGTATTCGTTGCCGTGCTGGTTCAGAATTCCTCCGCTTGAGTTACGGGTCAGGTTCTCGACCACGTCGAGCACTTCGCCCGTCGTGACGTCGAAATGTTTCATCCGGGCAGGGTCCAGCAGGATTTGGTACTCCTTGATATCGCCGCCGATGACGGTCACCTGAGCTACACCTCCGGTCGAGAGCAGCCGGGGGCGGATCGTCCAGTCGGCCAGTGTCCGCAGTTCTTCGAGCGAAGTGCTGTCCGAGGTCAGGCCGATAATCATCAGCTCGCCCAGGATGGACGACTGCGGCCCGAGTGTCGGCGTCCCGACGTTGTTCGGAAGCGTCTCGTTCAGCGCAGCCAGCTTTTCGGATACGATCTGGCGGGCCAGGTAGATGGCGGTTCCCCAGTCGAACTCGGCCCATA
>OGXR01001356.1_pt1 | contig 18155 bp, 10 predicted proteins | sample 1576331 | NCBI WGS metagenome assembly OGXR01 (sample SAMEA3541473, study PRJEB24748) | human gut metagenome | biome: human gut; feature: human-associated habitat; material: faeces | place: China | collected 2012 | reverse complement strand
ACCGTCTCCACATGATGCGTCATCGGGAACATATCCACGGGCTGAACCGACATCGGGGAATAGCCTGCGGCGGCGAGTATTTTGCAGTCGCGGGCAAGCGTTGCGGGGTTGCAGGAGACATATGCGATGCGTTCGGCTCCGCTGTTTACAATTGCATCAAGAGCGGGCTTTTCCGCTCCGCGGCGCGGCGGATCGAGCAAAATTGCCGAGAAGCGTTTGCCTTCCGCAACGAGGCGGGGCAGGGCTGTTTCGGCATTTTCGCAGATGAATTCCGCGTTTTTGATGTTGTTGAGTTTTGCATTCCTCCGGGCATCCTTAACGGCGGGCGGAACCGCTTCAATGCCCAGAACGGAGCGGGCGCGTTGAGCCAAAAGCAAGGAAATCGTGCCTATTCCGCAAAAAACATCCGCAACATCATCGTTTGCAGTCAGGTTCAATGCATTTGCGGCGGCAAGGTACAGCTTTTGCGTCTGTTCGGGGTTCACCTGCAAAAAGCTGTGCGCACCGACGTTGAATTTCAATCCGCAAACCGTTTCGGCAAGTTCTGCGCTGCCGAACAGCAGCTCGGTTTTGCTGCCGATACCCGGATCACGCGGGTTGCGGTTGATTCCGTGGATACAGGATGCAAGCGACGGCAGACCGCGTCTCAGCATTGAAACAAGCTCATCCGAATGCGGAAGCGCGCCTGTTGTTACTATCGCAGCCATCGTTCCGCCCTCGGTTCTGCGCACCATAAGCTGCCTCAAAGTCCCGCTTTTTTGTTTTTCATCGAAGGCGCGGATGTCGAACAAATTCGCCCATTCGGCAACGATTCTTTTCGCCGTCATTGCCTCTTCGTTCTGAATCATGCATGTTTCAACGGGCACGAGTTTATGGCTTTTTTGTTCGTAATAGCCCGAAAGAACCTGCCGAAGGTTTTTCTTATTTGTCTTTTCGGCATCAGCAAACTGAAAAACGGCCTTGTTTCTGTAATGTTCGGGCTTGTCCGCGCCGATGCACGGAAGAATTTCAATCCCGCGAAAGCCTCCTATACGCTCCATTGCGCTGCGCACGGTTTCGCGCTTCATGCGGAGCTGCTCCGCATAGCTCATGTGAAGAATATCACAGCCCCCGCATTCGGCATAATGCGGGCAGGGCGGAATTACCCTTTCTGCCGACGGCCGAAGGATTTTTTGAAGTTTCGCTTCCGCAAACGAGGGTGCGGCTTTTTTTATTTCCGCTTCAACGGTTTCTCCGCAAATTGCGCCCGGCACGAATACAGCCATGCCGTTATGCCTTGCAATCCCCTGCCCCTCCGAACCGTACGCCGTGATTTCAAGCGTCACCGCCGAACCTGCCGACAGCTCCGAACGGTTATCCTCGGCGGTTATGCCGGCATTCATTCGTTTTCTGTTTAAATCCATGAATTTTTCTGTTTGCTTCCTTTTCCGTTCACTGAGCCGCACTCAGAATTTTGCCATAACCGAATTCAGGTCATAAAGTTTATCATCAAAGCAATCCCGCGTTGAAACTGCTTCCGCAAGCGGAACGCTGATAATGCGGTTTTCCCTTATGCCCACGGCGTATCCGAAGTTCTCTCGCAAATCGTTATTTTCCGCCGCTCTGCTTCCCGCACAGTCCGTTCCGCGCATATTCGCCTCGTCCGCAAGCAGTTCAACCGCACGCTGCCCCATTTTAGCGGCAAGCACTCTGTCGAATGCAGACGGGTTGCCGCCGCGCTGGATATAGCCAAGCACCGTCGCCTTTATCTCAACATCGGTGTATTTTCGAACGTATTCGCAGAAATCCTCCGCTTTGCCCGCGCCTTCGGCGATCATAACAATGCTTGTGAGCTGTCCGCGGAGTTTGTTTGCGGCAAGCCGGTTCGCCGCATCCGCCCATGAAAGAGGACGTTCCGGAACGAGAATTATGTCTGCCGCGCCTGCAACACCCGCCCAAAGTGCAATATCTCCGCATCTTCTTCCCATGACCTCGATAACGCCGACCCTGTCATGCGCACGCATCGTGTCGCGAATTTTATAAATCTCGTTCATAACATTGTTCACGGCTGTATCGAACCCAATGGTAAAATCCGTATACCCCATATCGTTATCGATCGTTCCCGGAATGCCGATGACGGGAATGCCGCGCTTGCTGAGAGCATCCGCACCTTTAAAGCTGCCGTCGCCGCCGATGACGATAAGCCCTTCAATTTCGTATGCACGCAAAACGGAAATTGCCTTTTCGATTCCGCCCTCCGTTTTAAACTCCTCGCTCCGCGCCGTGCGAAGTATCGTTCCTCCCTTGTGCATTTTGCTTTCAACGTCGGCATGGGCAAGGTACCCGACTCTGCCTTCAATAAGGCCTTTGTAGCCGTGGTAAATGCCCATTACCTGCAAATCGATATCCACTCCGGTTTTGAAAACGGCGCGTATCGCCGCATTCATGCCCGGAGTGTCGCCTCCGCTTGTTAAAACTCCGATTCGTTTCATCTTTTGCCCCTTAATTGCTTATTTCGCCTTAATCTCAATATTATTTTTTGCGGACAATTTTTACATTCTCTTCCCCAAGCATACGCTTCAGTTCAAACAGCAGCTCCTCCGCACAGTTCACGCAGCAGTGGCGCGGCGCAAGCAAAACCTTTCCCGTTGCCGCATCGCGAAACAAAACCTCCGTGTTTCCGGGAAATCTGTGCAGCAGTTCAACAGCCGCATTCCGAAGATGCAGCGCGTCGGAAAGAAAATTCAGCGCAAGTCGCTTTTCCCCCGCGTTTTTTGAACCCTTTTGCAGCGGAACAATTTCGTCAATCAATATTGAATTGTCCCTGTCCTCCCGCATGGAGAACCTGCCGCGGACCGCAACGCATTTATCGTTTGCGATAAGGGAAGCATACTTTTGGTAAATGCTCGGGAACGCCGCAATCTCAATGCTTCCGCTCATATCCTCCAGCACCGCATACGCCATCAACCCCGCGCCGGATTTGACCGCACGGGTTCTCAGGGAACCGATGATTCCTCCCGCCGTCACGGTTTGGTTATCATGTATTGCACCCGAACCGTCCGCCTCCGCAAGCTCGATGCAGGGCGTTAATGCAGAAAGCGCAGCCTCATATTCCATGAGCGGATGCCCGCTGACATATACGCCGAGAACCTCCTTTTCGGCACGGAGCAGAATATCAAGCTCAAACTCCGTTTTCATATCGGCCTTATCCGCTTCGGACACCGTGTTCATCATGCTTCCGCCGTCATCCCCGCCGAAATCAAAAAGCGAAAGCTGTCCCGTTTCAAGTCTTTTTCTTTCGGCGGCGGCCGCAGTGAACTCCTGTTCAAAATGAGCCGTCAGATATTTTCTCGAAACGCCGAAACAATCGAAACAGCCAGCCTTTATAAGCCCCTCCAGCAGGCGTTTGTTCAGCCCGTCGGAAGTTCTTCGGAGGAAATTCGAAAAATCCGAAAACGCTCCGCCGCGGCTCCGCTCCTCCAGCACATCGTTCATCGCTCCCTCTCCGACGTTGCGTATCGCGGCAAGGCCGAATCTTACAGAACCGTTTTCAACCGAAAAACGTGCCTCGCTGCGGTTTATATCCGGCGGAAGAATCTTTATTCCGTGCTTGCGGCAATAATAAATATAGAACGAGACCCTGTCCGCCGCAGTAAGATAGCTGTTGATGAGCGCCGTCATGAATTCCGCAGGGTACAGGCATTTGAGCAGCGCAGTTCGATAAGCAACCACCGCATAGCACGCCGCATGAGCCTTGTTGAATGCATATGATGCAAAATCCATCATTTCATCAAAAATCTTCTCCGCCGCTTCCTTCGAAACGCCGCGCCGCAGTGCACCGTCAATTTTCACAACGCCGTCTTCCTCAACGCCGTAGATAAAGTTTTTGCGCTCCTGCGCCATAACATCGTGCTTTTTCTTGCTCATTGCGCGGCGGATAAGGTCACTCCTGCCGAGCGAATACCCCGCAAGGTCGCGGACAATCTGCATTACCTGCTCCTGATAGACCATGCAGCCGTAGGTTGCGTTCAAAATCGGCCGCAAAAGCTCAGTTTCGTATTTCACCGCTCCGGGATTCTGTTTGCACTCAATGTAGCGCGGAATCTGATCCATAGGACCCGGGCGATAGAGTGAAATGCCCGCGATAATGTCCTCAAGGCTTGTGGGCTTCATCTGCATCATGAAATGCGTCATCCCGCCCGACTCAAGCTGAAAAACTCCGACGGTGTCGCCCGAACTTATAATGTCATATACGCATTTATCGTCGTAATTGCAGTTGTCAAAGTCCGGAGGCGTTCCCCCGGACTGCTTTATGTATTCGCAGCAGTAACGAATCACGGTCAGCGTCCGAAGCCCGAGAAAATCCATCTTCAGCATTCCGAGCTCTTCAAGCTCCGTCATTGTGAACTGCGTCGTGACAGCCTCATCATTGCGCTGAAGCGGAACAAGCTCCATCGTCGGAAGGGATGAAATAACAACACCCGCCGCATGAGTTGAAGTGTTTCTGGGAAGTCCCTCCACCTTCATTGCAAGCATCATGAGCCGCTTCACGCTGTCATCCGTTTCGCAAAGGTTCTTAAGCTCCGGAACAAGCTCCGCTGCGCGTGAAAGGGTGATATCCTTTTCCTGCGGGATGAGTTTTGCAATTCTGTCCACATCCTGGTAGGGAATGCGAAGCACCCTGCCGACGTCGCGAACGGCACCGCGTGCCGCCATCGTGCCGAAAGTCACTATCTGCGCAACATGATCGCTGCCGTATTTGTTTTTTACGTATTCAATGACTTCCTGACGCCGTTCGTAACAAAAGTCCACGTCAAAATCCGGCATACTGACGCGTTCGGGGTTCAGGAAACGTTCAAAAATCAGGTTGTAGCGAATCGGGTCTATGTCCGTGATGCCCATTGCATATGCTGCAATGCTTGCCGCGCCGCTGCCGCGTCCGGGTCCCACGGGTATGCCGTGCGTTTTTGCAAAGTGAATAAAGTCCCACACGATAAGGTAATAATCCACAAACCCCATCGAGATTATAACGTTCAGTTCGTATTCAAGCCTTTCGAGATGTTCCTTTGTCGGCTCACCGTAGCGGCGGCGCAGTCCGTCGGTGCAAAGCCGGCGCAGATACTGTTCGTTCGTCATGCCGTCCGGCGCGGTGAAACCGGGCAGGTGCCGCTTGCCGAATTCGATCGTCAGGCTGCATTTTTGTGCCGCCTCGGCAGTGTTTCGAACCGCCTCCTCATAGCCGCTCATGCGGCGAAGCATCTCCTCTTCCGATTTGAGATAGAATTCATCCGCCTGCATCCGCATTCGGTTGGTTTCGTCCACAAAATGCCCCGTTTGAATGCAGAGCAGAACATCCTGCGCCTCCGCATCCTCCTTTCGGACATAGTGAATATCGTTTGTTGCAACAGTCTTTATGCCGAGTTCCTTTGCAAGCGCATCCAAACGCGGAAGAACTATAAGCTGCTCCGGAATTCCGTGATTTTGCAGCTCAATGTAAAAATCATCGCCGAACATACCCTGAAGGCGTTTTGCAAGGCGGCGCGCTTCATCGTATCTGTTCATCAGCAGAAGCTGCGGAATATCGCCCGCAAGACATGCCGAAAGGCATACAAGCCCCTCACAATGCTTTTCCAGCAAATTATAGTCAATGCGCGGCCGATAATAAAAACCGTCCACAAACGCAATTGAGGACAGTTTGATAAGGTTTTTGTACCCCGTTTCGTTTTTGCATAAAAGCACAAGGTGGCCGTTTTCTCTCGTGCCCTGTTTTTCGTAAATTGAATTCGGCGCAACATAGGTTTCCATGCCGATAACAGGCTTTATCCCCTGTTTCATGCACTCTTTATAAAATGCTATCGCGCCGTACATATTGCCGTGATCCGTTATCGCAAGCGAATCCATGCCCAATTCCTTTGCACGCGAAACAAGCTCGCGTATCCGCGCCGCACCGTCCAGCAGGCTGTATTCGGTGTGAACATGAAGATGCGTAAAACCCATTTTTTCCTCCTTTGTGCCGATGAACCTTTTCCCCCTGCCGCACTGTTTGCGGAAAACGCGGAAACCGCCCCCATTGAATCAGTCCGGCATTTCCGTCCGTATGTCTTCCGCCATTTCGCACAGTTTTCTGAGGCGATAATTTGCGGCGGATCTTCCGATGCCTATTTCCTCCGCAAGTTCGGACAGCGGCATTTCAAAATTGTTGAGCCTCGCTTCCGCGACAATGCGAAGCGGCGGCGGAAGATTCTCCGCGCCGACAACGCTCAGAACAAGGCGAATATCCTCCGCCTGCTTCATTGCCGTGCGCGTTGCCTTCTCAATGTTTGCATTTATGCAGTTCACGCCCCTGTTCACAGTGTTGTTGAGTTGGCGCACGATTCGCTGTTCGTTAAGCACCATCACTGCATCCGATGCCCCGGCAAGTGCAAGAAAATCCGACAGTGTCTCCGATTCTTTGATGTACAGCACAATGCTGCCCTTGCGTTCGGTGCACTTGATACGAATTCCGAAATCGGAAATCATCCGTTTTGAAAACATTGCAAGCTCGGCATTTTTGAACACAAGCTCACAGTGATATGCTTTTTTTGGTTCCGACACCGAACCGCAGGCAAGGAACAGCCCGCGAATAAATGCGCGCCGCTGCATCTCTGTTTCGATAACACTCTTCGGAACATGCGGCTCATAATTCTTTTCGCCCTCCGCATCAAAGCTCACAAGCCCGGTCGCCGTCAAAAAATCATCAATACCGTTCCCGTGGAGCAGGAGTTCGCAGTATTCCGCATTCAATCGCTCGTGCTTAACGCGGTTCAATTGGCTTTCAAGCCCGAAATACTGTGCCGCCAGCTTGGAAACAAGGCTCAGCGCCGCTTCGCTTTCAAGCACATAGTGCACACCCCAGCGCCGCATCGCCGGCATCAGTTTCAGCGCACCGATACTCAGAGTGAATGCGCTTAAAAGCGCGTGCGCATCGGCCTCACGCTTTATTTTCTGCTCCGAAATTTCCTTTTTTACTCCGGCAGAGAACGACGGGCATTCGTGTTCGCTCTGTTCCGCCGTTTTTTTTGCATTTTCGGTTTTAAAACCGCTGCCGTCGATTTTGCTGTTGTGTTTTTTTTCGTTCATTTCAAATGTGCACGTTCGTGCCGCCCTTTGCGCTGCGCTTTTTTATTCGCCGCCGCAATACTTATCTCAATACTGTTCTATTTCGGTTCAAACCGCGTCCTTATATCATCCGCTTCGGAAACAAGATCCCGATGCTCAAGCAGAACGGAGCATTTGTCTTTCATTCTGTCGTGAAGTGCTTCCGCCATCGCAACGGAACGATGCCTGCCGCCCGTGCATCCGAACGCAACCATAAGCCGCCGCTTGCCCTGCTTTATAAACTCCGGAATCACAAGATCCAGCATGTTTTCTATCATATTCAGCTGCCTGCGAACATTTGCATCGGAAAAAATAAATCGGCGAACCTCTTCATCCCTGCCGGATTTGCAGCGCAGCTCTTCAATGTAGAACGGGTTTGCGGTGTAGCGCATATCGAAGATAAAATCCGCATTTTTCGGAATTCCGCGTTTGAAGCCGAAACTTGAAATTATCAGTCTGAGCGGAATATTCTTTCCCCGCATTAAAATATCCTCAACCGTTTTTCGAAGCTCGTTCAGCCGCATGTTCGTCGTGTCAACGATATAATTCGCCTTCTCCTTCAACGGGATTAGAATTTCGCGTTCGGTTTGAATGCCTATGCCGACATCGTCATTCATGGGGTGGCGGCGGCGCGTTTCGCTGTATCGGCGCACAAGCACGCTGTCCTCGCACTCAAGGAACATTATTTCGTACGGACATTCAAGCCGGCGCAGTTCATCATAAGTGTTGAGCGGATTGTAGCCGAACACCGATTCGCGGCTGTCGATAACAAGCGCGACGCGTTCGATGTTGTTTTCGCTGCTGCTGCAAAGCTCAATGTATTGTTTTGCAAGCTGACAGGGCATATTATCTGCGCATACAAAGCCCATATCCTCAAGAATGCCGAGAACTTGAGATTTTCCCGCACCCGAAAGCCCTGTGACGATTAAAATATACATTCTGTTTTCCTCAGTTTTATCCCGATGTATGTTTTCCGTTTTTGTTTATATTGTTGTACTCGAATTTTATTTAATAATTTTAATCTCCGGCTCAAGCAGAACACCGAATTCTTTATATACGCGTTCGCGCACAAGGTCAATCAGGTTAAGCACATCCGCGCATGTTGCTCCGCCGCAATTGACGATGAACCCCGCATGCTTCGGGCTGACTTCCGCCCCGCCGATTCTTGTGCCTTTGAGCCCCGCCTGTTCTACCAACGCACCTGCGAAATGCCCCTCGGGCCGTTTAAAAGTGCTTCCTGCGGAAGGATACTCAAGCGGCTGCTTTTCTTTGCGGCGCATATTGAATTCCTCCATTCTGCGCCGAGCTTCCCCGTCGGCATCAACAGCAAGTTCAAACTCCGCTCCCGCAACAACGGCATTCGGAAAGGCGTAAACAGAGCTTCTGTACCCAAGATCGCCCGCATGAACGATTTTTTTTGCAATGCGTCCGCATTCAACAACGGTGACGCTTTTCAGCACCTGTTTTATCTCCCCGCCGTATGCACCTGCATTCATTGCAACCGCACCGCCGACCGTGCCCGGGATGCCCGCTGCCCATTCAAGCCCCGCAAGTCCCTCGGCGACGGCCGCCTTTGCAGCCGTGCAGAGCAGTGCACCCGCTCCGCATTTCAGCCTTGTTCCGTCAAACCCGACACCCGCCATGCGCGCACCGATTCGGATGAACAGAGCCTCAACTCCGCTGTCGGAAACGAGAAGATTGCTGCCGTTGCCGATAATATACACAGGGTAATCGCAGCTCCGCGCCGCAGAAAGCATTGCGCAAAGCTCGTCCGCATCCTTCGGCTCCGCAAAAAAAGTTACGGGACCTCCGATGCGGAAAGTTGTGAATTCCCGCGCCCGAACATTCCGCCTGAACGGCAGATTTCCGAGAGCCCTTGCAAGCATATCGTTTTTTTCCATTAAAAATCCCGTTTCCTCTCCTCCTGTTTCGGGGATCGCGTTCAAATGCTTCCCGTTCCGGAATGCACGCCGCGGCACAAATCCCCATGTTGTATTTTACAGCAAAAACAGGCGTTTGTAAAGGTTTTTCGTCCTCATCTTTTTTTGAGAACGGCTTAAACGGGCGGGCGTTTGTCAAAAAGCGGCTCTCCGCGCCGCTGCACCGGTAAAAGCGTTCGGGAGGTTCAGGATGCTCTCGCTCAAAAGCCTGTATGCTTCCGTCAAAAAGGACTGTTCAAACTTTTTCTCCGCCGCAGGGTTCATCGGCATAAGTCCCAATGTGCAAAGCTCGCTCTGCCGCGCAGCGGAAAGCATATCTGCAATAAATTCCGAAATGCAGCCCATTTTTTCGCGCTCCGTTTTCGCCGAAATGCCCACAAACTGCACCTCGTCCGTTTCATTGCAAAAGGGCAGCACCTCGAAATATTTTGCCTTGTTTGCGGCAGCAAGTCTTTCCATATCTCCCGCCGCGCGCGCATCACCGATGCAGAAATCCCCCTTGCCCTTTTTAAATTCATCAACGCTGCTCCGTTCAAACTTCCCTGCCTCGGTTCCGAATCCGTCGTTTGAACAAGAATCGGCATCGGCTTTGCTTTCGCCGTTCTCCGCAATAGGTTTCAGTATTTCGGTCAATTCCGCCGCAGTAACCCTTTCCGGATAAAACAGCGCAAGCTTGCACCCCGCCGCAAACGGAAGTGCACGCAGCGTCCGCCCGTCCATGCCGCAGTCAAAGCCCGCCGGCAGTTCCCCGACCCCGTATCCGTCACCGAAATCCACAGCCGTGCCGTCGATACCGAAAATCTCGGTTCCGTTCATGATTCGAAGCTCCCTGCCGTTCAAAAAACCGGCAGGAAAGCTTATCACGTCCGGAAATTCTCCGTTTTGAAGCTTCGCTTCCGCTTCCGTTTCCGAAATTGATTCAACCTCAAAATAAACACCGAAATGCCGTCGTTCCGCTCTGTCCGCAATTTTTTTGAGCCACGCTCCCACACTGCCCATATACGGCTTGAATCTGACAACATGCCAAACGTTTATAACGCCCGAAAATTCCTCCTCCTCCGGTTCGAGCCATTCGCGATATTGATCCCGTTCAAGCATCTTTCCCGCACATTTCGGCAGATAGATCATAAACAGCAGCACAGCCGCCAGCAGCACAGCCGCAATCGTTTTTTGAAATCCGTTCATGCCGCAGTTTATGCGCCTTTTGCCGCCTGCATTCCGCAAAAATCAAAAACCGCGAGTGTGCGTCATGCGCATTCACGGCAGTATACAACAGTTATTATTCGCTTTTTTATATTCGCAATGCGTTCTCTCCGCTCGCATATCACTCGAAAAAGCCGTTAAACTCCGGAGTGAATTCCGCGCTTGCGGATGAAAGGCTTTGCGTGTAGATGTTTTCGAATCCGAGGGAAAGTGCATAATCAACGGCCCTTTTGTATTCGCGCTTCAGGAGCCTTCTGTTAAGCGGGGGCTGAAGCTCAAACATCGGTGTATACTGGCTCATCAGTGAAATATGTGTTTCGAGAGGAAGATTCTCCCTGATAAAATCCAGCACTCCGCGCGCTTCATCCACCGAACCGGGCAGAACAAGATGGCGAACGATCATTCCGCGCTTTGCAATTCCGTTCTTATCGATCTGCAAAACCCCGCACTGACGCTGCATTTCCCGCACGGCGGCAGCGGCAACGGAAAAGTAGTCCTCTCTTCGGCTGTATTTTTTTGCGGCGGCGGAGCTTACATATTTCAAATCCGGAAGATAGATGTCAACAAGCCCCTCCATAAGACGCAGAGCTTCAACCTTTTCGTAAGCATTCGTGTTGTAAACTATCGGAATGCGCAATCCCCGCATCCGTGCAAGCGGAACGGCTTTTGCAATCATGCGCACATGCGGTGCGGGAGTAACCAAATTGATATTGTTCGAACCGAGTTCCTGCAGGCGCAGCATTATGTCCGCAAGCTCCCCCGCATCCTTCACAACGCCCTTTGCAGATTGGCTGATGTCCATATTCTGGCAAAAAACGCAGCCCATATTGCAGCCCGAAAAGAAGATCGCGCCGCTGCCTTCCGCGCCGGAAATCGGCGGTTCCTCGCAGTAATGCCGCGCCGCTCTTGCAATGAGCGCGGTTTCGTACGGGTTCCTGTTTCCGAGGCTTTCCGCTGCAAATCCGCCCACACCGCATACGCCCGCATGTTCCGCACGGTTAACCCCGCACTCAAGCGGGCAAAGCCTGCATGATTTTCCGCCGTTTGCAAAAAGTCCGCAGGATTCAATGCCCTCTGTCTGCATTTTTGTTTCTTCCGATGAAATATCCGAAATAATCATTTCATTCCGTTCCGAACCCTCCGTCTCAGGCCGTCGGTTCCCCGTCCTCATTTTTATTCTCCGCCTTCTGCAAGGCGCGGTGTTTTTTCGGCGTGCTGCATTTTTCGGCCGTGAAACGGAACGCAATGATTCCGTTCTCATACTCGATATCGATTTTTTCGCCCAAAAGGTTAAGCACCTCTGAAACTATCGCAAGGCCGAGTCCGGTGCCGTCACCCGTGTGCGCATGATCCGCTTTGTAGAATCGTTCAAACAGATGTTCAAGGTCGGCAGGATCAACTTCCGCGGGATTGCTGACAACAAACTCATAGCGATTCTTTTCCGCATTTTCGAAAAGGTTCACACTGACCGTGCAGCCGTCCGTTCCGTGTTTTATCGCATTGTCAACCAATGCTATGAGCACCTGCTCAATGCGGTCGGCATTTGTGTATGCATAGTATTCGCCCTCGGGAGCTTCAAGCCGCACGCTTTTGCCGCGCTGTGCCGCCGCATCGTTCATCCTGTCCGCAACATCGTATGCAATTTCATAAAGTTCAACCCGTCCCTTTGAGAACGCAACGCCGCCGCTCTGAAGCCTTGAAAGTTCAAGCAGGTCGTTGATAAGGTTTGAAAGGCGTATCGATTCGCGCAGGATATAGCCGTAGTAACGTTTTCTGTCTTTTTCATCCTGCACCATTCCGTCGTTAAGCGCATCCGCAAGGCTTCGAATGGATGCAAGCGGCGTGCGCAGCTCATGGCTGACGTTTGCAACATAGTCCTTTCGCGTCTGTTCAAGTCTCTCGCTTTCGGTAACGTCCGTTATCAGCACAACCGCACCGAAAAGCGAACCGTTCTCCTCGTGAATCGGGGTTGCCGCAATGCGGAGCATCCTTTCGCCGATCGTGAAATCACAGTTGCGCACTTCGTCCGTATCAAGAGCTTCTATCGCCACGGCAGCAATTTTCGGATAACCGGCCGCCGCTGCGGGGTGGGTATTTTCCTTCCCGCCCAAAAGCTGCACGGAAGCGGAGTTGTAATGCGTGACAACGCCCGTTTTATCCACGGAAATAATGCCCTCGCCGATGCCGTCAAGCACGGTGCGCAGCCTGTTGCGCTCAACAACAAGGCTGTCAATATTGTTTTGAAGAGCTTCCGCAAGAATATTGAACGATTGCGCAAGGTGACGCGATTCGTTGCTTCCCTCTTCCTTGGCGCGAACGGTCAAGTCTCCCCCCGCCATTTGCAGCGCAACGTTTGAAACGTGCCGAATGGGCTTTGTTACCTTGCTGAATATGATAACTATCGGAATAAGCATCAAAAGTGCAATGCCGAGCATTGCAAGGCCGAGTTCCACCGCAAGCTTTGCAAGCGTGCTTTCAGCCTGTTTTGAACCGACAACAAGTATCACGGAACCGATTATATCACCCGAATCGGAATACACCGGCGTGCCGACAACAATTCCTATATCGGTTGACGGAAGAGCAATTTCTTCCCCCTGAATGACCGTTTGGAAGCAGCGGCGGACGGTTTCAACGCTTTGGTCGTACTCATCCTGTTCTGCCGTTGTAACAACCGCACCGTTAGGTTCGATTATGTAAATTGTTGCATCCGATGCGGAAAATTCGCCGAGATGCAGCATCCTCGCAAGCGTGCGTTTGTCCGTGTTTGATTCATACAGCTTTGTCACGCGCTGCGATATTGACTGCGCTTTCGGCTTCAGTTCGTCAATTTTCATTCCGGCGTACATTTCATGCCCGACAACGGAAAAAAGGCACGCAACAAGTATCACGAGCAGCACCGTGATTGCGCACACAATATAAAGAATTATTCTGAACAGGCTTGATCTTTTCATATCTCTGTTTTCTGCGGGGCCGCGTTGAAACACGCCGCACACGCATTTCGGAAAAAACATCAGCAGGCGAACCCGCAGCGTTTCAGCCTTTCGGGTTCGCCCTGAAGTTCATTTTCATTTTTGCAAAACGGCTCAAAAGGGCAAAATCTGTCCGTTTCATTCCGTCGGCTTTTCTTCAACGAAATCGTATGCCTTCGGCGTTTCGGGCAGTTTTTTGCGTTCCTCGTTGTCCTGTCTGTCATCGGGATCGCCGTATGCCTCAAACCTGTAGCCGACACCGTAAACGGTTTTTATCTCCCACCCGCAATCGTCCGCAGACTGCAGCTTCTGGCGAATGCGCTTAATCTGAGTGTCAACGGCGCGCGTATCGCCGTAGTATTCATAGCCCCATACGATTGAAAGGATCTTTTCGCGCGAAAAAACCTTTCCGGGATGTGAGGCAAGCAGCTGAAGGATCTCGACTTCTTTCGGGGTGAGCGGCAGTCTTTCGCCGTTCAGCCTTACGTCGTAGTTATTTATATTGATTTCAAGGTTTCCGTAATGCAGAATCTTTGCGGGTTCCGTTTCCTGCATTGAATACCTGCGCAGAACGGCCTTGACCCTTGCAACAACTTCACGCGCGCTGAAGGGCTTTACAATGTAATCGTCCGCACCGAGCTCAAGCCCGAGCACGCGGTCGATCTCCTCGGATTTCGCCGTCAGCATTATAATCGGAACACTGCTGTTCTGGCGAATCTCGCGGCAAACGTCCATTCCGCTTTTTTTGGGCATCATGAGATCAAGAATAACAAGGTTCGGCTTTTTGCGGTTGAATTCTTCAATCGCCTGTTCGCCGTCAAATGCCGAAATGCACTCGAATCCCTCGTTTCTGAGGTAGACGCCGAGTGTTTCGTGAATGATATGCTGATCATCGCAAATCAGTATCTGCTGTTTGACTGACATAGTACTTTGTACGCTCCTTTGTTGGTTGGTGCATTTATATTATATTGCCTTTTAAGCAAAGTTTCAAGCACTTTTTTTATTTGACATATCGAGATGCGCACTTTGTCACAATATTCTTTTTTCAGTCAATCAGCGGCATATTCGCGTCGAATGACAAAATAGGTACATATTCTGTCAGGCAATATACACCGATAGGCAACCAAAATTGCCGCATTCGCGTGTTATAATAGGAGCATGAAAAGAATCGGGCCGGCGAACAGCCCCGCAAGGGTGCTCTGACAGGGATGCGGCGGCGGACTGTTCAACGGGTTTTACCCGCGGAGCAGCATGAACAATGTTTACTCCGAGCTCTTTTCACAGAAACTATCATTATTAATTAAAGGAGTGTAACATCATGGAAGAGAAAAGAAAAATCAGGATGCCCATCGGCGCAGCCGTTGCGTGCCTTCTCATAGTTGCCCTTTTGACCGTCGGTATCGTTGCCGGCGCCAAGTTTATCAACAATTCGCTTTCTGCCTCACAGACCGAAAAGAACGCTTCCGCCCAAGCAACATCGGCACCTTCCGGCTCAAACGGCACCGTCGGTTCATCAGGCGACAAGACCGGCGACCTTCCTTCTGACAAGCTTTCTTACGCAGGCAGTTCGGCCCGACCCGATTCGGAACACAAAACCATTGAAAACTGCATGTCCTCCGTTGTCAGCATCGACGTCACGGCGCAGAGCGGGCACAAGAGTGTGCTTGCAGGTTCGGGCTCCGGAGTCATCATTTCGGCGGACGGCTATATCGTGACCTGCAACCATGTTGTTGAGGGCGCACAGAAAATTTTCGTCTACCTTGACAACGGCAATGACTACGAAGCAACCCTTGTCGGCACCGACAGCGTGACCGACCTTGCGGTTATCAAAATCAATGCCTACAATCTCTCTTACGCCAAATTCGGCGATTCCTCAACGCTCAGCGTCGGTGAAGACGTGTTTGCAATCGGCAACGCACTCGGCCAGCTTTCCAACACATACACACGCGGTTCCATCAGCGGCCTTGACAGGAGCATTACCATTGACAACGTGACCATGACCCTGCTCCAGACAGATGCCGCAATCAACCAGGGCAACTCCGGCGGCGGACTGTTCCGCGAATCGGACGGCACTCTCATCGGCATTGTGAATGCAAAGAGCAGCGGCAGCGGTATTGAAGGCCTTGGCTTTGCAATCCCCTCCACGCTTGCCCGTGAAGTTATCGGCAACCTTATGGACTACGGCTTTGTTGTCGGCCGTCCCTATCTCGGTGTCTCCACTCAGGATGTTTCCCTCTCCGGTTACGGATTCTTCACCAGTACTTACACCTACCCCTGCATTGTATCCGTTGAAGACGGCAGTGCGGCTCAGCAGGCAGGACTGAAAAAGGATGATGTTATCATGGCTGTCAACGGCGAAACGGTCTCAAGCTCCGACGGACTTTACATCGCTGTCAGCAAGTTCAAAGTCGGCGACACCGTAACGCTCACCATTCTGCGCAGTAATTCGCAAATCGATGTTTCCGTAACTCTCGGCCAGCGCAGCACGGCAAAAACCGCCGAATAATGCAGTCGCTGATTATGCTTGAACAACCAAAACGCACCGCCGCACATTAAAGCGGGGTGCAATATCGAAACAACCTGCTGCGTGCAGGTTTTCAGATAAATTGTTCCGCCTTTGGGAAAGGATCCTTCCCGAAGGCGGACTTTTTTTGAGCCTTTTTGTCTTTCGTTTTAAAATGCAAAACTTTTGTTTCCTTTTTTCACGAAGCTCCCCGGGTCTGCGTTTTGTGCGCAGAAAGCGAAAAAAACTTAACATTCCCTGAAAAGGGGCTACCATTTCGACCTCGATGTTGCTATAATGTATTTGGCGGAAGAGTTTTATTTTCCGCAAAGCTGCACAAACTGTTCTCCAAGCCGACTTTTCGGGTCCGCAAAACCTTCCGACGTTTGCGGGACGGATGCAGCGGTTCGTGGATTTCTGTCTGCCCGCAGGGAACTGCCGTGTGATGTTCTCGCGGGCGAAAAAACCGCAAAATGTTTAAAAACAGTTATAAAATTTAAAAAAATTGAAAGGTCGCTCCCCGATGCCGAACCGGTGCGGGCGGGCAGAAAAAAATATGAAGGACGGATTCATCAAAGTTGCTGCATGTTCACCGAAAGTTGTGCTTGCAGACCCGAAAGCCAACGCCGATGCTATAATTGCCGCGCTGCACCGCGCCGCGGCACACGGGGTTCGGCTTGCCGCATTTCCCGAGCTTGCAATGACGGGCTACACCTGCGGCGACCTTTTCATGCACGAATTGCTTTTGGCCAGCGTTGAAACCGAGCTTCTCCGCATCGCACGCGAAACCGCGAACCTTCGGCTTGCTGCCGTCATAGGTGCGCCGATTCGCTGCGCGGACAAGCTTTACAACTGCGCCGTTGTCATATCGCGCGGAACCGTGCTTGCTGTCGTTCCAAAAACGCACATACCGAATTACGGTGAATTCTACGAGCTGCGGCATTTTGCCGTGCCTTCCCGCACGGAACTTGGCTCAGCCGCGCCCTATCTTGACTCACTGCAAACGTTTTTCAATCCGGACGGCTGTGTTTTTGCCTGCACCGACTATCCCGATTTTCGTTTCGGCATAGAGATATGCGAGGATCTTTGGGTTGCTTCCCCTCCGTCGGATAAACTTGCCGCTGCCGGCGCGCTCGTGATCGTTAACTGTTCCGCCGGAGATGAAATCATCGGCAAGGCGGATTACCGCAAGCGCATCACGGAAGTTCAATCCGCAAAAAACATTTGCGCATACCTTTATTGCGGCGCGGGTGAGGGTGAATCAGCAAGCGATATGGTCTTTTCGGGGCATTGCTTTGCTTACGAAAACGGCACACTGCTTGCCGAAAAAGCACCTTTTGACTATGCGAACGATATGCTCATCACCGAAATTGATTTGGGACGGCTTCTTTACGACCGCCGCCGCGTGAACAGCTTCAACTCCGGCAACGCCGCGCATTCCGGCCACTCCGTTGATTTCTCTCTCGGATTCGGTTCATGCGGCCCCGCCCCGCGCGAGGATCTTCCCGAAACGGAACTTACCCGCCGCTTCCCGCGCAATCCCTTTGTTCCGCATGACGAAAACGAATTGAACGCACGCGCAAAAGATATTCTGACGATACAGGCTCTCGGGCTCAAACGCCGGCTTGAACACACTCATTCAATGAGCGCAGTCATCGGCATTTCGGGCGGACTGGATTCCGCACTTGCGCTGCTTGCTGCGGCAAAGGCATGCGACCTTATGGGCATTGACCGCAAATTTATTCACGCCGTCACCATGCCCTGTTTCGGCACCACCGAACACACGAAACAAAATGCCGTTGCTCTTTGCAATTCCCTCGGTGTAACGCTTCACACGATTCCGATTGCGGATTCGGTGCGTTCGCATTTTCGCGACATCGGGCACGACGAAACCTGTCACAACGTTGTTTACGAAAACGCACAGGCGCGCATGCGCACCCTTGTGCTGATGGATCTTGCAAATGCGCTGAACGGCCTTGTTGTCGGCACGGGCGACCTTTCCGAGCTTGCACTCGGCTGGGCAACCTATAACGGCGACCATATGAGCATGTACGGCGTGAATGCAGGCATTCCCAAAACGCTTATCAAATACGTTGTGCGTTATTATGCGCTGCACTGCGAAAACCCTGCGCTGCACGACACCCTGACCGCAATACTTGAAACCCCGATATCTCCCGAGCTTCTTCCCGCCGATGAAAAGGGCAATATTGCTCAAAAAACAGAAGATCTTGTCGGGCCGTACGAGCTGCATGATTTCTTCCTCTATTACGTGCTGCGTTGGGGCTGCCCGCCTGCAAAGCTTTTCCGCATTGCAAAGCAGGCATTCCGCGAAAGTGAGTTTTCGAATGAAACGATTTTGAAATGGCTCAAAAACTTCTATCGCCGTTTCTTCAATCAGCAATTCAAGCGCAACTGTCTGCCCGA
>OGXR01001355.1_pt1 | contig 18175 bp, 15 predicted proteins | sample 1576331 | NCBI WGS metagenome assembly OGXR01 (sample SAMEA3541473, study PRJEB24748) | human gut metagenome | biome: human gut; feature: human-associated habitat; material: faeces | place: China | collected 2012 | reverse complement strand
GGTGCTGGAGCGCTGGCACGGGGAGTGCGCCTGGTGTGCTGGGGCGGCACCATCGCTGGTGGTGCGTGCGGAGACGGTGCATCATGTGTACCCGGTCAAGGCTCATCCAGCCTGGGCGCTGAGCGAGTTCGTGACCACGCCGGAGGGCAAGCGAGTGCGCAACCTGGTGCCGCTGTGCCACGACTGTCATGACCGTGCCCATCAGCGTATGGGCTACCGTCCGTCACCGCTGTCCGCACCGCCGCTGACGCCGGAGCGCTGGTAGCGACACCCCCCATCCCCCTATGCCCCCGTTCACGGGGGATGCCAGCAACGGCAAAGGGGCTCCAGTAAGTGGCGGCTGGCTCCGGCTGGGAAGGTTGGTGGGGGATTACAGGGGGAATATCAGAGAACACGCCTGCGCACAAAATTTCCGGGGCGTGTGAAGGGAAAATCCGGTGGAGACCGGGGAGAGGAGGCAGTCAAGTTGTGGCAAAAGTGAAGAGCGTGCGGCAGCAGGTGCGGGACTCCATCACCGGCCAGCTTCTGGACAAGTTGGGCTGCGAGAAGCTGCCCAGGGAGCTGGAACACCAGGTGAAGACCTACATGGGGTTCTACGACCGGTTCGGGGCGCTGGAGGCGGCCATTGCCGACTTCGATCAGGTGCTGTCCCTGAATCTGCTGTCCGCCGCCAAGACGCTGCGGGAGAAGCAGACGCAGGAGGAGCAGGCATCCGCCGACCCGGAGATCGACGCGCTGGTCGCCGCCAGAACCGAGGCAAAGAAGGCGAAGAACTTCGCCGAAGCAGACCGCATCCGGGACGAGCTGAAAGCGAAGGGCATTGAGATCATCGACACGCCCCAGGGCGCGAAATGGAGAAAAGTATGAAGCTGCTGATTCTGGACGGCAACAGCGTCATTAACCGCGCCTATTTCGGCGTCAAGCCCCTGACCACCCGGGACGGGCTGTATACCCACGCCATTTACGGCTTCCTCAACATTCTGGAACGGATGGAGAAGGAGGAGCAGCCCGAGGCGGTGTGCGTGGCCTTTGACCTCCACGGCCCCACCTTCCGCCACTTAAAATACGACGGCTACAAGGCCACCCGTCATGCCATGCCCGAGGAATTGGCGCAGCAGATGCCCATTATGAAGGACGTTCTGCGGGCGATGAACATTCCCATTTACGAATGCCAGGGGTGGGAAGCCGATGACGTCATCGGCACCGTGGGCAAAATCTGCTCCCGGCAGGACTGGGAGTGCGTGATCGTCACCGGCGACCGGGATTCCCTCCAGCTGATCGACGAAAATGTCCATGTCAAGCTGGTGATTTCCAAGCCGGGGCAGACCACGACGACACTGTTCGACGAAGAAAAATTCCGGGAGGAATACGGCTTTGAGCCGAAAAAGCTCATCGACCTGAAAGCCCTCATGGGGGATTCCTCCGACAATATCCCGGGGGTGGCGGGCGTCGGCCCCAAGACCGCCAAGGAGCTGCTGGAAAAATTTGGTAGCCTGGACGGGGTCTACGCCCATCTGGACGACCCCTCCATCCGCCCCAAGCTTCGGGAGAAGCTGGAAGCAGGGAAGGAGAACGCCTATCTTTCCTTCGACCTGGCCACCATCCGGCCGGAAGCCCCCATCGATTTTGCGCCGAAGGATGCCATTGTTCAGCCCTATAACCGGTCGGAGCTGTACCAGCTGTTCCAGAAACTGGAATTTGTGCGGCTGATCGACAAATACGGCCTGCGGGGTGCGGCGGCGGACGCCCCCAAGCCGGAGCGGAAGGTGCAGTCCCTTCCCCGGCAGGAGGATATGCCCGGCGATGTGGAAAGCTGTGCCGTGTACCTTGCGGGGGACGGCAGTGTGGGTCTTGCCTGGGGGGAGGGCGTCTGCGCCCTGACGCCTATGGAAGCCCAGATGGGGCAGCTGTCTCTTGCCGGGAAAAAACTGGTTTTCCACGACAGCAAAACCGCCATGCACCGGCTGGACGAGCTGGGGATACAGGCGGGGGAGTGCGTCTTTGATACGGCGCTGGCGGCCTATGACCTGAACCCCTCGTCCTCGGACTATACTGTCTCCAAGCTCGCAACCAACTATCTGGGGCTGAGCGTGGAGGACGCCGACGCGGCGGCCTGTGCCGAAGCTCTGTGGCACCTGCGCCCGGTGCTTGCCGGGGAGCTGGAAAAGAACGGCATGGACAAGCTTTACCGGGAGATCGAATTCCCTCTGTGCCGGGTGCTTTACCGCATGGAAAACCGGGGCATCTGCATCGACCGGGAGCAGCTGCGGCAGTTCGGCGACATGCTTTCCCGGCGAATTGCCGACTGTGAGACGCTGATCTTCTCCTATTCCGGCGGGGAATTCAACATCAATTCCACCCGCCAGCTGGGGGAACTGCTGTTTGAAAAACTGGGGCTTCCTCCGGTGAAAAAGACGAAAACCGGCTATTCCACCAATGCGGAGGTTCTGGAAAAGCTGAAAAACAAGCACCCCATCGTCCCGGCCATCATGGATTACCGGATGCTGACCAAGCTGAAATCCACCTACGCCGACGGCCTGATGAAGGAAATCCGGGAGGACGGGCGGATCCACACCACCTTCCAGAATCTGATAACGGCCACGGGACGGCTGTCCTCTACCGAGCCGAATCTCCAGAATATCCCGGTTCGCACGGATCTGGGCGCGGAGATCCGGAAAATGTTCATTCCCAAGCCCGGCTGCGTGCTGGTGGACGCGGACTACAGCCAGATCGAGCTGCGGGTGCTGGCGCATATCGCCGGTGACGACGCCATGCGCAAGGCCTTCTGCGACCATGTGGACATCCACACGGCCACGGCCGCCCAGGTGTTCGGCGTGCCGGTGGAGGAGGTCACACCCTTGCAGCGCCGCCATGCCAAGGCTGTCAATTTCGGCATCGTCTACGGCATTTCCGAGTTCTCCCTGGCGGAGGACATCGGGGTTTCCCGCTACGAAGCCCGGGCGTATATCGACAATTATCTGAACAACTACCGGGGCGTGAAGAAATACATGCACAAGGTGGTGGCGGACGCCCGGGAAACAGGCTACACCGAGACGCTGTACGGCCGCCGCCGGTATATCCCGGAGCTGAAAAGCAGCAATTTTAACGTCCGCAGCGGGGCGGAGCGCATCGCGCTGAACACGCCCATTCAGGGTACGGCGGCGGATTTGATCAAGCTGGCCATGATCCGGGTGGAAAATGCCCTGAACGAACAATATCCCGACGCAAAGCTTCTTTTGCAGGTTCACGACGAGCTGATCGTGGAATGCCCGGAGGGCATTGCCCGGGAGGTCGCGGCGCTGGTCAGCCGGGAGATGGAAAACGTGGCGTCTCTCAGTGTGCCGCTGACGGCGGAAGCAAAATTCGGAAAGAGCTGGTACGAGGCAAAATGAGAATTGCGCACATGACGGCGGAGTATGTACCCCAGGTCGCGGTGCTGGAAAAAGTTTGCTTTTCCGACCCGTGGAGCGAAAAAAGCGTCGCTTCCGAGGTGGAAAATCCCCTTTCCTGCTGGATGGTGGCGCTGGACGACGAGACGGTGGCGGGCTACGTCGGTTCCCAGACGGTGCTGGACGAGACGGACATGATGAACGTTGCAGTCCACCCGGATTTCCGGCGGCAGGGCGTTGCCCGGGCGCTGATCCTGGCGCTGGCGGAGGAACTGAAAAAACGGGGAAGCCATTGCCTGACCCTGGAGGTTCGCGCGTCCAACGACGCTGCCCGCGCCCTATACGAATCGCTGGGGTTTGTCCTCGTGGGAACCCGCCGAAATTACTATCATAATCCCAAAGAAGACGCTCTCATCCTGAGAAAGGAGTGGGAAATTTGAACATTTTAGCTGTGGAGTCCTCCTGTGACGAAACCGCCGTGGCCATTGTCCGGGACGGACGGGAGGTTCTGACGGACTGCATCGCGTCTCAGGTCGATCTGCACCGCATTTACGGCGGCGTGGTGCCGGAGATTGCGTCCCGGAAGCACATTGAAGCCATCTACGGTCTGGCGGATCAGGCGCTGGCGCGGACGGGTCTATTAAGAAGCGACATCGACGCCGTGGCCGTGACCTACGCCCCCGGGCTGATCGGCGCGGTACTGGTGGGGGTGAACTTTGCCAAGGCGGCGGCGTTGGCGCTGGAGAAGCCCCTGATCCCGGTACATCACATCCGGGGACATATCGCCGCCAATTACATCGCCTACCCCGAGCTGGAACCGCCGTTTCTGTGTCTGGTGGTGTCCGGCGGCCACACGATGATCGTGGAGGTCAAGGACTACACGGACATGAACATCCTCGGCACGACCCTGGATGACGCGGCGGGAGAATCCTTCGACAAGGTCGCCCGGGTGCTGGGAATGCCTTACCCCGGCGGCGCGGCGCTGGACAGAGCCGCAAGGCAGGGGGACGAGACAAAATACGTCCTTCCCCGCAGCAAGCCCGGTGAAAATCCCTACAATATGAGCTTTTCCGGGCTGAAAACCGCAGCTTTGAACCTGATTCACCACGCCGAGCAGGTAGGGGAGGCGCTGGACATTCCCAGTCTCTGCGCCGCCTTTTCCGCGGCGGTGTCCGACACGCTGGTACCCCGGGCGGTGATGGCGCTGGAACAGACCGGCTATCGGAAAATTGCCGTGGCCGGGGGCGTCGCCGCCAATTCCCGCATCCGCGCCGATATTCTGACGGCGGCGGAGAAGTTGGGGGCGGAGGTGTACCTGCCGCCGCTTCACCTATGCGGGGACAACGGCGCCATGATCGGCGCTCAGGCGTATTATGAGTACAGGGCAGGGCATGTGGCGGATATGAGCCTGAACGCCTACGCCACCAAGTCCATTCTGGGAGAAGCACTGTAAAACAGAGGGGGAGACGGGAAGTCTCCCCTTTTTGCATGAATATCGACGAATATACGGTGAATGTAAACCAAACTGTAACTAAAGATTACAAAAATATTACATATTTCGGAGCATAACGGATTTTGGCGGGTGTTATGTATATCGCCTGTGGATAAAATTGTGGAGACTGTGTATAACGGTGTGAATAAACCCGGCTTATCCACCGCCGGAACCGGAGAATATTGGTTGACAAAGCGTAATGGGCGTGATATGATGAGCCTACGATTATGAGAAAGGAGGAAGTGAATATGTTGAAGAACGGCTGGAACGTTTGCGGCAGAAGACTTGCTCCGGGGGTAACTGTGCGGTAGGAATACCGGCACGGGCGATTTGTGCGGCGCAGGCTTCGGCCTGGGCCGTTTTTCTATGCAAATGCATAGAAAAATAAGAAATGTGCCATTTCCTCGCCCCTACGGGGCAACCGGAAATGATGCACAAAAACTTCATGCATCAGCATTTGCGCATTTTCACGGTGCAGCGCACATGCATGAAGTTTTATTGCTTGAGGTAGAAAAATGAAAGAAATGATGCAATATTTGAAGCCCTATTGGAAGAGGCTGATCGCCGCCACCGTCGCCGTGGCGGTGTCCACCGTCTGCGACCTGCTGCTGCCCGCCATCATGAGCGAGATTCTCAACCGGGGCGTCTATCAGGCGGATTTTGCCTACATCGTCAAATGCTGCGCCATCATGGCGGCAGTAGCGCTGGTGGGACTGGGAACGGTGATTCTGGGGGCGAAAATTTCCAACGACGTGGTGGCGTCCTTCTGCGCCGACGTCCGCGCCGCCGTGTTCCGCAAGGTCAACCAGATGAGCTTCGAGGAATTCGGCGAGCTGGGAACGGCGGCTCTCGTGACCCGCTGCTCCCACGACGTGCAGGTGGTGAGCTGGATCGCGGCGGAGCTGTCCGGCACCGTGGTGACCATTCCGGTGCTGTTCGTGGGCGGCGTGGTGCTGTCCCTTCGCAAGGACGTGGCGCTGTCGCTGACCATGCTGGCCTTTGTTCCCGTAATTCTGGCGATCGTCATGATCATCGGCAAACGAATCGACGGTATCTGGGAAATCTCCGACAAGTACGTTGACCGGCAGAACGAGATCATGCGGGAGCGTCTGCGGGGCATCCGGGTCATCCGGGCGTTCAACTCCGAAAAGCGGGAGCATGAGCGGGTGTCCGGGGCTACCCGCATTATGGTGGACAGCTTCATCCGGGGCAATGTGGCCATGGGCGCCATTTCCCCGCTGGCGACGTTTCTGCTGAACGTGGCGGCGGTGCTGATCGTGTATTTGGGCGGCTGGCGGATGGAGACCTCCACCGGCCTGACCGGCGGCGATATTTTCGCCATTGTCCAGTACGTGTCCCTTGTTTCCGCGGGCGTCATTACCGGCGCGTTTGCCATCATCAGCTTTCCCCAGGCCGAGGTGGCGGCCAAGCGCATCGGGCAGGTGCTTCACGCCGAGGGCATGGCCGACCCCATCGGACGGCAGGACATCACCCTGTCCGGCAGCATCGAATTTGACCACGTCACCTTCCGCTACGACGGCGCGGCGGAGGCTGCCCTGAAGGACATTACCCTTTCCGTAAAAAAGGGGCAGAAGGCGGCGGTTATCGGCGGCACCGGCTCGGGAAAAAGCACCCTGGTGCAGATGCTGCTGGGGTTCCGTATGCCCACCGCCGGAGAGGTTCGTCTGGACGGAATGCCCACCCGGACCCTCAGCCGCCGCACCATGCGGGACAATATCAGCTGCGTGCTGCAAAACGCGACCATCTATTCCGGCACCATCCGGGACAACGTCCGCATGGGCAGACTGGAAGCCGGGGACGTTGAAATTCAGGAGGCGCTGGAAACCGCCCAGGCGGGGGAGTTTGTGAACGCCTTTTCCGACGGCATCGATCACAGGATCCGCCAGTCGGGCAAAAATCTGTCCGGCGGACAGAAGCAGCGGCTGAGCATTGCCCGGGCGCTGCTGAAAAACGCGCCGATCTATATTTTTGACGACAGCTTTTCCGCCCTGGACTTTCTGACGGAGGCGAAGCTCCGTGCCGCCCTGAACCGGCGCTTATCGGGCAGAACCCAGCTGATCATCACCCAGCGGGTGACCTCCGCCATGCACTGCGACGTGATTTTTGTCATGGACGGCGGCGCGCTGGTGGACAGCGGCACCCACGCCCAGCTGCTGGAACGGTGCGGGGTGTACCGGGAAATCTATGCGTCCCAGACGGGAGGAAATCTGAATGCGTGAAAAGAATAAGCTGCTGGATGAGACGACCTGGAGAATTATCCGGGAGGCGAAGGGCATCGCCGGATGGGTCGCGGTCAGCGCGGTGCTGGGGATTCTCGCGGTGCTGTGCGCCATTGCCGCGCCGGAAATTCTGGGAAACCTGATTCAAAAGCTCTACGATTTCGGCCTGAGCGACCGGCAGACGCCCATCCGGGATACCCTGGTCAGGGGTCTTACCCTGCTGACGGCGGTGTACGCAGCCCAGAGCCTGTTCCGATACTTAAACATGCAGCTGATGAACCGGGCGGTGAGCCGTCACTTTACCTACGGCCTGCGCATTGCCATTTCCGACAAAATCCGGCGGCTCCCGGTGAAATACGTCGATCAGACCCCGGTGGGCGACATCCTGAACCGGATGATCGACGATGTGGGCGAAATGGGCGGCTACATTCACCAGATTTTTGACGTGATGGTGGAGGGCGCTTTTCAGATCGCCATGATTACCGTGGCCATGTTCCTGGAAAACGGTGTGCTGGCCTGTCTGGTCATTGCGCTGACCCCGGTTTCTCTGTGGATATCCTCGAAAATCGCGGGCGTCTGCGGGAAGTACTATGATGAATGCTTTGAAAAGGCCGGAGAGTTGACGGAGATCGTGGAGGAGAGCTTCACCAATTTTGCCACCGCCAAGGCCTACAATCTGGAGGAATACACGGCGCAGAACCACGCCGTCGTCAACGAGCAGCTGCGCAAGGCCACCGCCAAGGCCAATTTTACCGGCTCCATTGTGCAGCCGCTGATCAAATTTGCCAATGCCATGGCCTATATCTGCATCAATCTCATCGGCGGATGGCTGATCGTCCGCCGGGGCGTGGGCGTGGGAACCGTGGTGACCATTGTGCTGTTCGCCCGGCAGTTTTCCTCACCTTTGGAGCAGATCGCCATGGGATTTGCCAACCTGAGCCACGTCAAGGCCTGCGCCAAGCGGGTGTTCCGGCTGCTGGATATGGAGGAAGAGGAGCAGCCGGAGGGCGTGCTTCCACAGCCCTGTCAGGGTGAGGTCATCTTCGACCACGCCGCATTTTCCTACAGCAGGGGCGAGCCGCTGATCGAGAATCTGAACCTCAGTGTCCATCCCGGCCAGCGTGTGGCCATCGTCGGCCCCACCGGCGCGGGAAAAACCACCATTGTCAACCTGCTGATGCGGTTTTATGACGTGGACGACGGCAAAATTCTGCTGGACGGGCAGAATATCCGGACGCTTTCCCGGGACGAGGTGCGCCGGAATTTCGGCATGGTGTTACAGGATACGTGGCTGTTCCGGGGTACCATCGCCCAGAATGTGGCCTACGGCAAGCCGGATGCCACCCGGCAGGAGATCGAACAGGCGTGCCGGGAGGCCTACTGCGACCACTTTATCCGCACCATGCCGGGCGGCTACGACACCCTGATCAGCGAGGATACCACCAATCTTTCCGGCGGCCAGAAGCAGCTGCTGACCATCGCCCGGGCGCTGCTGGCCGGCCGTCCGCTGCTGATTCTGGACGAGGCCACCTCCAACGTGGATACCCGGACGGAAATTCTGGTGCAGAAGGCCATGGATAAGCTGATGAAGGGGAGAACCTGCTTCGTCATTGCCCACCGCTTGAGCACCATCGTGGATGCCGATCTCATTCTGGTACTGGATCACGGCCACATCGTGGAGCAGGGAACTCACGCTCAGCTGCTGGCGAAAAAGGGATTTTATTACGATCTCTATGCCAGCCAGTACGCCGTGTAAGGAGGAAAAATGCTGTATCTTGCGCGGAGTCTTTCCCAGCTGCACTTTGGCAGCCTGATGGCGGTTTATGCGGACGCCAACCGGGAAAACGGCCGGGAAGCCTGGCCGGAGGAGCCGGAAATGCGGCAAATTCAGCTGGCGGAAGAGGAGTTTTACCGCTATCTGAGCCAGGTGTTTTTCAAAACGCCGGGGGCGATTTGCGCCGTCTGGGAGGAAAGCGGACGGTACGTCAGCGCCCTGCGCTTGGAGCCGTACCGGGACGGGCTTCTGCTGGAAGCGCTGGAAACCGACCCGGAGCAGCGGCGAAGGGGCTATTCCGCCGGGCTGATAGAGGCGGTGCAGACGTATCTTGGGGAGGGCGGGAAGCTCTATTCCCACGTGGACAAGCGGAACCTCCCTTCGCTGAAAACTCATGAAAAATGCGGCTTCCGCCGGATTGCGGACGTTGCCGTCTACGTGGACGGCTCGGTGAACCGGAAGGCCTGCACCATGTGCTGGGATGACAAACCCTCCGTATGACTTTGGTCATACGGAGGGTTTGCTTCGCGTTACATATTCACCACGTTCTGTGGTTTTCCCTCAAGGAAGCAGCGGATGTTCTCAATGACGCAGTCCAGAAGCCGCTGACGGCTTTCCAGCGGCGCCCAGGCCATGTGGGGCGTGATGATGCAGTTGGGGGCGGTCAGAAGGGGATTGTCCGCCGTGATGGGTTCCTCGGATACCACGTCCACGGCGGCGGCACGGAGATGACCGCTTTCCAGCGCGGCCTTTACCGCCGCTTCGTCCACAAGTCCGCCCCGGGAGGTGTTGATGAGGATGGCGCCATCCTTCATTTTTGCGAGAGTATCGGCGCCCACCAGCTTCGCCGTCGCCGGGGTGAGGGGGCAGTGGAGGGAGACAAAATCCGACTGGGCGAGCAGGGTGTCCAGGTCAACGTACTGTGCCAGCGCTTCCCCGTCCGGACGGCGGGTGCGGCTGTAGGCGAGGACGTGCATACCGAAGGCGCGGGCGATGTTCGCCACGGCCTGACCGATGCGCCCAAAGCCGACAATGCCCAGCGTCTTCCCGGCCAGCTCCATCTGCGGGGTATCCCAGAAGCAGAAGGCGCCGCAGGTTTTCCACCGACCAGCGTGTACCAGCGCGTCATGATGGCCGACCCGGTGGCACAGCTCCAGCATCAGCGCAAACGTGAACTGCGCCACGGCGGCGGTGCCGTAGGTGGGAACGTTGGTCACCGGAATGCCCCGGCGGGCGCAGGCGGCGCAGTCCACGGTATTGTAGCCCGTCGCCTGAACGCAGATCAGCCGGATGCCCGGGCAGGCGGACAGCAGCTGCTCGGTGACGGGAAGCTTGTTCACCAGCACGATTTCGTTGTCTCCGATGCGGGCAATGGCTTCTTCCACGGTGTCCGTGCGGTCATAAACGGTCAGTTCGCCGAATTGGCGAAGAGGTTCGTAGCTCAAATCGCCGGGATTCAGGGCGCGGCCGTCGAGAATAACGATCTTCATGGCAATTCCTCCTTGAAAAGTGGGGGCATATTTGATAGGATAGAGAAAACGCTTTTGTGGGGTGCGCAATGGAAATTCTGTATCAGGACGCTAATATTCTGGTCTGCATCAAGCCGGCGCGGGTACTCTCCACCGATGAGCCGGGGGGACTGCCGGGGCTGGTGCGGGAAGCTCTGGGTGACTCCAAAGCCGACGTGCGCACGGTACATAGGCTTGACCGGGTGGTCAGCGGCGTGATGGTGCTGGCACGCAGTGCCAACGCGGCGTCGGAGCTGTCCCGTCAGATTCGGGAAGACCAATTCCGCAAAGAATATCTGGCCGTCGTCCACGGCAGGCCGGAGAATCCGGAAGGGACGCTTCATGACCTGCTGGCGCGGGACAAGGCCAGACGCATGACCTTCGTGGCGGAAGCCCCGGGGAAGGGCGTGCAGGAGGCGGCGCTTTCCTACCGTGTTCTGGAATATGCAAAGGGCATGTCTCTTGTGCGGGTGCGGCTCCACACCGGGCGCACCCATCAGATTCGGGTGCAGTTTTCCAGCCGGGGAATGCCGCTGGTGGGGGAGCGGAAGTACGCCGTTTGGAACGACCCCTGCGAACTTGCCCTGTGGTCGGCGAAAATCGGCTTTTATCACCCGGGGACGGGGGAATGGGTGGAATTTTCCAAAGAACCGCCCGCCGTGTTCCCATGGACGGAATTTGGAAAAATTATATCATAGATTTCCTGCGTTGAAAAGAGTGGAGGAAGAAAAATGACGTTAAAGCTTGTAAAATTGGAACCAAAGTACCGGCGGCACCTGAACGACATGATGTCCCAGTGGTACGCGACGGGGGAGAAAATTATCCCCTATGCCATCCGGCGGCTGGACTACCGGGATTTTGACAATTATCTTGCCAATCTGGACGTGCGGGAGGAGACGGAGGAGCTTGTGCCGGACTCCACCTTCTTCTGTCTGGATACGGAGCAGGATATCTTCGTTGGTGCGGTGAATATCCGCCACCGCCTGAATGACAGGCTGCTGTTGGACGGCGGCCACATCGGCGACGGGGTGCTGCCCTCCCAGCGGCACAGGGGCGTCGCCACCCGCATGATCGCTCTTGCGTTGGAGGAATGCAAAAAGCTGGGGATCGACCGGGTGCTGATGGTCTGTGACAAGGACAACATCGGCTCGGCCAGGAGCATCCGGCGCAACGGCGGCGTTCTGGAAAATGAGATTGAGGTGGACGGCGTGGTGGAGCAGCGCTATTGGATTGACCTGGGACGCCAGACCCACTATGATTTCTTCCAGAACCGGGAATGCGAATATTTTCCCTGCCATCAGGGCGCTGACCCGGAGACCTTCAGCTGCCTGTTCTGCTACTGCCCACTGTACTGCCTGGGGGACAAATGCGGCGGCGCATTCCGGTATACGGAGAGTGGCATCAAGGACTGCTCCGCCTGCCTAAGACCCCACCGCCGGGAGAACTACAACGCCATCTGCGGAAAAATGAGAGAGGTTCTCGAGCTGGTCAGACGAAAGTAAAAATCATCCCCTGCGGCAGTTCAAAATGCCGCAGGGGATGTAATTCTACTTGACAGAGGCTGTTTCCTGGAGCTTTTTCAGTTCTTCCTCCTCCAGAACCCGGTAGGCTACCTTGCCAACCAGCGTCTTGGGCAGCTCGTCCCGGAACTCGATGTCGTAGGGCATGGCGTATTTGGCAACGTACTTCCGGCAATACTCCATAATGGCGTGCTTGGTTTCGTCGTTCTTTTCCACGCCGGGAACCAGCTTGACGAAGGCCTTGACCTTCTGCATTTTGTAGGAATCCGGCACGCCGATGACGCAGCTCATCTGCACGAATTCGTGGGCGTCCAGAATGTTCTCAATCTGGGCGGGGTAGACGTTGTAGCCGGAGGTGACGATCATCCGCTTGGCTCTGCCCCGGAAATACACGAAGCCCTCGCTGTCCATGGTGCCAAGGTCGCCGGTGCAGACCCAGGTCAGGCCGTCGGCGTGGTGCTGTAAGGTTTTCGCAGTTTCCTCCGGATGGTGCATGTATTCCTTCATCACCGTGGGACCCGCCAGAAGGATCTCGCCCTCCTCGCCGTAGGGAAGCTCCTCCTCGGTGCCGGGCTTGACGATTTTGATGTAGGTATCGGGGAAGGGAAGACCGATGCTGCCCTCCTTGTGCATGTGGCTGGGGGTCAGGCAGCAGGCGGTGACGGTCTCGGTGGTGCCGTAGCCCTCCCGCACCTGAATGGAGGCTTTGTGGTCGTACAGAAATTTGTCCAGCTTCTTTTTCAGCTCGATGGACAGAGAGTCGCCGCCGGAGAAAACGCCCTTCAGGCAGCTGAGGTCAGCGCCCTCCATATCCGGCAGACGGAGCAGCGCCTCATACAGGGTGGGAACGCCCGCAATAAAGTTGCAGCGCTGCTTGACCAGGTCTTTTGCGTAGCTCTTGGGAGTGAACCGGGGAACCAGAATACACCGGCCGCCCTGGGTCAGCATGGTGTGGATGCACACGCCCAGACCGAAGCCGTGAAAAATGGGCATGGCGGCCAGCATCTTGTCCCCGGGGCGGAACATGGGGTTGGCGGCGATGACCTGCTGCCCCAGCGCGTTAAAGTTCTTGTTGGTCAGGACGATGCCCTTGGTGGTGCCGGTGGTGCCGCCGGAGTAGAGAATGACGGCGGGGTCGTCGGCGGTGCGGCTGATCTTATAGTCATAGAAGCAGCAGCGGCTCAGACGCTTGAAGTCCTTCCAGCGGATGACCGGGGCGTCCTCGGGAATCTTCTCGATCTTCCGCCCCTGGGTGAGCATGTAGCCCGCCTTAATGGGCTGCGCCAGGGCATCCTTGATGCTGGCAATGATGATGTTGACCACCTTGGTGTTCTTGCGGACGGACTCGAACTTATTGTAGAACTGATCGAGAGTAATGGCGGTGACGCTTTCGGATTCGTTGAGATAGAACTCGATCTCCTTCTCGGCGGACAGAGGATGCACCATGTTGGCGATGCCGCCCACCAGGTTGATGGCGTAGAACAGATAAATGGCCTGGGGGCAGTTGGGCATGGCGATGGTGACCTTGTCGCCCTCCCGGACGCCGATGGTTTTCAGCGCCTTGGCGCAGGTTTCCACCTCCTGCACCAGCTTTTTGTAGGTGGTAGGCTTGCCCATGAAGTCAAAGGCAACGTAATTGGGGTATTTTTCGGCAATGGCCTCCACGGCCTCAAACATGGAGCCTTCAAAATAGTCAAGGTGCATGGGCGTGCTGCCCATGGAGCCTGCCCAAGGGGTCTTTGCGGTGATCGTCTCCATCAGTAATCTACCTCTTCCTGTAACGGCTTGTCCAGCAGATGGGGATTTTCCAGCAGCGTTCGCAACAGACGGACGGTTTTGGAGTAATAATAGCCGTCGGCAACGCGCTCGTCGATGGTCAGACCCAGATCGATGCTGGGCTTCATTTCAAAGGTGCCGTCATCATTGAAGAAGGGGCGCTTCTTGATCTCGCCGATGGCGCAGAACACCGACGTGGTACCCCAGTTGGTCAGGTGGTGATAGCCCGCGTGGAGTTTGATGGAACCCAGATTGGTCAGCACCACGGAGGAATAGTAGGGGTCGCCCGCGATGACGCTCTGGGGCATCCAGCCGTGGCGATCCAGGAACCGGGCGATGCCGCCCACCGCCTGCACGAGAAAGCCCGGCAGGCTCTGCACCGCGTTCAGGCTCTGGGTGCCCTTATCCACCTCGTCGTCACTGCGGCAGATGGAAATCTGACGGAAAATTTCGTCATGAATGGTGTCGATGGTGTCGCTGCCCTTGGAGTGGATGTACGCCAGCGCCTCGCTGCCATCGTCGGCAAATTCCTTTTTCACGGTGAAGGCCGCGGAGACCTCGTTGCGCTGGTACATGGTCTTGTTGGCGATAAAGCGGTTCATTTTCGGCCGCAGGGTGATGACCTTCAGCATGGTGGTGACCATCACCTGAAAGAAATTGTATTTGTAGTCCGGGTTGGAGGCGTTTTTCTCGTCCAGATAGGCCAGAATATTGGTCAGGTCGATCCGCTCGCTGATGAACGCCTCGTTGTCACAGCGGTTTGGATACATCAGGGGCATGACCAGATGCATGGCGTGGATGTTTCTAAGCTTTGCGCCGTCTTTTCTGTCTCCGAATTTTTTTGCCATAAGTACACACTCTCTCTAAAAATTTGGTGGAGCAAAATCTTTTCCGTGCTGCCGCGACAATTTATGCGGTTTTGCCCCTTGAAAGTTTCCGTCCTTTCGACGATAATTATAACACCGTATACCATGCGAATCTAAACTGAAACGAAACTTTGTTTATTTTCGGTTTAGATTCCTGCGATATTCTTGGCAAAACATTTGTAGGGCAACGCCGCATAATTTGACAAGAAGACTCAGGCAGGATTTTTGTTCCAATTCAAAGTTTGAAAAATGGAGGAATACTGTATGTATTTCCCATTTTTCAAACTGAAGAAGCGGGGCAAAAAGACGGCTGAGGCTCGCAGGCACAATTGTGCGGTGTTGCCTTAAGATGGCAAAGGAGAACGCGCCCATGAATTTGACCTGCACTGCCGCCCGGAGCGGGCGGCTCTCCTCCTTCCTGCGTCGGGAGCTGAAAATGTCCTCCGGCCTGATGAACCGGCTGAAATGGAGCGGCGGGATTTGCGTGAACGGACTGCCCCAGCACACGAACTACCCCGTCCAGCCCGGGGATGTCATTACCGTCCTGTTAGACGAGCTGGAGCCGGAATACCCCGCCGAGGATGGCGAACTGACGGTTCTTTACGAGGACGAGGGCATTCTGGTGGTGGATAAGCCCGCCGGTATGCTGATCCATCCCTCCCGGGCGACGAATCAGGGAACCCTTGCCAATCTCGTGGCCGGTTACTACCGCAGAAGCGGTGAAAAATCCGCCTTTCACCCCGTGACCCGGCTGGACAGGGACACCTTCGGCATCGTCCTGCTGGCAAAGAACGCCCATCTCCACGCGCTGCTTCAGGACGCGGCGGTGAAGAAAACCTACCACGCTCTCACCTTCGGCGGCCCCGACACGGATACCGGCATAATCGACGCCCCCATTGCCCGCCTGCCCCTTCCCAGCCTTCTGCGGCAGGTCAGCCCCGAGGGTAAGCCCTCCGTGACGGAATTTGAGGTGCTTCACCGGGACGGGCAAATCTGCAAGCTTGCGCTGCGCCCGGTGACAGGCCGTACCCATCAGCTGCGGGTACACTGCGCCTATATGGGCTTCCCCATTCTGGGCGACCCACAGTACGGCACGGAACAATCCCGTCGATTTTCCGGCGGGCTGGGGCTGTCTTATCAAATGCTCTGCGCCCATCGGCTGGAATTCATCCATCCGCTGAACGGGGAAAACATGGTTCTTGTGTCCCGAATGGACGCCCGACTCTCATTTTAAGGAGGATTCACGTATGCACTATCGAAAAAACATTTTAACGAAAGACGGAAAGGACTGCCTTCTCCGCGGCGCCACCGCCGATGACGCCGAAGCCGTCTGGGACTTCTTTATCCTGTCACACGGCCAGACGGATTATCTTCTGAGCTATCCGGACGAATGCGGAAGGGACTTAGAGCAGGAGCGGCAATTTCTCGCCGACAGAGCTGCCAGCAAAAACGCCATTGAATTGTGCGCCTTTGTGGACGGCATTCTGGTGGGGACCGCCGGATTTGACCCAATCGGACAAAAATGCAAGGTCAGACACCGTGCGGAATTCGGCATTTCCGTGGAACAATCTTACTGGGGCAAGGGCATCGGGCGCGCAATGACGGACGCCTGTATCGAATGTGCCCGTCAGGTCGGTTTTCTCCAGATGGAGCTTGAAGTCGTGGCCGACAACCTTCCCGCGATCTCCCTTTATGAGAGCGTCGGCTTCCGGGAATATGGCCGGAATACCCGGGGATTCCGCACAAAGGACGGCCTTTGGCAGGAGCTGGTGCTTATGCGGCTGGAACTGTACACCTGACTTACCCCTGCCCGGGCAAGCCCAGCGCCGCCGTCACCAGAATTCCCAGATTATCCCGGTAGATTTCCGGAAACTGCTCAATTGGCAGGGGATTCAGCCCGGAGCCGACCTCGACGGTATATCCCGGACGGCGGAATTTCCGGATGAACCAGTCCTTATACCCGGCAAAGCCGGATTCATAGGGCGTAACCGCCAGCTCATAGCCGCTGAGCCGCGCAAATTCCTCCCCCAGCTCCCGGGCGCCGGGAATCTCATAATCCTGAAACTGCCAGTAAATCACCTTTCCCTGGGTGTGGTACGCCAGAACCAGCGCCGGGTCGATTTGCTGCGTGAAATCCGCCAGCGCGGCGGACTCCCGCTGGTTCAGGGGCGCGCGTCCCACATAATCCCGGGGGCCGGGTCTGGTATATCCCTGAGAAAATTTGATTTCCCGCGCCCGAAGCCACCCCGCCGGATACTGCAAGTTCAAATCCACCCCCAGCAGATTGGCCTTCCACCCCTCCGGGAACGGGATCAGCGGGTAATTATCCGACAGCCGCTGCGCCGCCCCATATTGCAGCGTCCCGGTTTGAATCGCGCCCGTGACCAGATCCACGCCGTCCGGGTCAACCATCGGCACGGTGTAAATGTTCGCCGCTCTAACGATGTTCCGGGCTTCCACGCCGTAAAGCCGCCCCTGATTCTGAACCGCCTCCGCAAGCTCCTCTACGAACTTCAAAATCACCGGCGTAGTGATCCATTCGTTGGCGTGGTGGGCGGCGGAATAGATCACCTTCCGGTCGCCCTCTCCAATGGTCAGGGTTCGTACCGGCCGCCCAAATGCCGTGGTTGTCAGCACCTCCGTCCGCAGAAAGGGGTACGTATTCACCAGCTTCAATATGGTTTCCTCACAAAGCCCGGAGGTCATTGGTGCATCGGTTCTCACGATAGCCAAAAAAATCACCTCTCGTCAGGATATGCGCAGGTGTCAGAAAATGCGCCATCCCTGTCAGAGCATACAAAAAGCTCCATCCACTTGGATGGAGCTTTTCAAATGTTGGCATTACCTATCTTCCCGGGCAGTCGCCCGCCAAGTATTGTCGGCGCGTGTGAGCTTAACTTCTGTGTTCGGGATGGGAACAGGTGGACCCTCACAGCAATCAATACCAACTCGTATGGATGACGTTTTCCGCCATCGTTTATTGTCAAAAGCCGTCAGGCTTCTAACCGCTTAATATTAGCACATTCCGTGCTTCCTGTCAACTGCTTTTTACCAGAACTGCTGGTGACCCGTACCGGATTCGAACCGATGTTAAAGGCGTGAGAGGCCTCTGTCTTAACCACTTGACCAACGGGCCATGGTGCACCTTCACGGACTCGAACCGGGGACCCACTGATTAAGAGTCAGTTGCTCTACCAACTGAGCTAAAGGTGCAGTTCTTACAGTTTCGATACACCCTGAAAACTGAACATTGTTCCTTTTTACGCAATCATTTTAAGACACTCACTGAGCCTGCGCTTTGGTCAAGCTTTCGGCTTATTAGTATCAGTCAGCTCCACACATTGCTGTGCTTCCACCTCTGACCTATCAACGACATAGTCTACGTCGAGCCTCAGTGGAGATCTTATCTCAGGGAGAGTTTCACGCTTAGATGCCTTCAGCGTTTATCTCGTCCGTACGTAGCTACCCAGCCATGCCCTTGGCAGAACAACTGGTACACCAGAGGTACGTCCAACCCGGTCCTCTCGTACTAAGGTCAGCTCCCTTCAAATCTCCTACGCCCGCAACAGATAGGGACCGAACTGTCTCACGACGTTCTGAACCCAGCTCG
>OGXR01001352.1_pt1 | contig 18228 bp, 9 predicted proteins | sample 1576331 | NCBI WGS metagenome assembly OGXR01 (sample SAMEA3541473, study PRJEB24748) | human gut metagenome | biome: human gut; feature: human-associated habitat; material: faeces | place: China | collected 2012 | reverse complement strand
CTTTATATTGGCTGTGCCGGTGGTATGGATGTAACTGCTTCTCTTGAATATAAGGAAGTTGCTCCGGAAGAAGGTGATATCGCTATTAGAGTGAATCTGAAAGGTCTTCGTGGAGGACATTCCGGATTGGAGATTAATCAGGGACGTGCCAATGCCAACAAATTGTTGGTACGTTTTATACGTGAGGCAGTAGCAACTTATGAAGCCCGCCTGGCAAGCTGGGAAGGCGGAAATATGCGGAATGCCATACCTCGCGAGGCACATGCTGTAGTGACTATTCCTGCTGAAAATGAAGAAGAATTGTTGGCTTTGGTGAAATATTGTGAAGACCTTTTCAATGAAGAGTTCAAAGCGATCGAAACTCCTATCAGCTTTACTGCAGAACGGGTAGAATTACCTGCTGGAGAAGTTCCTGAAGAAATCCAGGATAATCTGATCGATGCTATTTTTGCTTGCCAGAATGGTGTGATGCGTATGATTCCTACTATTCCCGATACCGTGGAAACCTCTTCAAATTTAGCTATCATCAATATTGGTGAAGGTAAAGCCTCTTTCAAAATCCTTGCGCGCAGTTCCAGTGACAGTATGAAGGAATGTCTGACTACCAGTTTGGAATGTTGTTTTTCTATGGCAGGTATGAAGGTAGAGATGACCGGAGGCTATTCCGGATGGCAACCCGATATTAATTCTCCGATTTTACATGCTATGAAGGAATCTTACAAGAAGCAGTTTGGTACAGAACCGGCAGTGAAAGTAATTCATGCCGGATTGGAATGTGGCATCATCGGAGCTATTATTCCTGGGTTGGATATGATTTCATTTGGGCCAACATTACGCTCTCCGCATTCTCCCGATGAAAGAGCTTTGATTCCGACAGTTCAAAAATTCTATGACTTTTTAATTGCTACTTTGGAGCAGACTCCAATGAAATAAATAAATTCCATTGATAGTGAAAAGAGGTAAGCGTGGTGTAAACGCTTTCCTCTTTTCTTTTTAGTGTCTTTTCTACTTTTGAAAACTATCTTTCTTCCTGTCTACTTTATGACGGCCTGTCATTCGGATGTGAGATATTGTCAGTTGCAGCCTGTCTTTTTGACTCCCTTATTGTCCTGTTTTGTCTTTTGATTACCATCCGGGACTCTTTTTCTTGATATACATCAAGAAATGTGTTTTAAAACATGTTTTTATCTTGCTTTTGAGTACAACGTATCTGTTTTGGCTTTACTTTTGTGTTGTAAAACATAAAAATTAGGATAACAAAGTTTTTAGGTAACAGTTTTTAAGGTAAAAAGATTATGAAGATTGTAAGAAGTTTATTAAAGAATTTGGCTAATGCCAATCCTAACATTTGGGGATATGTGACGCTCTAAGCGTTTTTCCCTTCAGGTTTTCAGTGTGTATTAATTAAGGTAATTATTATTAGTATTTAAAGCAATGAAAAAAGTAGTAATGCATCTGCTGGAAAGATGTTTGAGAGAAGCCGGCAGAAATGAAATGATGAAGTGGGGATACACTAAATAAAAGTGTTCCCCACTTTTTTTATTTTGACTCAAGTTTGTTTCGTGTCGTTGAGTTTTGAGGCCGGGTCATTTTTTCACATGGAAGTTTACCTCGCCTCTGATCAGCTCTCCTTTTAATGTGAAGCCTTCCACTACCACCTTAAATTCTCCTTCAAGGTCAGAAGTATAGAATGAAAGTGTGGTATCTATTCCTGCTTCTGTCTCTACAGAGGGATTCCAGTATAGCGTATGGCGGAAATCCGGTCTACGTGATTTTTTGTCAGTAGCGTCTTTATATTCAGGCATCTTAAATGTAACAGGCAGTTGCGGACACTCGTAAACCGTTAGTCGTGAATCGTCACTAAGCTGTATGGAAGGTAAGTCTCCTCTTTGGGTAGTAAGTGAAATCATGCATTCGAATACTTCACCACCAAATCCATAACGGCCGTTATATATTTCGATTTTCTTCACCAATCTGGGATTATATTTTAAAATATCCTCATGGTCATGAATGGGAACGCCGTCCAGCAGTACCAATGTATTTCCGATATTGAATCTTTTTTCTCCTTCTTTGAGTACTCTTAATCTACGTTTTCCATTAACTTTACGTATTATCACACTGCGTACGAATTCCACGAAAGTTTCTGTCATTGTATTGAATCGTGTGTATTCATCCAAATTGTAATTCAGATAAGGTTGAAGTCCATAACAAGATTGCAGAGGAATGGCATGATCCAATGAATCGAGCACTGTGACTTGCTGCAGCTGTATACCTATGCTCCTTTCCAACAGTCGTTTTTTATTCCGATAGAGTTTTAATGATGGCAGGTTTTGGGGTAACTTTTCACTGAAGGGTGATAAGATGTTCATTCTGAACGGTTCCCCGTTAATGTTCCATGCAGCGGCTACTACATCGTTCGTTCCATATACATGGCTTGTGTAGAACAGTGTATTTCCTCCCGATTCCACTTGTCCTTGCACATATCGTATATCTTTTCCTACGAAAGCGATGTCGGCTGATATAGGTTCATTTTGTCCTTGCTTCAATGTTTCTCCTGTAGGGCTTTCTATCTGTCCGCAGATGATATGCCCTTCATATTCCGGTATCCATTTTCCGGAAAATGTTCCAGGAGTAGCGGTCACTTGTTTTCTCCAGGTGGATTCTTCAAGAGGCGGGAGGGTTACCAGTGAATCATTACGGCTTACCGAGACAGTAAGATCGGATACTTCATCCGGTAGTCTATTAATGGTCAATTCTACGAGTTGGCGTGTGTTGTAGTTCGACCGGGAAGTTTTTATATGAATATTTTCGGTGGTAGCTGGTTTCCCTTTCGGATATATCTCGGCAGAATCCGCTAGTTCAATAGGATCGGAGTCTGATACTCGGAAAGTGTTAATTACAGCAATGGATTTTCTGAAGAACACTTTTTCTCCTTCATTCCTCATATATCGTGTGTATCCGGTCAATTCATAAATTCCCGAAGGAGCGTCTGTAGGAATCTTGACTTTGCCCGAACCGCTCCCATTGTCAAGTGCCAGTTTAAGTTGTGCTTTAGGCCGTTCAGTATTCGATATTTCTATGTATCCCACTTTGCTGAAAGAAGATGGGCGAAAATGTGTGTCAATAGTATAAAATTTGAGCCATACTTCTTCACCGGCCAAATAACACGTTTTATCCGTATGTACGTATACCCGTTCATATAATTCTTCTTGTGCTTGCAAAATCAGACAGAATAAGATAAAGAGATATAGTGTGAAAATCCGTTTCATAATTGCCTCCTTTTGTTTAAGTTATTGATGATCGTTGGGCCAGAATGAAGGCTTGTTTTTACTTCCTCCGTTGGCTTCACATTCTGTACATCTCCGTAGGGCCCAGTGGTCAATGTGAGTGCCTGTACCGACTGGACGATAACCGACAAGGTATCTTATCAGATATGTGCTATAGCCCTGTTCATCCATTTCGCTATCCGACACTTCTTCACAGCCACTGTATAGAGGAGGACGTTTAATTTCGTTGGGATGAATGTATATTCTCTTTTCAGAGATGTTTTTATAGACGCCTACATAACCGATCGTCCTTCGTCCAGGCTGACTGATACAACTAATGTTTCCTTGGATTTCAGAGGGCTGTGGAGTAAAGATTCCTCCCATTTCTTCATTCTGTTGCTGTACATTCAAGTAATATTCATATCCCTCTTTACTCAATGCCCGTTGCTGTACCTGTATGCTGTATAGTACAGTGAATCTGTCTTCATTGACCGGCACATCGAGTAGCTTATTATTTATGATCAGATGTTCTTTCAACTTTTCCGTAGAGCCAATCAATATATTTCTTGATATTTCCTTTTTCCAACAATAGAAAGTTGGATAATTGCTGTCTTCATAGATGCGGTTCATATCCGGATCAAAGTAGCAAGTTGTAATGTAGCTGGCTCTTATCTCCCAGTCTTCCCGATAGTTCCACATGTAGTATTGAGTTTTTCCGGGATCACCATGGGTCGATACCCGTATAGAAAGTGCTTGTTCAGGTTCTGGTTGTATCCACGAAACACTGTCTATTTCAGAAGATACCATCGGTATGGAAGGAGACGAGGTATAAATCTCTCCGTCGTATTCTATCTCTATTCCGTAGGATACATCATCCTGCAATTCACCGATACTGACCTGGTATTTACCATCACCAAGAGCCGTTCCGAAATCACTTCGATAGCCGTCGCTGCCTACTACAGCAATTCTGGCATAAATGTTTCGATAATCTTCCGGCATGTCTTCGGATAGTGGAATACTTTTGCTTAATGAGAATATGGCTTCTGTATTAGCGATAATGTCGCCGGTTACTACCAGCAATTCTTCATCGGAAGAAGGTAGTTGTGCGTTGTATTCTGAAACACAACCTGTCAGGCAGAGTAGTAACAGATAGATTTTATATTTTGATTTCAGCATGATGTTAGAATTTTATGTTATACGTAATGAAAGGAATCGGAACTCCGAAAATAGACATCTGGTATCCTTTTATTTGTCCTTCTTCCGGCATATAATAAATAGAATACACATTCTTTCTTCCGGTTACATTGTATACCCCAATCGAAATAGAACTATGTGTCAACAGGGTCAGATGATGGCTGGGTTCTATATTAAAAGAGATATCTGTACGAAAGTAATCCGGTATGCGGTATGAGTTTCTTTCCGTATAGTAAACTCGCATCGATTGCGTTGATTCATCATAATACTGTCCGGCAGGTATGGTAGTGGGGCGTCCTGTGCTATAATCCACGTTGATTGACATACTGTATCGATGCGTAAATTTGTAATTACCTACAAACTTAAAGTCGTGAGGCTTATCGTATTCTGTAGGATACCAGTCACCGTTATTCACCGGTTTCTCAATTCGTTTATCATTCTGTCTCAAGAAGGTACGTGAATACGTGTAACTCATCCATCCGTTGAGCTTACCGACTTGTTTTTTTACCTGCAATTCTACGCCATAAGCATGTCCCTGCGTGTTGATGACGTCAGTTTCAATATGGTGGTTCATAAGTAGCTTTGCTCCTCCACGATAATCCAGGTAATCGGACATTCGTTTGTAATATCCTTCCACAGAATATTCCCAGATGCCACTCGGAGAATTTAGATAAAGTCCGGCTGCGGCTTGCCAGCCTCTTTGGGGTTTGATGTTCACATCGCTCAACTTCCATGTATCCGTTGGCGACATAATGACAGTGTTCGACAACTTATGGATATATTGCCGCATCGAGTTAAATCCGGCTTTGACCGAGAAATTATCTGTGAAAGCATACCGGGCGGATAACCGGAATTCCGGCCCATGATAAGTCTTCATGAATTTTCCTGCTCCTGCAGTGATGGTGTCCGTTATGGTCGATTCGTGTGGGAGCATGCCTGATGCATATTGATAGTACGAACGTGGACCGAGTGCACTGAGCAGTGAGTAACGGATACCTGCGTTGACCGATAGTTTGGGAGTGATTTCCCATTCATCACCTAAATAAAATGCCGTTTCCAAGGCTTTATCCTTTTGTAAAACGTCCTTTTTTACAAATGATTCACTTCCTTCAGGTTCATAAGTGCCCGAATTGATATGATAGAGCATGGACTTGAAACCAAAGTTGAGCGTGTGCTTATCGGCCAGTATGTTTGTGAAGTCTGCTTTGACAAAATACTGATTAATATCAAATGAAAGTTTATAAGCAGTTGATGCATTGACGGTCTCGCGGTTATTGTAATCGTAATGATCGTATCCGGCGGAGAAGTATCCTATCAGTTTTTCGTTAAATACAGCTCTCCATCGTGCGGAAGCATTGAGATTATTGTAGCCGTATTTTTCGTTTGAATTGAAAGCGAAACGGTCATGACTATAGTATCCGTAGACATTAAGACTATGTTTGTCATTGAATTTATGTGCCACAATAGCAGCCAAATCATAAAAGCCGGCGGTACCGTTTTTGTATCCGCTTTTCTCCGGAAGCTGCTTCATGATCCAGTCAGAATACGTAGTACGCCCACTTAGTAATACAGACGTTCTGTCTTTGATAATCGGAATCTCCAGATTCAGTTTACTCGTTACCAGACCGATACCGGCCGAACCGGTGAATTTTTCTTTATTGGCTTCTTTACCGGTGATATCCAGAATGGATGAAATACGTCCACCATATTGTGCCGGGATGCTGCTTTTATATATCTCGGCTTCTTTTACCATATCTGAATTGAAGGCTGCAAAAAAGCCGAATAAATGGTTCGGGTTATAGATGGTTCCGTCATTTAGCAGAATTAGATTCTGGTCGGTAGCTCCACCACGTACGTTGAAGCCGCTTGAAGCTTCACCTACTGTTTTTACACCGGGTAAAGCCTGTACCATCTTTAAAATGTCTACTTCTCCCAAGGCCATCGGGATATTCTTCAATTGGGTTGGACGCAGTGTTTCTGCACCTAATTGCGTACTTTTCACATTTTGTATACGTCCGGAAGTAATGGTTACTTCGTCCAGCATATGTGTAGTTTCTTCAAGTTCGATGTCCAGTGTACCATCACTGTAAAGCATAATTTGTCGACGGGTATCTTTAATGTTAAGTCCTTTGATATCAATTTGTTTGTGTCCGGTAGGAAGTTCAAGAGTAAAGTTTCCCTTAACATCTGTTGTCGTCGCAATCCATGGGTCCTTTAAAATCAGATTGATGCCTATCATGGGCTCACCGGTTTTAAAGTTAGTAACTTGCCCTTTGAGTACCGCTTTTCGTGGTGGTTGCTTGATTCGTACATCTCCCACATTATACACTTTGTTTTCTGAAGATGCCTTTTCAGGTTCTCCGCTTAGGTAAGTATATACGTCACCATAATAACTTTCGCCTTTTTCCGGTTCTCCGGTCAGTTTAGCAGGTAATAGCGTGATGAGTTCCTGCTCTTTCAGCACGAATAAATTGTTTCCGGATACTGACAATTTATAGGGAGTCGGCTCAAGTGCTTCTTTTAATTGTTGCAGGGGTGAAGCTTTTCCTTTCACCAAAACCTTGAAAGGAGCACTAATAGTGCTGAAAACCCTATAGGGTGTATTTTTTTCTACAGTCTCCAATAAGGAGTCAATAGTTATACTGTCGGCAGGAAGTGAGAGGGGGTGTTGAGCCGTCATTTGTTGCGGCCATGCAAATAGTAGGGGCAACATCCATAAGTATGTACTTTTTTTCATCGTGTTTGTTTTTGGTCTATCAATTCTTCACAAAAGTTAGTAAGAGCGATTAATGAGGCATCAGCGTCATGGCGAAAATTAAGTTTATGTTTTCGTGCGTAACGTTTTATCAGTTTATGTTGCTCCGGAAAGATCTTGGCAAACGACTTGTTGTTACTGACGGGATAATATATCCCATTGTATTCCAGATAATATTTTACTCCGTATATGAAATATTCAGTTTGATGTTTGCGGGTTTTGGCTATTTTTTCTACGTTGATCTGAGCAACGGAGTATGTTTTTCGTGCCAGCAGTCTCAGTCGCTTTCCGTCTTGTAGTAATTCGTAAAATCCCTTATTGAGATCTGTCTTCTTTGTCGGACGGAAATAGATAAATGTAGTATTGTGCAGGTTGACTTGTTCGATTCCTTCATTATTGATAATCATGCTGTAATGGCTGTCAGGAGTCAGTGCACAAAGTTGGTCTTTGTGTAAATCCAAATGAAGATCCAGTCCCGGGTATCGGTTTCCTTTGAAGATAATCTCTCCTGTGGTAAATTCATCACCTTGAAAATAGGGAAGATTGTCGTATTGGGCAAGACTGTATGTTAATTCGATTTCACCATTGTAAATAGTAACATAGTCTCCTGCTGCTTTTAAGTAGTTTTCTATTGGATAAGTTTGCGAGTAAATGGTTTCTCCATTGAATAATAACGCAGTAATGGCCAGTATGTGCCTTAAGTAATGTCGGTTTTTCATAAAATGTTGTGCCTTAGTTTGTGATTAGATAAATGGTTCTTATTACAAAGATACCCGAAAAAGTTTTGCTATTTTGATTTTTGTGTTAAAAGAGATTAATTAGAACCATTAATAATCGTATCACGTTTGCCCTGTTCTCTTTTTTTAAGCTAAAAAGAACAAATCTTTAAACTTTAATTTGTTACTTTGTTAATTATGTATTGATACTTAAACTTTTAATATATGAGAATTAAACTGATTTGTATTATCGTGTTACTTTCTATGGGGATGATGTCATGGACACATGCTCAATCATACGATAGATTATGGAAGCAAGTGGAGCAGGCCCAGCAGAAAAGTTTGCCCCAAACAGTTGTCCGATTAACCGGTGAAATTTATCAAAAAGCTAAAGCAGAGAAGAATTCTCCTCAAATGCTGAAAGCTTATATTTGGCAGATGAAATTTAGGGAAGAGATTACTCCGGATAGCTTTTACGTGTCGTTGAATGGCTTAGAGCAGTGGGCGGTGACTACGGACAAGCCATTGGACCGTGCAATCCTGCATTCGCTTATCGGTAGTATGTATGCAGATTATGCTTCCCAAAACCGTTGGAAACTGAATCAACGTACGGATTTGGAAGAAGAAGCTCCGTCTGTTGATATCCGGGAGTGGAGTAAGAATCAGTTTGTAACTAAAGTAATGACAGAAATAGCCGTAACATTTCAAGACTCTTTGCTACTGCTCGATACTTCCTCCCGAAGCTACATTCCTTTTGTGGAACTTGGAGTAACCAGTGATTACTATCATCATGATATGTATCATTTGTTGGCTTCCCGTGCCATTACTTCATTGGAGAATCTGTCCGGATTTGGCCGTGATTCTTTAATAAATGTACGCATTGAAGAAATTTATCAGCATATGATGAATTCATATCGTCGGACTGATAATCACGATGCTCTGTTGCTTACTACTTTGGATTATTTGCAGTGGAAGAGGCGTACTGATATCGATTTTCGGCCTTATCGTGTTCCGGAGGGGAAACTTGGCTTGACACAGGATCCTTATTTGGCTGCACTGGACAAACTGATTGCCGAAAATAAGTCACATGATGTCTGTGCAGAAGTTTATTTGCTCAAGGCACAGGCGGCAATGGATGCAGGAGTGCCCGCTTCTGCGTTACAATTGTGCGAAGAGGCTATCTCTCGCTATCCGGACTATCGCCGCATCAATGCTCTGAAAGAACTGAAGCAAGAAATTCTGCGTCCCGATCTGACAGTGCAATCCCCGTCAACAGTTTATCCGGGTGAGGAGTTTGATTTAAAAGTCAGCTTTAAAAATTTGAAAGACTTTACGGTAGAGTTGTATGCAATTAATTTACCGGCACGTCCGAATACGGTGGAAGCACCCAATGACGCATTTCTAAAAAAACATGGACGTTTACTTTCATCGGAACATTATGTTCTCTTCCCGTCGGATGACTATAAAGTGAAAGATTCCATCTACCACATAAAGGCACCTGAAACAGGACTGTACGCCCTCCGTGTTATTCCGGGTGTTAAGGTTCGTTCCAATGTTTCAAAATTTCTCTATTCTACTTGCTTTAAAGTTCTTACCCGATCTCTACCTTCTAATCTGAGTGAGGTAGCTATTCTCGATGCTATGAGTGGCAAGCCTTTGCAGGGTGTTGTTCTTTCATTCTTCGATCGACAGAACAAACAACTTCTGACAGCCACTACCAATACCGAAGGGAAAGTACAGTTTGCTTCGTCGGAAAAATATAGGTATCTGACTGCTGCCAAAGGGAATGATACAGCTATGCCGCAGATGTATTTATGGGGAGGAGATTATAATTTTGCAGACCATTCAAAACCTGTTTCTGTGGTAACTTTGCTTACCGACCGTTCTGTTTATCGTCCGGGGCAGACTGTCTATGTAAAAGGCATTGCCTATGAACAGTATCCTGACTCTGCCCATGTGATTGCGGGACAGGAATATACGCTGACTCTTTCGGATGCCAATGGGCAAGAAATCAGTGCAAAGAAGCTGCGTACCAATGATTTTGGATCTTTCACCGCAGAATTTGTTTTACCGTCTGTTTGTTTGAACGGTACTTTTAGTTTGAATACTCAAAACGGATTTCGTTCCATTCGTGTAGAGGATTACAAACGTCCTACATTTGATATTACTTTTGAGCCGGTGACTGAAAGTTATCGGTTGGGAGATCGTGTCGAGTTGAAAGGGAGTGTAAAAACTTTCAGTGGTGTGCCGTTACAGGATATTCCTGTTACTTATACCATTACCCGCTCATTGTATACTTGGCGGATGTGGGGGATGAATCCGGTTATTTTGGCCTCTGACACTGTCCGTTTGGGAGTAGATGGAAACTTCGAAATTCCTGTGGATCTGAAACCTGACACTTCGAATCCCGATTTGGGAGACGGTGACAATACCTCTTTATATTATGATTATAAAGTGCAGCTTTCAGTAACCAATGTCGCAGGTGAAACGCAAACCTCAGAAACCAGTCTGCGGGCAGGAAAGACCTCTTTGTTATTGTTTGCTGATATATCCGGGCTGATTTGCAAGGATGATTCTGTGAAAGCGACTTTTCGGGTAAATAATCTGGATCGTAAACCGGTCAGTGTCGAAGGCAGTTACCGGTTGTTTTTGATTTCCGATTATCAGAAATCAAAACCCTTGAAAGAACAGGACGTTTCCGATCAACCGGCTCTTTCCGGTTCGTTTAGGTCCAATGAAGAGATCTTGTTCTCCGATTGGAAAAAACTTCCTTCAGGTGCTTACAAACTTGTAGCTTCGGTGAAGGATGATCAAGGCCGTAAGGTAGATGCGGAAAAGGTAGTGATTCTTTTTGCTTCCGATGATAAGCGTCCTCCGGTATCTATGCCTTTGTGGTGTTATGAAGTGAATACCCGGTTTGATGCAGCACATCCTGCCCTGTTCTATTTTGGTACTTCCGAAAAAGATACTTATGTCTTAATGGATGTGTTCTGTGGTAATAAGCATCTGGAGAGTAAGCTTCTTCATTTGTCCGATTCTCTTGTTCGTTTTGAATATCCGTATCGGGAAGCCTATGGGAATGGTTTGGGTATTACCTTTGTATTTGTTCGTAAAGGTGTTGTTTACGAACAGGAGGTAAGCCTGATAAAACGTTTGCCCGATCATAACTTGAATATGCGTTGGGATGTATTCCGTGATAAATTACGTCCCGGGCAGGAAGAGGAATGGAAACTGACTATCCGTAATCCACAGAAATCACCTGTTTTGGCCGAAATGCTGGCTACTATGTATGATGCCTCTTTGGATAAAATTTGGAAGACCAACCAGTCATTGCAATTACATTATCAACTTTCTGTCCCCATTGCTCGTTGGAGGAGAGATTATGTTGGCTCAAACTATTTTTATTTTGGTTTCCGCCGGACTGATTTTAAGGTGCCTCCGTTTAGCTATGATCATTTTGACTTGCCTCCGGTTTTATATGCGGTTGCCGAAATGTTGTCGGTCACCAATGATGCTGCTCCGACTACCCGATATGCACGTCTGCGCGGAATGGGTGCTGCAAAACCACAAATGAAGAGCGCTGCCGTAGCCGATGTCGTTTTCGAATCTGAAATGGTTCCTGTTACGGAAGAGAACGGAATGGCAATGTCAATGGACAATGCCGATATGGGTAGGACAACAGATATAGAGTTACGTACCGACTTTGCGGAAACTGCCTTCTTTTATCCGCAGCTTCACACGAACGTTCAGGGTGAGGTCAGTTTCTCTTTCCGTATGCCTCAAAGTCTCACGACCTGGAATTTCCGAGGATATGCTCATACACAAGATATGATGACAGGGCAGATGGATGCTACTGCTGTTACCAGTAAAGAGTTTATGCTTACTCCGAATCTACCTCGGTTTGTCCGGGTAGGAGATCACACTTCCATGGCTGCTTCTGTTAGTAATCTGACCGGTAAAAATCTGTCTGGTACTGTGAAACTGGTACTTTTCGATCCAATGACAGATCAGGTAATATCGACCCAACAGAAGAAATTTAATGCCGGAGCCGGACAGAGTGTTGGTGTAAGTTTCTTGTTCACAGTAACCGATAAATATGAACTTTTGGGATGCCGGATGATTGCCGAAGGAGGAAATTTCAGTGATGGAGAGCAGCATTTGCTTCCGGTTCTCAGTGATAAGGAGAACTTGACAGAGACTTTGCCCATGCCTGTTCGTGGCGAGCAAACACGTACTTTTTCTTTGGCCGATCTGTTCAATCACCATAGTAAGACTGCGACCAACCGCCGTTTAACTGTAGAGTTTACTTCCAATCCGGCTTGGTATGCAGTGCAAGCATTACCGGCACTATCACAACCTCGGAATGATGATGCTATTTCGTGGGCTACTTCCTGGTATGCCAATACAATGGCTTCTTATATCATGAATGCTCAGCCACGTATTCAGGCAATATTTGATAGTTGGAAACTCCAGGGAGGCACTAAAGAAAGCTTCTTGAGTAATTTGCAAAAAAATCAGGAAGTGAAGAATATCCTTCTTTCTGAATCTCCTTGGGTGATGGAAGCGACTTCGGAAAGCGAACAAAAAGAGCGTATTGCCACTTTATTCGATTTGAATAATATCCGTAACAGTAATACAGCAGCTTTGTTGAAATTAAAGGAACTCCAGTTACCTGATGGTTCGTGGAGCTGGTATAAAGGAATGGACGGAAGTCTTTTTGTCACCGACTTCATTGTAGAACAGAATGCACGTATAGCCCTGCTTACAGGGAAGCCGCTGGAGGGAGGAGCGCTGGATATGCAACAAGCAGCTTTCGGTTATCTCCATAAAGAAGCCTTGCAGGAATATCGTTCTATCCGTGAGGCAGAAAAGGTTGGCAATAAATCAGAGGGAATTTCACGAAGTGCATTGAAGTATCTTTATTTGATTGCTGTCTCTGGCGAAAAAGTTCCGGCATCGGTGAAAGAAGGTTATGATTACTTCCTATCCAAAGTTGCTCCATCATTGTCTCAACAATCCGTCACCGAGAAGGCCTGGTCGGCTATTGTATTACAGAAGGCAGGTAAGGTAAAAGAAGCTCAGGAGTTTATGGCATCTCTCAAAGAATATCTTACTCAAACAGACGAGCAAGGCATGTTCTTTGATAGGACTGATAGTCCGTATGCTTGGAATAACTTAAAAGTGCCTGCCCATGTTGATGTAATGGAGGCTTTTGAGATGGTAGGCAGCAATGCCACGATTGTTGAAGAAATGAAAATGTGGCTTTTAAAACAGAAGCAAACTCAACAGTGGGACTCTCCGGTAGCTACAGCCAATGCTGTTTATGCTTTGCTTTACCGGGGTACTAATTTATTGGATAATCAGGGAGACGTGCGTATTGTCCTTGGCAATGAAGTTTTAGAAACGATAAGTCCTGCCAAGACGACTGTTCCGGGATTAGGCTATATCAAAAAGACTTTTACCGATAAGAAGACCGTGAATACCGATGAGATTATCGTTGAAAAGAGAGATCCGGGTATTGCCTGGGGAGCAGTTTATGCACAGTTCGAAGAGAATCTTGATAAAGTGGTCCGCCAGGGAAGTGGGTTGAATGTTGATAAGAAATTGTATGTAGAGACGATTGTTAATAATAATCGCCGGTTACAGCCGGTTATCGGTAAAACTCAATTAAAGGTTGGTGATAAAGTAGTTGTTCGTCTGACCGTTCGTCTCGATCGTACAATGGACTTTGTACAATTGAAAGATCAACGTGCTGCTTGTCTTGAACCGGTAGAGGTCCTGTCCGGATATCATAATGTCGGTGATGTCGGTTGTTATGTTGCAGTAAAAGATGCTTCTACCGATTTCTTCTTCGATACTTTGAATAAGGGGACTTATGTTTTAGAATACAGTTATCGTGTAGACCGTGCGGGAAGTTATGAAGCAGGAATTGCTACTATTCAAAGTGCCTATGCACCCGAATATGCTGCCCATTCAGCTTCTGCCCGTTACGAAGTTTCTCAGTAAATAGAACTCTGTCTTTTGAAAGGGGAGGATCGTCAAAACCCACCACAGAGGACACAGAGTAACACAGAGGCAATTTTAAGTTGTTGATTCTTGATGAAAAGACTCTGTGATACTCCGTGTCACTCCGTGGTAAAAAGAGTTTCGATTAGGGTATATAAGCGAAAGCCGTTCTGCCTGTGCTTAAAAATATGTAATCAATGGCAGAATCTCACTGAAAACCCCTATTTTTGTACTCTAAACAACTAATAATTATAAAACAGAGACGAATGAAACGTAGTTTACTCTTCATATTTACTTTACTTACTATTACTTTATCGGCTGTAGCTCAACCTCGTATCTCTTCTAATAAGGAGACCCATCATTTCGGACAAATCGAATGGAAACGTCCGGTTTCTGTAGAATATACTATTACCAATACAGGTGATAAACCTTTGGTACTGACTAATGTTACCACTTCTTGTGCCTGTTCGGTTGCTAACTGGACGAAAACTCCGATTGCTCCCGGAGAAAAAGGAACAGTTAGTGCTACGTTTGATGCTAAAGCGCTAGGGCATTTCAATAAGTCAATCGGCATTTACAGCAATGCACAGCCTAGTTTGGTTTATCTGAATTTTGACGGGGAGGTGGTTCAGGAAATCAAGGACTTTACTAAAACACATCCTTATGCAATCGGGCAAATCCGGATTGATCGTACAGATATTGATTTTCCGGATGCACACAGTGGAGAGAAACCGGTAATCACATTAGGAGTAGTCAATCTTTCCGATCGTCCATACGAACCTGTATTGATGCACCTTCCGCCTTATCTGAAAATGGAAACTAATCCGACCGTCCTTTTAAAGGGTAAGAAAGGAACCATTACTCTCACACTCGACACCAAACAACTAATGGATTTGGGCTTGACCCAGTCTTCTGTTTATCTGGCTCGTTTTGCCGGTGATAAAGTGGGTGAAGAGAACGAAATACCTGTGTCAGCAGTCCTTCTTCCGGACTTTTCAGGAATGACCGAACAGGATAAGGCGGTCGCTCCTGTTATTCGCCTGTCCGAATCTAAGATTGATTTAAGTCAGGTGCTGGCCAAGAAAAACAAAGCCAGACGAGACATTGTTATCACTAATACAGGTAAATCTCCTCTGCAAATTAGCAAACTGCAAGTGTTTAATCCGGCAGTGGGGGTTGCTTTGAAAAAAACTGTACTGCAACCGGGTGAAAGTACTCGGCTGAGGGTGACTGTTCTGAAAAAGAACCTTGGAAAGAAAAAGAGACATTTACGTATCCTGATGATCACCAATGATCCGGTGCAACCGAAAGTGGAGATCGATGTAAAAGCTACGAATAACGAATCACATAATTAATATCTGCCATGGAACATCCTGAGAATAACGAAGCGTATAAAGGTTTGGTTGTGAATGCAGGCATTGAACAACCGTCATCTGTAAATCCTTATCTGAAACGGAAGGTAAAGAAGCGTCAATTGTCGGTTAGTGAGTTTGTGGAGGGAATTGTCAAGGGAGATGTGACGATCTTGAGTCAGGCTGTGACTTTGGTAGAAAGTGTGCGTCCTGAACATCAAGCTACTGCCCAGGAAGTTATTGAAAAATGTCTGCCTTATTCCGGAAATTCAATCCGTGTAGGTATCAGTGGTGTACCGGGAGCCGGTAAAAGCACCTCGATTGATGTCTTTGGATTGCACGTTCTCGAAAAGGGAGGTAAGTTAGCTGTTTTAGCCATCGACCCGAGCAGTGAACGCAGCAAAGGAAGTATTTTGGGTGATAAAACCCGTATGGAGCAGCTTTCAGTGCATCCTAAATCATTTATACGTCCTAGCCCTTCCGCCGGTTCTTTGGGGGGAGTAGCCCGTAAAACCCGTGAAACAATCATTCTGTGTGAAGCGGCCGGCTTCGATAAGATATTTGTAGAGACAGTGGGAGTGGGACAGAGTGAAACGGCTGTTCATTCGATGGTCGATTTCTTTCTGTTGATTCAGTTGGCCGGTACGGGAGACGAACTTCAAGGTATTAAACGCGGTATCATGGAAATGGCAGATGGTATTGTGATTAATAAGGCTGATGGTAGCAATATCGATAAAGCCAAATTGGCCGCTGCTCAGTTCCGTAATGCTTTGCATCTTTTTCCCGCTCCCGATTCCGGATGGACACCGCGTGTACTCACATATTCCGGATTCTACAATCTTGGGGTAAAGGAAATATGGGATATGGTGTATGAGTATATCGATTTTGTGAAAGGTAATGGCTATTTTGAATATCGCCGTAACGAACAAAGTAAATACTGGATGTATGAAAGCATCAATGAACAGTTACGTGACAGTTTCTATCATAATGCCAAGATCGAATCGATGTTACAAGAAAAGGAGCAACAAGTGCTCAGGGGAAATCTGACCTCTTTTGTTGCTGCCAAGAGCCTACTCGATACCTATTTTGAAGATCTGAAATAATGATAAAGGTGTGTCAAAATTCTGTGGTGAGTTATGACACACCTTCCAAATCTGCTTTCGATTTACTTTGAGTCACAAAGTAGACTCCAAGAAATACTAATGCGATTGCAACTCCTTTTTCCCAGCCGAAGCTTCCGATTCCCATTAAAATAGCAGCAATAGAAGCAACAATAGGCTGTACATAATTATACATGCTTACTACTGTAGGGCGCATCAGTTTTTGCGCGGTCATGATGCAGATGTAAGCAATGAAACTTCCACATAGTACCACATAAAGTACTTGATAGATGGCGGCTGTCGAAATGCTGTCCCATTTAATGCTTGCTATATCCTGGTATGAGAAAGGAATATAACAGATGGATGCATAGATAAACATCCACTTATTAATCGTGATGGCCGAATAGCGTTGGGATAACCCTTTGAATACGGTTAAATAGATGGAGAAGCTAAGTTGCGCAATCATGCAAAGTAAATCTCCCCAAATGCTTCCTCCTCCTGCACTTACTGCCTGACTGCTTAGAATTAAGATTAACGCTCCCATTGCTCCGATAAAGATGCCCAAAACCTTTTTGTTGGTAACCGGTTCTTTCAGATAGATGGCCGCTACAATCATAGTGATGATAGGTGAAGTTGTTGTTACGATAGATGCGTCTATCGGAGAAGTGAGAGACAATCCGAATATAAATATCCCCTGATTGAAAACAAGGGCAAACAGAGAAGCAAAAAAAATCTTCACCATGTCACGGTGTCCTACCTGCTCTTGTTTGCAGAAAGCGGAAAGTATCCAGAAAGCTGCTGCGGCACCTACCATGCGGAAGGTGGTTACCGAAAGCGCTGAGAACTCTGCCAATGCCGATTTACCGATGGGGGACATCAGCCCCCACATCATGTTGGCTGTAAATGCCAATGCGTGTCCTTTCAGATTCTTATCAATCTCCATACCGAAAATGTTACCTTTATTGAAAACTGATGCAAAAGTAACCAATTTATCGTTTGAATTTTCTATATTTGTTTAATTTAAATGCAACCATTTATGGAACTATCAGCCAATTATATCAAACGAATTGAAATAGACGGATTATGGGACCGTTTCAATATAGTCTGGGACCTTCGTCCGGATGTCAATATACTCTCCGGAATCAATGGAGTTATGCGTCCTGGTATCGTTCATCGTATCGATAAAGACACTACGGGGGCTCTTTTGATCTGTAAGGATGATATGGTGCACAGAAACCTTGCAGAACAGCTTAAGGAACACAGTATTAAAAGACGATATCGCGCAATTGTTCAGGGAAATATCAAAGAAGATGAAGGGACTGTAGACGCACCGATCGGGCGTCATCCGATCGATCGTAAGAAGATGGCGATCAACCATAAAAATGGAAAAGAGGCAGTTACACATTATAAAGTCCTGGAGCGTTTCGGTCAGGCCACATATATTGAATGTCGTCTGGAAACAGGTCGCACGCATCAGATTCGTGTACATATGGCGTATTGCAAGCACCCCGTTTCAGGTGATGCGGTTTACGGTGGGGAGAAAAACCGGCTTGGCCTGGAAGGGCAAGCTCTGCATGCCGTGCGTTTGCTGTTGGCCCATCCGCGCACTGGAGAGCAGATGGCATTTGAAGCGCCGGTGCCGGAATATTTCACCGCAGCGCTGCGCAGGGCGGGCCGTGATGCGGCACAGCCGCTTGAGGTGACTTTGCAGGAGGGAATCGAGCGTCTTTTGCATGAAAGGTTCTGACGCAAAAAAAGGAAAACACCGGCAATGGCTGGCTGGCGCAGTGTTCAGCGCTGCACTTGTTGGCACATGCCTGCTGCTGTTCCCACGGCTCA
>OGXR01001349.1_pt1 | contig 18247 bp, 17 predicted proteins | sample 1576331 | NCBI WGS metagenome assembly OGXR01 (sample SAMEA3541473, study PRJEB24748) | human gut metagenome | biome: human gut; feature: human-associated habitat; material: faeces | place: China | collected 2012 | reverse complement strand
CTCTGCACTTATTGCGTTGCCGTAATTGTCATAACTTGCGGTAACGGTTTTTGCGCTTTTTGTAGAAAAAATTTTGCAAAATTTCGCCTGAATCGGACTGTTTGTCGGTTTAAGCGGTTGCCACCCCCTCAAAAAAATGCTATAATTTTTTATAATACGCGGATTGCGCGGCAAGGAACTCATGCAAGTAAAAACAATAAACGACAAAAAAGGCATAAAACGCTTCGTCGCTTTTGCGGACAGCATTTACAAAGGCGACGCCAACTACGTGCCGTTCATGAAAAAAGACCTTACCAAAACTTTGGAAACATTGGTGCTTAAAGAAAAGAGCTATACCGCGCTCATGGTATTCGGCGGGGACGGCGCTCCGCAAGGACGAATCCTTTTTACCGTAGGAGTAAACAAACAGCTGCCCGACAAGGCGCGCTGCGGCTATTTCTTTCTGTTCGAGTGCGTAAACTCTCAGGAGGCGGCAAACGCTTTGTTTGCGGAAATGAACCGCAGGCTTGCGGCAATGGGCGTAGAGTATGTGGAAGGCGCCTATTGGCCCTTCGACCCCGACAACCGCAGAGGCATACTCGTCAAGGGATTTGAATTTCAGCCCGTCATTTTCACCTCCTACAACCCCGAATACTATCCCGAGCTGCTTGAAAACTTCGGCTTTGAAAAGCATTTCGACACTCTGACGTTCAAAATGGAGCCGAACGAAAAACAAATCGAGCGTCACACGCGCGTTTCGGAATACGCTAAAAAACGCTACGGCTATCGCGTGGACAAAATGAACCCGTCACAAATCGACAGAGACATAAAGGACGTGCAGCAAATCATGGCGGAGGCGGCGACGGAGATTATTTATCAGGACGCGCCTTCCGTCGACGAAATCAGGCACATAGTAAGTCAATGGAAAAATTTTCTCGACCCCGACTTTATCCTGATTGCGCGCACAAACGCGGGCAGACCTGTCGGCGCGGTCATGGCAATACCCGATTATTTTCAGGTTTTCAAGGCAATGAAGGGCAAAACCACCTTGCCCTCCCTGCTCAAATTTATCAAAGCCCGCAAAAAAATAGACGCCGTGCGCGCAATGCTCCAATTCGTTGTCCCAGATTTTCAGGGTAAAGGCGTAAACGTATCGCTCTACACCGAGCTTTTGGCGTCGGCAAGAAAAAAAGGCATTCGTCTGATTGAAGCCGGCACCATGATGGAAAACAATACGCACCCGATAGAAGCTCTCAAAACCGCCGGCGGCGAGCTGTTCAAGGTTTACAGAATATATTACATGAAAACGGGGGTTTCGGGCAGCGGTTTTTTCCGTCTGCGGGACAGTTCCTCCACGGCGCAGTTCAGTGCGCGAACGATCTCGCCTTTGTTGCATACATGGTCGTCCGGCAAGACCTCGCCGGTCAAGGGGTCAACGCCTTCTGCCAAAACCGTCAGCAGTTCTTTTGCCCGTTGTATATCCATGGTGTTTCACCTCTTCTTTATTTTTTCAGACGGCTCTCCCACTCGACTTCCTTGAAGCCGACCAGCACGAAGTCATCACCCACCAGCAGCGGGCGCTTGACCAGCATCCCGTCTGCTGCAAGGAGCTTCAGCATCTCATCCTCGCTCATTTCGGGCAACTTGTCCTTTAGCCCCATAGATTTGTATAGCAGACCGCTGGTGTTGAAAAGCTTTTTCAGCGGCAGGCCGCAGCGCTGATGCCACACAGACAGCTCTTCATAAGTAGGATTTTCCATTTTGATGTCCCGGAATGAATAAGAGATGCCGTTCTCGTCCAGCCACTTCTGTGCCTTCTGGCAGGTGGTGCATTTGGGGTAGCAGATAAAAGTCATTGGTCACGCTCCTGTTTTTACAAAAGTATATTTCTTGCCCATTCCGTACAGGCATCAGATTCTTTCAAACCAAGCTCTTGCCAAATACCTGCGTAGTACAATCCTCTATCAGGATTTTTAGCGCAATTTGATCTCTTCCCGTATATGTGCGTCTCATCATATACTTCATTCCTCGCCCAAGTTGCCTTTGTGGCACCTTTCAGAGTCAATACCCGCTTTTTATCAAAGCGCAGTACTCCTGCGCCAGGCTTGCTTTTATCCAAAGAAAGTCTTTCTGCTGCTTTGAAAATTACATTTGTTGAGTTGTCCGCCCTGCCATTAGACGAATGCGGATGCCACCAAACTTTTCTCTGTTCTTCAGGCGCAGAGATGATCTTTCCAACCTGAAGGTATCCCCAAATCACCTGGAGGTCTTTTCCCCGGTAAAAGTCACTACGATCCCGCAAATATCGGTATGTTCCGTTTTGATATTCCACAAAGTGAAAATTTCCGAAAAACAGGAAGATGTCTCCCTGTGCAACACCGATATTCTTCAAGTAAGCAGCCGCGGCATTTCGCTGCCCAAATGCGGGGAACCATCCGTCGATACGCTTCCTACGTCGCCCTAAATCTAAATCAGGGTCCAGATGACAGTGGTCTCCGCCCTTATATCGCAGATCCCGTAATATTTTAGAATACTGGATTCCATTGTAGTAAAGAGAATTGTATGTATCCGCATCATCGCTGGGAATGGGAAACGAAACCATTGTACCATCTTCAAAAATGGGGCTGACAATGCCGCCATTCGCAGAGTCAAAACCTTTTCGGCTGAGTATAATTTTCATTCCTCACGCTCCCAACAAACTCTGGTCAAAGGCGAACAGCGCCTCGTTGATTTTGAAAATGTCATAGTCCCGCTGCATGATGAAATACTCGATGATAACGTCAAATTTACTGCTGCTGCTCAGCGCGTATCCCGCGCGGGCGATAAGGTCGCGGGTCTCCGGCAGGCTCAGCTCCAGCGCGATGGCGAAGGCCACCGCCGTGGGCTTGGAGGGCTTGTAGTCCGGGTTGTTGCGGATCTTCGAGAACAGCTTGCGATCCACATTGGCCTTCTTGTAGACCTCAGCGTCCTTTTTTCCGCTGCGGTCGATGAGCTTCAACAGCGTCTCTGAAAATCCGGTGTCCAAATGCGCAAGCGCCTCGTCCAGCCCGGAGGCCGCCATGGGCGCGTCCTCATAGGAGGTCAGCATCCGGTTTTCAACGACGCCCATCCGGCGCATCCGCTCCCGGCGGGAGTCGGTGTGGGCATCCACATAGTGGTCATCGATGTAGGCGGCGATATCCGCGAACAGCTTATTGCCGATCTGGTACGCCGTGCGGTCGAAAATGACGATGTACACCGTCATGTCGTTTTCAGCCAAAAATTCGCTGATGGTGTCCACCGCCACGCGGAGCGCCTGATCCTTGGGATAGCCAAAAACGCCGGAGGAGATCAGCGGAAATGCCACCGTCTCACAGCCGTGCTCTTTCGCCAGCGCAAGGCTCGTCCGGTAGCAGGAAACCAGCAGCTCCCGCTCACCGTGACTGCCCCCGTTCCACACAGGGCCGACGGTGTGGATCACATATTGACAGGGCAGCCGGTAAGCCTTGGTGATCTTGGCATCGCCGGTCTTGCAGCCACCGAGCGTCCGGCACTCGGCCAGCAGCTCCGGTCCCGCCGCGCGATGGATACAGCCATCCACGCCGCCACCACCCAGCAGCGTTTCGTTCGCCGCATTGACGATGGCATCCACTTTCATTTTTGTAATATCATTGCGAACAATTTCAAGAGGCATGGTTCTATTCCTCAATTTCTATCATTCAAAATCAAGTCAATGCGCCGTTGTCTTCCACCTTTTCCGCTTCAGACAGTTCTTCCCAATCCTCACGATTTCCGCACCTGCGAAGGTAATCGTGGCCGCCGTCCACGGCGCAGGAGCCACAACTGCAAAACTTGAAATCATGGACAGTTTTGCTTTCGATGATATCTCCGCATTTCTTACATCTGATTGCGTTCCTGATAATTTTCGGCATGATCATTCTCCCTTTAGTGCATTTTTGATTTTCTCTTTTTCCCCACTGCCATCTGTGCGCAGTCGCAGCAGCGGGACGCCGCACTTCTCCAGAATGGAGTTCTTTTTCGCGTCCCGCGCCGCCTGCTTGCTCCCGGATTTATGAGATCCACCGTCCGCTTTAATCGTTAGCACATACTTTGCTGATTAGGTCGCAAGTTAGTTCAAAGTTGGTCCCAAGTCAGTTCCAAGTTGGTTCCAAGATTCGTTAGTATTTTGGATTATTTGGACGCAAACCACCTTGCGGCACTTGTTGTTCCTTCGCAGAAAACCTTCCCGCTTTCACGCAATTCTCTCATCAAAACGCGGATTTACTTTCGATGATAGGCCGCTTTTGTTGTTCAAATCTTTCTTGAAGTCAGAATCCATATAATCCAACTTACTTTCGTTCAACAGCTTCTTTCGCTCCTGCCATTGCGGCATATACTGGTTTAAAATAGCGACAAACTCCGGACCATGACTTTTGACTTTCAGATGTGCCAGCTCGTGCAGGATTACATATTCAAGACTCTCTATCGGCTTCTTCGCCAACTGAAGATTTAGCCAAATTTTTTGTGTGTTTGTGTTGCAGGTGCCCCATTTGGTGGTCATATATTTGCTTTGCCAACTGCTACAGTAAAGCCCCGTAGTTTTCTCCCACTTGGGAAGATATTTCGCCACTTCCTGTTTCAAGAGGTTGCGGTACCATTCATTTACGAAGCTTTCTCTCTGCTTTGGACTGCTTTCTTTTCTAACCGTCAGAATAGCCTTGTCACCCGAAAGTGTGAGAGCATTCCCTTTGTAGCTGTATTCCACTTGAAGAAAGTACTGCTTACCCCAAACATATAATGTTTCCCCGGACACGTACTGCCGCTCGCTTTGACGCGGCTGCAGTTGAAACTTCTCCTGTTGTTTTTTGATCCAGCCGAGTTTTGTCCGAACGAACATCGTAATTGCTTCATCCGTCAGTTGCGTGGGCGCCGATACACGAACCCTGCCGTCCGGCGGAAGCACAGAGAGATGCAAATTTTTAATATTTTTTCTGATAACTTCCACAGGAATATTGAAAATAACTATTTGCATCAGTACTCCTCTTGTTCCACAACAATTTGATAAATTCGCTCCACTTCGCTATCGTCATTCAAAAGTTGATAGAGCGCTCGCTTAATTTTATTTGCCTTAACCGGATTATTTCGGAAACCATCGAGCCGCGCCTTGACAATGGATTTGTGCAGCTTCAAGGCAGTCGCCTCATCTTCTCCGCAATTATCATAGAGCGCCCGCAGTGCGCCATTGGAACGAATACTCTCAGGGTACTTTGTATTCTCCTCGGGCTTTGCAACATTTTTCGCCAGTTCCATGTATGTGTCCAGCAACTGCCCGTAGGCAATCACTCCGCGGCGGCGGTCAAGTATCAACTGCTCCAGGATTTCAGACATTTTTGCGTAATAAGCAGGGTTGATGACCATTCGCTCAACAACCTTTTTGCGGATGTTGTTCTCAATGGTTTCTGCCGCACTCTCCTGCTCGCCTTTTTGCTCGCTCTTCAGCTTATTTTCCTGCGAGATGATGAAATCAAGCAGGGTAAAGTCATCCATGCTGCCGATCTTTTGCGACTCGCTGGCTGAGATGTAGTTGTCAATCAGATACCGCATACCCGGTTCGTAGGCTTTCAGATCAATAAAATCGCCGCTGGCCCTACCAATCGTGTCACGCATGTTCACATAGAACGCAACCCTGTCGTCCAATGCGCTTTGCTCGGAAAGGGTATACCCTAAATCCGTCATACGAGGCTTTAACTCCGCAAAAGCGCGAATCAAGCGTCCAACGAGCTTGTACAACTTCTCACGAATGCGGGCAAAGGCTTCGTCCTGATTTTCGTCGCGACCACTTTCACCGCAGAAATAGTGGATATAGTCGAGCTCTTTTCTGGGCAATTCGACGCCCTCGCAAAGCTCATCCAATTCCTCCAGGGTATCAACGAAATACTTTTTCGCTTCTGTAGCTCTATCTTTCAAAAGCCCATCGACATCCTCTGCATCATAGCTTTCAAAGGCACCGGCGGTATACTTGTTCATGGCATCCGCCAAGTCTCCGAATAGTTCCTTGTAATCTACAATATAGCCAAAGTCTTTGCTCTCGCCATCCAGACGATTGACTCGGCAGATCGCCTGGAACAGGCCGTGGTCATGCATCGCCTTATCGATGTAGAGGTAGGTACAGCTGGGAGCATCGAAACCGGTAAGCAGCTTGTCAACTACGATCAGCAGTTTCATGTTTGCAGGTTCGTCCACAAACTTGCGTTTTGCTTCCGCTTCAAAAGCTTCTACTTTTTTGGCAATCTGCGTCTTGTCCTCCGACGGGTCAACGCCGATCATTTTCAGATAAGTGCTGTATTTTTCAAATGTTTCGGTTTCTTCCTCGTCGCTGACAGTATCCGTTCTTAAATCACCGGCTTGCGGCGTATAAGAAGAAATAATCGCACATTTCCGGAAACCTTTGCTTTGGAAAATTTCATAGTATCGGCATGCTGAATACACAGAACCGGCCACAAGGATAGCATTTCCGTTTCCATCCATCAGTCGTGCCTTGGTGGCAAAATCAAAGATGATATCATTGGCGATTTGCTCCAAGCGGGAGCGAGAGGAGAAAATCTTTTGCAGGTTACCCCAATAAGCTTTGAGTTTTGCTTTTGCTCTGGGGGTCAGCCCAACGGTTTTTGCCTCAAACCATGCGTCGATTCTATCCTGAGAGGTCATGCCCTGCGGCACATCTCTGGCCTCGTACCGCAGATCCAGCACAACGCCGTCTCGAACACCTTCGTTGAACTTGTAGGTATGGATATATCCGCCGAAGGTTTCCAGACTGGTCTCTTTGTCCTTCTTCAAAAGCGGCGTGCCCGTGAAACCGATAAAGATGGCATTGGGAAGGATCGTCTTCATGGCCGCGTGGAGCTTGCCGGACTGAGTGCGGTGGCACTCATCCACAAACACCACAATATCACCCTTTGCGGAAAAATCCTTGGGCAATGCGTTTTTCAAATCTTCGATGTATTTTTCATAATCTGTTTCTGAGCTGTCGCTGCCGCGCTTTCCGAATTTATGTACCAGAGAGCACAGAAGACGGTCATCGAAAACGTTCAGGCGTTCAAGCAGATCTTTTCCACTCTTAGTGCGGACGATATTCTCATCCACACCCTTGTAATTCTTTTCGATTTGCTCATCCAATTCCTCGCGGTCGGTAACAACCAATACACGCGCATTGGGATTATTCTCCAAAATCCACTTGGAGAACCACACCATTGTCAGACTCTTGCCGCTGCCCTGGGTATGCCAAACGATGCCGCCGCTCTTCTTGTCCGTCAAACGATGCTGCGCCCGCTTGATGGCATAGTACTGATTATAGCGGCAGACCTTTTTGATGCCCTTATCGAAGATTACAAAGTTGTGGATCAGATCAAGGAAACGCTTTTTGTAAAAAAGAGCAAAAAGCTGTTTTTCCAGCTTGCCAGGAATCCCCTCGCAGTATTCCTCAACCTCGATATCCACAATATCGCGTTCTGTCTGATGCTCGGTAAAGCCATCGTCTTTCCATTCCAGATAGTGCTTCTCCGGGGTAAGCAGCGTACCATAGCGCAAGCCCTCACTGTCGTTACCGGCCATACAGAACTGAATGGTAGTAAAGAAATCTTCGATGAAATTCGATTTCTGGTTGGTCAGATTCTGCCGGATGCCGTTGGACACGGACACACTACTCTTTTTCAGTTCGATCACCGCAAGTGCAATACCATTCACATAGACAACAACATCCGGACGCTTGGTGTTGTTGCTGACAATAGTGACTTCTTCCGCAATATAGAAGTCATTTTTACTGACATCTTCAAAGTCAATAAAATACACAGTCTTAGGGGACTGCTCCACGGACTCCTTGACCTTGGCTCCGTATTTCAGCAGGCTGTAGACCTCTTTGTTGGCATGGTACAAACCCTGCTGCAGATTGGTGGAGGTCTTCACCAACGTATCGACGGCATTGGCTGCAAGCTTTTCGGAGTAGCCCTGTTTCAATAGCCAGGCGTGCAGCCGCTCCTGCATGATGTTACGGTTTTCAATGTCATGCAGGTTCCCCAGATATGTATAGTGCAGCTTGTCCCGAAAGAACTTGACCACACGGTTTTGAGTTTTGCGCTCGCTGTCACCAATATTGGGCATAAAAGCACCTCGCTTTTCTATGTGTGATCTACATTGTAGGTTTTTGTGAAATGAAGCATAATCCTAAAGGGCGCATATGCAACACTATTAATAGGCGTGATTCTCGAATTATCAGACTCTACCGTAATTCCTATGTTGTGGATATCGCAAATTTTCTTGACAAAAAAGAGTCCAATCCCATTACCGTCTGCGACTTTGCTCGCATTTTTACCCCTGAATCCTTTCTCAAAAATTCTTGTCAAATCTTCTTTTGAACAGTAAGGACTATATGATTCAATCGATACATCTACTTCACTTGAAGAAGACTCACTAAAAGTAATTTGGACATCAGAGCTGTAATACGAATATTTAACTGCATTCTCAATTAGCAGTAACGGGATTAAGTCAAACGAATCATAAGCATCAATATATCGAAACGTGCTTCCACTCAGGATAATGGGTATATTTCTCTTTCGGTAGTTGCGGAAAATCTTTGCCAACTTATAGAATGTTTTGTGAATACTCGTTTCAACTATCGTGCCTTTTAATACATCAGGATTCTTCTCATAGTCAAAAAGAGTATACCGACTAGCAATCATGCTACTACTCAGAAAAATTGAACGTAGCTCTTCGTAGACCTTTGCCACGTTTTCGGGTGACGGAGTTACATCATCGTCGGCCTTTAGCAGACTAATTGCAAGGTCGCTGTGCTCTTTGATTTGCCCGTTCAGTTTTTTCACTTCATGGGAAATACTGTCCACTACTGCTTGTTTTTCATCAAGCTTCTTCTTCCCCACAGTGATTGTTTGTGATGCCTGAATTAAAGTATAAAGCTGTTCTGCGGGAAGAACAGGGTTATACAGTTTTCTTGCATCTGCTATATTTTTAGATAGCTTCTTGTTATATGTTTCTCGCTCACGCATACTGCAATATATCTGTTTCTCAAGAGCAGATACATACACCGACATGCCATATGGACAGGTAAGAAATCCAGAACTCAATGGGGCAGACATGATACTATTATAAAAGGTTTTACATCGTCCTTTATTACAATTTCGTTGGCAAAAATCCAAGGCTCGGATATAGCTTCCGTCTTCAATTTCACCAGTAGAATTAAGTTGTGGTACCAGTTTCATAACATCAACCCTTCAGCAACTTTGCAATAGTAGAGGAAAGTAACTCTGTAATAATATGTCTATACGAAGTGCCGGCATCCTCCGCCAATTTTGACAACGATTCGTAACTTGAGTTCTTAATCGCTCGAACATATTTATCTTCTAGTTTAGCCACTTCAACAATTGATAATCCCGCATCTAAAAGAGCACTCCGTGTTTTAGCCCACTGCTTTACAGGGTCAGCTTCGTCCCTGATAATTTGAGTTAGCAAAGAATTCCATTTTTCCAGCGTGGCACCTTTCTGCATGGTGTGATCCGCATAGTTGAGGAATTCTTGATATGCAGTACTGAACTGATTGCCTGAGTAAATAATTACCGTTTTGTGTGGGTATTTTCCCTTAATCTGCTGAACGAGATATGCTCCTTCGTACTGACTTTGGAGGAATTTACCAACACCCATAATATCGCAAAGAATGACGCTATAGGCTTCAACTTCCTTGAGCGATTGAATATCAGACTTGTAATCAATCATGAATTCATTCTTTTTCAGTGCGTCCTCATAGGTAAATGGATCATCGTCAATGATCAAGATATCAGTTACTCGCTTTAACTGAGATAATGAATAATTCTTAAGCACAGGTTCTGCATTAAGATCTGCAATTTCGTTTCTAATCAAACACAATTTCATATTATTTCTCTCCTTTATACCAGCCTAATCTTACCCGTCAGAAGCTGCTGCATCATACCTTGTTTGATCTGACGGTATTTGGCAATCTTTCCTTCAAGCGCAGCAATTTCCATATCCATTTCGGACAGAATGTCGGCAATAGCTATTTGCTCATCTTTTTCCGGAAAAAGAATGGCTGTTTTTCTTAATTTGCTTACACTTGTTCTGGCACGAGTGCTTCCTTGAGTGTCATCTGCAATTTGATCTAAGTAAAATCGAGATTTTGTTGCATAAACAAGATATCTGCTATCAACACTGCTATTAGGGACAACTTTTACAACATCAGATCCTAAAATATAACTTTTTTCATTATCTGGGCAGATAATTGCTCTTCCTGCGGGCATCATTTTGGCAATCAGAATAGAGCCGGGTTGGACAATACAGCGCTGTAATTCAGCAGCATGGCTAAAAGTGGTATATTTGACATTCGCATTATTCCAACCAGCTTCGCCAATGTTACTGAGCTGGATAATACGGACTTGTCGCTCCGTTGTATAATGCTCTGTTTTCAAATTGCTTCCAAACGGACCATCAACCATTTCGTTGGATATTTCGTGTAATGTCCTTGTTTCCCACTCTCCAGAGAATCCTGGTAGGCGGCGTTTGCCGGTCAGCAGTTCCTGCATTGCGCCCTGCTTAATGGCTTTTTTCTTGGTTATCAGCTTTTCCAGAGAAGAAATCAAATCGTCAATTTCAGTAAGAGATTTTGCAATTGCCTCCTGCTCAGGCTTGGGCGGAACCACGATTTCAATAGCAGACAGTTGCGTTCCATTGGTCAAAGCTCTGGTTGTATATGTGCACCCCATAATAATTGCACTTCGTATTGCTTCAGTTGTAAAGCAGTACTTGCAGTATTCTGGCACAAACATATCATTTTTAGGTCTGCCACGAAGAACAAAACCGCTGAAAACGCAATCATCAATATCGTCTAATAAGACCGACGACATTCCTACTTCTTCTGGTGTTTCGGATGTTCTGGTAAAGAAAACATCATTTTTTCGCGCATCGAATCGATGAATTTCGTCACGAGTAAGGTTAACTTTACCACGCACATCGCTTTTCGTAAGGCCGCGCTTTCTATACACATCTGTATAGTTGACAATAGGCGTGCCATATCCAAAAAACTCTTTACCCTTATTTAAGCCGTTCTTAAAATCTAAAAAATCTCCAATTGTGGCTGTATCCCATGGTTTTACCATACAAATCCCATCCTTTCCAGGTGGGCTTTAACTTTGGACTCATAGTCAGCAACGGCAGCGGACAGTTCCGGCAGGGTATTCTCATACCGCTCCACCAGTTCCACGATGCGGTTGGTCATCTGGTGGGAAGTGGTAACATACAGTGCCTTGATCCCTTCAAAGATGGTAGCATACCATTTACGGTTTACCAACAGATCCAGAATCTCTTCATCGGTCAGCAAAGCATACTTCGCCCGAACCTTTTCCTCCAATTCGGCGTTCATTTCCTTAACGGCTTTATTCTGCTTGGAAAGGGAATCCGTCAAATCCGCAAACTGCTTCAATACCGCATATTCTTCGCTCTTGGGATCAGTCTTTTTCAGCACCTTCAGATGGGCGGCGACAGCCTTGGCGTCCACCTTATCCTTGTCGTTGAGGTGATCCTTCAGATATCCGTCATCGCCGGTCTGTTCCTCCACAAACTCGTCCAGTCTGCTCTGAGTCTCCTCGGCAACGGCCTGCGCCTCATTGATTTTCTTGCGTTCGGTGGCAAAGAATACGGACTCAAGCAGTGCCCTGGGCAGCAAAACACCCTCCCAGCCAATGACCCTTTCCTGACCCTTTTTCTTGCCGGAGGTGTATTCCCCCATGATGTTTTCCCATGTCCGGGCGGCACCATAACCGTCCACCGACACAAGATAAACATCGTCGCCCATGACTTCGTGCCAGTAGGAAAGCAGCACCTCGTAGACATCGTACTTATCCACCAGCTCCAGACCATCAAAGCAGTCAATTAACTGCTCCGACAGCTCGACGATATAGGGCTTGACTTCCGTGTCTTCATCAATGCTCCGAAGCCCGGGATCCACCATCTGCATCCACGCGTCAAAAGCCTCGTCGATGCGTTCGGCGTAGGCAGAAAATTCAGGGTCGTTATAGACCACGTTGCGGATATCCTCTTTGGGAATGTTCAGCCGATAATAGCCATCCCGCAGCTGAGAAAACAGCTTGTCTTTCAGACCGGGGAACAGTACCCAATACTTCTCCATGGAATCCACATCTGTCGCAGGAATACCGCCATGCAGATGTCCATCAATGTCCTGTAAATCTTCCGGGGTGGAGCTGTCAATATAACGGGGGATATTCAGGTTATACTCGTTTTTCTCTTTGATTTCGTCATTGGGGACAAAACGAGCATACTTGCGATCGTCTGTGATCTGCTGATTGAATGTGGTGACGATTTTGTAGATGTCCCTCTCACGCAGGCGGTTCTTATTGCCGTCCTTAACGAAGTCATGGCTGGCATCAATCATAAAGATACCCTTGCGCTCGGCGGCATCAGCCTTATCGATGATGATAATGCAGGCAGGGATACCGGTGCCATAAAACAGGTTGGCGGGCAGGCCGATGATGCCCTTGATATAGCCCTTGTCAATAATAGCTTTGCGGATAGTCGCCTCCGCATTGCCACGGAACAGAACACCATGGGGAAGAATGACCGCAGCCTTGCCAGTGCTTTTCAAGGACTTCAAAATATGGAGCAGCCACGCAAAGTCGCCGTTCTTTTCAGGCGGTCTGTCGCCATAGCCATCAAAGCGGCCATAATCCTTAAGACCATCCGTCCAGTTTTTTAGAGAAAACGGAGGATTGGCCACCGCAAAGTCGAAACGCTTCAGCACCTCATCATCGGAATCTTCTTCAAAATAGCGGGGAGCAGAAAATGTATTTCCTGCTCTGATCTCACCGGCAGCCTTGTTGTGCAGGACAAGGTTCATCTTGGCGAGACCTGCGGTGGTTACTTCCTTTTCCTGTCCTCAAATAGCAATCTCGAAGGGGGCTTCATCCGCTGCTCGAATCAGAAGTGAACCGGAACCGCAGGCAGGGTCATACACGGAGTAACCCTCGTCGCGCTCCTCGATGCTGTCGATGCCAATCACTTTGGCAAGAATACGGGAAACTTCGGCCGGTGTGTAGAACTGGCCCTTGCTCTTGCCGCTTTCCGTGGCAAAATGACGCATCAGATATTCATAGGCATCGCCAAGAATATCGTCACCGCTGGCTTTGTTCTTTTTGAAATTGAATTCGTCACGCTGGAAAATGGCAATCAAGCCGGTGAGCTTATCCACCATTTCTTTGCCGCTGCCTAACTTGGCCTCATCATTGAAATGGGCATTGTCGATCACGCCGCGGAGATTGTTCTCCCCGGCTTCTGCCAGCTTGGCAATGACCTTGTCCATTTCTTCACCGATATTTTTATTGCCCTTCAGCGCAACCAAATCATCGAAGCTGCCACCTTCAGGAACCGTAATATCGGCATATTTTACGCCCTTAAACTTGTCCGTAACATATTTCACGAACAGCAAGGTCAGGATATAGTCTTTATACTGAGAGGCGTCCATGCCGCCCCTCAGTTTATCGCAGCTCGCCCAAAGAGAACTGTACAGCTCATTTTTCTTTATTGCCATGTTCGTTTACCACGCTTCTCTTAATTTGGTATTTCTGCTTTCCCGCAAATTGGCTTTACGGAAACTGCGTTGTGTTATCTTTTCAATTTGTATACACGGTTCTTATTGCCGCCCTCTGCAATAACAACACCTTCATCCAGCAATCCCTTCAACAGCTGTTTGGCTCGTGTACTCTTAACACCCAGCAGTTCTGCAATATCAGCACTTCTGGCCGAAATATGATCTGTCAGGTAAGTAATAATTTCATTCTTTTGCCGTGCTGTTTTTATCGTCGTTTTTTTATCGTCACTTTTTATCGCCGCTTTTTTATCGTCACTCTTGGAGAATAAGAGCGTTAATGTTGTCCGCTCCGGCTCGAGTTGCTCTGTAATCTCCGGAGTTGTCCAATTTTGCTCGCGCCAGACGCGGAAGATATTCGGAATGCCACTACCAGCACGCTCACCAATATCAATCAGGTTGAACATCTTCAGCATCGTTCCGTTCCGCGGATCAGAAACACCACCGCTCTTTGCGGCATCAATTTCGATGCGGAATCTGCCCGGATTAGACATCGTAATGCTATTACGCTTTTTGACGATGACCAACCCCTGTCTGCCGTAGTAATCGGCATTCACCAAACAGTTGGCCAGTGCTTCACGCAGCGCCTGATGCACTGGGGTATCATCTATACGGGTACCACCGTCCATCTTGAAGGGTACCTTGATATCCTGGATCAGCTTGTTATAGACGCGGAAATAGAAGTCGTACACATTGCCGCTCCAGTCGCCGGAGGAAGATATGATACGGTCAGTCCAACGGGTATCAGCGTCATACTGCTCCTGGTAATCCAGAAAGTAAGTGTTGAATTCACGCACAATGTCATACTCGTTGCCGAACATGAGAAGTCCTGCAGAGGTGGGATGCTTTTTCCCATCAGAGCCGATACCGACAGCACCCAGCTTCAGGAGGAAATCTTCATCCTCTAAGGCTTCCCACACATGGCCGGGGCGGGAGAGGCGCATTCTCTGGCGATAACTGCGGATGCTTTCTTTGTTGAACACCGTCAAGTCCATTTCGCTCAGAATGAGCATGTCTTGCGTTTTCACGGATGCGTCCCGCACCATGGCCTGATATTCCTCCTTGGTGCAGCGATAGTCGCCCTCACCGTTACGGCGGTATGTGCAGAGCGGGTTGCCGTCCACATACACCGGTTTATAGGAGCGCTCGGCACGGGGGACATTGATGACCACGATATGGTTGCCGTCGACCTCTTGGACGAATACATCTTTGGATGACAACACATTTACGCTGGTCTTGTTGGGATTATTGGCGATGTCCCAGAACTCCTTGATGAGTCTGTCCGGATCGGGCAGATCCACCGTGTGCAGGGATTTGTCTGCCCATTCCTCCACTCCCAGTAGGATAATGCCACCGTGGGTATTGGCAAAGGCGGAATAGGTTTCCCAAACGCTCCTGGGCAGCCCGCCAAGGGCTTTCTTGGCCTCGATGCGGTTGTTCTCCCGATACTGCTCGATTTTGGAAAAGTCAATCATGGTTTTCCTCCTTTACGAGCTCTATGATATCGCAGAAGTCGCAATCCAGCACGGTACAGATTTTCGTCAGAATCTCTGTACTGACATGCTGGTTCTTGCCCAGTTTGGCAAGGGCGGTCGTAGACATACCGGTAGCCAGACGCAGATCCTTCTTTTTCATGTTTTTATCAATCAGGAGTTTCCACAGCTTATTATAACAAATCGTCATCGTAACACCTCGTGTCAGAGTATACACTAATACGGGTTAATTCTAACACAGCAGCTTCAGTTTGTCTATTGAAAATCCAATTTTCAGATTCGTGATGTCCTTTCCAGACGAGAGATTTTGAATTATAAACTGGCAAAGGATAACCGCAGGAATGCTTTTTTGCTCTCCTGCGGTTATTTCTTTGTTTATGCGGCGCAGTTTTTGAGGTCAGCCCATGATGCCGATTTTGTTGCCGTTCTCGTACATATCCTCGGCGTACTCGACTTGGTTGGGTCCCTGGCTTTCTATCCAGCCAAAGCCGGGGACATAGACCATATCCGTCAGTTCATTATCGTTAGCTATTGGCTCCGGTGCCGATTTAGGTTCAGGTTGCGTGGGCTGTACCGGGATGGAATCTGTCTACGTAGGAGGTACATATTCTTGTTCTGTCTCGGCTTCATCTTCTATTTCCGGTACAGGGATGGGCAACTCTTCGGCGGCCACTTCCGGGGCTGATTCAGCTTCCGGCATTTCCGTTTCTTTCTTTTCTGTTACCACTGGCAGCACCGGTTTCTCTGCTCCCTGAAGCGTCGGCTGTGGAGCGGTCACGGCGGCCGTTTCGCTCGGCGCGGGTGTTTTCCCGACCTTTTCAGTCTGTGGCCACACGGCGGCACACAGGGCGAGACAGGCGGTGAATGCAGTAGTTACGATGAATCTCCTTTTCATTTCATTCATTCTCCTCCCAATGTAAATTTTCTTATGCCCTGCGGCGTTTCACCAGAGCGCATGAATTCGTTTGTGTCATCTTCGACTAACATAGAAATTATCAGAGCTGTCTCAAGCCCGTCGATAAAGCTATCAAGGTCTGCATCATTATTGAGAAGATTCTTGTCTTCCGCAATTTGAAGCAGGTTTTGTCGTTCGATAGCCGCCATCATTTTCACCATCGCATGATACCGCTCCACATTTTCTTCCTTTTTTTCAGGATCGGTCTGCGGTTTGTGAAATCGATCATACACCGCTCGCCATAGTTTATCACTCATGTAGTTTCCTCCTTATGATGTTCCTTTTGAGATATGAAACGAGTGCCCAGTCTCCCGGTTTGACAGGAGGCTAAGCACTCGTTTTTATAGTTGTTCAGTTCCATAGAGAGCTGCCACGCCAGCTCAAATCCGGAGATGAAACTGTCGATGGAAGTGTCTTCGGCAATGCGGTCCTTGGCATCGATAATCTGGAGCACCAGCCTACGTTCGGGTTTCTCCAGCACCTCAATCAAAGTCTTGTGGCACTCCTCTATTTCTTGCCGGGGAGCTGAAAGCTCTGGCGGAGTGTAGAAGCAGTCATATAGTTCTTTGATCAGCTTGTATTTCATGAGCATCGCCTCCTTGTGACACAAACATATACCACACCTTTTGCGGAATAGCTATCAGAATTTCAGAAGAGTATCCAGAACATTTGCCGCCTGCTGAAGCTCGCCCTGAGTGGCTTCGTTTGGTATATCTTCATCCGTTTGCACCTTGTGCGGCAGATAAGGTTCATAGTTCTGCCGGGTTATCGACGGCCGGTAATGTCCCAGCATCCGCGCCAGTTCCTTGGTTTCCATACCGTTCCGCAGAGATAGGACGGCGCAGATGTGCCGGAGATCCGCGAATCGGATGCGGTCAAGCCCCACTTCCTTGATGATCTCATTGTGCATCCGGCGCACCATCTGCGGCGAGTAGGGTTTCAGCGTGGCCGGGTGCATAAACATGAGCGGACTGCTTGGGTGCTTGTCGTGTTCCCTGATTAGAAGGTCGATTACCTCTGGTGTCAGTGCTATCGTCCTTGTCTGATTGCCGTACTCCATCAGCTCTCGCCGTACCACCGCACGGTTTTCCGCAATGGTCATCGTCCGACTTTCGATATCGAGATCACTCCATTTCAGGGCGATGAGCTCGCTTTGGCGTAGGCCTGTCGTCACAAGCATCAGTTGATCCACCCAGTTATGTTTCTCCTTCCCCATCAGGTCGCAGACAAATACCCATCCGAGCATCCCCCATTCCAGATAGTCGTCACGATAAGCACGCCAGGCCTCATCAAAGATTTGCGCCCACTCCTTGGGATAATCTATCGTAATGGACATATTATCCATATTGACAGGCGTACTCAGATTAGCCGCTCCTTCCGGTATAGCGGTTACATAAAGCTTGTTGTCCTTGTAGAACAAAGCCTTTTGACTACCCGGAGTAACCGTCATCATAGCACCATCGGCAACCGTTTCTTCTTTCTGACCTTCAAGATCGAAAAACTTCGTTCCGCCATTGCTCCAGTAATATACCTTCTTTCCGTTTGAATAGAAATTAGCATAATAAGAAGCCGACAATGGAAGCTTGATGATACGGTCGGTGATACCTTCCGGATCAAACTTGACGAGTGACGCAGAAGCTGTTTCCTGTTTCGCTTCTTTCTTTCCGGCAGTCTTTTCAGTAGCCTTCGAGGCCTCACTCTCACTGTCGTTCTTCATTCCGGCATCTTTCTGTATAAAAGGTGACGGGGTATCTTTCGAGAGCAAAGCAAGATAAACTCCATACATATTATTATAGACATGGTTCCATTCCAACCAGCCGTATGTAGGGTTGAAATCGCGGGCAGATGAGAAAATAAGATACTTACCATCCGTACTGAATACCGATGAAGAAGAATTATACCACTTGTCCGTCACCGGATATTCCTTCTTTCCGGCAATATCATAGACATATACAACAGTTATTTCATTGTCTGCATCACGGGTATAGGTCAGCCATTTGCTATCCGGTGAAAAAGTCACATCCTGCGGTTCCCCCATTGGGTCTTGTAATAGCATAGTCACCTGTCGTGAAGCTACATCCAGCAGATTGATACGATTTTGACGGTCGGTATAAACAATCTTCTTACTGTCCGGACTCCATTCGAAAGAGCGGATATACGTAT
>OGXR01001329.1_pt1 | contig 18448 bp, 25 predicted proteins | sample 1576331 | NCBI WGS metagenome assembly OGXR01 (sample SAMEA3541473, study PRJEB24748) | human gut metagenome | biome: human gut; feature: human-associated habitat; material: faeces | place: China | collected 2012 | reverse complement strand
GGGAAATTGCCAAGCCCCTGCCCGTAGGCTGGACCGATGCCGAGAAACTGCTGGGCAACTACCCCGACACCGCCGACACGCTGCGCCCCTATGAGTGCCTAGTGCTGAAAAAGTGAAGGCTTCCGTATTATCTTTTCGCTATTGGGAGTTGACCGTATCCTTTGCGATAGTAACCCCACAGTGAGCAACGCAAAAGCACTTTCCCTTATTTGCAATGCAAATATTTGGGAAAGTGCTTTTTTGTAAGGACAAAATTCCGCGTTTAAAGTTGTGCAAGACCTGCCGGGTGCCATTCGTCCCGGATGCCGATGTCGGCACATACGATCTCACCGCAGAAGGGTGCGGAGCTTGGAGCCGTGTGCAGGGGCTTGCAGCTGTCAAACGTCACGGTCAGGTCTGCGCGGACGGCTCCCTCGGCGGCCTCACCCGTATCGGTGTTGATGCCGCTGGGCAGATCGACGGCCAGCACGAATGCGCCGCTTTCCCGCTGACGATTCATCAGCGCACAGGCAGCCAGCCCGGCCGGGCGAAGGCTGCCGTGAAACCCGGTGCCATACAAAGCATCCACGACGGCGTCAAAGGGCTGTGCTGCCAGCGCTGCCGCATCGCGGCATTTGGTGACCGGCAGGTCTGCCAGGCGTGCATAGTTCGTCATGGCATCGGGCGTTTTGGGGTCGCCCTCGGCCAGCAGGACGACCACGCGCCAGCCATCTTGGGCGGCGGCGCGGGCCATCACAAGGCCGTCTCCGCCGTTGTTGCCCTTGCCGCAGACGATGAGCAATGCCCCACCCTGCGGAAGGCGCGCCCGCAGCTGGGTGTAGGCGGCCAGCCCGGCGTTTTCCATCATTTGCAGATAGGGCAGGCCGTGGGCGTTGCCTGCACGCTCGATCTCCTTCATCTGCGCAGCGGTCACAATACGGTGCTTCATAATTTGTGCCTTCCTTTATCACGGTATGACATTTTGTAATCAACTGTACAAATTATAGCAGTGCCGTGCCCGTTTTGGGCACAAAAAAGCGGGTCATGTCGGTCTGCTCCAGCGCCAGCAGCTTTACCTTTCTGTCAATGCCTCCGGCATATCCGGTCAGGCTGCCGCCGGTGCCGACCACGCGATGGCACGGAATGATAATAGAAATTTTGTTATGCCCGACAGCGCCGCCCACGGCCTGCGCAGACATCCGGGGCCTTCCCTGCTTTTCCGCAAGCTGCCGCGCGAGCTCACCGTAGGTCACGGTCTGCCCGTAGGGAATTTGCAGCAGCAGCGCCCACACCGCCTGCTGAAACGCCGAGCCAGCCGGGTGCAGCGGCGGCAGAAAGCCCGGCTCCTGCCCCGCAAAGTAAAGGTCCAGCCAGCGCCTGGCCTCGGAAAGGACCGGCGTTTCCCGTTCGGTATGCTCGGCGGGCAGTCCGTCGGCAAAATATTTTGCGCCGTCGAACCACAGCCCGGTCAGCCCGACCTCGTCCGCCGCCAGCAGGATACGGCCCAACGGGGCATCATAATGCTGAATATATGTCATCGTATATGCACCTCACCGGCTGAAAAACAGGCCGTAGCGGCCCGCAGCCTTTTTATCATTATACCGCATTCCGCTGCAAAGCTCTATCCGTATTTTGCAAAATATCCAAGACTGTTGCCTTTTTCCCGCCAATCCCCTATAATCATGGGTAATGACAGATAAAGGAGCACTACCATGAAAATTGCAATTCCCTATCAAAACGGCCAGGTCTTCCCGCACTTCGGCCATGCACCGCAGTTTAAATTCTACACCATCGAGAGCGGCATGATTTTACACACCGAGGTCGTCGAGACCGCGGGCAGCGGCCACAGCGCCGTGACGGCCTTTCTGATGCGCGGCGGCGTTGACACGCTGATCTGCGGCAGCATCGGCGCGGGTGCGCAGACTGCCGTAGCCGGGGCCAACATCAGGCTGTACGCCGGTGTCAGCGGCGACGCCGACCAAGCCGTGCTGGCGCTGCTGGCCGGAAAGCTCATCCATGACCCCACTGCTGTTCACTGCGGCCACCACGACGGTGAGCACCACTGCGGCGGGCATCACTGCCACTGACAAGGAGGCTTGCACCATGACCCTTACCGAACGTGCAGCCGCAGCTGCAGAATTAAAAACCACCGGGCAGTGCAACTGCACCCAATCTGTTGTAAAGGTATTTGAGGACAAGCTGCCCGTGGAGGGCGACACCCTGCGGATGCTGGCGGCAGGCTACGCTGCCGGTATGGGATGCCTGGAGAGCACCTGCGGCGCACTGATCGGCGCTGTGATGGTGGCCGGCATCCTGACGGAGGGCCGCGGCACGCCCGCTGTGGCACGCGCACTGGTCCGGAGCTTTGAGCAGCGGTGCGGCGCGACTATCTGCAAGGAGCTGAAGGGCGTTGCCACCGGCGTGCCGCTCTGCCCCTGCCCCGAATGCGTGCGCAATGCCGTGCTGGCGCTAGGCGACGTACTGCCCGACGCCGTAAAGGAGTGAGCGCCGATGTTTTTTGCCTACGGGGAAGCCGAGCTTGCCTGCCTGCGCGCCAGGGACAAGCGGCTGTGTGAGGTCATCGACAAAATCGGGCATGTGGACCGCGTCGTCGATACCGATTTGTTTTCGGCGGTGGTGCACCACATCATCGGCCAACAGATCTCGACGAAGGCGCAGGCCACGATCTGGCAGCGGATGCAGGACGCACTGGGCACCGTGAACGCCGAGACGATCCTGGCTGCCGGTGTTCCCAAATTGCAGGCGCTGGGCATGACCTTTCGCAAGGCGGAGTACATCACCGATTTTGCCGAGCGCGTCCACAGCGGTGCGTTCGATCCGGAGGGCATCCGGCAGAAAAGCGACGAGGACGCCATCCGCGAATTGAGCGCCCTGAAGGGCATCGGTGTTTGGACGGCGGAGATGATTTTGCTGTTCTGTATGCAGCGGCCCAACATTTTCAGCTACGACGACCTTGCCATCCAGCGCGGTCTGCGGATGGTCTACCACCACCGCAAAATTGACCGCAAGCTGTTTGAAAAGTACCGCCGCCGGTTCAGCCCCTATTGCAGCGTGGCCAGCCTGTACCTGTGGGCCGTGGCAGGCGGAGCGATTCCGGAAATGCGCGATTATAAACCGAAAAACGCACGATAAAAAAAGGCAGCCGACCCGCTGTAGCTCTGTCAGTGGGTCGGCTGCTCTTTTACATTTTAAATTTGCCACGGAGTTATAAAGCCTTACCGCGCTGCTCTTGCCGGAATTTTGCTGCGCAGCGCCTCAAGGCGGTTCAGCGCGTCGTTCAGCGTCTCGTCCTTCTTGGCAAAGTGGAAGCGGATCAGGTGGTTGACAGGCTCCCGGAAGAAGCTCGAGCCCGGCACCGCGCCGTATTGGTTGGAGATACGGGTCATGCGGCGGATGACGGAATCGGTAAAGCCTGCGGTACGGTCAGAAAGCGGCTGCATTGGTAGATCACCCCTGTTGTTTATTCCTATCTGTTTGCTTGGTTACTTTGCATTGTACCGCGGCAGCACGGGTTCGTCAATGCCGTTCCGCGGAAATTTTGCATTTTGGAAAATCGCTGGTATAATAAAGGCAATACCGCAGAATTCTAAGCGCCGCAGCCGCCGGAGCGGTGCGTAAGCCGTTAGGCGGGAATTGTTCGGTATCGCCTAAAGGAAACAGACAAATCGTAAATCGGAAAGGATGTTCCCGATGCCGCAAGATAAATCCTTACAGATGAATCAAACCATCGAAACTGCCATTTTGCAGCTGCAGCAGTCCCCTACCCCGGAGCAGCTGGCCCACACGCTGACCGTCGTCCGCCGCTGTATGCAGGCAGGCGGGCAGTGGATCGTGGCCGTCGAGCCTGTCCCCGGTGGCGGGCAGGTGCAGCCCCGGGTCGTGACGACGGCGGACGGCGCAAGCTGGTGGTACGCCTTCACCTCGTTTGAGGAGCAGATGAAAAGCCCTGACACGGTGAAATCGACCTTCCTTGCAGAGATTGACAAGCTGTTTGCCGCAGCGCTCTCCGCACCGGAAATCGCGGGCATTATTGTAAATCCGTGGCACTGCACCCTGCAGCTGGATAAGGAGCTGATCCGCATCATCCAGCCGGGCCGTGCCGGCTGACGGGAGGATGTAGACGATGAAAATTCAATCTGTTGCTATTTTGGGGGCCGGAGCCGTCGGCTGCTATGTGCTGTGGGGCCTGGCCGACAAGGCCGCTGCCAACAGCCTGCAGCTTGGCGTCGTGGCGGAGGGTTCCCGCGCCGAGCGGCTGCGGCAAAACGGCTGCACGATCAACGGGCAGGTCTATCACCCGCAGGTCTGGACCCCGCAGCAGGCCCACGGCGTCGATCTGCTGATCGTCGCGCTGAAATACGGCGCGCTGCCCGGCGCACTGGACAGCATCCGCACCATTGTGAGCGAACGCACCGTTGTCATGAGCCTGATGAACGGCGTTGACAGTGAGGAGCTCATCGCCGCACAGGTCGGCGCAGCTCATGTGCTGCCCGCACTTATCAAGGTGGCCTCCCGCCGCACCGAGGACGGTGTACGGTTTGACCCGGAAACGACCATCGGCATCATCTACGGGGAGCTGACCGCACCGTTTGACAGTGACCGGGTGCAGGCGGTGCGGGCGCTGTTTGCGGACACGGGCATTCATTTCCGTGTGACCGAGCATATCCGCGAGGAGATCTGGTCCAAGTTCCGGCTGAACGTCTGCAACAATCTGCCGCAGGCGATCCTCGGCGCGGGTGTCGGCTGCTACAGCGACAGTGCCCATATAAAGGCCATCAGCGACGGCCTGCGCCGCGAGCTGGAGGCCATTGCCGCCGCCAAGGGGATCGACCTCTCCAAGGCAGCTGCGGGCTCCACCCACGGCAGCACCGTGCCGCCCACCGCGCGCTACTCCACCCTGCAGGACCTCGACGCCGGGCGGCACACAGAAATCGATATGTTCTCCGGTGCGCTCATGCGCATGGGGCGCGCGTTAGGCATCCCGACGCCCTACAACGAATACACCTACCACATGATCAAGGCTCTGGAGGAGAAAAACGACGGCCTGTTTGACTATACGGCAACAGATGCTGTGACCTGCTCCCGATAATAAGGGGGTGCTGACGACCCTTGCGGGCGGCTGCATTTTTCTGATTTTTTTTATTTTTTGCAGAAAAAAACTCTCAATAGTCCCACCGCGGGCGTCTATTGAGAGTTTTTTTCTGCATTTTATAATTACCTGCGGCTCTGCGTCGCCTTTTGGCAGTCTGCATTTTAGAAAAGCTGTGTTTCTCCTGTCGGCCCTCTCCCCTTCCCTGTCGGTTTCCCCGGATGCACATGATTTTGTTTGCCGTTTTGTATATTATATATAAATTATTACAGTTCGTTTCTTTTGTTCTATTTTTGCAGCGGAGAAGATTTCTCGCAATACTTTATGCTTTTTTCGTATACTTTTACGTACTATCGAAGATTCCTGGAGAGTTTTTTGTTCAGAATAAAACTCGCAATACAAAAAGGAGAATTTTTCTGTTTTTTATTCTATTGTCAGAAAATTTCTCTCAATAAGCCTTTTTCCCCTCTGCCCTCTCTTTTTTGTCACTGCGCTCTCCCCTGCTCCGCCGGAAAAGCCGCGAACTGATTTTTTCACTGCGCAGCATTTTTCTCTCAACAGCGCAGAATAAAACTCTCATTTCGCTGTCTGCTTTGCCCGCAGCCGCTTGCGTACTGAGAGTTTTTTTCTGCCGAATTGAGAGTTTTATTCTGGCAAAATCAGCAGAAGAAAACTCTCAGCACAGCAGAATATTTCTCTTTTTTCGTGGGAAGAAAACTCTTTTTTCACAGGAATTTTTCTCTCAATTCAGCAGAAGAAAACTCGCAATCTACTTATTATATATAAAGAGATAAATTTATAAAATAATAAATAATAATTATAAGAAAAAAAATACAAATGGCACATTTATTTTTTATTGCGAGAAGCCGTTGACATTTTCCGCAATTGCGTGTATGCTTAATGTACTGTATTTGTGGAGGTGTAGGCCTATGTCTGAAAAGCGGAAAAATGACACCATCATTGAAGGCGAATACTATGACCCGGACCTCCCTGTGCAGGAAAGCACGCCGCCACAAAAGCACCGCCGCACCCGCTCTGCAGGCAATGTACCCAAGTACAACCCGGCGTCGGAATCGATCATCACCAAGAGTAATGACCTGATCCAAAAGACAAAATATGCCCTGCCAAAGCTGGAGCAAAAGGTGCTGCTGGCGATGATGGCACAGATCAACCCCAAGGAGACCCCGGATGCGGACCGCGTTTATTCGTTGAGCTTTTCCGACTTCGGGCGGCTGGCCGGGGTCAACATGCACGACAACACCTATCTGGAATACCTGAAAGACACCGTCAAAAGTCTGGAGGACCGCTCCTTCTGGAGCCTGGACCCGGCCAGCGACGGCCACCAGTACAAGGTCCTGTCCTGGCTGCAGCGCGGCTCCACCGTGAATGACCGGGACAAGCAGATCCGCGTGCGCTTCAATCCGGAGATCCTCCCCTATCTTTCCCAGCTGAAAAGCAACTATACCTCCTACAACGTGGAATATCTGCTGACGATGAACAGCACCTACTCCATGCGTTTTTACGAAATTTTGCTTTCCTACGACAACGGAGACACCGATTACGGCTACACGAACGGCCTGGTGTTTCAGCCGGTCACAAAAGAGATACTGGACCGTTTCCCGGACAAGGCGCAGGACATCCGCGGCTTCAAGTACAAGGTGTTTGACATTCAGGAGCTGAAGGAGCAGCTCTCTCCCCCGCCGGAAAAGCGCAAAAAGGACAAGGAAAAGCCGCTGACCGAAAAGTACAGCAACTTCCACGATTTTGAGCGCTACGTCCTGACCAAGGCCAGGGATGAGATCAACCAGATGACCGACCTCTGGTTTGACTATATTCCGGTCCGCATCCGCGGCGGCAGAAAATACGAGCGGCTGTACCTGTTCATCCGCTACAAATCCGCGCAGGAGATGGACGCAGTGCGCCAGCTGCACGCGCAGAAAAGCGCTCGCAATGAGGAAGTCCCGCGCCGCAGAAGGACGCGGAAAACCACCGAGCCGGAACGAAGCGCGACAGCTGTGTCCGTGGCAGAGCCGCTGGGGGACGAGCTGTTTACTATGACGGTGACGCGGGCTGTTCGCGTGCTGGAAAGCAGGGCGCGCAGCCAGACCCTGCAGGAAAAAATTTCACCGGAGCTGTACAGTGCGGTGTCCTCGGTGCTGATATACACGGCGCGTCTGCTGACCAACACCAACAGCGAGAAAAGGGCAAAGCAGGCGCAGGAGACCCGCGACGCGCTGAACCGCATCCTGGCCCAGCAGCACGATTTGACCTGCTGGGCGCTGGGCATGGCGCGGATGATGCTGACCAAAAAGGAGCACGGCCAGCTCAAGTCGCCGCAGTACAACGCGACCATTGTATACAACGCGATGGAGGATATTACGATCATCCCGAGCGGCAGGGACGAGCTGCGCAGCGCTGGTGCAACGGATCATTTCAAGGCAGATCTGTCCGTCTTTGATGAATGAATTTGCCACGGAGTTATAAAACCAAAAAGCATAACAAAAAGCGTATGGATACCCGGTTCGCAAAAAGCTGCGGCATGGGCGTGTCTATATGCTTTTTTCTTTATATAAAAATTTGCCACGGAGTTATAAGACTTTTCTGCCGCAGAAAAGCCCTGCCAAAACTGCAAAAGTGCTGTTGACGATGCTGGCAAATGTGGTATACTATACATAGACGAAAACGACATAAAAAACAATTTGCCACGGTGTTATAACTACATGATGAAATGGGGAACAAGCGAATGGCTGCAACAGTAATAACCATTGCGGTGGAAAAAGGCGGCTGCGGAAAAACCGTAACGACCTCTAACCTTGCCTATCTGATGGGCGACGAGGGCAAAAAGGTGCTTTGCCTGGACACCGACCCGCAGGGCAACCTGACGTTTGCCCTGACAGGCGGCAACGCCATTACCAGCAAGGCCTTTGCCAACCGCAGTCTGTATGATATGATCGACGGCTTCCGCTACAACACACAGACCAGAGATTTTATCGTCGAGTCGGAATATGAAAACGTGGACCTGATCCCGGCCAACGACCAGACGCCGCGCCTGTCCAAGCGGCTGGAGGATTTGTACACGGACGCCCAGCGGGACTATGACCGCGGCGACCCGAAGTATCTGGCCAGCGATACCGACGTGCTGGACTATTTCCTGCGCCAGGTCAAAAACGAGTACGATTATATCCTGATCGACACCCAGCCAAGCCGGGACAGCCTGCTGCTCTCCAACGCAATTGCCGCGGCGGACTATGTGCTGATCCCGCTGAAGTGCGATTCCTTCTCGGAGGACTCGGCGTTCCGCACCTATGTGCTCTGCAATGAGATGCGCAAGAGCAAGACTTCCCGCATCAAGGGCGTCGGCGTGATGCTGACGATGGTGCAGAAAAGTGCAGCCTCGCAGGACATCCGCAGTGACTGCCGGGCCAAGCTCGGCGCAACGCTGTTCAACGCGGAAATCGCCTTTGGCAAGAGTGTGGATAACAGCATCAACCGCTGCGTGCCGGTCTGCTACTCGGCCCGCACGCAGCCCCCGGCCAAAAGCTATGTGGCGGCGTATGAGGAACTGAAAAAGCGCCTGGCGGAATTGGAGGAAAAGTAAGATGGCTATGAAAAAGAAGCCCGGCAGATCCAAGGTCGAGGTGGGCATTCCGTCCACCGAGGCGGTTTTCAGCGCCGGAAACAACAACGCCTCCGGCAGCCTGATTGCCAACCTGGCCACGCAGAACCGCGCCGAGCTTGCCTATGAGCTGCGGGAAATTGCCTTGCAGGACATCGAGCTGAACCCGGACAATGCGATTTTCCGCCAGCTGGACACCGACGAGGATGTGGAAACACTGGCCAACGACATTGACCGCAACGGCCTGATGCACAATCTGGTCGTATATCCGCGGACAGATGGCAAACAGACGAAGTACGTTTTGCTCTCCGGCGAGCGCCGCTATAAGGCATTGAATTATTTGCAGGCGCGCGGCGACGCAAAGTGGAACACAGTCAAAAACTGCCGTGTTGTCACAACACCGCTGAGCGACAACGAGAAAAAGGTCATGTTGCTGAGCGCCAACCTACAGGTGCGCGGCGGCTTTGCCAACGAGATGATCCGCCGCAAGGCGGTTGCCGAGCTGGTGTCCTGCCTGCAGGCAGAGCCGTACAACCTGACAGCAGCCGAGGCAAAAAAGGCCATCAAGGAGGCAACGCCCATCAACGGGCGGCAGATCGATAAGGATCTGAGCATTGAAAAAAATCTGAATGAGGGTCTCAAGGATCTGCTGGACCGTGGCTTTGTGCTGCGCAGCGAGGCGGAGAGCTTTTTGCGGATGACGCCCGAGGAACAGAGGATCGCTGCCCAAATGCTGCAGCAGCTCTATGCTATTGCGTACAACGGCCCGGGCAGCGCAGCCATTCAGGACGAGAAAAAAGCGATTCGCGGGCGATTCGTGGATGCACTGCGGACGGTGGCCGACACCAGCAGTATGCAGGATGCCCACGAGGCGTTGGTCGCTGCGGTGTTCACGGTCCAGAAGGAGATGGCGTGTCTGAAGGAGACCATCCGAAAGGTCAAGACCATCCCGCCGGAGCAGCCCGCCGCGCAGGTCGAGCAGACAGAGGTCATCCGGGAGGTCAGGGAAAAGACCGCCGGCGCCAAGGCACAGAGCAAAATTACGGGCAAGCTGTCCAGCCAGACAAGCCGCTTAGAAACGATGCTGCGCAGGAAAAACCCCGAGAAGCGCCTTGCAGAAAAATATACCCACGAGGAGCGCCGGCAGGCCATGAAGGAGCTGGACGAGATGATCGCCACGGCCACGCGGCTGCGGGAAATCATTGCAAAGGTGGAGCGCAGCGCCGATGAAGCCCAGGAAGTATAGGCTGCGTATCCGCCTGCACCGCAAAATTTACGACCTGCTTGAGATGGAAGCATTGTGGCAGGACAGTAAGATCGGTACGCTGGCCAACCGCATTTTGCAGGAGGAGCTGGCCAAGCTCCGGCAGGTCGGACTGGACCACTGCGTGTGCGGGGATGAGGACGCAGCATCCGCGCGGCGCATCGAGGCAGAGAAGCACCCCGAGAGCTATTACATGCTGCCGTCGTTTGACTGCCGCGAAAAGTATATGCCGACCCATGGCCGCGGCCTCGACACGAAGGGACAGGTCACGCTGCTGGTCACAGCGGAGCAGCTGCAGCTGATCGACGCGCTGTTTGACCGGGAAAGCGGCTGTGTCCGCGGGCTTTACTCGGAATCCCAGGGGCAGACGGTCAAAAGCTACCGCTATCAAATCGTGGGGCTGCTGCTGCACAATCCCTTGCTGCAGGAATTACAGAAGCAATAATTGTTACAGAAAAGGACTCGCAATGGATTTGCGGGTCTTTTTTTATAGAAAGTTTGTGGTAGGGCAGGGGAGAGAAAGGAGTATTGCGAGAGAATTTCTTGAAAAAAATGAAAAAAGTAAGAAAAAAGCACCTGCTTTGTTATAGAGAGAATGTAGGGGCGAACATTGTTCGCCCGCCAACCTGGTGCAGCAAGGCTTTTCCGGGAAGGCCTTGCACATAGCGCGCGGGCACGGGCGAGCAATGCTCGCCCCTACAGAGTTTTATAACGGCAGAATGATTTACAAACAGTAATAGTAAAGTAAATGTTTCCAAATTGTACTTTTAATGCCCTGTATTGCGAGAAACTTTCTGCAAAAAAAAGAAAAAATCAGAAAAAATCTCCGCCTTGCAACTGCGTTTTATATCTGCTACAATAGCGGTAAAAAACAGGGGAGGTCTGCACATGGAACCGGAAAAGCTGTTGGAGGCGCTGCACACAGCGGAAAAACTCAAGGACACAACGCGGCATTGCTATACATCGAAGGGACGGCATGAGAGCGTGGCCGAGCACAGCTGGCGCATTGCGCTCATGGCGTTCTGGCTGCGGGATGAATTTCCGCAGGCGGACATGGACAAGGTCATCCGCATGTGCCTGATCCACGATCTGGGCGAGTGCTTTACCGGGGACATCCCGGCGTTTGACAAGACCGCCGCCGATGAGGCCGCCGAGGAAGCACTGCTTTCCCGCTGGGTCGATTCACTGCCCGAGCCGGTCTGTACCGAGATGCGGACGCTGTACGCGGAGATGGCCGCCTTGCAGACGACGGAGGCCAAAATCTACAAGGCGCTGGATAAAATGGAGGCCATCGTCCAGCACAACGAGTCCGCGATTGCGACCTGGGAGCCGCAGGAGTATGTGCTGAACCTGACCTACGGCGTGGAGCAGTCGCAGTTCTCGCCCTATATGCAGGCGCTGCGGGAGGCCCTCCGGCAGGAAACGCTGCGCAAGATGGAGCAGGAGGGCGCGACACCGCAGCCGTGAGAACGGTATAAAAAATCCTCCTGGCGGGCAGAATAGAAGGTGATGATTCTGCTGACAGGAGGAAACCAAATGCGAGAAATGTTCTGCTTTCAGTGCCAACAAACGGCGCATAACACCGGCTGCGACGGCAAGGCCGGTGTCTGCGGCAAAAAGGCCGACACCGCCAACTATCAGGATGAGCTGATCGGGGCACTTATCGGGCTGGCGCGGGCGGCGCGGGCTGGGACACCGACACCGCACACCGATGAGTTGATTTTGAAGGGCCTGTTCACGACGATCACGAACGTGAACTTCAACAACGAAACTATCCTGCAATGCAAGGCGGAAATCGAAAAGGAAAAGGCTGCCGTCGGCCCCGGGCAGCTTGACGATTACGACCTTGCCGCGCTTTGGGCGGCGGGGGAGGACGTGCGCTCGTTGAAATCGCTGATCCTCTTTGGGCTCAAAGGCATGGCGGCCTATGCGTACCACGCCCGCGCACTGGGGAGAACAGACCCCGCTGTGAACGCCTTTTTCTATGAGGCACTCGAGGCCATCGGCGCAGAGAAAACGCCTGACGAGCTGCTGGCGCTGGTGCTGAAAACCGGAGAAGTCAATCTGGCCTGTATGGCGCTGCTGGACGCAGCCAACACCGGCGCATACGGTGACCCCGTGCCGGTCACGGTGCCGCTGACGATTGAGAAGGGCCCCTTCATCGTGGTCAGCGGCCACGACCTGCACGATCTGAAGCTGCTGCTGGACCAGACCGCGGGCAGGGGCATCAACATCTACACCCACAGTGAGATGCTGCCCGCCCACGGCTACCCGGAACTGAAAAAATATCCGCACCTCAAAGGCAACTTCGGCACGGGCTGGCAGAACCAGCAGTCAGAGTTCCACAACATCCCCGCGCCCATCCTGTTCACAACGAACTGTCTGATGCCGGTGCGGCAGAGCTACAGTGACCGTGTGTTCACGACGTCGGTGGTGTCCTACCCGGAGCTGACCCACATCGGGGACGACAAGGATTTCACCCCGGTCATTGAAAAGGCGCTGGAATGCGGCGGCTACCCCGAGGATCACCCGATGACCGGGATGAACGGCGGCAGCACGGTCATGACCGGCTTTGCCCGCAATGCGGTGCTGTCCCACGCAGAGCAGATCGTCCGGCTGGTCCGGGAGGGGAAGATACGCCACTTTTTCCTGATCGGCGGCTGCGACGGTGCAGCACCGACGCGCAGCTACTACACGGACTTTGCACGGATGACGCCGCCCGACACGCTGATTCTGACGCTGGCCTGCGGCAAGTACCGGCTGAACGATATGGATCTGGGCAGCATCGAAGGCATCCCGCGCGTTCTGGATTGCGGGCAGTGCAACGACGCCTACAGCGCCATTCGCATTGCGCTGGCGCTGGCCGAGGCGTTTGGCTGCGGCGTCAACGACCTGCCGCTTACGCTGGTGTTGTCGTGGTATGAGCAGAAGGCTGTCTGCATTTTGCTGACGCTGCTGTATCTGGGGCTGCGTAATATCTACCTTGGCCCCACGCTCCCGGCGTTCGTCTCACCGAATGTACTGGACTTTCTCGTTAAGCAGTACAACCTGACGCCCACGGGCGACCCGAAAACAGACTTGGAAAAGATACTGAACCGACAATAACAACATCCGCCGTGCAGAGAGACGCCTCTCTGCACGGCGGTTGCTTTTTGCGGCTTTTGGCTTATTCAGGCAAATGGGCGTTTACACCTTCACCAGCTCATACGCCTGCGTGCCGATGCCAAGGGTCTCGGCGGTGTCGATGGTGTGGGTGCCGTGGCGGCTGTTGACGCGCTCCATAAAGTGGTCGCGGCCCGGGTCATTGCTGTTTATGACCAGATCGATGCAGGCGCGGTCCAGCGCGACGGGGTCAAGGCTCGAGAGGATGCCCACATCGTTCATGCAGGGGTCCTCGGCCACGGCGCAGCAGTCGCAGTCAACGGAAAGGTTCTTCATGACGGCGACATAGGCAATCTTGCCCGCAAAGTGCTTTGCCACGGTGGAGGCGGCGTCTGCCATGGCTTCAAGGAAGGTGTCCTGCTCGGCGCAGTTCTCCCACAGGATGTGCTGGTCGGTGACCTTGCCGCCGGAATGGATGTACGCCTTGCCGGCGCTGGACGCGCAGCCGATGGACAGCTGCTTGAGCGCACCGCCGTAGCCGCCCATCGGGTGACCCTTGAAGTGGATGAGCACGAGCATACTGTCATAATTCTCGATGTTCTTGCCCAGATAGTTGACCTTGAGGACCTTGCCGTTCTCGACGGGCCATTCGACGTCCGGACCCTCGGCGTCCATGATGTCAACATCAAACAGGTCGCTCCAATGATGCTTCTTCATCAGCTCGATGTGCTTGGGCGTCTCGTTGCGCGCGCCGCCGTAGGCTGTGTTGCACTCAACAACGGTGCCGTTGACGGCGTCGATGACGGGCTTCATAAACTCGGGGTGCAGGTAGTTCTGGTTGCCGTCCTCGCCGCTGTGGACCTTGACGGCCACCCTGCCGGGCAGCTCGATGCCCAGCTGGCGGTACATCTTCACAACGGCTTCGGGGGTGAGTTCGTTGGTGAAATAGACAGTAGATTTAGCCATAATAGGGGACCTCCGTTTAAAATAGTAGCGTGATAAAAGGTTTCCCCCTCGGGGGAAGCTGTCCGCGGAGCGGACTGATGAGGGCAAAGCATGCGATTGCTGCCTGTTCACGGGTGGCCAACGGAGGGCTGCCCCTCATCCGGCCTCGGTCGGGGCCTCGGCCACCTTCCCCCTCGGGGGAAGGCTATTGAAACCACAGCGGCAGCTCCGGTTCGCACCCGCACTTTTGCCTTTCTGCTGTCTCTAGCATAGCATGAAAGCCGGGTTTAATGTCAAGTGGTTTTGCAAAAAATGAAACAAAAGGCTAGAGTTTTATAATCGTGACAAAGGCCGGAAGGCCTTGAACCTGACCGAAAAGTACAAAAATAAGCGAGCTGGCAATGAAGAAAACAAGCCCAGCGGAAAGAGAGCAAGAAAATGTTGTATCAGGTTATTGGCGTTGAGCGCAAAACTGGCGATTTCACCCCGCGCGATGGTTCCAACCGTCAGATTCACTATGACAACCTCGTGTTGCACAGTGTGACCCTCAAGCGTCTGGTTGGCTGTGCCGGACAGAAAGCGGAACAGTGCTCCATCAAAGTAGTGGATTCTGCCGATCTGCTCGAGTCTGTCGGCGCTATGGATGACTTTTCCAAGGTCATCGGCCATCAGTTCGACTTTGAGACCAGCTACGGGAAGATCAAGAGTTGGGAGTTGGTGAAGTAATGCTCCCCGCTCCACCAGAGAACGCCCAGCCGCCACCATGTAAGTAACTGCCGTGGGGCGGTGAGTATAGCTACTATTTTTCCTATAGGTGCATTTTCAAGATGTTCGGCCTGTAGGTTTCCGCGCGAAATAGTAGCTATATTGACCGCCCCACATGTCATGTCAGCCGCAAGGCTGACACTCCAAAGGCGCTACGTCCTTTGGAGTGTCAGTGTCAGTGCCAAGACGCAAAACAAAAATGACAGTTAAAAGGATGGTAAGACCATGGGCGATACAAAATCTCCACCACGCTTGCGCAGCCGGCAATGTATGTTTGTGCTGTACCCTGAGAGCCAGCAAGCTGCAATCGACTACTGCAAGCATAATTTGCCGTGTGCATGGGCCCTGCATGACAAGGATGTTCACTCTCAAGCGTCCTTTGATGCCTATGTAAAAAAGCATGAAGGTGAACTGCCCGACTGGATGCCGGGAGACCTCAAGAAACCGCATGTACACTTTGTGTGCAGCTTTGCAAATGCCCGGTATTTCTCCGGCATTGCAAAGGAAATAGGTGTTGAAGTCAATGTTATCCGCAAGGTAAACAATCTTTATAAGGCGTATGTTTATCTGTGGCACATGTTAGACCCTGACAAGTACCAGTACAGCAAAGATATAGTAGGCACCCATGAATTTGAAGAGCCGAGCGAACATGCTGGTATGTCCCAGATGGAAGATGATCAAGTTCAGATTCTGCTGGACATGCCTACATTCGACACCTTCAACGAGTTATGCCGCTGGGCCTATGAGCAAGGCTGCTGGGCCACATTCAAAAGCAACTACGCTATGTGGCGTGACCAGTTTCTTGAGCGTCAGCGGCTCCGAGATATGTCGCAGAGCGTAGATGAACGGCTTGCCGTGCAAGCCAGACTTGCCCAGCTTGGCAGCGCCCAGCGCGTAGTTGATGTTGACGGTTTCTCCCTTATGTCTGACAGTCTAAAGGATAACTTCTAATGAGAATCACGCAAAAGACCATTTAGGATTACGATGAATTTTTGACCGGCATCTGTGAGGCCGCCAAAGATGATGATTTGGATTTTGTTCTACTGCCGATCGCCGCAAAGACTGACATTGAACGCGCATACGGCAAGCAATGTGTCAACTATTCTGCCTTAGTGACCTGCTATGAAGATGGCCTTACTAAATATACTATCATTCCGCGCGATTTCAAGCTGTAACGCTTACCCCCAAAAGCAAGCGATTACATACAAATTTTGAGGAAAGGAGAAGCAACTATGTATCCTGTCATGCTTGGCAACACTGCTGATACGGGTGTTGAAGTTGCAAAAAGCGCTATGGAAACCGTTATTGCCGCAATGGCTGATGTGTTCACTCTGTCCGGCACGGTGGTTACCGAGATCACTAAGCAGCCTGTTCTGCTTTTCTGTCTCGCTGCCGGTCTGGTTCCTGTGGGTATCGGCATCTTTGCTCGTCTGAAGAACGCTGCTCGCTGATGATCCAGCATTGCCCCAGCGGGGCCGGGATGCTCCGGCCCCGCATTTTTTTGTTTCAACTTGAAAGAGGGTTTATATATGTTCGCTTCCATTGATGCTTTTGTGACGTGGTTTTTAAATCAGCCGCTTTCACTGTTCTTGATTGCTTACATCTGCGTAAGGGTGTTCATGTGCATTTGGGATGCGCTTAAATCGCCCGGTGTTTTCGATTGCAGTCAAGAAGAAAGCGAGGATTCCACCGATGACTAAAGACTATCGCCTTATTGCAATTCGCCGCTTCTGCTCCTACATTGTTAATGCCAGAATTTCCCAATATTACGCCGTTCTTTGGTGTCCGGGCGGCTCTGATTGGTCAGAACAGTACTAACAAAAAAATGCCGCCATCATTGGCGGCTGATACTTAATATTTATGGTGTGCGTGTTTGTAGCTGAATGTATTGCGGTATTTCGCCCAGTAAAAGATTTTTCCAAAGAAGAATCGAATTGTTGTTATAACACCAATTATAGCAAACAAGATAAGCAAGGCAAAAATGATATATGCAAGCATCCCCTGCAAGGTGGTTTCATAGAATAGGCCGATGCATCCGCGATACATAAGTCTTTCAAGATAGTCCCAGCCTGTTTCACTAATGATAAATCTCATTTTCAACAATCCTTTCGATTAGTTTTCTCTGTGCTTTACCAAATAGTTGATGCCTTTCTTTATGTAAGGCAAGAAAAACCACACAAGATATAACAGAATAGTGATTCTTATCCCCCAATAGCAGATCACTAAAATTGTTCCACCTATATGTAACGGGAGAAGCAGCATTGACGCAAAACCGGCAATCGCAAGGGCAATAATTATTAGGATTGGCTTTAATATGCTTTTCATTCTGTTCACCTCAAAATCATTATATAGGAGTTTGCTGTTATGCACAAGCGGTTGATTAGTTTTTTTCTGGTTTTTTCGCTTCTTTTATCGCTATTTTCGGTTAGCGCCTTTGCAGACGATGCCCATCAGCACACCTTTGAGAATAAGCGCGAATACGATTTGACAAATTTGCCTGATGGTTACCAAATTCCTTTTACCGTTTATGAAGCACCTTGCTCTGGCGGTTGTGGGTATTCGGAATATTCTTGGAATATTTTTGGTATATCAGGAAAATTTGTTGACAAAACAGGCACACCAGCCCTTACGGTTTATAAGCACTATCGTGAGTGGTTTGAAAGTACATATGGCCAAAACGCCACCGCCACCACCGGGGTCATGGAGAGGATGAAGCCCTTTTCCAGCAGCACGGAGGCCGCCCGTTCAGGCTGATCGGCGATGAGGCGAAGCACCCCATAGTCGGTGACCTCGGCGATATTGATGGCCCGCAGGTCGATCTGGCTGGCGGAGGGGGTGGAGGTGATTTCCGCCAGCTGGCCAGGCCGGTTTTCCAGAAACACAGAAATCTGATGAATCGTCATAACGGATGGGCTCCTTTCTTAGATCTTCCGCTTGTCGATGACCCGCACGGCCTTGCCCTCGCTGCGTTGGATGGACTTGGGGGCCACCAGCCGCACCTTGGCGTAGATGCCCAGCATGGCCTTGAGGGCGTTGACCAGCTGCTTCTCCCGATTGGCCACCTGGCTGAGCTGGTCGGAGAAGGCGTCGGGGGTCATTTCCACCTGGACCTCCAGCACGTCGGAGTTGTTGATCCGCTCCACGATGATCTGGTAGTTGGCGGCGTAGCCCTGCTCCAACAAGACCGTCTCGATCTGGGAGGGGAATACGTTGACGCCCTTTACGATGAGCATATCGTCGCTGCGGCCCATGGGCTTGGACATTTTGATGTGGGTCCTGCCACAGGAGCAGGGTTTGGAGGACAGCACGCAAATATCCCGGGTACGGTACCGGAGCAGGGGGAAGGCCTCCTTGGTGATGGAGGTAAATACCAATTCGCCCTTGGAGCCTTCGGGAAGCACCTCGCCGGTGACGGGATCGATGATCTCGGCGATGAAGTGGTCCTCGCAAATGTGCATGCCGTGCTGCTCTTCGCACTCGAAGGCGACGCCGGGGCCGCTCAGCTCGGTCAGGCCATAGATGTCGTATGCTTTGATGCCGAGCTTCTGCTCGATATCGTGGCGCATTTCTTCTGTCCATGCCTCTGCACCAAAGATGCCGGCTTTCAGTTTAATCTGATCTTTTACACCACGCTCTTCAATGGTCTCTGCCAAATAGGCAGCATAGG
>OGXR01001322.1_pt1 | contig 18504 bp, 10 predicted proteins | sample 1576331 | NCBI WGS metagenome assembly OGXR01 (sample SAMEA3541473, study PRJEB24748) | human gut metagenome | biome: human gut; feature: human-associated habitat; material: faeces | place: China | collected 2012 | reverse complement strand
CCAGATTCTTGTTCAGTTCGTTCCTGTTGTTGGCCATCGCCAGCCTTTCGTCGAAGGATTTGCCTTTGACACAGATACTAACGATTTCCCATTTCGATTTCACGCGAACTGAATCTTATAACCTACCAAAAAGTCGGTTTTGCTAAATTTGCAACCTTATTTTCATGATTGTTTCATTGGCTTATGATTTCGATTCCGCCGACATTTCGTCGGTTTCGTCCGTTTTTCTTGCTTTACCTGCGACCATGGCTTTCGATTCGTCTGCTTCCGTACGCCGTCGCGCGCGCTATAGGAAACACGAATGACATGCGATTTTCATACGACCACATTGCGGACGTGCGACGCGTCCGTATGCGGCCGCATGGGCATGGGCACCTCACCAGGCCCCGCATTACGCCGATTCACACACTAGTTCGCACGCATCGGCTCGCCGCATCAGTTCGCAATCCGCACGCGCCAGCTCACATGCGCACGATGCGGTCCGCGATGCGCATGGTGGAATCGCGGTGCGAGACGAGCAGCACCGCGCTCCCCTGCTGCGCCAACGCGTCAATCGATTGCAGAATCACGGATTCGTTGTAGGCGTCGAGGCGACTCGTCGGCTCGTCGAACAACACCAGCGACGCGTTGCGCAGGAAGACGCGAGCCAGGCCGATGCGTTGCCGTTCACCCTCTGAAAGCCGCCCGCCCAACTCGCCGACGGGGGTATCAAGGCCCTGCGGGAGCGAGTCGACCAGTTCAAGCGCGGAAGCCTTGGCAAGCGCGGCGCGCAGCACGTCATCACCGACAGAAGGGGTCGACCGGGTGGAAAGCGCGGAATCAGCGGCATTCCACGAAACGGGAGGAGCGGGCGGGGTAAGGAGCGCTCTGCCGGAAGTCGCGGAATCGTCCGGATCGCCAGCATTATCAGCCCTATCCGCACCGCCCATATCGCAGGCCATGAGCAGGTTTTCACGGATAGTGCCGTCGAACAGGTAGGTTTCCTGCCCCATCATCGTTTGCACGCGACGGCGATGATGCGCGTCGATCTGCGGCAGTGGCACCTCGGACAGTGCGACTAAGCCGGATTGCGGGTCCCAGTAACGCATGAGCAGTTTCAGCAGGGTCGATTTGCCGCGGCCGGACGGGCCTTGGACGCCGAGGATGCCGTGTTGTGGTATGTCGAGCGAGACGTGGTTGAGGATTGGCTCGGCGGATGACTCGGGGGCATCCGCATCGCTTCCGGAAGTTGGAGCCTCGCTCGAATTGCCGTAGCCGAACGTGACGTCGTGCATGGACATGCCGTGGTAGCGCGGCAGGAAATCGCCCCGCTCCTCCACTGCGGGGGTTTCGTCCATCAGCGCGAACAGGCGGCGGGCGGCTGCAAACGTTTGCGTGAGATTGGCCGGCAGCGCGCTCAACGCGAGCGTCGGACCGAACGAACTGGCCAGCAGCACGAAAGCGGCGGTCAGGCGGGCGGCGGGCGCGGAAAGGACGGTCTGGATGGTCGCAGCTGCAGCGGAAGCGGCGGAAGCGATGGGCATCGTCGTACCGGACGTGACCATCGCCAGCAATGCCGCGATGGCAGTGAACAGTACGACCAGCACCGCGCCGAAGCCTGCGAAATCGCCATTCTTGGCACTCAGCCGGGCGCGGCGGCTCCAGAGCGAGCGCGTGCGTGACGCGATGCCGGCAAGCCGCGCATGGCCTTGGCCGAATCGGATGATTTCGTCGAGACCGCGCATATCGTCGAGCATTTCGTCATCAAGTTGGGCGGATTCGCGGCGAATATCCCCACCGAGACCACCTACCGCCGTGGCGAAGAGTTTCGGCAGCACGATGCCGACGGTCAGGTGCGCGATGACCAGCGTGACAGCGATTGCAGGACTCAGCGTAAGCAATGCGACCGCGTAAAGCACGGTGGTCGCAATGGCGATGACAACCGGCGAAATGGTGTGCGCGAAGAAGATTTCCAGCAGTTCGACGTCGGTGGTAACCAGCGCGATCAAGTCGCCTTTGCCTTTGCCGGACAGTTTGGCGGGCGCGAGGCGACGCAGCGCGGCAAACGTTTTCGACCGGAACAGCGCGAGCAGGCGGAAGGCGACATTGTGGTTCATGTATTGCTCGGCGTAGCGCATGCCGCCGCGGATCAGTGCGCAGATAATCATGGCTGCGATTGCCGCTGGAAGGCTGAGATTCCAGACTTTTGCGCCAGCTGCGGCGAACAGCGCGGCGACGCCGAAAACCGTCAGGAACGTGGCGGCGAGGTGGCCGAGGATGCCGCACGCGCAGGCGATGGCCATGGGTTTGCGCAGTGGGCCGACTTCGCGCAGCAAGCGGGCGATGACTTGGGTTGTTGGCATGTCCGATTTGGCGCCACTGGCGTTCGATTCGGCGGAACCAGACATCCGAGACACGGCAAACGCACCAGACGCATGAGTCATACGCGATACGCGCGGCGCGACGCGACCAGACAATCCCACCCGTTCCACGCTTTCCTGCGCCCGGAACAGCTTGGCATACGTGCCGTCCGCGGCCATGAGATCGTCATGCGCGCCCTGCTCGACGACGACACCCCCATCAAACACTACGACATGGTCCGCGTCGGCCGCGTTCGCCATGCGGTGCGTGACCATCAGCACGGTTGCGCCGGCGTCGGCGAGCGCGCGAATCGTTTGCAAAATCAACGTTTCGCTGTCCGCGTCGACGCTGCTGGTCGCCTCGTCGAAAATATAGACGGCCGACCTGCGCAACAGTACACGGGCGATCGCAATGCGCTGTTTCTGCCCGCCGGACAGATTCGCGCCGTCCTGCGTGATCGGCATATCGAGTCCTCGCGATTGCGCGCGCACGAAATCGTCGATATGCGCGGCTTCCAGCGTCTGCCACAGCTCGTTGTCGGTGGCGTCGGCGCGGGCCATGAGCAGGTTGTCGCGCAGGGTGCCGGCGAACAGGTGGCTGTGCGCGGAGACGATGGAGATTTCGCGGGTGAGCGATGCTGCGGTGAGGTCGCGGATTTGGTGCGATTTCAGGGTTCCACTGTCATCCGGCGCCGCACTGCTTAACATAGCGCCCAGCACTTCGTCCTGCATTCCGGATGGCATTTCGGACAGCAGCACATCGCCTTCATATCCGACAAGCGTGCCGGCAAGCAGCTGGACGGCTGTGGATTTCCCGGAACCGGATGGCCCGACGATCGCAGTGACTTCGCCGGGCAGCGCACGGAGGGCCACGTTGCGCAAGGCGTAGCGCGTTTCGCGCGCGTCACCCGCGCCGCCGCCCTCATCAACGCTGTCCACATCCGCGTTCCGCATATCGGAATGCGATGTGGACGATATACGACGGGGACTCGCAACACCGGCACCCGCAGACCCGGCAGCGTCAGCCCCCGCACCAGCAGTACCCCCAGCATCCACATCCGCGTCCGCATACCGGTACGAAACACCACGAAACTCCACGCCGACGCCACGCCCGGAAGCCCCGAATTCCGGCAGTTCCTTGCTGCCATGCTCCGGTTCGGGCGCGTCGAGCAGCGCGAAAATACGTTTCGTGGACGTCATGCCGTTCATCGCAACGTGGAAATACGAGCCGAGCTGTCGCAGCGGAATGAAGAAATCGGCGGCTAGCAGAATCGTCAGCAATACCGCGGCGATCGGCGTCAAACCAAGCGGCAGCACGCCGGACAGCGCGAAAACGCCAGACGGCGAGAGCGAGCCGGATACGAATCGCCATATCGCAACGCCGATGCCGGCGGCCGCGCCACCGTACGCCACGGCATCCATCGCCGTGAGCGAACGCAGTTGGATCTGCAGCACGTTCATGGTCATCACGCGGAACTGTTCGGCCTTCTCGTCCATGACTCGTGCGGCGCGCTCGTCCGCGTCGAAGGTTTTCAGCGTCTCAAGTCCCTGCAGATTGTCGAGGAACGCGGCGCCCATATCCGTGTATTTGCCCCAGTATTTCTTGAATACGCGGGCAGCACGCATCGCCACCATGCCGACGATGAGCACGATGAGCGGCGCGCAGGCGAGCAGCGTCGCGGCGGTGGGCAGGTCGATCGGCGCAAGCACGGCGAACAGCGTGATGGGGGCGAGCACGGCGTAGCACAGTTGCGGCAGGAACAGTTCGAAGAAGCTTTGGATTTGTTCGATGCCTTCGCCCGCGGACTGCACCACGCCGGCGGTGCGCACGCGCTGCGCGTAGGACGGGCCGAGCGCGAGCATCTTATTGAACAGTTTCTCACGCAGCGCGAGTTTGACGCGTTCGGCGGCCTCGCTACCGAAACGTTCGGCGGCGCGAATGGTGACGAATCGCACGACCGCGGCAATAAGAATAATGGCGATGCAGGGCGCGGTGGCGGACGGTACGGGCGCGAACAGCGGTTGCAGCATACGCACCACGGCCACGACGAAGGCGATGTTGGCCACGAGGCCCAGCCATTGGCAGGCGACTTTCGCCGCGATCAATCGACCGACGCCGTCAGCCAAGGAAAACAGCCGCTTGTCGAACATCATGCCCCTTTTCCAATCGTTTGCAATCCCGCCATCCGTTCCAAGCGTATCGGGCATACCGACGAAAGGCAATGACGGAACGGCAATCGCAGAAAATCGTCGGAAAAATCTAGAAAACCATCAGAACTCGCAAGCAAATGCACAACAGCAAAACCACAGAAAACCAAGGGAACGGCGAAAAGTGAGGCGGCTGAATGTTCGCCGTTGAGCAAACAGCCTAGGCGCAAGGGGTAGTTGCGCCAAACTTGAGTGTACACGGAACATGTTGTGGTTCGCAACGTCACTCCGCCCAGTTTTGCCGCATTTTCCACCGTTTTCGCCCGTAAGGGCAACCCTTCTCGAACCCGTCGCGCAACCCGTTGGACACCCTGCGATCGAACGCGTCAAACCTTTTTTTCGAGATGATGCATCCGTGTACCAATCCCCCGTTCCGTTGACGTTTCGTGCCACTTTGTCAGTTTAAACAAACCCGTCGCCATATTTCTTGTTGTTTCTTACAATGCGGACTTACGTCACCGTAACTTACGATATGCGAGGCGCGACACAGGACGCGAAAAGCACGTCACCGATCACCGCAATCGCAGCGATCGCATATATCGCAAAACCCACGAAAACCGCGGAAACGCAAGAAAAGAGAACATTTCATGCTCACCGAGTACACGACCCCGGGCGCATCCGTCGAAGTACGCGACGACGAATCCATCTACTCCCTGCTTACCGAACGCATCAAGCGCACCGGCGAAGACACCGTGATCGCGGAACGCAAAACCGCTCCGGGCCAGTGGACCAAGGTGACGACCGGCGAATTCCACAAGAACGTGCTCTCCGCGGCCAAAGGCCTGATCGCGTTCGGCATCGGCAAGGGGGATGCCGTCACCCTCTTCTCCACCACCCGTTACGAGTGGGGCGTGCTTGATTTCGCACTGGCCGCAATCGGCGCGGTCAATGTGCCGATCTATGACACCGATTCCGCCGCTCAGGCCGAACGCATTCTCAACGATTCCAACGTGAAGCTCGCCATCGCCGACGATCGCGAACGCTTCGACCGTCTTGATTCCGTGATTGGCCGCTGCCCGTCTCTGAAGCATATTCTGATGCTCGACGCCAATGCCATGGGCGCGCTGGAGGGATTGGGCGTCACCGTGTCCGACGAAGAGCTGGACGAGCGTATCGCGTCGGTGCGTGCCGACGATCTGGCCACCATCGTGTACACGTCCGGTTCCACGGGGGCACCGAAGGGTGCCGAGCTGTCGCATCGCAATTTCGTGTCGATCACGCGTGCCGGCAGCCTTGCGCTGCACGAGATGATTCTTGAAGACCATCCGCGTCTGCTGCTGTTCCTGCCGCTCGCCCACTGCTTCGCGCGCTTCATCCAGTACGCGTCGATCGCTTCCGATGACGGCGTGGTCGGCTATCTGCCGGACACCAAGACGCTGCTGCCGGATGTGCGTTCGTTCGAGCCGACGTACCTGCTGGGCGTGCCGCGCGTGTTCGAGAAGGTGTACAACGCGGCTTCCCGCAAGGCCGGCATGGGTTGGAAGGGCCGCCTGTTCCTCAAGGCCGCCGAATCCGCGCGCGACTGGTCGCGCATGCAGCAGGCTGGCGAGAAACCGACCATGAAGCAGACCGCCGAACACCTGTCGTATGAGGCGTCCGTATACCACACCGTGCGTGGCGCGTTGGGCCCGCGTATCCGTTATGTGGCGTGCGGTGGCGCTCCGCTGGACGTGTCGCTGGCGCATTTCTTCAATGGCATCGGCCTGCCGATGATCCAGGGCTACGGTATGACGGAAACCGCGGCGCCGTTTGCCGCGACCCGCGTCACGGACAATGTGATCGGTACCGTCGGCCAGCCTGCGCCGGGATCGTCCGTGCGTATTTCCGACGATGGCGAGCTGCAGGTCAAGGGACCGAACGTGTTCATGGGTTACCACAATCTGCCGGAGAAAACGGCCGAGGTGTTCACCGAGGACGGTTGGCTGCGCACCGGCGATCTTGCGTCGATCGACGATGAGGGTCGTATTACGATTACGGGCCGCAAGAAGGACATCATCATCACCGCCGGCGGCAAGAACGTGTCGCCGATTCCGATGGAGCAGGAGATTGCGAAGTGTCCGATTGTGGAGCATGCCGTGGTGGTGGGCGATAATCGTCCGTTCATCGGCGCGCTGGTCACGCTCGATCCGGAAGGATTGGCGGCCTGGCTGCCGTCCGTGGGCCTGTCCGCGGATACGCCGCTTGACCGCGTGGCGGCTACCGCCGCCGTTCATGACGAGATTCAGAAGTATGTGGACAAGGCGAACGCGACGGTTTCGCGCGCCGAATCCGTGCGTAAGTTCGTGGTGCTGGATGCGCAGTTCACGCAGGAGAACAAGTGCCTGACGCCGTCGCTGAAGGTGGTGCGTCCGGCAGTGAACCGCGTGTTCGCCGACGTGATCGACCAGCAGCTGTACGCCGGCAAGCGCTGAGCCGCACATAGGTAAACAAAAACAGCACGGCGGGGAACGCTGCGTACAAAAGTACGTCAACTTCCCCGCCGTGCTGTTTTTTAAGCGCACCCCGTATCGCTGAGATAACACGTGCGGTAACAGTGCGGCAGGAAACGCCGGCGTACGAAGGTACGTCAAGTTTCCTGCCGTGCTGTTAACGCTCCGTTATTTCAGTGACGGTTGTTGAGGCGGTGGTACATTTCGCTCAGCTCCAGCTCCTTCTCGAACTGGCGGGCGTTGGTGTTCTCGTCGATGACGGCGAGTTCGACGCCGGCGATGCGGGCGAAGTCCTCCCAAGCCTCACGACCGACGGACGTGGTCATGCAGGTGTGGTGGGAGCCACCGGCGGTGATCCAGCACTGCACGGCGGTCTTCAGGTCCGGCTTCGGCTTCCACACGGCGCGGGCGCACGGCAGGTTCTTCAGGGAGCCCTGCGGTTCGACGATGGTGACCTCGTCCATGAGCAGGCGGAAGCGTTCGCGCTCGTCGGCCATGGAGACCACGACGGCGTCGGCCGGCTTGCCGGAGAACACCAGACGGACCGGGTCGGACTTGCCGCCGATGCCCAGCGGGTAGATGGCCAGCTTCGGCTTGGCGATGGTGCCGATGGACGGGGAGACTTCCAGCATGTGGGAGCCCATGTCGAACTCGTTGCCCGGCACGAAGTTGTAGGAGTAGTCCTCCATCAGGGAGGCGCCACCCTCAAGGCCGTAGCCCATCACGGCGCCGATGCGCACCAGCACGGAGGTCTTCCAATCGCCTTCGGCGGAGAAGCCCCAGCCGTACTCGGACGGGAAGCGCTGCGGGCCGACGCCCGGCAGCTGCGGCAGGGTGCCGAGGTCTTCGAAGTTGTCGACGCCGGCGGTGCAACCGTTCTCACGCATCATGTTGACCATGGCGGCCTCTTCCTTGGCTGCGATGAACAGCTCATCGTAGCGGGAATCAAGCAGCTCGGGGGCCACGTCGTACTTGGCCTTGTAGTCTTCGATGAGGTCCTTGACCTGGCTGTCCTTGACCTTCTCGTAGGCGGCGACGAGGTCGTTGACGGCCCAGGTGTTGATCGAAGCGCCGAACACGCGTTCGGCTTCGGTCTTGTCGCCTTCGGTGACGGCCACGTTGCGCATGTTGTCGCCCCAACGCATGACCTTCATGTTCTGGGAGGCATCCCAGCCGGCGCAGGCGCGGGCCCAGGTGCCGACCTTTTCGGCGACTTCCGGATCGGTGTAGTGGCCGACGACGATCTTGCGCGGAATGCCGAGACGGGACACGATGTAGCCGAACTCACGGTCGCCGTGGGCGGCCTGGTTCAGGTTCATGAAGTCCATGTCGATGGTCTCCCACGGGATTTCCTTGTGGTGCTGGGTGGCCAGCTGCAGCAGCGGCTTGGTCAGCACTTCGAGGCCGCGGATCCACATCTTGGCCGGGGAGAAGGTGTGGCACCAGGTGATCACGCCGATGACGTTCGGGTTGGCGGAGGCTTCGGTCATGAAGGCCTTGACGCCGTCGGAGGACTTCAGGGTGGGCTTGAGCACGATCTTGGCCGGGATCTTGCCGGTCGCGTTGAGGAAGTCGACCATCTCGCCGGTCTGCTGGGCCACCTGGCGCAGCGCCTCCTCGCCGTAGAGGTCCTGCGATCCGACGCCGAACCAGATTTCCTTGCCTTCAAATGGGTTTTCCATTGCCATGTTGGATTATTCCTTACTTCGTTGTTGGGTTTGTCGTTTCAGTTTCCGTCGCGTCAGTGCTGGCCGTAGACGTTGGTGTAGCGGTCGTTAAGGCTATCGATGTCTTCCTGGGAGATCGGGATGATGTCTCCGAGCTGCTTGGCGGCCCACATGGTGTGCGCCACCTCTTCGGTCATGGCGGCGGCCTTGACGGCGGCTTCCGCGTCCTTGCCGATGGTGAACGGACCATGGTTCTGCATGAGCACGGCCGGGGACTTCGGATACTTCTTCAGGGTTTCGACCACGCCTTCGCCGATGGCTTCGGAGCCGATGAGGCGGAACGGGCCGACCGGCACCGGGCCGCCGAACTCGTCGCCCATCATGGTCAGGCCGCACGGAATGTTCTGGCCGGTGGCCGCCCATGCGGTGGCGTAGGTGGAGTGGGTGTGCACCACGCCGTACACGTCGGGCATGTGGCGGTAGATGTACGCGTGGGACGCGGTGTCGGAGCTCGGCGCTTCGGCGCCGTCGACCACGTTGCCGTCGAGGTCGCACACGACCATCGAGCTTGGGGTGAGGTACTCGTAGCGCAGTCCGGACGGCTTGATGACCATCAGGTCGGCGGTGTGTAGGCGCTGCGAGACGTTGCCTGCGGTCCACACCACCAGATTCCACTTGATGAGCTGCTCGTGCAGGGTGGCGACCATTTCGCGCACCTGCTTGACTTCAGCTCGTACTTCCGGGCCGTAATCAGCCAACGTTGCCATATTGTGTTCCTTTCGTCAGGCTTGCTGTTGTTGCGATGGACGGTTATTTGGTTTCCAGCGGGATGCTTTCGATGGCGGCATGCTCGATCGGCAGCCCCTTGCGGAAGCGGTCGAAGAAGGCTTCGAAGCCGGCCACGTCGTTGGCGTCCGGCGCTTCCGTGGTGGAGGCCGCGTCGGCGAAGACGCGGGTGTCGAGGTAGTCGGCGAGCGGCTGGTCGGCGTGCCACAGATAGTCGGCGAGCACGGCCATGCCCCACGCTCCGCCTTCGGCGGCGGTGGCCATGACCTTGATCGGGGTGTTGAAGGCAGCAGCGAGAATCTTCTGAGCCACCTTCGGAGTGGCGAAGATGCCGCCGTGGCCCACGAGAGAGTCGACCTGCACGCGCTCCTGCTTGGTCATCACGTCCATGCCGATCTTGACCGGGGAGAACGCGGAGAACAGCTGGGCGCGCATGAAGTTGCCGAGGGTCATGTTGGCTTCGGGGCTGCGGGCGAACAGCGGGCGACCTTCAGGCAGACCGGCCAGGAATTCGCCGGAACGGAACGGGTAGTTCAGCAGGCCGCCGCAGTTGGCGTCCACGTCGTCGGCGATGGCCGCGCGGAACAGGGTGCCGTACAGCATACCTGCGTCAACCGGCTGGCCGATAGCCTTGGCGAACTGGCCGAACAGGCCGACCCAAGCGTTGAGGTCGGAGGTGAAGTTGTTGGCGTGGCTCATACCGGCCAGATCGCCGGCCGGGGTGGTGACCAAGTCAACCTCAGGGTGGAGGGCCTTGAGCTTGTGCTCCAGAACCACCATGGCGAAGATGGAGGTGCCGGCGGAAACGTTGCCGGTGCGCACGCGTACGGAGTTGGTGGCCACCATACCGGTGCCAGCATCGCCCTCCGGCGGAGCGAATGTGATTCCCGGCTGCAGCGTGCCTGTCGGATCGAGCAGCTTGGCGCCCTCTTCGGTCAGCGTGCCCGCAGGAGTGCCTGCAACCAGCGGTTCCGGCAGCAGGTCGGCAAGCTTCCACGGCTGGGCTGCGACTTCCGGAATCGCATTGAACTTCTCAATGAATTCGGTTTCGTAGGTGTGCGTGGTAGGGTCGATCGGGAACATGCCGGATGCGTCGCCAACGCCGAGCACCTTCTTGCCGGTGAGCTTCCAGTGCACGTAGCCGGCGAGTGTGGTGATGTAGTCCACCTTGGAGACGTGCTCCTCGTGGTTGAGCACCGCCTGGTAGAGGTGTGCCACGGACCAGCGTTCCGGAATGTTGTACCGGAACAGCTCGGAAAGCTTCTCATGGGCTTCGTGGGTGTTGGTGTTCTGCCAGGTGCGGAACGGCACGAGCAGTTCGCCGGACTTGTCGAAGGCGAGGTAGCCGTGCATCATGGCGGAGAAGCCGATGTGCCCCACGTGGGTCAGCCGTTCGCCATAGGCGGTTTCGACGTCGCCGGCCATCCGGGCGTATGCGGTCTGCAAACCCTTCCAGATTTCCTCCTGGGTGTAGCTCCACAGCCCGTCCTCGAGATGGCTGGCCCACTCATAGTCGCCCGCCGCGATGGTGTGGTAGGCGTCATCGATGAGCACCGCCTTGATGCGGGTGGAGCCGAACTCGATGCCCAGGCTCGTCTTGCCTGCGCGGATCTTCTCGGCGGTCACTGCGACCTGCTCTTGCGTCATAGTTCACGAACTCCTTGCGTCCGAGCGCCTCGCAACCACTCTGTCAACTGAATGTTAGCGCTCACTGTTAACGCTCACTATTGTAGGCACAAACCCGTGACGCACCAAATCCGACGTGTCATCGGAGCAATGAATATATAAACAAATCGAGAAGAAGCAGCGCCTTAGCGACGGCGGACAGGACCCAGGGAGCTGCGGTTGACCATCTGCGCCGACACCAGTCCGACGCCATGCTGCGATGATCCGAAGGAGTTCTCCTCCCCCGCGCCCAGCAAGTACAGCGTCTCACGCATGGCGGCGACACCCAGCTGCTCGAAGCCGGGACGGACCGTGGTCAGCGGCGGGAACATATTGTCCATGGCAGGCATGTCGTCGAAACCCACCAGGCTCACATCCTGCGGAACGCGCACGCCATGCTCATGCAGCGCGCGGGCCACACCCACGGCCTGGCTGTCGTTGGCGCAGACCATGCATGTCGGCAGATTGCCGCCGGTGCGGCCGATGTTGTCGAGGATGTGGTTCATCTTGCCGTACGCTTCAGAGGATTCCCAGGTCTCACACTGCACCGTCACGGAATTGACCGCATTGGCCGCGCATAGCTTGTTCCATGCCAGCAGGCGCGTCGCCGCGTCGCGCCACTCCTTGGGACCGGCGAAATACAGCACCGAACGGTGCCCGTATTCCACGACTAGATGCATCACGTCGGCCATCGCGGACCATTGGTCCATGCCGACGACGGATACGCGGCGGCGGTCGGCGGACTTCATCAGCCGCAGGCCGTCCTGCACGCCGATGCCACCGTGCGTGGATGTGACGATCACACGAGGCTGCGCGATCCGCGTCCGGCATGCCGCGGAAAACATGACATCGGTGGGCGTGAGGAAGATGAACGCATCGACGTTCATCTCGTCGAAGGTGCGGCACAGGTCGTCGAATTCCTCCTGCGAGCACAGCGCCTCATGCACCATGCTCACCGTCACGAACAGGCCATGCTGGCGGGCCATCGTCTCAATCGCGGAAATCGTGGAGATCGGGCCATAGAAATGCTGGCCGCCGGCGATCAGGCCGATGGTGCGGGACCGGTGCGAGGCGAGCGCGCGGGCGGAGTTGCTGGGACGGTATCCGAGCTGGTCGATGGCCCTCTGCACCTTCTCACGGGTGGCGTCGGAAACGTCCGGCGAATGGTTGATGACGCGCGAGACCGTCTGGTGGCTCACACCAGCCAGCTTCGCCACTTCGAACATCGAAGGACGCCTATTGCCCGCATTGCGTTTGTCTGCCATGCCCCATCGCCTTTCGCACACAACTGTTGGTACGTTCGCCTATTGTACACGCAACTTCAGTTAGCGCTAACAGCCGTCATGTTCCAAGGATGCGGCACACTGCACGCAGGCTACCGCACGGCCGCCAAAGCACGCAGACGTGCCGCGAAGTTAGGCCAATCGGTGCGCATGGCAGTCAACAGCTTGCGGTTGGGCACGTCATCGATCGGCACCCATTCGATCTCCATGCTTTCGTCGTCGTTGGCCTTGGGGTCGACGCGGTGCCCCGGCCTTTCGAAGGCGAACACCGTGGTGTACGACCATGGGCCGTGGTCCTCACAGTACGAGCCGACCACGTCGATGTCCTCCGGCGTGATGTTGGCTTCCTCGTACGATTCGCGCAGTGCGCCCTCGATCGGGCTTTCGCCATCGGCGGTGGCGCCGCCGGGAATGCCCCACGTGCCGCCTTCCGCGCTCCATACCGCGCGGTGCTGCATGACGATGTGCGTCACCTCACCGGTCGTCTCGCTGCGGCGGGCCAAGAGCACGCCGGACGCGCCGTTCGTACCCCAATGCTTGCGGCCGCAGGCGCAATCGACCCAGCCGTCTCCCGGCTGGTGCACGTTCTCCTTGGGCGGCAGCGGCTTCGCGGCACCCGTTTTCGCATCATATTCGGCGTCCGGCGCGAGGTCGGAGCGCGTGACGTTCCACAGATCGGTCCATTCGACGCCCAATTGCGCCGCCAGACGGCGCGCCAACGGCAGGCTCAGGCCGATGATGCCGTGCGGATCGCCTTCGATCGAGTCGATGAACGCGCCGCCGAAGCCTTCCAACGTGAAGGATCCAGCCACTTCCAACGGCTCCCCCGTTGCGATGTAGCGTTCGATGTCGCGATCGGAATAGTCGCAGAAATGCAGGGTGGCTTTGCTGGCGCCACGCACCATGCGGCCCGACGCGAAATCGATCAGGCAATGGCCGGTCCACAGCTCGCCGGTAACGCCGCGCATGGCACGCAACCGTTCGCGCGCAACCTCTTCGCTGTGCGGCTTGCCGTAGCATTCGCCGTCCAGCAGGAACATGGAATCGCAGCCGAGAATCAGCGGACCGACTTTCGCGCGGGTCAGACTCGGCCGGCCGTCCACGAAATCGGCGATCGGCTCGGCAGTAGTGGGAATGGCGATTCCTGAAAAATCGCGGGTTTTCGTCTCGTCAGCCGTTTCCTCGCCTTCCGCACTACCCGTCGGCCTCGCAGCTTTCAGCGGAAAACCGACCACGCGCTCACCACTCGCATGCGACGCGGTATCGGCGATGTTGCGGTACGCCTGATGCACGGCCTCGGCTTTGGCGGTGGCGAGGAACATCACACGCTGTTCCACGCTCAGGTCGTCGACGGCAACGCCCAGTGCGGCGGCCTCACGTTCCAGCGCGGTCGGTTCGTCCACATGCGAGACGCGGATGGTCGGGCAGATGCCGGCGGAAAACAGCACGTCACGGCGCGGACGCGATTGCGAGGCGAGAATCAGCGGAATGCTCATGCGCGTTCCACCTGCACACCCTTGGTGTCGACCGCAAGATGCAGCACACGCCAACGGCCGGACGCCAACTCTTCGGCGGCGATCCGTTCCAGCTCTTCATGAGCGTCGCCGTGGTGCAGCACGAGCACGCACGGACCGGCACCGGACACGGTGGATGCGAAACCGTGGGCGCGCATCTTCTCGATCAGCGCCCAGGACGGTTCCATCAGCGGCGCGCGGAACGGCTGGTGCAGGCGGTCCTGCGTGGCGGCGAACAGCAGCGCGTTGGCGTTCTGACGGGAGCCGGCGGCCAGCATCGCCGGATTCATGGCAGCCGGCAGCAGGCTCACGCGGGACACGTTGTGCACGGCGTCCTTGAACGGAATCTCGTTCGGCAGCGCCTGGCGGGCCTTCTCGGTGGACAGCTCGTAATCCGGCACGAACACGGCGGCGGTCAGGTCGTCGGCCACGCGGTAGTTGATGGTGTGGAAGCCGTTGTGCATCGGTTCGCCGCCCGGAATCGGCACGGAGCCAACACCTTCGGGGGTTTCCATGTCCCACGACATGGTCAGACCGCCGTACACGGCCGGCGCCACGTTGTCGGGATGGCCCTCGATGGCTGCGGCCAGCTCGAACACGGCGTCGCGGTTGAGGTCATCGTCCTGTGCGAAGGCCGCGGCGGCTGCGATGCCGGCCACGATGGCTTCGGCGGAGGACCCCATGCCTCGCGCCTGCGGGATGTTGTTGTGCGCCTGCAGGATGAATCCGACGCGTCCCAGGCCGAAGGTCTGGCATGCGCGGCGGAACGTGGAGACCACCAGGTGCGTCTCGTCACGTGGCAGGGTGTCTTCGCCCTCGCCTTCGATCATCACCTGCGCCGCGGTGTTCACTGGGTCGGCGCTCAGCGTGAATTCAAGCTCGTCATGGTAGTCCAAGGCCAAACCGACCGTATCGAAGCCGGAGCCAAGATTGGCGCTGGTGGCCGGAACCTTCACACGTACCTTGCGGGTAACTGGAGTCATCTCTCGTCGTCCTTCGTCACATCTTCATTACAAATCAAGCACCGTATACCGTGGCAGTGCCAGAGTCAAATTTCAGGGGGAACCGCACCCATGTATCGCATTCGGGCCCATGATGGCGGCTTGGCATGGCTTGCATGCCAATCTCATCATGGGCCCGAATCGCATCCGATATCAGTTCAGCACGCGCAGGATCGACGGCTCTCCGCACACGCAATCCAGCTCGCACACGTCCTTGACGGTTTCGCGCAGGGTGAGCTCGTCGGTCATGTGGGTGACCAGACGCAGCTGCTGCAGTTCGCCATCGTAACCCGGATCCTTCAGCGTCGGCTTCAAATCCTGGTTCACGCCGTTGATGGACACGCCATGGTCGGCGAACTTGGCTGCGATCGCGGCGAGCACGCCCGGATTGTCGTGAATCACGAAGCGGACCGCGAACTCGGCCTTGGACGCCTCGATCGGAGCCTTCTTCAGATCCTTGTACAGCGGGATGGACGGACCGGTGCAGCCCTGTGCGATATGGCGGGCTTCGGTGACCACGTCGCCGACGACCGCGGAGGCGGTCGGAGCGCCGCCGGCGCCGCGGCCGTAGAACATGAGGTCGTCCGCGGCTTCGGCCTTGACGAACACGGCGTTGAAGGAGCCGTGCACGGAGGCCAGCGGATGGGTGTTGGAGATCAGTGCCGGGTAGACGCGCGCGGACACGCCGGCATCGGTGTTCTCCACGACGGCGAGCAGCTTGATCACCTTGTTTTCCGCGGTGGCGGCGGCGATGTCCTCGGCGGTCGCCTTGAGCGTGTTGGCGCGCAGCGTGACCGGGCGCGTGGCAGCGGCACCGAAGCCCTCGATCATGAGCTGAGCATCGGCGGGTGCATAGGCGCCGGCGACCGTGTCGACCATAAAGCGCGGCAGGTCGGCGGCGGAGTGTTGGGCGGCAAGCTGGTCGGAAAGCTCGGTAGCGGCAAACTGCCTAAGCTTGAGCTCGGCCTTGACCTGCTTTTTCTGCTTACGACGACGCGGCTTGGACATCCGTCTTTCCTTCCCGTCCCAAATAGACTACTTTCCGGGCACGCCGCTGCTGGCGTGCTTTAGTACTGGCTCTCGTGCTTGCTGAAGAAGTCGAAGCGCGGGGGCAGCGGCTTCACGCGGTGCTCGCCGGGCTTCTCGCCCAGGCTCTCCACAAACTCGTCCGTGGAGGCAAAGATGTTATCCCAACTAAAGAAGGCGACCGGATCGACGTCGAAGTACTCGCAGATGAGCTCACAGCCGGCCGGGACAATGCCGTGCATGAGCACGGTCGCCACACGCAGCTCGGTAAAGGCGTCGACGAGGGCCTGCTTCATGGCGGCGTTGGCTGGTGCGCCCTCGAGCTTGTTGGCGGCCTTGGAGGCGTCGCTCCAGCGCTTGTTGGCGGCACGCAGGTAGTCGTCGCACACGGCAAGCGCGCGGTGCGTCTCGAACTTGTACATGGCCTGCTCAAAGGCGAGAGCGGCCGGCTCGGCAGCCTCGACCACGGCGGCGGAGGCGGCACCGGCGGGGATGCAGCCGTTGCGATAGGGGCTCTCGTCGCCCTCCTTGATGGCGACGCCGTAGAAGCAGCTGCGGGCCAGGCGGTTGAAGACGCCGGTCAAAAGGGCGCTCTCCTTAAGGGCCGGATCGATAACGCGCTTGTCGTCGCAGGCACGCACCTCGTTGCCGTCCTTGTCCTTGCCGGTCACACGCGTGTCGTATGCCTTGGGGCTAAAGCTCACCGGCTTCTCGGACAGGCCGAGCGACAGCCAGTGCGCGCGCATCTGCTCGCAGGTGTAGTGGCTGAGCAGGTCGTCTGCCGGCGGGGGAGGGGTCTGCGAGGACGAGCTCGCCTTTTTGCCCATGTAGAGCAGGTGATAGCAGGCGCTGACGGTGCTCTGCGTAAGGTCCCAACCCAGGGCCTCCCACATGGCGGTTTGCGCGATGCAGTAGAAATAGATGTTGTCCTGACCGATGAACTGGTAGATCTGCGCGTCGTCCGAGCACCACCAGTCGCGCCAGTCGAGCGAGCTGTGCTGGTAGGTGGGCGCGGGGACCTGCGTGGAATCGGCGGCGGGCTCGCCCATGAGGGCGGCATCCTGGGCGGCGACGCCCTCGGTCACGCCGGCGGCCTTGGCATCGCGTGCGAGCACGGTGCGAGTGTAGCTGATGGGCGCCCACAGGCTCTCGGGCCAGCACCAGCAGGTGACGTCGGTTACGCCGTCAACCTCGGGCACCGGAACGCCCCAGTCGATGTTGCCGGTGATGCGGAAGGGCACGAGCGCCTTGCCGCTGCGGAAGCGCACGCCGCCGTTGGCGAGCACCGCGTGGGCGTCGTCGCGCTCCTTCCAGCTGGGGAAAGTGACGGTAAAGCTGCTCTTGTTGCCCTCGGGCTCCAGCACGGTGTGCTCGGGGAGCTGGTCCTCGACGGCATCGAAGGCCTCGCGGAACTTGTTCTGGATGTAGAGCTGAGCCGGCAGCAGCCACTCCTCCATGGTCTTGGAGACCACGGAGCGAACCTGCGGGTTCTGGGCGAGCTTGGCGGTATAGGTCTTCATAAAGTCGAGGTAGGCCGGCAGATCAAAGTAGAGATTGTCGACCGGGCGCAGCTCGGGCACCTCGCCGGTGAGCTGGCTCTTGGGCGCGATGAGCTCCTCGGGCTCAAACTGGTGGCCCAGATCGCACTCGTCGGCATAAGCCTTCTCGGACTTGCAGCCCTGGATGGGGCAGCGGCCGATGACCTGGCGGCCGTTGAGGAACGTGCCGGCCTTGGCATCGTAGAACTGCAGCGTGGAGCGCTTGGAGATGGTGCCCTGCCCGTGCAGACGCTCGATAATCTCCGCGGTCACCTCGTTGTGAATCTGCGCAGCCGGCTCAAGGCCCGAGCCGCCGTAGATGTCACAGCTGATGTTGTAGTTGTTGAGGGTCGCGGCCTGGCGGGAGTGATTGGACTCGACATACTCGCCGATGGACTTATCGTAGCCTTCATTCTCCTTGAGCTTGCGGTAGCTCTCCATGATGGGCGAGCCGTAGCAGTCGGTGCCCGAGGTGAAGATGACGTTCTCGCGGCCCAGGCGGTCGCGCAGGAAGCGGGCGAAGAAGTCGGCCGGGACAAAGACGCCGCCAACGTGGCCAAAGTGAAGGCCCTTGTTGCCGTAGGGCTCGCCGGCGGTAACGATGGCGCGGCGAGGCCAGCTGGGACGGTCGTTCATGGAGTATTTGGATGCCATGGGACTCCTTCGCATATGGTGGGAGCGCGGCCGGGCACGGGGTTCGGCAGCGCGGTGGTCAATTCGTGCATATCGTTCGACATTATCGCACATGCGGACGGGTACGTGGCAGGGGCGCTATCCTAAGATGCTATGAATGAGATTTCCAACATACATGCGTTTGAGGACGAGGATTTTCTACACGCTTGCTTCGTGTGGGGGATGGCCGTGGTCGCGGTGTTTGCCGTGTGCCTGGTGCCGATGTTTATGCTGCTGGGCGGGCCTGCGGACTTGGACGCGGCTGAGGCGGGCGGCTGGACCACCGTCGTGGGCTGGATGGTCGGTGTGATCGCGGTTTCGGCGGCGGCATTTGCCGTGCACGAGCTGTTACACGCCGCGTTTTTTAAGCTGTTGG
>OGXR01001319.1_pt1 | contig 18517 bp, 15 predicted proteins | sample 1576331 | NCBI WGS metagenome assembly OGXR01 (sample SAMEA3541473, study PRJEB24748) | human gut metagenome | biome: human gut; feature: human-associated habitat; material: faeces | place: China | collected 2012 | reverse complement strand
CACAACCGGCCACTTATGTAGGGCTGCCAACATCACTGCTTTCCATGCTCAGAATGTGTGGAAAATGAAGTATAAAGAGAGCACTGGTATCAGGGGATGCCTGTCCGGAAACAGTAATGAAAGAAATAGAAAAAATTCTGGGAACACCTCTCTGGCCTCATTATGGTTCCAGAGAGATGGGACTTGGGGGCGCGATCTGCTGTCAGGCTCATGAGGGCATGCACATGCGAGAGAATCACTGTATCATAGAGATCATAGATAAAGAGGGAAATGTTCTGCCTGACGGTCAATGGGGAGAACTGGTGATCACAACCATTGGGATGGAGGCACAGCCTTTGATCAGATACAGGACCGGCGACCATACACGTATTATCCCCGGAAAATGTATCTGTGGAAGTGAGATAAAGCGTCTGGATTTTGTAAGGCGCATCGACCAGTCAAAAAGTATGAGAGAAATGGATGAATTACTGTTTCAGATTCCGGAACTGGTAGATTGCTGTGTAAGGAGTGTTGGAGAGACGAAAGAAATCACAGCACTTTTTACATCAGACAACGGAGAAGAACTGATCAGAAATGTCTGTGCAGAGAAAAATATTATTTCTTTGGACTGCAGAAAAGCAGAATGGAGCGATAGGGCATTGTATCCTGCGAAACGTATTATTTTATAGAGAAACTATTAGAAAACAGAACGAAATCCACAGACTGTCAGCCGGATTTCGTTTTGTTTATTGTTTTATGAATAGTTATTTGTTCACATTTGTATTATCCATAAAAATCAGCATTTCTCAGCAATATCATAAATCAGCCGTTCTGTATCTTCCCATCCGAGGCAAGGATCTGTGATGGAACAGCCAGGAGTCATATGATCACTGATATCCTGACGGCCCTCCAGAAGATAGCTTTCAATCATAACACCCTTCACCAGCTTTTTAAGTTCCGGATTATAATTACGACTGTGAAGTACTTCTGAGACAATTCGGCTACATAAGCTTTAGATTTGCCTCTGAGTGGTATGCAGGGGGAGTTGGAGAAAGCAGAGAATATGGCTTAACATATCGTCTTAAAGACGGAAAGAATGTGGCGGTTCAAGATGTTGCGTCTGGAAAAAAAGTAATGTAAAGAAAAATATAGCAACAGCATATTCGAAAAAACTTTCCAGCCAGGGGTATTCTTATGTTTGCAATGCACAAGGACAGAATATAAAGAAAACAGATCAGGTAAGAGAAGGAGATTTGTTGCAGATTTATGTAACGGATGGACAGATTGAGACTTACGTTACAGGCACTGTAAAACTAGAAGGGGAAAGAGTATCAATTGATGTTTTGTCAAGAATTTGCGAATATCTTAATTGCGATATAGGCGATATTATGAGCTTTAAAAATGAGAACGAAAAGGATGGAGCTAACAGATGATAGAAAGAATTTGTCCGGTATGCAAAAGTCCTTCAAGTGGAGACAAGTGTATAAATCCAAAATGTGGTCATAAGACTGTAATGTCATCTACAATATATTGGTGTGAAGAATGTAATATTCCTATTTATAATGATACTTGTCCTGTTTGTGGAAATAAAGGAAAATATATTGCGACTGATGTACGTCCGGTATTTCCAGAAGAAAATATGCTTATATCTCTTATTTTTACAGGAAATCCATTTGAATTTCAAAAAAAATCAATGTGGTATGGCGCTAATAATTATATTATTGATGGGGTAAAACATAAAGTTTCTATATCAGAAATTAACAAATGGCCTATAGATAAAGTAAAAGCTCTTAAGGAAGAGTATGAAAAAAATGCTGTAGATATTGATTATACTTATTTTGATGAATATAAAATCAGATTTATTGAGGCGAATAGGGATAGATATAATTATATAACAGAAGAGGCTGTAAATTTTGTACAACAGTATACTAAACGATATAGCCTAGAAGATATGATGGTCTCATTTAGTGGAGGTAAAGATTCGACTGTAACATCTCATATTGTAAATGTGGCATTGGGGACAAACAAAGTTATACATATATTTGGTGATACTACATTAGAGTTTCCGTATACGCTTGAGTATAAAAAACGTTTTAACAAAAATGCAGAATCTCAAGGCGTCAGAATACTTACAGCAAAAAACAGGGAAAAGGATTTTGAACAGCTATGTGATGTAGTAGGACCACCTAGCAGGGTAATGAGATGGTGCTGTACTGTATTTAAGACAGGAGCAATACAAAAAACAATATCATCAGTATTTAAGGATAAAACTAACATATTAAGTTTTCAAGGAATTAGACATAGTGAATCTGCAAGTAGAAGTAAATATGATAGAGAAAGTGATAGCCCAAAGATTACAAAACAAAAAGTGGCATCTCCAATAATTGATTGGATTGATTTTGATGTATGGTTATATATTTTGTCTACTGGTATAGATTTTAATTATGCATATAGATTGGGATGGACAAGAGTTGGTTGCTGGTGTTGTCCTAATAATGGAGCATGGTCAGAGTTTTTAGCAAAAGTACATATGTATGATCAGTATGTACACTGGCATCAGCTTTTAGTAGATTTTGCAGCTAAGATTGGAAAGCCAGATCCAGAAAACTATGTTTCTGATGGTGGCTGGAAGGCTAGGCAAGGAGGAAATGGTCTTGAAGTGGCTCAAACATCAATAGTTACGTTTGAACCATGTGCAACAGATGAAAATGCATTTAATTATGAGCTTCAAAAACCTATTTCAGATGAGTTGTATGAATTATTTAAACCATTTGGTAGTATTAATCAAGAACTGGGTAATAAAAGACTCGGTGAAGTGTTTGTTATAAACAAAGCAGGTAAGATTGTTCTTGTTTTACAAGGCCGAAAAGGAAATACACGTTTAAAAGTAATAATTAAAGATTTTCATATAGCAGGTGCGAAAACCTTAGCTATAGCAGAAAGCAAAATACAGTGTCAATTAACAAAATATCAAATGTGTTTAGGATGTAAAGCTTGCGAGAGTGTTTGTAAACATGATGCAATCAGTGTTAAGGATGATGGTACAGGCAAAATTGTTTATACTATTGATGATAAGAAATGTGTTAGATGTACAGAATGTGTAGGACATTTTAATGCTGGCTGTTACATGAGAAAAGTACTTTGTATTAAAAGGAGCTAATATGGCAACAATTGGGAAAATTAAAATTAGATTACAGGGACATGAAAAATTTGCCTTAAGAGATGGCTGGATAACAAAAGGATTGATGAATGTATCAAAAAATGCAGCTGTCTTCCAGGGAAAAGACGCCCCGGATATATTTGGTATAGGAAATAACATGGTTAAGTCCCTGAGATACTGGATGAAAGCTTTTAATTTAATTTCTGAGAACCCTTCAAAAGGTGCAAAATTAACAGAACTTGGTGAAATTATATATCAAAATGATCCTTACATTGAGGATAATTTTACTTTATGGATATTACATTCGCAGATTGCAACGAATATAGAAGAAGCTACATCATGGTATATGTTTTTTAATAGATGTGATTTTGAAGACAGTGATAAAAGTACAATAGAAAACATTGTTACAAGAGAAATTTCAAAATATGTTCTAGGACAAAGCTTTTCTAGTAATTCAGTAAAAAATGATATTGATGTTATTCTAAATATGTATGGAAAAATACGCGACTGGAAAGATCCGGAGGATAAAAATATATCACCTTTTGCAAGTCTTGGATTAATCAGAAATGTAGATGGTGTATATTCGAAATCCAGTCCAGATAGCCGTTCAATAAGCGTATGGGTTATACTATATGGACTAGCAAATATAATGGAACAGTCAGACAATATTTCTATTGAAAAAGCATTGTATGGTGATAAAGGTATATTTAAGATATATCAGTTGAAAAACGTTGTTGCAAATGAAATGTTAGATAAAATTGAGGCAATGGATTATATTCGTGTTGATAGAACTGCAGGTCTTGATATTATTTATAAGAAAAAAGAGTTTTCACCAAATAGTATATTGCTAGAATATTATAATAATAGGGGAAAATAGGAAGAAAAATATGAGCGTAAAAAGCCTAAACGAAATAATTAAATTTAATAATAGCTTTAAAACAGCAATTAATTTATATTTAAGTCTTAATAAAAAAGAAAAGGTTCTAAATTATATTCCAACTAAATCGTCGGTTTTGTTTTTAGATAATTATTTACAGTCTGTAATTAAGGATAAAGAACAGGCAACTTTGTTAGTGGGTCCTTATGGAAAGGGAAAATCACATTTATTACTTGTATTATTAGCTATTTTATCTCTGAAAAGAGACAATAAAAATAAGAAAACCATTGACAGTCTAGTTAAAAAATTAGAATCAGTAGAAGAAATTGGTGAGCAGGTAGCAAATGACGTTATGCAGCTCTGGAATAGTAAGCCAATGTTACCGATTATCATTAATGACACTAATGGAGACCTTAATCAGGCATTTTTAAGTGCATTAAATGATGCGCTTAAAAGAGCAAACTTAACTGATATAGCGCCAGATACATATTATTCTATTGCATTAGACCGAATAGTTGATTGGAAAGAGAACTATGTGTCTACATATAAACAATTTACACGTGAAGTAAAGAATGCTGGAATGGAAATTAATAGTTTTATTGCAGCTTTGAAATGCTATTCAAAAGATGCTTTAAATGTATTTATTAGTATTTATCCTAAAGTAACAGCCGGAAGTACATTTAATCCGTTAGCGGCATCGGAGGTTTTGCCTCTATATAAAAGTGTTAGTGAGAGATTAGTTGAGGAAGAACAATACAGCGGAATATATATTGTATTTGATGAGTTCAGCAAATTTATAGAGGGACTTAATAATAGCAATGCTGGTAATAACATGAAATTATTACAGGATATTTGTGAGCTTGCCTGTGATTCTACTAATGCAAAAGTTTATATCACGATGGTAGCTCATAAAAGTATTAAAGAATATGGAAAATATCTTTCAAATGATATAATTAATGCATTTACAGGCATAGAGGGAAGAATAATAGAAAAATTCTTTGTTACATCATCAAAGAATAATTATGAGTTAATTCAACATGCAATAATTAAAGATAAGGCTAAATTAAAAGATATTCCAGGATATGATGAAATATTAGGAAGCAGGGCTTTAGACAAGTATTATAAACTTCCAGTATTTAGTGGAACGTTTGAAAAAAATGATTTTGATAAGATTATCTTAAAAGGATGTTATCCATTGAATCCGGTAGCTACATACCTATTATTAAATATCAGTGAAAAACTGGCTCAAAATGAACGTACACTCTTTACATTTATATCAAATGATGAGCCAAACAGCATGGCTAAATATGTTACAGAGCATAATACATCTGAAGATTGGTCTATAGGCGCTGATATGATATATGATTATTTCAGCGGTTTGTTCAAAAAAGAGGTATCTAATGAATTGGTTCATAGCATTTGGCTAGGGACTGAAAATGCGTTATCAAAATGTCAATCAGAGGATGAGCGTAAAATAATTAAAGCCATGGCCATAATTAAGATAGTTAATAAAGATGATGAAATTATTGCTAGTCAAAGATATTTACCACTGGCAGTTAATGAGGCTGATCCTATACAGACGATAGATAATCTCATTGAACGAAAAATAATATACACCAAAAAATCAACGGGCGAACTTGTTTTTAAGACAAAAGCAGGGACTGAATTAAGAAAAGAAATCAAAAAAATAAAAGAAGCTAAAGGTGAGCATGTAAACTATGCAAAAGTATTAAATGAGATATGGAATCAGCCTTATGTAATTCCAAGAAAATATAATACTGTTAACTGTATGACAAGATATTTTCGTTTTGAGTTTATGGATAGTGACGCGTTTATGAATATATCTGATCCGGCGGCATTTTTTGAAAGGGAAGATAATGCTGATGGAAAAATTATTTGTATTTTTAATATTGACAGGATTATTCAAAACGAGATAATAAGCCATTATCAAAAGTTTAACAGCGAAAGATTGATAGTGATTGTTCCTAAAAAGAAGATTTTACTGAAAAATCAGATTAAAGAATATGAAATTCTTCAGCAGATTAAAAAAAATCAGGAGTTCATTACAAATAATGAAATATTGAAAAGAGAAATTCCATTATTGGAAGATGATTTGGTAACACAGATAATGGAAGAACTATCTCAGATATATATAGATGATATTAAATGTAAATTATTATCATATGATGGCAAAAAGGTTATAACATATGATTCGTGTGAGAAAGAAAAGGCAGTGAGCGAATGTTGTGAAAGAGTTTTTTATAAGACTCCGATTATAAATAACGAAATGATTAATCGCTCAGAAATAACAACTGTTCAGACTAAAAAAACACGATTAACTATTATTTCTGAGATATTACAAAGCACTGAATCCGTTGATGAACAGTTTTATAGTGGAACGAATCAGGAAGCGACAATTTATAGAGCTATATTTCGTCCAATTGGTGTTGTAGAGGGAGAACAAGATGAGAATCTTCTTGAAATAATAGATATTATTAATGATTTTATAAAATCATGTAGTAAAGAGAAGCACTGTTTTTCAGAATTGATTTCAAAAATAGTAGATGCACCTTATGGAATGAGAAAAGGACCGATACCTTTATATTTGGCATATTGTCTTTCTCTTAGAAATGAAGATTTGGTTTTTTACTATGCTGATAAAGAAATTCAAATTACACCAGATGTTTTAGTGAATATCTGTGACACCCCATCAGACTATTTATTGTATATGCCAAAGGATGATGCAAAAAGAGAAGAGTATTTGTCCGGACTAAATGCGTTATTCATGGTTGATGATGCTAGAAATCTAACTGAAAATAGAATTAAAAACATTGTAATATGTATGCAAAGATGGTTTAGAGCTCTTCCGCAAATTACGAGAAATGCTTCTAATATATCAAATTATAAAAATCAGGCAATCAAAAACGAGATGCTTGGTATAAAGAAGCTGTTGCAAAAGATAGAGTACAATCCATATGAAATAATATTCACATCTTTGCCATTCATCTTTGCCACTGGTGATTTTACAGCATTATTAAAATATATAACAAAGTGTAAAAAGGCATTTGATAACTATTTAGAATGGGCTACGACAATTATAATCGACAACATATATGAAATATTTGCTCCTGATAGAAACAATGACCTGTTTCATATATTAAAAGAATGGTATGAAAAGCAGGATGCAATGGTTAAGAAGTCTTTACTAAATGGCAACATTTCAGCTTTAATGTCATGCATTGAAAAATTAGATGTTTATGATGATTCAGGTGTTGCGTCAAGAATTGCAAAAGCTGTATCGGGTGTATATTTAGATAACTGGGGAGATGATGGATTTAAAGATTTTAAAAATGATTTATCAGAACTTAAAGAAGAAGTCGAAAAGTTAGGCAATGTAAAACAAGAAGAAAAATGTGAGCTCAAATTTATCGGACATGATGGTACTCAGATTGAAAGCTATTATGAGTTCGCTGATGAAGGTACAGGAGCCGTTTTGAGAAATATTCTTGAGGATACCTTAGAAGAATTTGATGACTTGAGTGAAAATGATAGAGTGTCTATTTTACTTGAGATGATTGAAAAAATAGTAAGGAATAAAATATGATTTATTTAGATAATGCAGCGACAACATACCCTAAACCTGATGCAGTTATACAAGCGATGGATTACGCTAATAAAAATCTTGCAGTGAATGCAGGAAGAGGGGCATATCATTTAGCTAGAGAAGCAAGCAAAGTTATAACAGATACAAAAAATAAAATAAGAAACATAATTTCAGCTGACAGCACAGCATCTATTATTTTTACGCCATCTATTACAATAGCTTTAAATGAAGTGATACATGGTATGCACTGGAGGCCTGGAGATGTAGTATATGCATCTCCATATGAACATAATGCCGTGGCCAGAACATTGAATGCGGTGCAAAGTTCGTGCGGAATAAAAATAAAACTGTTGCCAGTTAATCAAGATACTTTAGAAATTGATGTTGAAAAGATTAAATATGAGTTTTCACAAGATAAACCAAAAGCAGTATTTTGTACTCACGTAAGCAATGTAACTGGATATATTCTGCCAATACATGATATTTTTGGTGAGGCAAAAAAATATGATGCAATTACAGTTCTTGATTCAGCGCAGTCACTTGGTTTGGTAAACGTCAATGCTCAGGAATTAAATGCAGATATTGTAGCTTTTGCAGGACACAAAACATTATATGGACCTTTTGGTATTGGCGGTTTTATAAACGTAAACAATATTTCGCTTGAACCATCTATTTATGGGGGTACAGGCAGTGATTCATTAAATCTTCAGATGCCAGATGATAAAGAACTTGGGTTTGAACCATCAAGCATGAATATTGTCGCAGTAAATGGACTAAATGCAGCATTATCTGAGTTAAATCAATCAAAACTATTAGATAAAGAACAAAAACTGACAAATTATCTTATAGATGAATTAAGAAAAATACCTGAAATAAAATTGTATCTGCCATCTAATTTAAGACAACATGTTGGTATTGTATCATTTACAATTAATGGAATGGTATCAGAAGATGTAGGAACAATACTTGATGAGGATTTTGATATTGCTGTTAGGACAGGATATCATTGCGCACCGTGGATACACGAGATTTTAAAAGATAAGAAAAGTTTAGGCACAGTCAGAGTTGGTTTGGGACAGTTTACCAGCAAAGAAGATATAGATGAATTGGTACAGGCGTTATTTGAATTTGTCTAGATAGTGCAAAGGAGATGATGTTTTGGGTTTTCAAGAATTAAATATCAAAATCAGATACAGAAGTGATTTAAATAATTTTCCACGTGATTTTCTAATTCCAGTGTTAGAAAAGAGCTTGGTATATAAACGTGGAGTTGGATATTTTAGTACATCATCATTGATAGACATTTCTAGTGGTTTATTTGAAATGGCTAAGCATGGCGGTAAAATACAATTAGTTTGTTCGCCAAATCTTGATGATGAGGATATTCGGGCTATAAATCTTGGATATGAAAAGAGAGATGAAGTATTTGAACAAGCGTTATTAAGAGAAATTCATGATCCTATTGAGTATTTTGATACAGAAAGATTAAATTTAATCGTTACATTGATTGCAGATGGCATTTTAGATATAAAATTAGCGTTTTTAGAAGATGAAAATGGCATTAGTCTATATCATGAAAAGATGGCAATATTTATTGATGAAAACGGAGATAAGATTAGTTATATTGGTTCTATGAATGAATCTGGAAATGCATTTAATAACAATTTTGAATCTTTTTATACTTTTTGTAGTTGGAAAGATGAGAGTCAAAAAGAAGCAGTTGAAGTAGCTGACGATGATTTTGATAATATGTGGCATAACAATACAGAGCGTTTACATGTAATAGAATTTCCTAAAATAGTGGTTGAGCGATTGATGAAATACAAAAAAGAGCATGTAGATTTCTCGATAGATGAAAAACAGTATGGATATAGATCATATTTAAAAAATCATTTGAAGTACAAAGTACCAGATGGTGTTAAAATGAGAAATTACCAGTTAAAAGCAGTAAATAATTGGTTTGAAAATAGCTGTACAGGTATATTTAATATGTCTACTGGTTCTGGTAAAACTTTCACCGCGCTATATGGTATGGTTAAGTTGGCAGAGCAGCTTGATGAAAAATTAGCAGTTTTTGTAGTTTGCCCATATATTCATCTTGTAAGTCAGTGGGAAGAAGATGCAATAAATTGGGGACCTAAACCTATAATTTCACATTCAAAATCGCCTGATAGGAATTGGGAACAGACGCTTTTAACTGCATATAAGCGGTTTAGAAAAAATGGGACACCATTTATTTGCATTACCACGTTAGATACATTTTCAGAAGATAAGATACAGAAATTTATCACAAGGTTTGATAATAATCAAAATGTATTATTAATAGTAGATGAAGCGCATAATTTTGGCTCTGAATCTATGACAAAAGTAATGCCTTACAATGTAAAATATAGGTTAGGACTTTCGGCAACGATTAAGCGTTATATGGATAAAAAAGGAACATCTAAATTGTATGATTACTTTGGAAAAGAGTGTATTGATTATGGTCTTGAAGAAGCTATAAGAGATGGAAATTTAGTTCATTACAATTACTATCCGATTCCTGTATATTTAACAAGAGATGAATTTGAAAAGTACCAAGAATTAACTAGAAAGCTAAAAAAATATATAATAATTAAAAATGGTAAGATAAAAATATCTGATGCGGGAAAACCTGTAATATATGAAAGAACGCGTTTACTTGCAGCTGCAGTTAATAAAATAGGACTTCTTATGAAATTAATGGATAAGTATAAGAAGGATAATAATATTCTTATTTATTGTGGGGCCACATCTGTATTTGATGAAGCATCTGGCGAAGAAGTAAGACAGATAGATTTAATTACAGATAAATTACAAGAAGAATATGAGATGTCGGTAAAAAGATTTACCTCTGAGGAAGACTTGAAAGAGCGTATGAACATTAAAGAATATTTTTCTCAGGGAATGTATCAGGTAATCACAGCAATTAAGTGTCTTGATGAGGGTGTAAATATTCCTGGAATAAAAACAGCCTTCATATTAAGTAGTTCTAGAAACCCAAAAGAGTTTATTCAACGGCGGGGAAGATTACTAAGAAAAAGCAAAAATAAAACCAAAGCTATCATTTATGATTTTGTTACTCTGCCAAGAGATTTAGATGATGTTGTTTACGGAGATTATGAAGAAGATAAAACCATTATTTTGGGAGAGTTAGCTAGAATGGAAGAATTTGGAAGATTATCAGATAATCCTGAAGAATCAGATTCTTTGGCAAACAGAATTATGAGCTCATATGATACTTATATAGATGTTGATGAAGAAATGAAAAAAATGGAGGATTACTATGGAGAATAATAATGAAATTGATAAGGTTGTGTTAAGAGAACTATTTAATGCAATAAGAAATGCAGAAATCAAAAATGTAAAAATCCAAAAGTTGGATGATAAACAGATGGCCAAACAAATTACAAAATACATTAGTAAAAAAGTGGAGGATAAATAGAATGAAATTTAAAAGCATAACTCTTCATAATTTTATGAGATACAAAGGAGATAATTCTCTTTTGTTTTCTACAGATCCACAGAAAAATGTTACTGTAGTATTGGGTGATAATACTTTTGGAAAGACAACATTGGCACAAGCATTCAGATGGGGATTGTATGAAACATTTAATGAAACAAATTATTCAAAGAAAAAAGATATTGTTCTTTTGAATAATGAGGTAATTGCAGATATGGATATGTCTTCAATAGAAGATGTATATGTTGAAATCATTATTCAAAATGAAGATGATGAATGGAAATTTGTACGAAAGGCGTCTTTTAACAGAAAGAGTAGTAGGACAAATGAGCTTCAAGTCAAACAAATAGGAGATGTCCAACTCACTATGCAGATAAGGCATGATGGCAAGTGGGGAAACATAATTGATAACAATGGTAACAATATTGAGGCAAAAAAATATAAAAAAGGCTGTGTTCAAGAAACAATTGAAAATATGTTTCCAAGAAACTTATCTAATTATTTCTTTTTTGATGGTGAGCGATGGAATGATTTAAAGAGTAAAACCGCTGATATAAAAGATTCTATTGACACTATATTAGGAGTTAGTGGATTAATAGAAATGAAAAGGCACATTAAAGACAATAGAATTAATGTTATGTCATTATTAAGACAACAGATTAAAGGTACATCTGGGGAATATGAGAGGATTGAGAAAGCTATAAAAGCAGCAGAAGATACAATAGACAAACTTGAAAAAGATTTAGAAGATACCAATAAGGCAATTGATACTACTCAGAGGACCTTTGATTCCACGTTAAAAACATTGAATGATAATAGAAAAGTAGAAGATGACCAAAAAGAATATAATCGTATTGTAAGTGATATAGAAAGCAATTGTAAATTCCAGGCTGCTAATTATGCGGATATTGTGAGAGAATTTTCTAAATCGGCAAAATACTTTGCTGTTGGGTTACTTCCGAGATTAAATAATATTTTAGAAAATATAGATTTACAAGGGAAAGATATTCCAGGAGTTACTGTGGATACATTAGATTACATAATTGATGCAGGTGAATGTATATGTGGTACCAAGATTGAAAAAGATTCGGATGAGTATAAACATATTGAGAATCTTAGAAAACTTGTTCCTCCAGAAATGTTAGGAGGCGCAGCAGGAAAACTTCAGGATACATTAGAAGATTGGGGAGAGGAAACACACGATTTATTAGATACAATAATCGAAAAAGCAGACAGCTATTCTACAACACAAGATATAATATATGATTTAGAGTTTGAAAGAGATCAACTCGCAAAAACGATGGATAAAAAAACTAATTTGGGTCCAGTGCGTAAGCAGAATCTTCAAGCAAAGGATAGACTTAAAACATTAATAGCACAAAAAGCAAATATAGAATTAAGAATAAAGGCTAATAAAGAAAATAAAGCATCTCAAGAAGCGAGTTTAGATGAAGTAGCTATTCATGATAAAGAGAATGAATCTATATATAGAGCACTTGCATATGCACAGGCATTGTATGATAAAGCAAGTTTCCTTTCAGGAAATAAACAGCAGAACATTATTGAAGATTTAAATAAGATTATTAAAGTGAATTTTGCTCAAATGTTTAATGATCATGAAAAATATGCACAATTGGAAGATGACTATAAGATTCATGTATATTATCATCAGTTAGGTGAACTGAGCAATTATGAAGAAGAAAATCTTTCTAATGGAGAAACAATAGCGATTAACTTTGTTTTTATTGTTAGTATTTTGGAACTTGCAAAGAAATACAGACAAATGGAGGCAGATGATAGTGAATATGGAATGGAGAATGCAATATTGGGATTACCATTAGTATTAGATGGACCATTCTCAGCTTTGAGTAATGATAATACAAGCTTAGTGGCTAATAGATTGCCTGAATTTGCAGAGCAGGTTATTATTTTTATGCTTGACAAGGATTGGGAAGCTTCTGGTCTTGAAAAATATACATTACCGGAATATTGCTATAGAGTTGCTAAAGATGCTACTTCTAATAGTTCATCATTAGAGATAGGTTAGGGAGGTAGAAGAAAATGGCTCGAAAAAAGACAAATGAAAAAAGAACATTTGAGTATTTCAAAGTAGATGAAATGTTTTTTGTGGGTAAACATAGAGATTATGTGGATCAGTTATGGACACTTAATAAAATTCAGGAATCATATTTTAAAAGATTAGTGGATTTATATGCTATTGCAGCAATTATTGGTCTTAGAACAGGAAGAAAAAGTGCAGAAGAATCAGATGGAACTGATTTAAAACGTACAGTACAAATGAAACAGCTTAATGAAAACTATAAGACTCTTTTGCCTATAATGAGAATGGTACTAATACTTGACGAGAGCAGAGGGCTTACTCCGGAGCAAAGAATAGAGGGGGCATTTGTTATTCCAGAGGATGAAGAGTTATATAAACAAAATATGGAATTGTTTAATTCATATGCAAGAGGCGGAGTAGAATATTTATATGAGCAGCTAATATTAAAAGATCCTGATTTGGATGATGATTACACTGACAAGCGTATATCAAATATTATTGCTTTGCTCAAGAATCCACTGAGTGATGATGAGATAGTATAATTACGAAAGAGATGGTGAATTATATGGACTTAAAAGGTGCTGAAATTAGAAATGTAAATAGTTTATGTAGTAAGTTTGGAAGCAAAGAAAATATATCATTAAATGTAAATATTCCGTATTATCAAAGACCATATAAATGGGGAAAAGAAAATATAAAAAATTTAATTGATGATTTCTATGGTAATAACTGTCGAGAGTATTTTGTTGGCTCAATAGTAATGACAGAAATACCAAATGGAAGACATGATATAATTGATGGTCAACAAAGAATTACCACAATGTATTTGTTAATGTATCAAAAGTTTGTACTTCAGCGAGCTTATACTGAGGAAATGATTATTAAAAAGAATTGGGTCAAAATAGAATCAGAATTAGATAAACTTGTAAACATATCATATAAACTTTTCGGTAAATATATTGGCGATGATTTTTCTTCAATTAAGCATGAAATTGTACAAAGTGCTGAGGATATTTCACAAGATGATAGTAATAACCAAGATTTATACAATGGTTTAGTTAGTAAGTTTCAGAAAGAATTTTATTTGCCTGAAAAAAATCTTTCTAATGAAGACGAATATTATAATAAATATTATAATGAACAAAAGAAATTACTTGAAAAGGCTGATTTGTCTCTTAATTATAGTCGTGGTTCATATAATGATAGATTAACAGAAGCTATGGCAAGATATATGGTGGTTGTTTCAGATTCGAAAAATCCATATAAAAAGATAAATTTGAATGATCAGGATGAACTTGTAAAACAATATTTATTGGTGTTAGCGTATCAATTCGATTATTTATGTAATTTGTCTTTTGCAGAAAATGAAAAACCACTGATTAATGTTTCAAATCTAATTATTCAAATTGATAATATGATTTGTAATATTAAATTCTGTGTTATTGTTACTGGAAATCAAGACGATGCCTATACATTATTTGAAGTGTTAAATGATCGTGCATTGGAAATTGAAGATCTAGATTTGATAAAGAATTTGTTTTATAAATGGTATTGTCAACATGCAAAAGATGAAACTGATTTACAGAAAGATAGGTGTATAGAAGAAGTTGATAAGATATGGGCAGAAGATGTATTTTCGACAGAAACTGGTGCAAAAAGAGCAAAGCTAATTTCCTATCTTGCAGTAGAATATTTTACGGCAGATGATACAATAAAATATAACGATAATGAAAGATATAGAAAAGTTATTGAAAATGAATATTTAAAAAACAAGGAAGAATATTCTAAAACAGATATAAAAAATGATTTTTATGTTTATCAGATGATTTCTATTTTAATAAAAGAGTTAGGGCTTACATTTCAAAATATAAATAAAAAAGTACTAAAAAGTGAAAATGATAATAGCAAATCTATAACTTATAAAGCATTTCATTTACTTCATGCGCTTAAGGAATATGGTGTAATACCGGCGCTGAGTAATTTAATAATATGTACATTTGTAAAAGATAATATTGTAAATGGAGAAATACAAATCTCTAAATTTCAAAAATTTGTATCAGAGATAATCAATGACAATAAAAATCAAAAAGATATGTTTAAAGATATACATAGGATTGCTTTTGAATTAAGAAAGTATGCATTACTCTCTTCGTCGGCTGAATTACCTCGTCAAGAAGCTAAGCGTATAATATCGATGAATAATGTAAATAAACTTGATGTTAATTATGCTGTATCTAATGATAATTTAAAAAGAATGCAAACTCAATTTGAAAATTGGATTAGCAATTGGAAATATGGAAATAATATAATGGATCTTAAAGTAAAAGTATTATTTTTAAATTTATTTCAAATGGAAAAGGAAGGGGATAATCTAAAATTGTTAAGTACATTTCATGAGTTCAGAACAGATGAAATACAATTAGATCATATGGAGGCTAGTAAGATAGATTCTGCTGCTGAAGAAAAGTACTTTATTCCTGATAAAGAGGGAGAACTTAGAGAAAATTACACAGATGAATTAGGTAATTTTATGATACTTGATAGTGACAATAATAACAATAAAAATAATCGTCCAATGCAGATGGCAATAAAGTTTTATGATGGAATGATTTCAAATCATTGGTTGATTTGTGAAGTGAAGGAAATGTTAGATGATGATCGTTATTCAAGAAAGAAGCAAATTGATATGCACTTATACAGAGTTCCTAGAGACGAATTTTTTATTAATAGAAAACATAGATTAATATCATATTTTGAAACTCTTTTATTAATGAGTTTAGATGATAAAGAGAAGAAAATAATAAATTATAATTAATCGGTTTATTAGATAAAATTGTCAATTAGACTAACAAAGTTATTATAAATATTCAACTTATATTCATGGGACTGTATGGAGTGAGCAAATGAAAATTATCAAGAGAATTGCTACAATAAAAAAGTGGAAAAACGTCTCAATAGAATTGAACCTAATAGACTGGGGTGACGGAAAGCCCAAATATGATTTGAGAAAGTGGGAAAATGAAACCCCATTAAAGGGTGTATCTATGGATAGAGATTCATTAGAAGCCCTTTATAGAGCTGTTTCAAAGGAGCTTGAGCATGAAAGCGAGCAATCATCTGAAAATAATGATATTGATATTGAGGAACTTCCATTTAATGACAATATTGAATATGAAACAGATCTACCATTTGATATACATACATCTGACAATGAAGAGCAGGAATACCAGGCGGTGCTTGATTACCATAATGTAGTTGTGCATGATAATATTGATGAATGTATACATTCCGGACATGATTATGTTAAAGTATCAGCTACAGTGCCGGTATATACAAATAGCGGAGTACAGGAGCTGACTATACCGGCATTTCATTGCAAGACATGTAAAGCATATTATATTTCCTCATTGAGCTACAATAGTCTTATAAGTCATGGCAGCATTCTGTGTAGAGTGGTAAATAAGAAAGAGTATAATCTTTTTATAAAGAATAAAGACTTTAGAGATTTATATACTCAGTCTATTTTAAATATAATTGGCTATACAGTGAAATCAAAGGATGATTTGTCAGATGCCTGTCGACAGACGATACTGACAAGGGCGATTAATGCAGGCGTTTTTTCAAAAAAGAAGGCAATAAATCATCTGTCATTTCTTATAAAGCTGAATGCTGATAAAGATAATTTTATGGATGCTGTTGCAAAGTGGAAACGTGATCGTGATTTTCTGCTCGGTAAAAAGGCAGCAGTTGATGCTATCAAGGTTACCGGTATAATAAAAGAATGATGTAAGTGAGCAGGCGAATACAGTTCGTGTGCTCATTTTGTTTTTCCTTCTCAGCATCTACAAATCAATGTTAAGTTGAGATAATCAAGAAATTGTTTATGTTATTTTATGATAAGAATTGAGATAATAGACTTAACAAAATAACAGGGAGGTAAGTCATTATGGAAAATAAGTCTTTAGCTTTAGAGGTGGGACAAAGATGCAGAAGAATCCGGCATTGAACTTGATGATGGCTTATGGATATATGAAACGAAGTTGGGGAATTATTATATGAGACTAAAGAATATATTAATAGTAGTGGACAATATAGAAGAGTCAATCCGGTTCTATAAAGAACTGTTTGGCCTTAATGTGATTTCAAGACAGGAAGGTAATGTAATAATGTCGGAGGGGCTTGTACTGCAGGATGCCGGAATATGGCAGGAAAGCATGCAGATACAGACTATTCCATATAATAACAGGACAGAACTGTATTTTGAAGATAATGATATCGAAGGTGTAGTTAAAAAGCTGGAGTCAGAGAAGTATGAGGTCAGATATGCTACAGCACTGATAGAACTTGACGGAGGACAGAAACTTGTAAGATTTTATGATTCGTCCGGCAATCTGATAGAGATTCGTACACCATGGGATAAATTGGTGAATAGAGAGTGATTAGGATATGATAAGGACAGTAAAAGGCGATATTACAAAAGTAACAGATGTGCAGGCAATTGTAAATGCAGCAAATAACTCACTTCTTGGTGGAGGCGGTGTAGATGGTGCTATTCACAGAGCAGCAGGACCGGAACTTCTGGTGGAGTGCAGGACACTTCATGGATGTGAAACAGGAGAAGCAAAGATAACAAAAGCCTATAATTTACCATGTGATTATGTTATTCATACTGTAGGACCGATATGGAATGGTGGCAGGAATAGAGAAGAGGAGCTTCTTGCTAACTGCTATTTTAATTCCATGAAGCTGGCAATGGATAATGGAATAAGGTCTATTGCATTTCCTTCCATATCAACGGGAGCATATGGTTTTCCGGTTGAGTTGGCAGCAAATATTGCATTACATACAGTAAACAGGTTCTTGCAGGATAATCTGAACAGCTTCGATTTGGTGGAATGGGTGCTGTTTGATACTCATACTGAATCGGTGTACGAAGCTGCGGAAAAATCATACATGGAAGATGACAGTGACGATTTTGATTTTTGATTAAAGTTTTGATTGATGATTTTGGAACAAAGATTCGAATTACGAGGGCAGACTTTGGGACTCGTAAAGTCATATACTAAAGACAATCAAAGAGCTGATATCATTTACAACTAATAAGGGAGCTTGTGATTATGAGAAATAACAGAAATTCTATCGTAGAAAACGTAATTTTGTTTCTGGTAGCTATTGCAGTATTTGCTATCATAGGCGTATTCGGTTTACAAGATTGTCTATCTCTATCATCAGTGTGCGGCAAGTAACAAATACGGAAGCATACCCCTCGGCATTCGCCTTTCGTGCCAGTTGATTCAGATTGTTCGCCATACCGCAGAGTTTGCGGATAAGTTCGCCATGCTCTTTCGATATCC
>OGXR01001318.1_pt1 | contig 18518 bp, 16 predicted proteins | sample 1576331 | NCBI WGS metagenome assembly OGXR01 (sample SAMEA3541473, study PRJEB24748) | human gut metagenome | biome: human gut; feature: human-associated habitat; material: faeces | place: China | collected 2012 | reverse complement strand
AGAAAATGATTCCAATTTTATTGGCCGCCTGCGGGCGGCTTTCCTCTGCGAGGCTTTTTTGACACGCTGTGGCGGGGCTGCATTTGCAGCCCCGCTTCTGTATGCCTGACCCGGTTTTGCGGAAGGAGTTTCCTGTTTTTGGGGCGTAATATAGGAGAAATATGAAAGAAAGCTGAAAAAATCGGGGGAATAATTGTGGATAATCTGTTAAATCTGCGCTTTTGCCCCATTTATTTCGGAATGTGATTGACATTGATTTTGTGATGTGTTACAATTCGGTTACACTGCGGGCGGTATGGGGTTGCGTTAACGGCAATTCCGATACCGCCTATGACGGGAGAAAGATGCGAATATGATTGAATTTACTGATGTTGTAAAATCCTATACGCAGGGTAACAAGGCCCTCAACGGCGTTACCATGCAGATCGAGGACGGCGAGTTCTGCTTCCTGATTGGCCCTTCCGGTTCCGGTAAGTCCACCATCATCAAGCTCATCACCGGCGAGCTGAAGCCCACCTCCGGCACCGTCCACGTCAACGGCTATTCCCTGGAGCGGGTCCGCAAGCGTGAGGTTCCCTATCTGCGCCGCACCGTCGGCGTCGTGTTCCAGGACTACCGCCTGATCGAGAAAATGACGGTCTATGAGAACGTGGCCTTCGCCATGCGGGTCGTGGGCGCGAAGGAATCCGAGATCAAGGAACGGGTTCCCTATGTTCTGGAGCTGGTGGGTCTGGAAGGCAAGATGAACCGCCACCCCAACGAGATGTCCGGCGGCGAGCAGCAGAGACTTGCCATCGCCCGCGCCCTGGTGAACAATCCGTCCACCATCATCGCCGACGAGCCTACCGGCAACCTGGATCCGGAGCGCTCCTTTGAAATTATGGCGCTGCTGCAGGAGATTAACAATCTGGGCACCACCATGCTGGTGGTCACCCACGATCAGAATCTGGCAAAGCTGTTCCATAAACGCACCATTGCCATCAATGAGGGCGTCGTGGTGAGAGACGGAATCGGGGAGGAAAGCAAACATGAAGCTCAATAATATCGGATATCTGCTCAAGGAGGGCTTCCGCAGCATTTTCCAGCACGGCTTTATGTCCTTTGCCGCTATCTGCGTCACGGTGGCGTGTCTGATCATCGTGGGCAGCTTCTCCGCGCTGGCCTATAACCTGGACATCATGGTGCAGGACTTAAATAAGACCAGCGAAATTCTTGTGTACATCGACAGCAGCCTGTCCGACGCCGAAGCAAGGTCGATCGGCACCAAAATTAACCTTCTGGACAACGTTCTGGAGGCAAAGTTCGTTTCCCGTGAGGAAGCGCTTCAAAGCTTTGTCAGCGACCACGACAACGACAGCGCCTTCAGCGGCGTTCAGCCACAGGATCTGCGCCACCGCTATGTGGTCACCCTGGAGGACAACACCAAGATGCAGCAGACCGCCGATCTGCTTTTGCAGCTGCCCGGCGTGGATAAGATCAACGCAGCCTACGAGCTGGCGGAGGGCTTCACCACCATTCAGAGCGTGCTGCACATCGTCTCCGTGGCGGTGATCGCGGTGCTGCTGGTGGTCAGTTTGCTGATCATCTCCAACACCGTCAAGCTTGCCATGTACGACCGGCGGGACGAGATTGCCATTATGAAAATGGTGGGCGCCACCAACGGCTTTATCCGGCTGCCCTTCGTGGTGGAGGGCTTCTCCCTGGGCATGATCGGCGCCATCCTGGCTTTCGGCCTGGAGTGGCTGGGCTACGACGCGATGCTGAATAAGATCGGCAGCGTGGACGCCTTGCAGCTGTTCAACTTCGTACCCTTCCAGGAGCTGCTGCTCCCCATGGTTGCCACCTTCGCCGCCGCCGGTATGTTCGTCGGCATCGTGGGCAGCTGGACTTCTATCCGAAAGTTTATGGACGTATAACTATGAGCAAACACAGAGAGATAACCGTGAGATCGCTGGTCGCCCTATGTCTGGCGGCGGTGATGGCGGTGAGCATCGCGCCGGTTCCGGCAGATGCCGCCACCTCCGGTGAAATCCAGAAGGAGATTGACGCACTGGAGGAAAAGAACAAGGCCATCCAGGCGCAGATCGACGCTGTGCGAAGCCAGTACGACGCCAACTATAGCGACATGGCCGATATCGTAAGCAGGAAGGAAGCCATCGACGAGGAAATCGCCCTCCTGACCGACAAGATCGAGACCACCAACGCCCAGATCTCCGCCTACAGCCAGCTCATTGCGGACACCCAGGACACTTTGGACGCCGCCGAGGAGGAGCTGCGCACCCTGAGCGAGCAGCACCGGGAGCGTATCCGGGCGATGGAGGAAGGCGGCAGCATTACTTACTGGCAGGTCATTTTCGAGGCCAACAGCTTTACCGACCTGCTTGACCGGCTGAACATGATGCAGGAGATTTCCCAGGCCGATCAGCGCCGCCTTCAGGAAATGCGCATTGCGTCGGACATTGTTGCCGCCACCCGCATGAGCCTGGAATCGGAAAAAACCGAGCTGGAGGGCACCTGGGAGGAGCTGACGGCGGCGGAGGCCGAGCTGGAGGAAAAGCGTACGGAGTCCGACGACATGCTCCGGGAGCTGGAAAAGAAATCCGAAGAATACCAGCGGATGATGGACGAGTCGGAAGCCCTTCAGGACGACCTGATGCAGGAAATTGCCGCCAAGGAAAAAGACCTCAAGCAGGCAAAGTACGACGAGTACCTGGCCAAGCTGGCCATGCAGGGGGAAAACCCGCCCTCCAACGCCTCCTGGACGACCCCGGTGTCCGGCTATACCATCACCAGCCCCTTCGGAATGCGTACCCACCCGATTTTAGGCACCCAGAGAATGCACAACGGCATTGATATGGCCTGCAATCAGGGAACGCCCATCTACGCCACGAGAGCCGGCACCGTCACGGTGGCCTCCTATCAGGCGGGCGGCGCGGGCTACTATGTCAGCATCAACCATTTGGACGGCTTCGCCTCCATCTATATGCACATGACCAACTACGTTGTCTCCGCGGGACAGAGCGTGTCCCAGGGGCAGCTCATTGGCTATGTGGGCAGCACCGGCCTCTCCACCGGCCCCCACCTTCACTTCGGCATTTCCTACGCAGGAACCTATGTAAACCCATTGGCATATATCTTGTAAACCCATTGGCATTGCGTCTGCTGATGACAATGCCTGCCCCCATCGTGAAAAGGAGATTCCTATGAAAAATCGCAAACGTTTGGTATCCGTCCTCGCTGGCGTCATGGCGGCGGTACTGCTGCTGACGCTTCTGATGAGCATTCTGCCCACCTTCGCCGGTGCGGCATCCTCCGGCGAGATCCGCAAGCAGATCATTGCCTTGCAGCAGGAGCGCAAGGAAGTACAGAATCAGATTGCGGATGTGAAGAAGCAGTACAAGGAGAACGAGAACGAAATTGCGGATCTGATTGCCCAGAAGAACGTGGTCGATCAGGAAATTCAGCTTCTGAATACCCAGATCATCAACATCAACGAACAGATCTCCGCCTACAATCTGCTCATTGCCGACAAGCAGGACGAGCTGGACACGGCGGAGGATCGTCTGGAAGCCCTGAATCAGGAAAACAAGGAGCGCATCCGCACCATGGAGGAGGAGGGGGAGGTTTCCTACTGGGAAGTTCTCTTCAAGGCCAACAGCTTCTCCGACCTTCTGGACAGGCTGAACATGGTGGAGGAGATCGCGGCCTCCGACAAGCGCCGTTTGCAGGAGCTGAGCGACGCCGCCAACAAGGTGGAGGAAGCCCAGGCCGAGCTGGAAACGGAAAAGGGCGAGCTGGAAACCACCAAGAAAGACCTGGACGACACCCAGGCGGAAATGAACGAGAAAAGCAAGGAATCGGAGGCGCTGCTCCAGGAGCTGCTGCAAAAGGCCGACGATCTCCAGGCGCTGGAAGAGGAATGCAAGGAGCAGGAAAATGCGTTCCTGAAGCAGATCGCCGCCATGGAAGTACAGTTCAACGCGGCGAAGCAGCGGGAATGGGAAGCCTGGAAGGCAACCTCCGTACCTCCCACGACCCAGGCCGGCGGCACCGGCGGAAGCAGCTCCGGCGGAACGTCCGGGAGCAGCGGCGGCGGCAGCGGTGGAAGTGGCGGCTGGCTGGTTCCCTGCAGCTACACCTCCATCACCAGTCCCTTCGGCAACCGTGTTTCCCCCACCTCGGGTGCGTCTACATACCATCAGGGCGTTGACCTGGATACCGGCACCGGCGATCCTGTGTACGCGAGCCGTGCGGGCGTCGTCACCGTAGCGGGCTGGGGCAATGCCGCCGGCAACTACGTGCAGATCAACCATCAGGACGGCTTCTCGTCCATCTACATGCACTTAAGCAGCTCCTGCGTATCCGCCGGACAGATCGTCAGCGCGGGACAGCTGATCGGCGCTACCGGCGCCACCGGCATTACCACCGGCGACCATCTGCACTTCGGCATCTCCTACAACGGCGTCTACGTCAATCCCTGCAATTACGTCGCCCTGTACTGATTCAATACCATTCCCACAGTTCATACTATGGACTGTGGGAATCCTTTCTATGAGGTGGTTATTCCGTGAAAAAGAAAATCCTGATCTCTTTAAGTTATCTTTTGGTCGCAGTGCTGGCCACGGTGGCGACCCTGGCGGCGGTGGGCTATCCGGGGTATGCCTACGGCTCTAAGCTGGAGCAGCTGGAAAGCCTGATTCTGGAACGCTTTATCGGGGACGCAGATCAGACGGCCATGGAGGACGCCGCGGCGGCCGCCATGGTCAAATCCCTGAATGACCGGTGGAGCTACTATATCCCTGCCAGCGAATATGCCGCCCATGAGGAGCAGGTGAACAACGCCTACGTGGGCGTCGGCGTCACCATCGAGGCCAAGGAGCAGGAGGGCTTCCTGGTCAAGGCCGTGAACGAGGGCAGCTCTGCCGAGGTCGCGGGCGTTCAGGTGGACGATCTGCTGGTCGAAGTGGAAGGCCAGGACGTCCGGGAAATGACCGCCGCGGAGGTTCGGAATCTGGTGCGGGGAGAGGAAGGCACCTACGTGTCCCTGACGGTTCTCAGGCGCGGGGAGCGGATGACGATCTCCGTGGAGCGGCGGAAGGTGCAGACCGTCGTTGCCAGCGGGCGGATGCTGAGCGGCGATATCGGGGTTGTGACCATCGAGAATTTCGACGCCCGGTGCGCCGAGGAAGCCATCGCGGCCATTGACGGGCTGCTTGCACAGGGGGCGGAAAAGCTGATTTTCGACGTGCGCAACAATCCCGGCGGCTATGCCAGGGAGCTGGTGAAGGTGCTGGACTATCTGCTGCCCGAGGGGGAGCTGTTCCGTACGGTGGACTATGCCGGGAAGGAGAAGGTTGACTATTCCGACGCGGACTGCCTGGACGTTCCCATGGCGGTGCTGGTGAACGGGGACTCCTACTCCGCAGCGGAGTTCTTCGCGGCGGCCCTAAGCGAGTACGGCGTTGCCGACGTGGTGGGAGAGAAAACCTGCGGCAAGGGGTATTTTCAGAATACCATGCGCCTGAGTGACGGCTCCGCGGTGGGCCTCTCCGTGGGGAAGTATTTTACCCCCAAGGGCGTCAGCCTGGCGGGAGTGGGAATCACGCCGGACGTGGTTGTGCCGGTAGACGAGGAAACCGCCGCCGCCATCTACTACGACCAACTGGAACCGGCGGACGATCCCCAGATTCAGGCGGCGCTGGAGCTGCTGGAAAAGAAATAACCCTGACGGGCGGCAGAATAGACGGGGCTCAATGCGATCATCTCTTGCCTCTCCCTTTGGGAGAGGTGGCCGAGCGCAGCGAGGACGGAGAGGGGAAACTGGGGTGCAGTACCCTCTCAGTCACCTTCGGTGACAGCTCGAGGGAGAGCCAAGGGGCTGCGTATGGTGTCACGGGAAATGGAGCGTATCTGTACCGATACGCTCCATTCGCTGTTTTACGCTCCCCTAAATGCTGCCCGTCAGTATTTTATATGTAAAAACATTTACCGGAAACTTGCTTTCAGACTATTTACTTCATTATGCTAAAGTGATATAATGGACGAAATTGTTTTAGGGGAGAACGCAAATGCGCATTGTAATCAAAATCGGCACATCGACTCTGGCGCATCCCACCGGCCACTTAAATATCCGCCGGGTGGAGCAGCTGTGCGAGATCATGAGCGACATCAAAAATGCCGGACATGAGCTGATCCTGGTTTCCTCCGGCGCCATCGGCATGGGCGTGGGGAAGCTGGGACTGCGGGAAAAGCCAAAGGACATCCCGTCCAAGCAGGCCGCCGCCGCTGTTGGGCAGTGCGAGCTGATGTATGTATACGACAAGCTGTTCAGCGAGTACCACCACACGGTGGCACAGCTGCTGATCACCGGCGACGATACTGCCAGCGATATCCGGCGTTTCAACTTTACCAACACCCTAAACAGGCTTCTGGAGCTGGGAGCGCTGCCCGTCATCAACGAGAACGACACCGTCGCCACCGACGAGATCGTCATCGGCGACAACGATACACTCGCCGCCATCGTGGCAAGGAGCGTCCACGCCGATATGCTCATCCTCCTGTCGGACATCGACGGCCTGTACACCGCCGACCCACACACCCACCCGGAGGCGAAGCTATTGCACCACGTCGCCGGAATTGACGACCACATCCGGGAAATTGCCGGGATCAGCAGTTCTGCCCAGGGAACCGGGGGAATGGTCACGAAGCTCCATGCCGCCGAAATCTGCCTGGGCTGCGGCTGCAAAATGGTCATCGCCAACGGAAATAATCCGGGAAATCTCTATGACATTCTGGAAGGAAAGGCCGTTGGCACCACGTTTTCGGAGGAACGCTTGTGAAAGAAATGCTGGAAGCCGCCAAGGCGGCAAAAGGGGAAGTCGCTGGCCTGACCACGGAGCAGAAGAACGCCGCGCTGAACGCCATGGCGGACGCATTGATTGCCTGGCAGGACGCAATTCTCGGCGCGAACGCATTGGACATGGAATCCGCGAAGGCGCATATCTCCCTGGTCATGCTGGACAGACTGAAGCTGACAAAGGAGCGCATTGCCGGGATGGCTCAGGGCATCCGGGAGGTGACGGCGCTGCCTGACCCGGTGGGGCGGATTTTGCAGACCCACACCCGGCCGGACGGTCTGGAAATTCAGAAGGTGTCCGTCCCCATGGGCGTCATTGCCATTATCTACGAAAGCCGCCCCAACGTCACCAGTGACGCCGCCGCTCTGGCGCTGAAAAGCGGGAACGTCTGCGTCCTGAGAAGCGGGAAGGAGGCGTTCCGCAGCGCCAACGCCATCGTGGACGCCCTCCGTTCCGGCCTGAGATCGGTGGGGGTTACGGAGAATGCGGTGAATCTGGTGCAGGATACCTCCCGGGAAAGCGCCGCGGCACTGATGACCGCGGGCGGCTATATTGACCTGCTGATTCCCCGTGGCGGCGCGGGGCTGATCAACGCCTGTGTAAGCACCGCCACCGTGCCCTGCATCGCCACCGGCACCGGCATCTGCCACGTATATGTGGAGAAGTCCGCCGACCTGAACATGGCGCTGAACATCGTGGAAAACGCCAAAACCAGCCGCCCCAGCGTCTGCAACGCCGAGGAGGTTCTGCTGGTGGACAAGGCAATCGCTCCCGCGTTTCTGCCCATGCTTTACAAGCGTCTGGTCACCGGCCGGGAACGGGCGGTGGAGCTTCGCCTGGACGAGACGGCGGCTGCCATCATCCCCGGAAAAAAGGCCGGGGAGAAGGATTTTGATACGGAATTTCTGGACTATATCCTTGCCGTCAAATGCGTGGAGGATGTGAAGGAGGCGGTCGCCCATATTGCGGCACACTCCACCGGCCACAGCGAGGCCATTGTGACCCGCAGTCCGGAGGCGGAGCGGTTTTTTACCGCCAATGTGGACAGCGCGGCGGTGTATGTCAATGCCTCCACCCGGTTCACCGACGGCGGTGAGTTCGGCCTGGGGTGCGAAATGGGCATTTCCACCCAGAAGCTCCACGCCCGGGGCCCCATGGGCTTGCAGGAGCTGACCACCTATAAATACATCATTCACGGAAACGGACATATCCGCTGAGGAGGAAACGTATGAAGTACGGATTTATCGGCTGCGGCAACATGGGCGGCGCCATTGCCAAAGCCCTGAGCAAGGCCACAAAGGAAATCATGGTGTCCGACCGTTCCGGCAAGGCAAAGGCGTTTGCCGAGGAGCTGGGCATCGTCTATTCCGACGCGGAAACCGTCGCCGCCCGGTGTGACCGGATCTTTATCGCAGTGAAGCCCCATATGGTGCAGGAGGTGCTTTCTCCGCTGCAAAAGGTTCTGGGGAAGCGCAAGCCGCTGCTCATCACCATGGCGGCGGGCATGGAAATTGCAAAATTGGAGCAGCTTGCCGCGGCGGAACTGCCCGTCATCCGCATCATGCCCAACACCCCCACGGCCATCGGCAAAGGCGTGATTCCCTATTGCCGCAACGCTCTTGTGGCGGAGGAAACGCTGAAGGACTGGCGGGAGGACATGCGCTTCTGCGGTCTGCTGGATGCGTTGGAGGAACGGCTGATTGACGCGGCCAGCGCTCTGTCCGGCAGCGGCCCGGCCTTTCTGTACATGTTCGTGGAGGCCCTTGCCGACGGCGCGGTGGCCTGCGGTCTTCCCAGAGCCAAGGCAATAGAATACGCCGCCATGACCATGGCGGGTTCTGCGGAAATGGTACTTGCCACCCGTCAGCACCCCGGCGCACTGAAGGATGCGGTGTGTTCTCCCGGGGGCAGTACCATTGTCGGTGTTCAGACGCTGGAAAACCACGGCTTCCGCGGCGCGGCAATGGACTGCGTGATTGATACCTATAAGAAGAACAAAGAGCTTGGAAAGTAACGAAACGGGTCAGCGGAAGCTGACCCGTTTTTTATGATCGGACAGGTTGTTTTTTCAGCGATTTTGCCGTATAATGTCAGAAACGGAAAGGAGCGCGTGACTATGGAATACAGAATCCTCGGCAAAACCGGGCTGAAAATCTCCCGCATGGGCTTTGGGGGAATCCCCATCCAGCGCATCGACGCGGAGGGAACCAAAGCCCTTATGCACAAGCTGCTGGAAAACGGCGTCAATTACATCGATACTGCCCGGGGCTATACCGTCAGCGAGGAATACTTGGGGGTCGGCCTGGAGGGCATCCGGGAGCATTTCGTCCTTGCCACAAAGAGTATGTCCCGCACGGCGGAGGCCATGGCGAAGGACATTGACATCAGCCTGAAAAATCTCCGCACCGACTATATTGACTTGTACCAGATTCACAACGCGCCCCCTGCGGATTTGGAGAAGGTCTGCGCCTCCGGCGGCGCGCTGGAAGCCCTGACGGCGGCGAAAACGGCCGGGAAGATCGGCCATATCGGCATCACTGCTCATTCTTTGGAAACCTTCCGGATGGCGCTGGAGCTGCCATGGGTGGAAACCATCATGTTCCCATACAACATCGTGGAGGATCAGGCAAAAGCTCTGATCCACGCCTGCGCCGAAAAGAACATCGGCTTCATTGCCATGAAGCCCCTGGCGGGCGGCGCGATTGAGGACGCCGTGACGGCGCTGCACTATGTCTGCGCCAACCCGGATGTCACCGTGGTGATACCCGGCATGGCGGACATTGCCGAGCTGAACCAGAACCTCGCCGCAGTAAACGACGCTTCCCCGCTGTCCCATGAGGAAGAGGGGAAGCTCCGCGCCATCCGCGACGCCCTCGGCACCCAGTTTTGCCGCCGGTGCAATTACTGTCAGCCATGCAGCGCGGGCATCAGCATTTCCAGCGTGTTCCTGTTTGAGGGATATCTGACCCGGTACGGTCTGGCGGACTGGGCGAGAAGCCGCTATGCGACGCTTACGAAAAAAGCGTCGGACTGCATCGGCTGCGGCGCCTGCGAAAGCCGCTGCCCCTACCATCTGCCTATCCGCAGTATGCTGAAAGAGGCTGCGGAAAGGTTCGGAGAATAAGGGAGGAAATCCATGAAGCTGTTAATCGTGCGCCACGGCGATCCGGACTATGCCATCGACTCCCTGACCGAGACCGGCTGGATAGAAGCGGAACTGCTGTCCGACCGCCTGTGCAAGCTGGACGTGAAAGCGTTTTACTGTTCCCCCATGGGACGGGCGCAGGATACTGCCAAGGCCACGCTGGAAAAGCTGGGGCGGCAGGCGGTGATTCTCTCCTGGCTCCGGGAATTCTCCCCACAGGTTCTTCGCCCCAATAAAGACAAGCCGGGCATTGCCTGGGACTGGCTGCCTCAGGACTGGACAGAGGACAAGCGGTTTTACGACCGGGAGCATTGGTGGGAAAACGACCGCTTCACCGCCGCCGGAGTGCGGGAGGAAGCCCAATGGGTCTGGGATGGACTGGATGCGCTGCTTGCCCGCCACGGCTACCGCCGGGAGGGGGAATACTACCGGGCGGAGCAGTCCAACGAGGATACCGTCGTCCTGTTCTGCCATTTTGGCGTTACCTGCGTTCTGCTGAGCCATTTGCTGGGAATTTCCCCCATGGTGCTGTGGCATGGCGTCTGTTCCCTGCCCACCTCCGTCACCATCCTGAACACGGAGGAGCGCCGGGAGGGCATCGCGTCGTTCCGCATGAGTGCCTTCGGGGACACCTCCCACCTGTACGCGGCGGGACGGGAGCCGTCCTTCTCCGGCCGGTTCTGCGAAACCTATGATAATCGGGAGCAGCGTCATGATTGACGCATAGACTAAAAACGCCTTGTACGCTTAGTACAGGGCGCTTTTTCCGCCCCAAGGGGCGTTTCTTGACTTTTGACTGATTTTTGCATATAATAAAATCGAACGATTATGGATTATGCAGGCAGGTATGCAACATGAAAAAACAGGAACAATACGGAAATTCCAGTATCTCCATGCTCAAGGGCGAGGATCGGGTGCGCAAGCGTCCGGCTGTCATCTTCGGCTCGGATGATCTGGAGGGCTGCAAGCACGCGGTGTTTGAAATTCTCTCCAACGCCATCGACGAGGCGCGGGAAGGCTACGGCGATACCATCATCGTCACCCGCTACGAAGACTTAAGCGTGGAGGTGGAGGATTTCGGCCGGGGCTGCCCCGTGGATTACAACGAAAAGGAAAAGCGCTACAACTGGGAGCTGGTGTTCTGCGAAATGTACGCCGGCGGCAAATACGGGGAGAACGGGGAAAACTATGAGTATTCCCTGGGCCTGAACGGCCTTGGCTCCTGCGCCACCCAGTATGCTTCGGAGTTTTTTGACGCCACCATCCGCCGGGACGGCTACCGGTACGATCTGCACTTTGAAAAGGGCAGAAACAAGGGCGGCCTGAAAAAGGAGCCTACCGACCGGAAAAAGACCGGCTCCTGCTTTCACTGGAAGCCGGACAAGCTGGTGTTCACCGACATCAACATCCCCGTGGAATACTACCGGGACGTGCTGCGCCGTCAGGCGGTGGTGAACAAGGGCATCACCTTCCGCTTCCGCAACCAGGTGGGCGGCAAATTCGAGACGGAGGAATTCTGTTATGCCGACGGCATCCGCCAGTATATCGAGGAGCTGGTGGGGGACAACGCCTTCACCATGCCCGTCTACTGGGAAGCCGAGCGCCGGGGTCGTGACGCGGAAAACCGCCCGGAAATGAAGCTGAAGATCACGGCCTCCTTCTGCTTCTCCAAGCAGATCAGCCATATCGAGTATTACCACAATTCCTCCTGGCTGGAATACGGCGGAAGCCCGGACAAGGCGGTTCGTTCCGGCTTTACCGCGGCCTTCGACAAGTACCTCCGGGACAATAACAAGTATACCAAGAACGAAAATAAGATCATTTTCCAGGACATTCAGGACTCGCTGGTGCTGGTGACCAACTGTTTCTCCACCATCGGCTGCTTTGAAAACCAGACGAAAAAAAGCGTCAACAGCAAATTCACCCAGGACGCCATGACCGCCTTTTTCAAGGAGCAGCTACAGGTCTGGTTCATCGAGAACAAGCAGGAGGCCGACAAGGCGTCGGAGCAGATTCTGGTGAACAAGCGCGCCCGGGAATCCGCCGAAAAGACCAAGTCCAGCGTGAAAAAGAAGCTCTCCGGCTCCATCGACATTGCCAACCGGGTGCAGAAATTCGTGGACTGCCGCAGCCGGGACGCTTCGGTGCGGGAACTGTATATCGTGGAGGGCGATTCCGCTCTGGGCAGCGTCAAGCTCAGCCGGGACGCGGAATTTCAGGGCATTATGCCGGTTCGGGGCAAAATTCTCAACTGCCTGAAGGCGGATTACGGCAAGATTTTCGCCTCGCCCATCATCACCGACCTGATGAAGGTCTTGGGCTGCGGCGTGGAGGTGCAGGGCAAGAAGGCAAAGGAGCTGTCGTCCTTCGACCTTTCTCAGCTGCGCTGGAGCAAGGTGGTCATCTGTACGGATGCCGACGTGGACGGCTTCCAGATCCGGACGCTGATATTGACCATGCTCTACCGCCTGTGTCCGACGCTGATCCGGGACGGGTACGTGTATATCGCGGAATCGCCGCTGTTTGAGATCGCCTGCAAGGACAAGACCTGGTTCGCCTACAACGAGCAGGAGAAGACGAAGATACTCAAGGAATTGGAGGGCAAAAAGATCACCATCCAGCGCTCCAAAGGTCTCGGCGAAAACGACCCGGAGATGATGTGGATGACCACCATGAACCCTCAGACCCGCCGCCTCATCAAGGTCATGCCGGAGGACGCGGAGCGCACGGCGCATTACTTTGACTTCCTCCTGGGCGACGGCTTGCAGGAGCGGAAGAACTTCATCGCGGAAAACGGCGCAAAGTATCTGGAACTGGCGGATATTTCGTAATACCAGCCAGACAGCAAATTCACAAACGATTTTCTTGTAAAGGAGCCAACCATGGCACGGAAAAAGCAAGAACCTGAAAAAAAGAAAAAAGTAAATACCGACGGCATTATGGGTCTGCACGGCTCCACCACGGAGCAGGCCATTTCCGAGACGCTGGAATTAAACTACATGCCCTATGCCATGTCGGTGATCGTTTCCCGGGCAATTCCCGAGATCGACGGCTTCAAGCCGTCTCACCGCAAGCTATTGTATACCATGTACAAAATGGGGCTGCTCACCGGCGGACGGACGAAATCCGCCAACATCGTCGGCCAGACCATGCGCCTGAACCCCCACGGCGACGCCGCCATCTATGAAACCATGGTGCGTCTTGCCAAGGGCAATGAGACGCTGCTGCATCCCTTTGTGGATTCCAAGGGCAACTTCGGTAAGGTATACTCCCGGGACATGGCCTACGCCGCCGCCCGGTACACCGAGGCCAAGCTGGATTCCATCTGCGCCGAGGTGTTCAAGGACATCGACAGCGACACAGTGGACATGGTGGACAACTACGACGCCACCATGAAGGAGCCGGCGCTGCTGCCCACCACATTCCCCAACGTGCTGGTTTCTGCCAACCAGGGCATCGCCGTGGGCATGGCGTCCAACATCTGCTCGTTTAACCTGCGGGAGGTGTGCGACACCGCCATTGCCCTGATGAAAAATCCCGACCACGACATTCTGGAGACCCTGCCCGGCCCGGATTTTTCCACCGGCGGGGAGCTGCTGTTTGACGAAGCCGCCACCCGGGAAATCTATGCCACAGGCCGTGGAAGCTTCCGGCTCCGGGCAAAATGGCGCTACGTCAAGGACGGCAATCTCATTGAAATCACGGAGATCCCCTACACCACCGCCACGGAAGTCATCATGGACAAGGTGGCGGAGCTGATCAAGGCGGGGAAAATCAAAGAGATTTCCGACATGCGGGACGAGACGGATTTGGGCGGCCTGAAGCTGACCATCGACCTGAAGCGGGGCGTTGACCCGGAGAAGCTGATGCAGAAGCTGTTCCGTCTGACGCCCTTGCAGGACAGCTTCCCCTGCAATTTCAACATCCTCATCGCGGGAATGCCCCGGGTGATGGGTGTGGGGGAGATTCTGGACGAGTGGACGGCCTGGCGCACGGACTGCGTCAAGCGCCGGATTTTCTTCCAGGTTCAGAAGAAGGAAGACCGCCTGCACTTGTTAAAGGGTCTGGAGCGGATTCTGCTGGACATCGACAAGGCCATTTCCATCATCCGGGAGACGGAGCTGGAAAGCGAGGTCGTACCCAACCTGATGATCGGCTTCGGCATAGACGAGATTCAGGCGAATTATGTGGCGGAGATCAAGCTGCGCAACATCAACAAGGAATACATCCTCAAGCAGACCCGCGCCATCGACGACCTGGAAGGGGAGATCGCCGACCTGAGAGACACGCTGAACAGCCCCCGGAAGCTGAAAAACGTCATCATCAAGGAGCTGCAGGCGGTGGCCGACAAGTTCGGTCAGCCCCGGCGGACGGAGATTCTCTACGACGCCCAGGAGACCGCCCCCGAGGAAGAGGACGACGTGCCGGATTACGGCGTGACGGTGTTCGTCTCTAAGGAGGGCTATCTGAAAAAGATGACCGCCCAGTCCCTGCGGATGAGCGGCGAGCAGAAATTCAAGGAGGGCGACAGCCTGTCCTTCTCCCAGGAGACCACCAACAGGGCGGAATTTTTGGTGTTTACCGACCGGTATCAGTGCTACAAGTCCCGCCTTTCCGACTTCGACGACGGCAAGGCGTCCCAGCTGGGCGACTATCTGCCCCAGAAGCTGGGCTTCGAGGCGGGAGAGAATCTGGTGGCGCTGGTGTTCTGCGGGGACTACAAGGGCTTTGTTCTGTTCTTCTTTGAAAACGGCAAGGCGGCGAAGGTTCCCCTGTCCGCCTATGAGACCAAGACCAACCGGAAGAAGCTCACCGGCGCCTACAGCGACAGAAGTCCGCTCATTAAAGTGGTGGCGCTGGATACGGACGAGCAGATGGCGGTGTACTCCACCGACGGCCGGGCGGCGATTTTCTCCACGGCGCAGCTTCTGCCCAAGACCACCAGGAATACCCAGGGCGTGGCGGTGATGACGCTGAAAAAGAAGGCGGCGCTGCGGGACGCGGTGCTGCTGAGTCAGAGCGGCATTGTCAACGAAAGCCGCTACCGCACCAAGACCATTCCCTCCGCCGGGGCGCTGCTGAAAGAAGAGGACTCGGCGGAAAAGCAGCAAACCTTTGAGGTATAAAAACGAACAGATTGGAAAGAAGAGGACGTTTATGCGCAAGATTTGGGAAGATTACCGCTGGATTCTGGCGACGGCTGTGGGAAGCACGATTTTCGCACTGGGCTTTTCCCTGTTTCTACAGCCCAATGAGATCAGCCCCGGCGGCATTTCCGGCCTTGCGCTGGTGGCGGTGGAGCTGCTGGGCTACGGCAGCGTGGGCGTGCTGACGATTATCATCAATTTGCCCCTGTTTATCCTCGGCGGTGTGAAGATCGGCAGACGGTTCTTTTGCGGCAGTCTGCTGGGAATGATTCTCAGCTCGATCCTGATCGACGCTTTTGCCAAGGTCGCGATGCCGCCCATGGATTCGCTGCTCTGCGCCCTTTACGGCGGCATGATCTGCGGGCTGGGGCTGGGCATGGTGTTCATCTGTGGCACCTCCACCGGCGGATCGGACATCGTGGTGCGGCTGCTGAAGCTCAAATACCGGGATGTTCCCATCGGACAGATTTCCATGTGCTTTGACGCCGGGGTGGCCGTCCTGACGGGCATCGTGTTCCAGGACATCACCAAGGCGCTGTATACCGGCGTGGCGGTGTTTGTTACGGGCAAGGTGCTGGACGCCGTGGTGTACCGGTTCGACTATTCCAAGGTGGCGCTGATCATTACCAAGGAGTACGACGCGGTGGCGGAGGCCATCGGCACCAAGCTGGACAGAGGCGCAACCTTCCTCAATGGGGAAGGCACCTACAGCCATGAGCCGACCAAGGTAGTGCTGGCCGCTGTGAAAAAGCAGCAGGTCACGGAGCTGAAGGAGCTGGTCATGGCCATCGACCCCAACGCCTTCGTCATCGTGCAGGAGGCGCACCAGGTGCTGGGAGACGGCTTTTCCAACTATTCCAAGCAGTCCCTATAAACGCGAACGCGTGAGGAAGGAGAATCCGCATGAGACATAAGTTTTTGCCGCTGCTGGCGCTCTGTCTGCTGCTCACCGGCTGCGGCTGGATGGACGGCCGGTATTCTTCCGTGACGCCCCACTTGGAACAGCGGCAGAATACCCATTCGGAGGTGGCCGTTGCCTCCGACTATCTGGATCTGATGAAGGCGCTGAAGGAAATGATCCAGTCCGGCAGCGAAAGCGGCGTGATCAACGTGGCGGACTATCCCGCGGATGCCGTGGAAAGCGGCATGGCCGTGGCGGTGCAGTATGCCACGGGGGTTTACCCCGTCGGCGCGTATGCCGTGGAAAGCATTGACTATGAGGTGGGCGCCAACGGCGGCCTGCCCGCCGTAGCCGTATCCATTTCCTATCGTCACGGCGCCATGGAAATCCGGACGATCCGGGAGGTTTCCGGCAGCGGGGAGGCGGCGGACGAGATCGTCAAGGCGCTGAACAATTTTGACGCCGGCGTGGTGCTGCTGGTGGACGATTACGTCACCATGGACGTTACCCAGCTGGTGCGGGATCACGCCGAGAAGCACCCGGAGGCGGTGATGGAGACCCCCCAGGTGATGGCGGCGGCCTACGGCGCCGGGAGCTCCCGGGTGGTGGAGGTGACATTCACCTATCAGACGGGCCGGGACGCTCTGCGGCAGATGCAGTCCCAGGTGAAGCCGGTGTTCGACGCGGCGTCGCTGTACGTCAGCGGCGACGGAGAAGACCACCAGAAGCTTTCCCAGCTGTACGCCTTTCTGATGGAGCGCTTCGATTACAAGATCGAAACGTCCATTACCCCGGCCTACAGTCTTCTGCGCCACGGGGTAGGAGACAGCAGAGCCTTTGCCACGGTGTACGCCGCCATGTGCCGTTTAGCGGGGCTGGAGTGCATGACGGTGACCGGCACCCACGCGGGGGAACCCTGGACGTGGAATATTGTGCTGGACGCGGGACACTATTATCATGTAGACCTTCTGCGGTGCAGCGAACTGGGCGGCTATCGTGAGTTTACCGACCAGGAGATGTCGGGCTACGTCTGGGACTACACGGCCTACCCCGAATGCCCGGCGGCCTCCGCAGCCCCGGCCGCAGAGACCGGCGCCGCCCGTGAAACGGAGAAACCGACGGAAGCGCCAACCGTGCCGCCGGAGGAAACGGCGGAAGTAACGGAGGATCTGGAAAAAAATACTTGACATTTTGGGAAAAACCGCTATAATAAGCTCTGTTCCGTGCGGGCGTAGCTCATCCGGTAGAGCGCCACCTTGCCAAGGTGGAGGTAGCGAGTTCGAGCCTCGTCGCCCGCTCCATAAAATACCGCTCTTGCCTTAATAGGCAAGAGCGGTTTTTCTTTGCGTGCAGTCGATCATTGCCGAAAAAAGTACTCTTTGTCTGGAAAGACAGTACGGCGCGTAAAAAGATTGTGCATTTTTTCGCGAAAAAGGTATACCATTTTCTTCCAAAATGTGCGACAATAAAGGCGTACTTTCGGGCTTGCGTTTTTGGTTCATCGCTGTACAAGGGGGGAAAGTCATGAAGCTCAAAGATGCACTGTGCCAGCGGATTTTCCAGCTGTGCGAGGAGCGGGACATGACGATAAACGGTCTGTGTTCTATCTGTGGGATCAACCAGTCAACGATCAGCAATATCATCTATGGCCGGAACAATTCCACCAACGTGTCCACGGTTCAGAAAATCTGCGACGGCCTTGAAATCGATTTGCCGACATTTTTCGATTCGGATATATTCAAGGACGTGGAATAGAAACCGTTCCGGCAGAATCGGCGTATGTTCCTTCACTTGTTTTACGAGATGCCTCATTTCCCGATTTTTCGTAAGAAACGAAAATCAACGGAAAAGAGGTAAACTTCGACGCAGAGGGCGGTATCATCACGGCAGTGAGGTGAAAGGAATGCGTTCCAAGGAAGCACTGCAAATACGGATTTTGGATTTGTGCGACGAAAACGAGCTGTCACTGAACGCGCTGGGCGGACGCTGCGGTATTACCCAGTCTACGCTGAATAATATCATCAACGGACGAAACAACTCCATTACCATTCAGACCGTCCTGAAAATTTGCCGGGGACTGGACATGGAGCTGCAAGATTTTTTCGATGACGACATTTTCCGGGACATTGAGCAGGAGATCTACTGATCACAGGGAATTCAAAGTTCAACATCAGGAGCAGACCCGGATTGGCCTGCCCCTGTTGCAGTGTGCTTTTTATGCCCTACAATACGAGCGTCGCTGTAGCAGATTGGTCGTGTCGTAAAAATCCGACGACCCGAGTCCGGCCTAAGTGCTACGCTTTTCCTACTTTTCATACCAGCTCTCCTGTCTTTAATGGACCACCGGCTCAGAGGCCACCATTTTCCGGACATAGTTCAAGTACGCAGCCATTGCTTTGACGTAAATGCCATCTTTCATACTATTTCTCGATAAAATGGTTAACACCATTTTATCCTGCGAATTCTTC
>OGXR01001316.1_pt1 | contig 18553 bp, 18 predicted proteins | sample 1576331 | NCBI WGS metagenome assembly OGXR01 (sample SAMEA3541473, study PRJEB24748) | human gut metagenome | biome: human gut; feature: human-associated habitat; material: faeces | place: China | collected 2012 | reverse complement strand
CAAAGCCAAGCATCCGCAGGATGCGCCGCCGCACAGTATGTGCGTTCTCCGGGGCCTCGCCCCGGCAAGCGTTTTTCGTGAGTGTCCGGACACTCACATTGCTTGCACAATATTCCCCTGATTCTTAGGCCCGTGGCTTGTCTAACTCATGCGCAAGATTGTAAACGTCAAGCCCACGGCGCTTTGCTGCCTCCACGAACTGTGCCGCTCCGCCCCAGCCGTGCGTGATATAGGCGACAACGCAGTCAGCTTGTTTCAGCATCCAGCGGTTGCGCCATGTAATTGCATACCGAGGCTGCACCAGCTCGATCCCCTCGGGCAGCATGGTGTCAAGTCCTCCATCTCCCGGATGCTGCGGCATATATGCCAGCACGACAGCGTAGCTGATGCTTGAATACTTAGCTGCCAAGTCACGGAGAACTCCGTGCACAAGCAGGTCAAACTTGCCGTTATTGCCCACATAAAACATATTCACGCCTTTGTTCTCTATGAGGTCAACGATGGTCTCCTTCAGCAGCGGCTGAATAGATACGGGGCAATCGTGATGACCAAAAAATGTGCAAACCAAGACATCCAGCTCCCAAAGAGTAACTACCCATATTCGGGTAATGCTATTTTACGTTGAATCCCTTGCTAATGTCAACCCGTATTCGGGTAATACATTAACGCTCCGTTGTTATCATAATAGCAACCCGGAAACGGGTAATGCTTACATCGGAGTGATGCTTGTGGAATATTCAGAACTCTATGTCATGCGCATCAAAAAGCTGTGCAGGGAGCGAGGGCTTGCAATAAACAAGCTCGCCGTGATGAGCGATGTAAAGCAGTCCACCTTGGACAACATCGTCCGAGGCCTGACCAAAAATCCGCGCGTGAAAACGCTTCACAAGTTGGCGATTGCCTTCAACATGACCCTGTCGGAATTTCTCGACTTTAAGGAACTCAATGACTACTCCTTCGAGGACGACACCGCCGACTGAGCCGTCACCACCTGACCTGCGAAAAAATGAGGTTGCTGCGCTCCATAAAAATCTCAAAGCATAGGCTATGCGTAGCCTAATAGTAGCACGCATAGCCTATAAAGTGCAACCAGATTGTTTATCCTAAGTTAAACAGTCTGGGAGGCGAGCATTATGGACACGGTAACAGCGGTAAGGAATCGCATTTTGGCCTTGTGCGGCGAGCGTGCAATAAGCATAAACAAACTGGCGACCATATGTGCGCTGCCGCCGTCCAGCATCAAGAACATCCTGTATGGGAAAAGCCAAAATCCGAAATTGCTGACCATCAAGATGATCTGCGACGGTCTTGAGATAACTCTCGGCGAGTTCTTTTCTTCCCCGGAGTTTGACTCGCTTGAGCAGGAAATAAAATAAAAGCCGTCTGCCAGGGTTTCTGGCAGACGGCTTCGTCTATGTGCCGGGTGTTAATTAATGTTCTCGCAGAACCGCATGAGCATGGTCGCGGCCTGGGCGCGGGTGGCGGTGCCTTGCGGCACAAGAGTGGACTCGGTGACGCCGTTTATTATCCCAGCGCCGCAGGCCCACTGCATGGCGGGGATGGCGTACTCGCTTATCTGCGCGAAGTCCTCGTAGCTGAGGATGTTCGTCTCCTCGCCGATGCTTACGTCATAGCCCTTGGCCTTGGCGTAGCGCCAGAGGATGGCGGCGAGCTGCTCGCGGGTGATGGGGTCGTCAGGGGCGAAGCTCGTGTCGGTGACGCCGTTGACGATGCCCTCGCTGGCAGCCCAGCGGACAGCCTCGGCGTACCACGCGCCGCCGTCAACATCGGTGAAAGGCATATAGTAGTTCACCACGGGCTTGCCCTCGACGCGCCAGAGTATGGTCACCAGCATGGCGCGGGTGAGCGAGGCGTTCGGCGCAAAGAGCGTGTCGGCCACGCCTTCCATGAGGCCGTTTTCGAGGCAGTAGTGTACGCCGTCGTGGTACCAGGCAGTCGTGCTCGCGTCGGTGAAGGGCCAGATGGGGCAGGTATTATCCCGCGGGCAGGCGTCATATGCCGTGCGGAACACCGCCGTCACCTTGACATTGCTGGCGGGCATCGTAAATGTGAACTTGCCGTTGTCCATGTCGGTGAATTTGACCTCATCGCCGTTGCTCTTGGTGATGCTCAGGGACGCCAGCTCATAACCTTCGCCGGGGCTGACGGTGAGCGTCACCGTTACACCCGGCACAGCCCAGCTGTGGCTGCTCGTTACTTCGCCGTTTTTCGTGTCCTCAACTGTGACGCGGTAACTCGGCGAAACCGGAGTCGGGGCATAGCTCCAATGTGCGTAGATGGTGGTGTCCGCAATGAACACGGTGTCCGTGGTCACTTCTTCTCCGTCTGTATCTTGCGTGAACCAGCCATCAAAGACGTAGCCGCTGCGGGTGGGAGTGGGAAGGCTCGCCAGCTTATAATTCACCGTGGTCGCCGAGGTCGGCTGCACGCTGCCGCCGTTGGCGTCAAAGGTGATGGTGACATTGGGCAGATTGTGGACGCTGATGGTGCCGGACGCAAATGTCTGGCCTGCTTCAATCAACTCAGGCGCAAGCGTATAATTGTCCGTTGTGAGGGATTGATATATCCACCACCCGAACTCATTGACCGCGCTGGGCGTGGTGTTGATGTAGGTGTCGTACTTCCACCCGTTTATTTTTATCTTGATTTCCGTGCCGTCTGTTGTGCGTCCTGTCGCGGGATCAAACTCATTCCTCAGCAACGCCGCTACATCCTCCCCTTTGGTGTAGAGCGCTTCCAGGTAGTAGCCTTCTGGAATATCAAAGGACACGATGACGGCTTGCTGTATCTGTACGCTGACCTTGTCGATGGCCTCCGCAGCGTCCTCCGCCTTGTACCACACGGTATAATATCCCGCGTCTGTTCCGGTGGGGATAGTCTCGGAATATTCGCCTTTCTCGCTCAGGCTATACACCATGGTGCCGCCCTCTATGCTGCCCGCAGTGACCAACTCCTGCGGCTCGCCGGTGTAGGTCAAATCCTTGGCAGTCGGCGGAACAATGCCGGCGGAAGCCTCGGTGACCTGGAACTGCGTCGTGGAAGTGGTGCAGCTATTGTACAAATCCGTTGCGTCGATGACGGCGTACATATAGTAGGTGCCGACGGCCAAGGTTTTCCCAATGTCAATTGTCCACTCTGTACCGTCGCTGGCGGTGGCGCTGGTGCTGTAGTAGTAGGTCACATTTCCATTGCCGGGATTGGACGAAACACTCGGCGTGCTGGGCGTTTGGCCCTTTGCGTAGTCCCTCATGGTGACCGTGGCGGTGAAGCTGCCCTTGTTGACAGTCAGGGACGCGGTTTGAGCTGTTTTCCCACCATAAGTAATGGTCACGGCCTTCCCGTTATCTTCTGCCGTCAGCGTTGTAGCATTAGTGGGGTTTGCGGTAATGCCTTCATCACCCCAAGATTTTTCCCCCGTTGTATCATCGCTGTAAGTAACCTTGATTTTCAGCCCGGTAAGGTCCAGCACTTCACCGACAGTATAGGTCAGCTTATTCGGCTGGGCAGTTACTTCGATTTTCTTGACGGTCTTGCTGTCGGTGGTGATTTTCGTTCCGCTGCTGGTGACGTCCATATAGTTCTTACCGCCGGTGACCTGGGCAAAGAAATAGTAGGTGGTGTCAGAGGTCAGGTTGTTAAAGGTGAGTGCAGTTTGCCACTCGGCCGGTTGGGCACCCTGCGAAGTGCTGTACCCATACTCCACCTTGCCGTCGTCTGCACCTGCGCTGACCGTAGCCGCATTCAGCGTCACGCTGGTGGTCGTAACGGAGCTCTGTGTTGGAGCTTCGATGGTACGGGGAGCTTTGCCGATTTCCACGGTGAGTTGCTGAGGCGCGGTGTCGCTGTGATTCTTGTCGCCCTTGACATAGTACCAGACGGTGTAGGTCTTGGCCTCGGTGCCGGTGGGGATGCCGGCATCGTAAACAATAGGGCAGACAGCGCCGACACAAAAATAGTCTGAAACAGTTTCTTCATCTCAGCCTCCTGATTGTATCGTGGTATTCAGAGTGACAGCACCAGCGGAATGGTATGTCTCCGGCTCATAGGCCATCACCTTCATGGAAATCGTTGCACCGGACGCAGGGACCGTGTCGAAGGTTACGGACTGCACATATTCCCCGGGACGGATCAGTCCGGTCTCACCCAGAACAGTTCCATTTTCATCCATTATCCGCAGCTTGAGCCAGACGATGTTGCTCTCCGGGTTGGTGAGCCACACGTCGGCCTGGCTGCCTTCCAGTACGACAGCCCCGCATACTCCCACCTGGAATGCCTGGGCGTCCAGCTCCTGCCAGCCCAGTTCTTCCGGTACTTCCGGGGTACCGCTCACAGCTGACGCCTCGAAAGGCGGCGGGGTAAATTCCCCCTGTGCGGGGCTTTGTGTATATACCAGAGCTGCGGCCATCATCGCCAGACACAGCAGGCAGACTATCACCAAAACGGGTACAGCCCAATTTTTTCTATGTTTTTGCTGCGCCAAAACGACACCACACTCCTTTCCCTCATGTCCGGACACTGGCTGAGCCAATGCCCGGACATCAGAGGTCAAGGGACGGATTTTTCCTGCCCCTTGACAACTGAAGCTGTTGATTACCCCGCAGCAGCGATGCTTACGGTGATGGTACCAATCTTGCCGCCATTGGCGCTTTCGGCAAGGGTTCCGCCGGGGGTAACGGTGATGGTGGCGCTGGGAGCCGAAGCAACTTCTGTACCCACGGCGGTAGCTACCGTGGCCCCGTTGTTGCCGAAGGTCATGGTGGTGCTCTCATAGCCGGGTTCGGCCTGATAGGAAGCAGTGGCCTTGACTGCGGCGTTAGAGTGGTTGGTCACGGTGATGGAGTCATTGCTGGCAGTCCAGGCCCCCTCAGAGCTTCCGCTATACTGGTGGGTCTCCGGGTTCCAGGTACCTCCACCGGCGCCGGTATAAGTAAAGCTCATGTCGGTCCAGGCGATGTCCACGCTGTATACAACAGCGCCGGAACCGCCAGCCTGATAGGTACCCTTGACATCAGCGGAGTAACTGCCGGTGCCTACGCCGTCCTGATCTGCGGCAAAGGCAGTGGTGCTCATGGTGCAAACCAGAGCGGCGGCAACCAGCATGGAAACCAATTTTTTCATGTTCATGATATTCTCTACTTTATGATAGCTTTACTGTTACTCGATGGTGACCGTGATGGTACCGATGGTAACGCCCTCTGCGGTAACGGAACCGTTGGGCTTTGAGCTGCCGTGGATCGTCAGAGCAGAGCTGTTCGTGGAAGCGTCGTCAGGATAATTTTCCACACCGGCAGCCAATATGAAGCTGGACTTGGTCATGGAGGCGTCCACGCCGGTATCGCCCTGCGGGGTATAGGTAAAGCTGACCGTAACATTGGCGTTGGAGTGGTTGGTGGCCGTAACCACAGCGGTGTCCTTATCCCAACCGTCAGAGGTGGTATCCTTATAGGTGTGGGTGTCCGGATCCCAGATTCTGGTGCCGGATTCGTTGTAAGTAAAGGTCATATCCTCCCATGTGAGATCCACGCTGTACACGGTAGGCTCCTTGACACCGTCGTTGTATTTGGCGGTGACATTAATATCCTGTGAACCTAGGCCGGCGCCGTCCACATTGCCGCCGGCCAGAGCGGTAGTGCTCAGGCTCAGGGTCATAGTCAATGCCAGAGCGGTTGCAATCAATTTCTTCATGGATCGTTCCTCCTCAATCATCATGTTTTAGTTATTCCTGCACCGTAATGGTGATAGGGATCTCGGTATTGACCACGGCTTTTTCGCCGGTGTCGGGGTCATAGTAGAAAACGACAAACTTTCCGTCATACCCGCCGGGCTGGAGCTGTTTTTCCGCCCCGTCCAGCAGGTTCAGGGTGGTGACCTGGTTGCCCGGCTTTAAGGTTCCGGACTGGACGATCACCGTATCGTCGATGACGATCTGCACCACCATATCCTGCACCGACTTGCCGGGATTGGCAAAAACAAGGCTGGCCGCTTTATCGGACAGGTCGATGGTGACCTCATTGGAATAGGTGAGGCTTACCGCCCCGCCGCCTTCTTCAGTCTCCAGCTTTTCACCGCTGTCGTCCTCAATGGCCTGGGCATTGGATTCCTCCTCCACCGGGGCGTAATCCGGAGCCAGGACCGGGGCCGTGTCCCGGAAGCACAAGGCCCAGATGGTTACGCCGATGGCAATCAACGTAATCAGAAGCAGCACAGGAATCAAAATTTTCTTTCCCTTCATTCGCTCTCACCTCCAATCGTTACGGTCACGCTGCCGATGATGGCTTTCTCCAGTTCTTTTCCCGGTTTGCCAGCCAGAATCAGATAAACGGGTGTCCGGATTCCAGGTGCCGTCGCTGTAAGTAAAGCTTAATTCTCCCCAGGTGATGTCCACGCTGATGACCTGGGCAGGATTGCCGTTTGGGTCGTTGCTGTAGGAGGCAGGGTCTCCTTCAATGCAGTAGACGGTGCCGTGGCTGCTGTCCAGCACGGGATAGGAGTCAACCGTCTGGCCGTTGTCCAGATTCTGATACCAGACGGGGCTGTCCGAACTGGAGCCGTTGAGCAGATAAGCCACTTCGCCGGAGGCGAAAGCCCCGGCGTCCTTGACGCCGCCGCCGTTCACCTTGCCTCCCTGGTTCCCGACCACCTTGGTATCCGAATAGCAGTTGGTGACGGTGCCTTTCAGCGTGAGCCATGAGGCGATCGGATGATTATAGTCCTTCTGGTTGTCGCCCACCAGGTGGCCGATGCGGTTGTGGGCCGTCACGGTGTTGTCGCACTCGTAGCAGTCCTTGATGGTGCCGCCGTAGTTGGCGCCGCAGACGGCGCCGGCGATTTTCCCGGTGGCCGCAATGCTGGAACCGACCACATAGCAGTTTTGGATGGTGGCCGCCGTTTCGATGTCATCGTCCTTCGCCAGCAAACCGCACAGGGCGCCGAACCGGCCGTCGTAATCGCCGCCGTTGTCGAAGCTGGCATCGACAATGCCCAGGTTCTGGATGGTGCCGGTGACTGTGCCGAACAGGCCGCTGGTTTTCTCAGCGCTGTTGGTACGGATCTCGAAATTGGAGATGGTGTGCCCCTGGCCGTCAAAGGTGCCGGAGTAGCTCTTGTCGGTGGTTTCCTCCACGGAGGTGGCGTCGTTTTTGAAGGTCGCGCTGGGCGCGATGGGGGTCCACTTGCTTCCGCCCAAGTCAATGTCCGCGGTCAGCACCGCATTGGCGGCGGTGTTCTGCGCCATGCCCTCCAGGGTGCCGTTGACCAGGGCGGCGAACCAAAAGAGCTCTCCGGCGGTTCCAATTTGATAGACGCCATCGGTTTGTTGAGGAGTTTCATATACGGCCAGAGTGGCGGTTGTTGCCGTCTTTCCCTCGTAGGTGATGGTAACCGCCTTGCCGTTGTGCGCCGACGACTGCAGCACCGTGCCGTTATCCGGGCTGGCGGTGATGCCCTCCGCACCCCAGGAAAGCACCGGCTTATACGTATCGCTGCCCTCATAGGACACCGTGATCTCCAGCCCGGTCAGATCCAGATTGTCGCCGGTTTTGTATTCCGTTTTGGTGGGCTGGCTCGTAACCGTAATGCCTGTCACACCCCCCACCACGCGGAAGGTCAGGGCGCCGGTTTTCCCGGTATAAGAGCTGCCGTCCGCCGGGGTGTAGACGGCGGTGATGCTGTGATCGCCCAGGCCCAAAGTGCTGGCAGAGACGGTACAGGTGGCCGTCCCGTCATTCAAGGTCACGGGATCGCCCAAATTGGTATCGTCTTTTTTGAACTGCACAGAGCCGGTGGGGGCGCCGACCCTGTCGGACACCGTGGCGGTGAAAATCACATTCTCCTCGTTCTTGTCAGCGACATTGGTGTCCTTGGCCGACTGCGACGTTACCGTCACAGTGGGCTCGTACCGGATCGTCACGCCGTTGGTGTCGCCGTCGCCGGTTATCGTGCCGTTACTCTGGTTGACGAGGGTGCCGCCGCCGGAGAAGGTGCCGCCCTCATTCACGGTGATGGTGCTATTGTTGTAGACCGTGCTGCCCTCCTCCACCGTGAGGGTGCCGCCGCTCTCCACGGTAATGGTGCCGGAGATGGGGATGCTTGTACCGTTGGGAAGGATCAGCTCGGCTCCGTTAGGGACGGTGAGATATTTGCTTAAGTCCGTTTTCAGACTGTCGGGCAGGGTGACGGTGCCGTACACCGTGCTGTTGATGATGGCATTCCAGCTATCGTCGTTGTCGGCACCGCTGATGTTCCCCGTGATCACGGCGTTGCCGTTGATGTTGATGGAACTGCCCGCCTCGCCGGTAATGCTGCCTGTACCGGCATAAATATCCCGGCTGGTAAGGGTACCGCCGTAGATGTTAAGGGTGCCGCCCGAAGAGACAGAGATACCAGGGGGTTACTTATGGTGCTAACAGAGCCCCCATAGATGGTGAGGGTGCCGCTGCCTACAGAAATGCCTGTTGCAAGACCAGTCTGGAGTGTAAGGTTACCGCTGTGGATGGTCAGGCTGCTGCCGCTGCCCAGGGTGATGGCGCTGCCGCTAAAAGGCGTCACAGACAGGCGGCCGCTGCTGCTATCCTGGCCGTAAATGGTCAGACTGCTGCCATCCGTGATGTTCAGAGGGATGTCTATAAGTGAAATGTTGCTGCCTGCGGCCAGGATCAGGCGGACGTCTCCATTGACCTGAATGGTGTTCCTTCCTGCAATGTTACCAGTACTATTGGCTACATACCACGTGGTATTCCCGGCCGTACCCCAACTACTGGCGGTGAATGAGGCGGTGGTGTAATCGCCGCTGGATATTGTGCCGGTTTGCCGTGTTTTGGTATTGGTATCATAATACAGATACGTCACATCGCCCTCCACCGCCCAGGCCGTGACAGTCTGGGGCGCAGCATCTCCTTCCTCCACGGTTCCGGCGCAGGCGGTCAGGTCCGCACCCTCCGCCGAACAGACGGGACAGTCAGGATTGACACTGTCCGCCGTGCAAAGGGTCTCACAGGTACATTCCGCCGGACCTTACGGTTCGCCGCTGTCCGTCGGGTTGCAGAGTTCGCAGTCCGACGGGTCAAAGGTGCAGGGACTTCCCTCGGAATAGCCGCAGGTCTCATCGTGGACGTGCGGACAGTTCAATTCTTTTGTGATGCAGCCGCTTTCCTCGCTGCACACATGGGTACAGGCATCGGCTGCTTTTTCTTCGCCCTCGGCGGGAAGCATCCCGTCGCTGTAACACTCCGCCGTATGCTCATGGACACACTGGGTCACGAGGGTGTAACAATCGTCGGTGTGTTCGTGGGTGCAAGGCGTACCCTCGGAATAACCGCAGGTCTCATCGTGCACATGATGGGGGCATACAGCGGAAGCCCCTGTTTCCATATCCGCAGCGTACACAGGTGTACCGGACATGGAAAACATCATGGCCACTGACAAGAGCAGCGCCAGTGGCCGCTTCCATTTTTGTTTCAATCTTCCTTCCTCCTTAAAGCAGGAGGGCATTCCTGCGTCAGACAGGAACCTGTCTCACACAAGGGGGCGCCCCATTGTGATGGTGTCTTATTTTCTTCATATCGGGCGCAGACCGCCGCAATCAGCGGCAGGCTCTTTTCCCCGATGGAGCGGATCTCCAACAACTTTTCCGGTCCTGCCCGCTGTATGGCGCAAAGCTGCTCCATGCGCTCCACGCCGCCCCGACGCAGGGCCAGGGAGAGCCGCCGCAGCTGGGTGCGTTTGGCTGGAAACGCCTGCTCGCAGGCGGTAAAGTATGCTTTGACCATGATTTCTCCTTTCTCCGGCGGCGCTCTCGTTGCGCTATTAGAAATATTTTATGGGATTTTTGTGCCCCTTTCCAGTACGAGATATGCCGCAACCCGCGGCAAAACTGGTACTTGACAAATTGACATTTTTGTGCATCGGGTGTAAAATAGGAAATCAGGAGGAAGAAAAACCATGGAACCACTACGACTTGCCATTTGCGACGATCTGCCGGAGGAACGGGAAGCCCTGCTCGCCCTGCTGGAACAGACCCCCATCGCCACCGTTTGCGCCCAGTTCGCCAGCAGTGAGGAGCTGCTGGAAGCGTTCCGCCCCGGCGGGTTCGAGCTGCTGCTGATGGATATTTATATGGACGGCATGACCGGCGTGGAGGCGGTACGGAAAATAAGGGAGATGGACGAAACAATCCCCATCGCCTTTACCACCACCAGCACCGAGCATACCCTGGAGAGCTACCGCCTTTCGGTGCTGAAATACCTGGAAAAGCCTGTACGGCAAAAAGACATCAACGACCTGCTGCATCTGGTGAAGCTGCAAAGGGACAGCGCCCCCCGGCTGGCCATCCGGCAAAACGGCGAGACGCAAAAAATCCCCCTTTCCGAGCTTTTCTATCTGGAGCAGAAGGCCCATCATGTGTTTCTGTATCGCAGGGACGGCGGCACGCTCCAGCTCTATGGCAAGCTGTCCGACCTGCTGCCCCAGCTGGAGGGGCAGCCCTTTTTCTGCCCCCACAAAAGCTACTGCGTCAATCTGGCCTTTGTCCGGGGGATCAACGAGGAATATCAGTGCTACGAGATGGCGGATGAAAAAAACGTCCCCATCACCCGCTCCAACCGTTCAAAGGCCAAACGAGCCTATGAGGACTTTCTGTTTGCACGGACAAGGGGGGATGGATGATGGAGCAGTTATTTTATATTTTCTGCACCACGCTGCCCGGTCATGTCCTGCCCCTGGCTCTGCTCTGGCACTTTCCCTGGCGCTCCAGAAGGACGGCGCTGGTACTGATGCTCTGCAATGTCCTGTGCAAAACGGCGGCGGCCGCTGCCTGCATTGCCAATGGTATCGGCTTTCGCGGTCTGGAAATTCTGTTTTCCTTCCTCGGCTTTGGGATCTTCCTTTGCTGCTCCCGGCTGGACTTTTTCCGGCTGCTCTCAGTTTTTATCCTCGCGGTGGACTACCTGCTGCTGATCCGGGGCATTTCGTCCTTCCTGACCGTCCGGCTGTTTTCCACCCTCTCCCAGAGCTGGGAGAGCAGCGTGTGCGCCTTGCTCTTAGGCTCAATCTCCCTGCCGCTGCTGTTTCGGGTGTGTGGACCGTCCATGCGACAGATCTACCAGACCGATGCCCCCAGGTTGTGGCGGGTGATCTGGCTGGTGCCGGGTCTGCTCACCGTGATGACCATTCTGTTCACCAACGCCTACCGGCAGGACAGCGCGGAACGCTGGGAATTTCTCTTTTTCCGGGTCAGTCTGCTGATCTGCGTGATGGTGACCTACTATGTCCTGCTGCAATATCTGGAGAGCCTGCGCAGGCAGGTAGCTCTGGAGCAGCAGTTGATGTTTGATAAAGAACTTCTGGAGATACAGACCTCGGAGCAGAGCAAGCGCGGCCAACTCCTCATGGAGACCGCCGAACAGACCCGGCAGATGCGCCACGACCTGCGCCACCATCTGACCGCGATCCAGGCCATGGCCGGAGACGAGAACCCCAGGCTGGCCGCCTATCTCTCTAAACTGATCCGGGACATCCCCGCCGCCGTCCGGGATTATTGCGAAAACCCCACCGTCAATGCGGTGGTGTCCCACTACGCCTCCCGCTGTAAGAGGGAGGGCATTGCCTTTACCGCCCGGCTGACGGTCCCCGCGCAGAACGAAAATCTGGATGACCGCGCCCTGTGTGTCGTGTTCGCCAATCTGCTGGAAAACGGGGTGGAAGCCTGCAGACGCATGGCTGAGGGCAAGAAATTTATCCGGCTGAACAGTTCCCTGGAGTACGGCGTCCTGACCATCACCATGGACAACAGCTTTGACGGGCAGGCGCGGCAGGAGGACGGGAAGTTCCTCTCCAGTAAGCGGGCGGGTGCGCCCGGTGTGGGCCTCAGCTCCATCCGGGCCGTGGCAAAAGCTCACCAGGGGGATGCCCGGTTTGAGGCGAAAGGAACCACTTTTTTATCCTCGGTATATTGCAGATTATAGACGGAACATTCGTGTTACTCGCTTCGTTGTCTCACACGTGTTTTTTGGTAAAAAGCACCCTTGACAAATCTCTTTCCAATATAGTATGTGTTGTTATCATCCAGGGTCAGCGCGTTGAAGTAGGCATAGGCGTCCTCGGCTTTGCCATCGGCTCCTAAACGCCCATACCGGAGGGACTCCACCGCCTCGCCGTTCCACTTCGGCAGAGTATCCGTCCCGAGGGTCTGGCGCCAACCATCATAATTTGCATTGGAGTAGAACCCGGTGCAGAGAAAATAGGCGACGGTGCCGTCCTGGAACTGCTCGGCTGTAAAGCCGTGCTGGCCGCCGGATGTGCCAGCTCGCTCCGTCGGGGTATCGCTCAGGTAGGCGGCATACTTTGCAGTGTTTGATGCTTTCAGCCCTTTTTGTTGAGAAACATGGGAAAAGCTGGAACACAAGAAGCTGGATTGACGCGTCTGACCGGCCACGCCGTTCACATAGGTCGTTGTTGAATCGGATGAGTGCACCTCTGTTTCCAGATTATTGCAATACTTAACCGTCCCCGCGTAGATATAACCGATCAGGCCGCCGACGCGCTGGCCGTCAGAGGACACGGACCCGTTGGTCACGGCGCAGTATTCCACGGTTCCGTTGCCAACCATGTATCCCACCAGAGCGCCGGTATTGCTGGTTTCGGCTGCGCTGTTTTGCACCTGGGGATTATCCAGCGTGACATTTTTGAGCGTAGCGCCAGAAGTAGCCCCAAAGAGGCCGACATAACTGGCGTTGGTGTCGATGGTCAGGTTGCTGATGGTGTGGTCAGCGCCGTCGAAGGTGCCTTTGAAGTAATTGCTGCCGCCGATGGGCGTCCAGTTATGGCCCAACAGGTCGATGTTCGCTTCCAGCTTGACGGTCTTGCCGGAAAAGTCCGTGGCAGAATGCCCGTCCAGTCCGTTGACCAGCACCGCCAGCCAAGCCAGGCCCTCGGCGGAGCTGATGGTGACATTGCCGGAACCATCTACGGTGTAGCCACTCGGCTGTTCTGTCAAATTATCCGTCCAATTTCCCGTCGGCTCGTCCGCCAGCGCGGTCACCAGCAGCAGCCCCTTCGACACCGCCCGCCCGGCGAGAAACTCCGCCAGCGCGCCGAGGTCGTGGACATATTTGCGAATCGTCGCCTCGCTGCGCTCCTCCTCCCGCAGCCGCGCGGCGTATTTTTCAATGAGCGCCCCCGTGACGCTCAGGCCCTGTTTTGACATGACTGCATCCCCCTTGGCAAGTGATACCGCTATTTTACCAAGCCGCAGCGGAGGATATGCAAAAAGCCCACAGCGTGCGAAACGCTGTGGGCTTTGGTGTTTTGTGGCTTACAGTTCGATGAATCTCATGAATATCGCTGCCGCCTGTGCGCGGGTGGCGGTGGCGGTCGGGCTTATCATACCGTTCTCGTCGCCCTCGATGATGCCCTCGGCTACTGCCCAGCGCATGGCTTCATAGGCCCAGCTGCTGACCGTGTCGGCGTCCTTCGCGGTGAGCAGGAAGTCCACCGTCGGCTCGCCCTTGAAGCGCCAGAGCATCGTCACGAGCTGCTCGCGCGTCACAGCGCCCATGGGGTCAGTGCCGTCCGAGACGCCCTCGGCGACAGCCCACTCCTGAGCCTTGGCGTACCAGCTCGCGCCGCCGTCGGTGTTCACACCGTCGAGGCGTGCCAGCATCGTCCAGATCATCGCTCGGTTGAGCGTGGTGTTCGGCGAGAACTGCGTGGCGGAGACGCCGTTCATCAGCTCATGCTCCCAAACGTAATTCACGGCGTCGTAGTACCAAGCGCCCACGGAGACGTCGTAGAACGGGAACACGTCCACATCGGGCTCGTCGTCCGGCTCGTCGGGCGTACCCGGCGTGATGTCGGGCATATTGGCCCAGATGGCCTTGAAGCTGGTGTCGCCGCTGATGCTGACCTTGTCGCCGGGCTGATACACCGTCCCATCAGCGCCGCGCCAGCCCATGAAGATGTAACCGGGCTTCGTCGGGGCCGAGGGCAGCTCGTAGCTCTCGCCCTGCGCCACATACGCGACCGTGTCAGCCGTGCCGTTGCCGTAGACGATGGTGACGGTGTAAGACGCGCCGACAACGACGCTGCAGCTCTTGGTCACGAGCGTGATGCTTTCGTCCACGCTGACAATGCTGACACTTATGGTCGTGGTGCCGTTCTTGAGCGCCTTGACGGTGATGGTGTTTTCATTGGGCGTTATCTCAGCAACGCTAATATTGCTGTTTTCAATTATTACTTTGTAGCCTTCAGGTGCATTAAAGGTGTAACTCAGGGAGTCAGTCTTTCCTTCAATCACATATATTGAGTACTTGCTGAGGTCAAGGGAATAGGTGAGCGTTGGCTTGTCATCAGTACCGCTGACTACAGTACCAATCACATTGTTTTCCTTGTACTTGTCTTCCGAGCCGCTGGGAACTATGACAGTAAAAGCACCGGCGGCAGGTTTGGTACCGTTGTAATCAAATGCCTTAACATCAAAGCTCGGCGGGGTTTCGCCCTGCATGATCAGAACAGAACCTTCTGCTGAAAGCGCACCCTGAAGCGCCTGAGAGCCGACGCTGGTAAGATTGGACGGCAGGACAAGTGTCTTGAGCTGTGTGCAGTTCGCAAAAGTACCCTGCGGAATCTCAGTAACGCCCTCAGGCACCACGACAGAAGTGATGGCCGTGCTCAAGAATGCAAACGGTCCTATTTCTGTCAGGCTGGACGGAAGCTCAATATCAGAGAGAACACTGCACCAACCGAAAGCATGTTGCCCGATACTTGTGACAGTTTCGGGCAGGTTAACGGTAGTCAACGAAGTGCAAGGAGTAGATTGAGTTGTACTGGCTACTCCAAATGCCTCGTCACCTATTTTAGTTACACCTTCCGGTATATCAATGCTTACAAGGCTTGTGCATCCGGCGAACATACCATCGGAAATCTCGGTCAGACCGGTACCATCAAATGTAACCGACACAAGGCCAGAGCACGACTTAAATGCGCTGTCGCCTATATAAGTAACACTTGCAGGAATTGTTATTGACGTCAGCGCCTTATTGCCGCAGAAAGCATTCTTGCCGATGCTGACGAGCGTTGAAGGGAACGTGACCGACTTAAGAATTTCCCTGTATGATTCTGTGCCAGTCATATAAAATCCAAAAGCATCATCACCTATATACTTTATGCCTTCCGGTATTTCGACAGTCTCCTCCAGTTCCAGCACATTCATCAGAGTGTCGCTGCTGTAAAGAACGCCGTCTTTTATCTGATACTGGCTGCCTTCAGCAAACGTTATGGTTACGTCTTCATCATAAAAACCATTGAAAACCTCTGCGTCAATGACGGCTTTGGCAGGAATCGTGATTTCTGTCAGCCTTGTACCAGCAAATGCGGCATAGCCGATGCTCTCCACGGTGTCCGGCAGCGTAAGGCTTGTTATTTCGTCGCACATGTCGAAAGCCTGGCGCCCTATGTTCTTCAGCTTGCTGCCTTCTTTAAAGGTAATGGACGTAAGATTGGAGTTGGCAAAGGCGCTGGGCCCGATATCTGTAACGGATGCCGGAATTGTAAGCGTTGTTTTATCTTTTAGTTCTACATTCATCAAAGCACTTTCTTTGATGTAAGTAAAGTTTTCGCTATCAGGCAGTGTTATTGATTTCGGAGTAGACCAAGTAAAGGCATTGACCGCGAGGCCAACAACTGTATACTCAGCACTTTCATGCATAACCTTCGCAGGAATATTGACTTCATCACCGTCATAGCCGGTATATACAGGAACCCAAGGATTTGTTGCATCTGGCGGTGTAACCCACTTGTAAATTGCAACTTCGACTTCGGTGTCGCTTACTTTTTTGTATGCGATATCACCCTCAATAAAATCAAAGTGCTCTGTAGCCAAAACATTACCGTTGCTGTCAGGAGATTGCGGCGTATCTGCAAAAGCAGAAACTGCCATTACTCCGAAAAGTATTATTGAGCATAACAAAGCCAATAATACTCGTTTGATTCTCATGGTATTGCCTCCCAAAATAAATAGTTGTTATTTATGCCATTACGCTGACTGCCGGTATATAGCAGGTCACAGAAGGAGTTAGATAATAATAATTGTAGAGAGTGTTTGCTGCTCCAGTGAGGTGTTCTTCTGCCCAGTCGTCAAGGCCTTCTCCAGTCATATTCTCATAGGTGCAAACAAACGCTGAAAACGGACGGTCACAATACAGATTCACGCGCTCATTGGTAAAAGTCTGAGGATTGTAGTACTGGTAGAATTTGAACACTGACTGGTAATCCTCATCAAGCCTGAACAATGTCTCATCGACAAACTGGCTGCCAGCGGTTGCAGTTGCGCTGATGCTGCCTCCAGTGAAGCTAAATACGTTTGGATTATCAGTGACAGGCACATTGCCAAATATGTTCTCGTTTTCAACAATTACAGAGAACGAATCAGAAATGCCGGTAGATGGGTTTATGCCGCGCAAATCGCAATTCGTAAAGTTGAATTCATTTCCGATTGTCCAGATATTCAGAACGCACCAGCCCCAAATATCCGAGTGAGAAATGTTGAAGGTATTATCTGCGGCGCGAACGTTGTTGCTATCAGTATTACCCGAGGTGTTGATCGAGTACCCAAAGCCTTTGATTTGAGAGTTGCTGATTGTTATCGTGCTCTGTTTTACGTCGTATAGAGCTATTCCGCGAGTATCACCATATGCACAATTACTCTCATAATCAGAAATACGCGAGTTAAGAATCTCGGAATTCTTTACTTCCAAGGCTCCGCCGGTGCAGCCGCCAGCAGGATAGAAGTTAATTCCACGGGTGTACGCTTTAATTGTGCAATTGTCAATGACTACATTTGGAGCTGACGTGGTAATAGATACAGCAAACGGCCCATTAACATTACCGACTTCATCAGCAGTGATTTTCATGTTTTTGAGCTTTACGGCCCCACCATAAGTAATCTCCAGCGCATTACCGATACCTGTATAATCTAGCTCATACTTATTTGTACTGCCATCAATAGTAACACTGTGCCTGACATATATTGTTGAGCTAATGGTAATGTCGCTGCCAAGGGTCACGAGGTCATATGTTGCGTCTTCAGATACAGCATCTGCAAGAGCGTCAGCAGTGTTTACAGTAATCGGATTGGTATAGGTTTCTTCTGTCGCCAGTGCGCCGGGGATAAGTGCTGAGACAATGAGTACCGCCAAAAGGATTGATATAGCCTTTTTCATGGGTCCTGCCTCCTTATAATTTTTATTTGTTTATCCGTGCGTGCTGTGCTTTGATATGCCTCAATTCTATATCAGCATCACCCTCTCCGATTTTCGCACTTGAATATACGCCTCAAAATCAAAATCACATCATATTTTCCCATGGGAAAATATGACATCAGCGGGTACCCGCTGATGATTCGCTTTAGTAAATTATAGTCATTTCCATTTGCTGTGTTAATCTAAAACTGCAATTTCTGCGCATTAACAATCAATATTTACACGCCGAGAGGTAATAGATGACGGTTTTATTCATGTTTTGCCAAATCAACTGAATCAAGGCTTTCTAACACGCATACTCGACAAAAATGCCCCGGATATTTGTTTCCAGGGCATTTTTGCTATGTATACGAAGTTCATGCTTGCTATGTTATGACATATCCAGTTTGCTGTCATGCGCATAATCCGACAGTGTTCGCATGAAATCTATGGTTTAATCCCTTTCGTCGGCATAATTGGACAACTTAATACTCCATATCCCAATTTTCACTATGGCGGGGAATTAACTTATGATATTGCGAAAAGACGCGGGCTATGTCTCAATGGCCTGCGTTTATTTGTTACCATGCCCGCGTGCGCCTCCTTTGCTTTGGTTCACACCAAAACAAAGGAGGTTTTTACATATGTACAATAATACATATAGCGACTACGCGGCCAACAAGACAGACGCCGAGGCCATCGTCTGCCGCAGCGCAACCGGCGAAGATGTGCGCCTCACGCGAGCAGACTTCGAGAGCGAGGAGGAATTCCTGAAGTGGAAGGACTGGTCTGACGCTGACTACAAGCAGTCCGAGCGCCGGGATCGCGCATACAACGACAGGCGACTTTCGTTGGCTGCCGCGTACTTTCTGAGCGATAGAGAGAACGAGTGTTTATCCGGTGAACCTAATGCTGCCGAGCAGAAGACGAGAGACGATTTGATCTCGCATATTCGCTCTCTGCTAACGGACACACAGTTCAGCAGGCTCTGGCGGCGCTTCGTCTGCGGGCGAGAGCTTGCAGATATTGCTGCTGAGGATGGCGTGAGCGTCGCTGCCGTTTCCAACTCCATAAAGCGTGCAGCAAAGCGAATCCGGGCGACCAAATGTTAAATATTTGTGAACGCCAAGGTTCGACAGGAAAGACCGTTAAAAAATCGGGCTAAAAACCGGTATTTATAGAGGCACCTTTTTTGACAGCCTTGGACAACTGAATATACGGTACAGCGAGCACAGATCCCGTGTGACTGGAGACGGTCAGCGACGTGGGGCGCGGCGCGATGACGGCGTGAGCCTGAGCGA